>JAESGH010000150.1_pt1 | contig 183872 bp, 153 predicted proteins | sample 9269641 | NCBI WGS metagenome assembly JAESGH01 (sample SAMN14515345, study PRJNA621665) | algae metagenome | isolation source: Phormidium tanganyikae FI6-MK23 and co-occurring heterotrophs from granitic... | place: USA: Fort Irwin, California | collected 1998-05-24
ACCGTGCGAACCTGGGGATGGAAGTGATGCACGAGCGTAATGCTCACAACTTCCCGCTCGACTTGGCATCGGGCGATGCTGCACCGGTTGCACTGTCTGCTCCTGCTATCAACGGTTAGGTCTTGAACTGGTTTGATTATTCAAAGCGCTCCTTCGGGGGCGCTTTTTGGTGTGTGGTTCACGATTTCAGTATAATCGTCGATCTCTAAATGTCGCTAACGTCTCCGCCCCGTTAAATGCACCGTTTAAATAGCATTTGTCAAACAAGTTATTGACGTAGGGATAGGATTAAACCGCCCTGCAAACCAGAATTGCAGTGAGCGTGAAACCGAATGGAGAAATTGCGCTGAATAAGCGACCCATTCAACTATCTGAGCTAGAAATTGGCGTTAGGACATTAGTACAAGCCAATCAGCAAGCCATAGTATTGATGACAAGCGCACCACTAACTCACTAGGATTGCTATGTATATATCTTAAGTTAGAGATTTTGTGTTCAACCGCATAAAGTCGTATGGAGTTCTATACGATAAGCACAGCTAGAAGCTATTTTTATCTCTTGATTGCAGTGGTTCCCGTCTCAAACTCTAACTCCGGTACAGGCTCAATTCTCTCGAATAGCGTTGCAGGCGCAATCATGGGTCTGCTCACGGTGACGAGTGCCGCATCGTTTGGTACGCTAATTTTTTCAGGAGATCTCGCGCCCTTTATGCCCTTTGGAATCGGGCTACTGCTATTTAGTTCGGTCATCATTAGTGCTGTTGTGACCGCTCTGAGTTCATATCCTGCGATCGTCGCGACGATCGCAGAAGTTACTGTTCCTATCTTTAGCTTAATCGTGCGGCAGATTGTTGCTGCGATGCCGGATGCCTCGATCGAGCAAAAGCTGATGACGGTCATTGCAACATTGGTGATCAATAGTTTTGCGACAGGCATCATTTTTCTGGGACTTGGCTGGTTTAAGCTGGGAAGCTTTGTTCGGTTCATTCCTTATCCTGTGGTGGGTGGCTTTCTTGCGGGAATTGGCGCATTGCTATTCACTGCGGCGTTTCAGTCGGTTTCAGGGTTAAGTTTGCAGCCGTTCTCGCTTGCTGCTTTCTTTCAGCCGAATGTTTTACTGCAATGGCTTCCTGGTGCGTTGTTTGCTGCTGCGATGTTTGTTTTGCCACAGCGGATTAAGAGTGTTCTTGTTTATCCTGGCATCATTCTTGGGTCAGTAGCGCTCTTTTATGCTGCCCTAGCGCTCACTGGAACCTCGATCGCGCAGGCAGTCCAGAATGGTTGGCTGTTGAGTAGTGTCCCCGCAGGTGGATTGTATCGTTTTGCAAGTGTTGAAGCACTCCAGCAAGCGAACTGGAGCGTGATTGTGCAGCAGATTCCGACATTAGCAGCACTCTGGCTGATTTCTGCGATCGCGCTTCTGCTACACGCCAATGGCATCGAACTTATTGCCTCACGCGATCTAGACCTGAACCGAGAATTAAAAGCAGCAGGGGTTGCTTCTTTGATTGCAGGAATCGGAGGTGGGATCGGCGGATTTCCTAGCGCGGGTGAGAATGCTTTGTCTTACCAGTTAGGTGCGAGAGGGCGATCGGTTGGCTGGATTGTTGCGGCAATTTGTCTAGCAATGGTGTTGGGGGGTGCATCATTGCTATCGCTCTTTCCTAAGTTTATTTTAGTTGGGATGCCGCTGTTAATCACGATCGAGTTTTTTAATGAATGGCTGTACGAAGCTTGGTTTAGATTCGCTCGTGCGGACTATGCCATCATTCTGCTGATTGTAATTACGACGGTGACGGTTGGCTTTTTGCAAGCAATCGGAGTTGGATTAGCGGCTGCGATCGTATTGTTTGTGATTAACTACAGTCGACTTACTGTAACTCGTCGAATTAGTACTGGAACGTATCATCACAGTAATGTTTTACGCACATCTGAAGAATTAGAAATCCTGGAATCGCAAGGTGAACAGGCTTTCATCGTAGAGTTGCAGGGACTAATCTTTTTTGGAACAGCAAATAAGCTGCTCAATCAAGTCCGCGATCGCATTAACAATGATCGCTTACCGCCTGTGAGCTATGTTCTGCTCGATTTTCGCCTTGTGAGCGGACTGGATGCCTCGGCAGTTCTGAGCTTTGCCAAACTGAAGCAAGTCGCGCATCAAAAGCAGGTACATCTGATTTATACTCACCTGTCTGCTTCAGCAAAACAACGTCTGGAGCAGGGCGATTGTCTCGATGAATATAACCCGTTGTGTCATCTCTTTAGCGACTTAGATCGAGGGCTGGAATGGTATGAGCAACAGATTTTACAACAGCATCAACCGTTGATGGAAGATCAGTCTCAGTCTCCTAAAGCGGCATTATCCGCTTATCTAAAAGCCGATTTTTCTGATCCGAATCAGGTCGATCGCCTAATGAATTGCCTAGAGATTTGCCAGTTAGATGAGGATGAATATCTATTCCACCAAGGCGATCCGTTTGATGGACTGTATTTTGTAGCATCAGGACAGGTGAGCGTTGTGGTGAAGTTGCGGAGTGAACAAACCAAACGGATTCGCACCTATACGATCGGTAATACGATCGGGGAGATGGGGCTTTACCGCCAGACAGTACGAATGGCATCGGTTGTTGCAGACAAGCCCAGCACCTTGTATTTTCTATCGACTGCAACCTTTGATCGGCTTGAAGATACTGATCCGATGCTGGCTTCTAGCGTTCATCGGTTTATTGTCGCTTTGTTAGCTGAACGGCTTCAGCATCGGGAGAAAGAACTCAATTACCTGTTAGAGTCGTTTGAAGAATAAATCGATTATCGTTGCATTGCAAGCTGAGTAGATGACCAGCGGGAGTTCGGACTGCTTTGCACCTATCTCCTCAAGTGCTGCGATCTCTTCGAGTTACCTGCAAGGGTCGCGCCCATTACATCGACTTCTGCCCAGCCAGGACTTGCTATTTTTCCGGTCACAAGAAATGTCGAAGCGAGGAGCTTGATCAAATTCGCGATAGATTAAGAACTTGCACTATTGTGATGTCAAGCATTTATGCACCGAATTGCCGCGACTCCCGGAGGCTGGACTCCTGATCTCGAAGGGGTGGTCTTCATAGAACAGACTCCTGCCCCGATCGTAGTGATCACGGCTGCGGATACCGATATTCAGACGCTTTCGAGCGCGATCGCACAATTGCCCGCTGGATTTCCAGAAGTGCGGGGCGTGAATTTGCTTCAGCTTCAGCAGCAATTGACGATCGATACCTATGCGGAAGAGGTTTTGGAAGCGGCAAAGGTGATTGTGCTGCGGATTATTGGGGGTCGATCGTATTGGTCGTATGGATTGGAGGTAGTGCGCGAGACGGTGAGCCAGTCTGGAGCGACATTGATTGTGCTGCCGGGAGACGATCGACCGGATCTCGATTTGATGAGCCATTCGACGGTTCCGTTTGCTCAGGTGGAGCGAGTTTGGCGCTATTTCAATGAAGGCGGGGTAGAGAATTATCGCAATGGGCTTCAGTTTTTAGCGAAGACTTATCTGGGAGTTGCGGGTGAGGTAGTTGATCCGCAAACTGTGCCGCGTGTGGGATTGTATCGGACGGGAGAGAGTTGTAGCTATCGACCCGAAAAGTGTTGCAGCGTGCGGAAAGTTGGGATTTTATTTTATCGCGCTCATTATCTGTCGGGCAATACTTCGGTGATCGATGAACTGTGTTCGGCGTTATGCGATCGTGATCTTTGTCCGGTTCCAGTTTTTGTTTCATCGCTCCGTGATCCGGATGTTCAAAGTGACTTGCTGACGTATTTTCAGCCGAAGGATCAGAACGCAATTGATGTTCTTTTGAATACAACGAGTTTCTCGCTCGGTTCTGCGATTCCCTTCGGGGGAACGGCTTCTTCTGGTGCGCCGGAATTGTGGCAGACATTAGATATTCCAGTGCTGCAAGTGATTTTGAGCGGGGGCACGATCGAACAATGGCAAGAACAATTGAGAGGGCTTTCACCGCGCGATACGGCGATTAATGTGGCATTGCCTGAAGTCGACGGGCGAATTATTAGTCGAGCGATTTCGTTTAAAGCGGTGCAAGCAAAGCATCCAGAATTGCAAACCGAGGTCGTGGCTTATCAAGCCGTGCGCGATCGCGTTGAGTTTGTGGCGGAACTCACGCGAAATTGGGTGGAGTTGAGGCGGAGTGAAATTCGCGATCGACGAGTTGCGCTCATTTTGGCGAATTATCCGACTCGTGACGGGCGCTTGGCGAATGGCGTTGGATTGGATACGCCCGCAAGTTGCATCGAAATTCTCAAATCACTACAACGCGAAGGATATATCGTTGAGAATATTCCTGAGAATGGAGATGAATTAGTTCTGCAATTAACAAAAGGCGTGACGAATGATCCAGAAGCGCGAGAATTACGCAATGTGAATCAATCGCTATCGTTATCAGAATATAAAACCTATTTTGCAACGCTACCTGTTCAGCAATCGATGCTCGATCGATGGAATTCGCCCATGGAATCTTTTGCGATTTCTGGAATTCAATTTGGAAATGTGTTTGTTGGAATTCAGCCTGCCCGGGGCTATGACATTGATCCCTCTTTGAACTATCACGCGCCCGATTTAGAGCCAACTCATGCGTATTTGGCGTTCTATTATTGGGTGAGAAAAACGTTTGGCGCACAGGCGATCGTTCACGTCGGCAAACATGGAAATCTCGAATGGCTGCCCGGAAAAAGCGTCGCGCTGTCTGAGAAGTGTTTCCCTGAAATTGCGATCGCAGCTTTGCCGCATTTCTATCCGTTTATCGTGAATGATCCGGGCGAAGGTTCCCAAGCGAAGCGACGCGCCCAAGCGGTCATTCTCGATCATCTTACGCCACCGATGACTCGTGCAGAACTATACGGCGGATTGCAGAAATTAGAAGCGCTGATTGATGAATATTACGAAGCGCAAAATCTTGATCCGTCACGTCTGAATATTGTTCGCGATCGCATTCTCGCTCTTGTTGAACAAGATAATCTTAAATCCGAGCTTCCGAGCGATTCTGATTCGATTCTGGATTTGATTACGAATACCGATCGCTATCTTTGCGAATTAAAAGAAGCGCAGATTCGAGACGGATTGCATATTTTTGGACAGTGCCCAGAAGGAAGGCAATTGAGAGATTTGATTGTCGCGATCGCACGTCATCCGCAACCGAATCGAATTGGATTAACTAGAGCGATCGCGGAAGATTGGCAGCTCGATTTTGATCCGCTGACGGCTGATCCGGCAGAACTTTTACGCTGCGATGACGAATCCGGGTTGCCCCCTAAATCCCCCAGAATGGGGGACTTTGAGAATGGGGAATTTCCAGGTTTAAAGGACTTTGAGAACGGGAAATCTCTAGGTTTGGAGTCCCCCAAAATGGGGGATTTAGGGGGCAGAAGCCGCTTACAACGAAGCGAAAGAACTGAACAATTTAGAACCGTTGGGGATGCGATCGCGGCAATTGAAATTGAAGCGGCGAATTTAGTCGATCGACTCAATGAGATTCCCCAAGGACGCGCCTACACCCCTGAACTGAACTGGATTCAAACCTTTTTACTCCCAGCCTTGCAAAACACGCATCAGGAAATCGATTTCCTTTTACACGGCTTGAATGGGGGTTACATTCCCGCTGCGCCATCGGGTGCGCCCACTCGCGGACGACCGGAAGTACTGCCGACCGGACGCAATTTTTATTCGGTGGACATTCGAGCGATTCCGACCGAAAGCGCGTGGCAGGTTGGACGCAAAGCGGCAGAAGCGATCGTCGAACGATACACCCAGGAAAATGGCGAATATCCCCGCACGATCGGGCTTTCAATTTGGGGAACTTCGACGATGCGGACGGGTGGAGATGATTTGGCGGAAGCTTTGGCGCTATTGGGAGTCCAGCCAGTTTGGGATGGGATTTCTCGGCGCGTGGTCGATTTTGAAATCTTGCCGTTGTCGGTGCTCGATCGTCCGCGTGTGGATGTGACGCTGCGGATTTCGGGATTTTTCCGTGATGCGTTTCCGAATTTAATCGATTTATTTGATCAAGCAGTTGCCGCAGTCTCACAACTCGATGAGCCACCGGATCAAAATCCGCTTGCTGCTCAGGTGAAACAAGAAACACAAATCTGGCAAGATTCTGGACTGAGCGCTGAAGCTGCCGATCGTCGATCGCGTCACCGGATTTTTGGATCGAAACCGGGCGCATACGGGGCGGGTCTGCAAGGCTTGATCGAATCTCAAAATTGGGAAACTGATGAAGATCTTGCTCGCGCTTATATTAACTGGAGTAGTTACGCTTACAGTAGTTCTGGTGTTGCTCAATCTGCGCCTGAAGCATTCCAAAATCGATTAAACGAAATGCAGATTGTTTTGCAAAATCAGGACAATCAGGAGCATGATCTACTCGATTCAGATGATTATTACCAATTCCAGGGTGGATTAACCGCAGCGGTTCGATCAAGTCAAGGCAAAAATCCCACGACTTACTTTGGCGATCATTCTCTGCCTGAAAATCCGAAGATCAGATCGCTCAAACAACAAATTGCACGAGTTTATCGATCGCGCGTGATCAATCCTAAATGGATTGCAGGCGCAATGCGGCACGGATACAAAGGCGCGTTTGAACTCTCAGCTACGATCGACTTTCTATTCGCTTACGATGCCACGGCTCAATGCGTTGAGGACTATATGTATCAAGGGGTTGCCGAGGCGTATCTATTCGATGCCGCCGTACAGAATTTCATTCAATCCAAAAATCCTTGGGCACTGCGCGACATGGCAGAGCGACTGCTCGAAGCCAATCAGCGGGGATTTTGGCAGCAGGCAGATCAAAAAACATTAGACGAACTCAGAACGATCGTGCTGGAAGCTGAAGGCGTGATCGAAGGACAGATATCCTAAAATCCCAGCAGCGGCAGCGTCAACCAGCGACGCGATCGACCCGACGAAGTGACTTCCGAAACCTGAAGCGCAATCTTTAACTCGCTCAAAGGCTTTGCAGTGCGCGCGATCGGTGTATTGAACAACAGTGCGATCGTAATTACGAGTATCAATGTCCAAGACAACGGAAATTTCATCAGCGGTAGAGGGCGATCCATCGTTTCATTGAAAACAGCTTGATTATTATGGCTGAAATTCGAGATTCTGGCGCACCAAACCGATAAGTCGTATCTCGGAATTATTGAATCGCCGCTGATTGAATTCCCCATCCTGTAGAATCGTACAGCGCAGAGTTTTTCAGGCTAATGCCTTATCGCTATTTACTGTTCTACAAACCGTACAATGTGTTGAGCCAATTCACCGATGACTCACCGAACGCACGAACGCGAAGCGCGGTGAAGCCAGCGACACTCAAAGACTTCATCCCAGTTGCAAACGTTTACCCAGTCGGGCGGCTCGATCACGATAGCGAAGGATTGATGTTGCTGACCGACAATGGACAACTGCAACACCGACTCAGCGACCCAAAATTTCACCACACCAAAACCTATTGGGCACAAGTCGAAAATGTCCCCACGGAAAGCGCGATCGCTCAATTGCGAACAGGCGTGAACATTCAGAACTATCGAACTCGTCCTGCGATTGTCGATCGACTCGATGAACCCGATCTACCGCCGCGCGATCCACCCATTCGATTTCGCAAAAACATTCCGACCGCATGGCTTGAAATTACGCTCACCGAAGGAAGAAACCGCCAAGTTCGGCGCATGACCGCAGCGGTAGGTTTTCCGACCTTAAGACTGGTGCGAACTGCGATCTCACAATTTCGCCTCACCGACTTATCACCCGGACAGTGGCGAGATTTGAACACTGAAGAATTGCAATTACTCAAGCGACTTTGGGTGATGCGCTAGACCTGTGGATCAGGTTTACAGAACCCATCAGCAGTGAGAATTGCAGCGAGGATATCCACAGGTCTAGACCACTACCCAAAAATCTTTTCAGCGATGGCTCTCGGCGAGACCTACGATGACTTGAGATTCGACAAGGTTCTAAATTTTTCTTTCAAAAGGTGTGGACAATTCAATACTACGCTTGTAGTATGAGAACAATAGATTTTTACTGAGGATTATGACTCTTACGATATCGCGCCATCCCAAGCCGTCCTGCTCACACAGACAACAGTGTGCGGGATTGCCACGGCTATGGATGTTAACAGCGTTGGTCGAACTGAGTGGGCAACTCAGCATTCAGGACGATCGCCGATTCGAGAGTTATGGCAGCGAAGACGAAAAATTTAATCTAGACAACATAAAAAGCGGGTGGTGTCTCCGTCTGACACCAATGTGAAGCAGCACATCAGGATACAAGGTTCTGATAACCCCCGCTCAAACGACTGAGACGGGGGTTAATTTTTTGCCAATTTGAATGGAGCAACGTATGTTAAAGCTCACTTACACCGAATTTGGACTGCACTTGGAGCGGGTCACGGTTTCACTAGAAACGCTAGTGGCTCAACGGGTTGTACTGGCACTGCGAATGGGTCAAACGCTGCACGTCGAGCCAAGCCGAGCCGCTTTCTTACTGTCGATCGAGGTTCCTGGATTTGCAGAGTTAGAAAAACTGGTACGGTTAGAGCGGGTCGCAACGGTGACGATCGTTCCCGTGGATGATCAGTTTGTCGAAGTTAGCGTGCAAGGAAACTGGGTTGCAAACACAGCGGATGCACACTCTGGAATGTTCGTAACGGTATTAAGCGATCAGACTGAGTTCTTTGTTTACAAACTGTGGCAAGCAACTCAACTGCAAGCGTCTCCACTGGTTTGATTCGATAGCAGGATTTAGGAGTCTCTCAAATCTTGCTATCGAACGTGAAAGCTCTGGAGAAACTCGATCGCTTCTGTTTGCGTGGGTGGAACAAAGATGATCGGCTGCGTCAGAAACGCGAATTCTTCTTCGGATTTGGAATATTTGATCCGGCGCTTGCCGAATTGGGGACTGTCGAAGAGCGCGATCGAGCGATTTGCAGAGCTGAATAACGTCGATCGAGTCGGAGCTTGGAAAAATCGGATCTTTTGAATTGCGATCGGGATTGCCTGCAAGAGTTTCGCGGTGTCTAATTTCTGAATGGATTGGCTGAGCGTTGTGACTAGCGTGTGAAAAAGCTGTAAGCCATTTTCAGATCCACTCACCGCTTCGGTTGAAATCGATTGAAGCAGTGCAATTAAGGCTTGCTGGGTCAGTGTCGCATCCGCAAACGGCAAAATTGCGACAAAGGCTGTCCAAAACAAATCCTCATCTCGATCGAGTTCAAACCTCAAAATCGTTCGTCGTTTGTGAATCTCAATTGTTGGCGGAACGATCGCGGTTCCTTGTCGCGCTAAATGTTGATAGGCAACCGCTAACGCACAATGAGCATCTGAACTTAAGCGATCGTCGATTACGATTTCTACGATCGGCGGCACTTCATGAAAATATTCACTCAGATCCTCACTGAAAAATTGATAAATCTGGCTTTGATCGCCGTTTTGACTGAGATCGATCCAGCGACAAGTTGCACCAGTGGTTTTAATCCCGAACGGTGAAACGGCATGAAGTTTCGCGCCCGTGAGATTTGAGCCACTGAGATCTGCCCCTGTCCAATCGACGAAAGCGAGATTCGATCGAGATAAATCTACATGAACCAAGGTCGCGTCTAACAGCGTGGCATGACTCAAATCCGCCCCGGTTAAATTTGCTCCACTTAGTTTTGCCCCGGTCAGATCCGCCCAGCGCAAATTCGCCCCACTCAAATCGACCCAGCGCAAATTCGCGCCTTGCAAATTCGCGCCTTGCAGATTCGCCCGATTCAAAGCGACCTGTCTCAGTTCCGCATAACGCAAATCAGCACCCGACAAATCGGTACTGCTGAGGTCGCTACTAGTGAGATTCGCGTGTTGTAGATTTGCAGAAACCAGCTTGGCGTGGCGTAAATCGGCGCGACTGAGGTTAGCGCGATTGAGATTGGCGCAGCGGAGTTTCGCATCTCGCAAATCCGCGTAACTGAGATTCGCTTCCTGTAAATTTGCGGCACTAAAATCAGTGCGGGTCAGTTCTGCTTTGCTAAAGTCGGCGTGCTGGAGGTCTGCATTGCTAAAGTCGGCTAGCGTCAGATTTGCCCCATGAAAGCTGGCATTTTGAGAAATCGAGTGGCTAAAATCTGCGCTCGTGAGTTTTGCGGCTTTGAAATTGGCATTGAGAAACGTTGATCGACTTAAATTCACCCCTGGAAGACTGACCCCGTTGAGGTTTAGCCCCGAAAATTCTCGGAGATCAGCAGCATACTTTTCGAGCAATTCCTCAGCGTTCATGTGAGTGTTTCGATCCTTATATGTCCTAGAAATTAGGGTGGATTTAGCGCTAACGTACCCAGTTGTAGATCAGAATTACCCTGTAGGACGTTGGGGAAAGGGCAATGCAAATTGGAATTGTGGGACTGGGATTGATTGGCGGATCGCTGGGGTTGGATTTGCGATCGCAGGGTCATACGGTTCTGGGAGTCAGCCGGAAATTCAGAACTTGTGAGGTCGCGGTTGCCCGTGGTGCGGTCGATGCGGCTGAAACCGATTTGTCGCTCCTGGCGGATACGGATGTGATTTTTGTCTGTACCCCGATCGTGCATCTTGCTACTACTGTCCAACAGTTGATTCCGTGTATTGCTCCAGACACCGTTTTAACCGATGTTGGCTCAGTTAAAGCATCGATCGTCAAAAATATCTCGCCAATGTGGAAAAATTTTGTCGGTGGGCATCCGATGGCGGGGACGGCAGAAAGTGGAATCGAGGCTGCTGTACATGGATTATTTGCCGGAAATCCCTATGTGCTAACGCCGACGGAGACTACGCCCCAAAGCGCGATCGAGCGAGTGGAATCGCTGCTGCGTCCGTTGCAGGTGAAATTGTTTCATTGCCAGCCCGAAGATCACGATCGAGCGGTGGCTTGGATTTCGCATTTGCCTGTGATGGTGAGTGCGAGTCTGATTAGCGCGTGTTTGAGCGAGTCGGATTCGACTGTGCTAAAGCTTGCTCAAGCGCTGGCGAGTTCTGGATTTCGAGATACGAGCCGAGTCGGGGGCGGCAATCCAGAATTAGGGATGATGATGGCGCAGTACAATCAGCCGGAAGTCTTGCGATCGCTGATTGCTTATCGCGAGCAGATCAATCGAATGATTGCGCTAATCGAGCAAGAACGCTGGATGGAACTCGAAGCGGTGTTGCAGCGGACTCAGGAAGCTCGATCGGCGTTTTTATAACAAAATCCATCCTTGCTTTGCGCCCAAAATTACCGCTTCAGTTCGACTTGAAACATCGAGCTTGCTGAAAATCGAACTGATATGAAACTTAACCGTATGCTCAGATAAATTGAGATGTTGCGCGATCGCTTTATTGCCCATGCCTTCCGCCAGCATTCTCAACACTTCAATTTCACGCGGCGTTAAAGGAGCGGGTTCAGACGATCGTACCGTTGGCACAAACAAGGATTCAACCCAATCGGGATGCAGCACCGTTAACCCGGCTAAAGTGGCTTTAATTGCCTCGGTCAGTTGTTCACGAGAAACATCACTGGGCAAAATCGAGCGAATGCCAGACTGAAGAAATTCAGCGATCGTCGAACTCTCATCCAGCAGGAGAACGATCGGGATCTCGATTTTGGATAAATCCGTGATCGCATTTTGTTCAAGCAAAATCACCGCTGCATCAGAATCCGCGATCGCAGAAGAGATCGAAGCAGGACGGATCGCGCTTCCAGCAATCTCGAAGTCAGACGATAAAAGTGCGGTGAGTCCTGCTTGAGTCACGATCGATTGAGCAATAATAAACACGCGAATCATGCGGCTTGTGGTTCAGCGCGGCGGCTTTCTAAGATAACGTTTCGGCTCAGGGGTTGCCCACCTCGCAAAAACTCGATCGTCATTCCATCCCCCACATTCGAGTTTTGCAAAATCCAGAATAGTTCATGCTGAGACTGAAACCGTGTACCGCGAACTCCGATCAAAATATCTCCAGGGAGCAGTCCTGCATTTTGGGCTGAACCATCGGATTCGATCGACGTAATCAGCCATCCATAAACAGGCTTTTGGGCAATGATCACCCGGACGAGATGGAGTTCAACCCCCAAATAAGGAGCATTTCCCATATTTTTAAGGAATTGCTCTACGGTTTTACTGGGAATTGCCAATCCTTTACCGTTCACAATCATTGTATTGATTCCAATCGTTTCACCTTTCACATTCACTAATGCACCGCCCGAATTTCCCGGAGCCAATCGCACATCGGCTTGAATCCAAGAATTTTTCGACTCGATCGTATGAACAATTCCTGCTGTCACTGCCCCCACTGTTCCGCCCGGATTCCCGACTGCAAACACTAATTCTCCGACCCGGAGCAGATCCGAATCTCCTACTGTCACCGCAGGAAGATCATCTGCACCAATTTGCAGAACAGCCAAATCGCGCTGAGGATTTCGAGCCGCGATCGAGGCTGAAAAAGCCCGACCATCTGAAAGCTCAACGATCGGATCATTCCCCCGTACGACATGATCATTTGTCACGATCAATCCATTCGATCGCCAAATCACTCCTGATCCAATTCCACGTCTTCCGATTCGCACTTGCACCGTCGATCTCCGAATCGGTTCAACCATCGCAGCAAAGCTTTCTGTGAGCGACATTAGCCATTCCTCCCTGGTCTTTCTCCAACGGTGATCGTTTGTTCTGTCAGCACTCCACCGCGCACAATCTTTGCGGTTAGCGATTGCCCTACTTGTTCAGCACTCAGAATGGCGTGGACATCTGTGACATCTTCGATCGCGCTTTCATTCAACGCCACCAAAATATCTCCCAGTAGCACACCCGCCTCATCCGCAGGTGCACCCGGTTCAACACTGACGATGATCACCCCGCCCGGACTCGACAAATTCAGCGATCGACAAAAGGTATCCGGCAAGCGAACCGCCTGCATTCCTAAGCCGAGATAGCCCCGCGCGATGCGTCCAGTCTGAAGCAACTGATCCAAAACCCGATCGACCAGTGCCACCGGAATCGTCAGTGGTAAATGTCGCGCACCCGCCGTATTAATGCCAAGCACCTGTCCTTCAGGATTGATCAATGCACCCCCCGAAAATCCTGGATACATCATGAGTGCAGGTTGGATCAATTGCGCCGTGCCCCGCGCTTTTTCTTTTCTGCCATGTCGATGAGGGTGATGCCAGCCTTCACTCATGGAACTGATAATCCCCATGCTGGCACTGGTCGAACCTTCTGCGCTTCTGGACACTGCAAGAACAATTTGACCGACTTTGGTTTGTGTCGAATTGGCAATCTCAGCAGTAGGCAAATCAGGGGTTTCGAGTCGAAGAACGGCTAAATCCAGCGTAGAATCGCGACCTGCTATCGTGGCTGTAATCGATCGTCCATCGGGCAAGATCACGCTGATTTCTTCGTCTTGTTGAATCGTGTGATCAGCGGTGAGAATCAAGTTTTTGCGCCAGTGAACCCCACTAGAGGTGCGTCTTCGGCGGGCATTAACGGCAACGATCGAGGATGCGGCTTTCTCAACCGCATCCGATAATTGATTCGAGAACGCCAGCACTGTCAAATTTGAATCTGTCATAGCGTGTAAGGTATACGATTTCCTGTTTCCAGAATGCCGTGACCCACTCATCCGCAGCATCGGAGAATCGGGTAGAACTTAACCTAGCAAATTGTCTGGGTCTGCTCTGTAAACCCTCCTATAGATTGGTGTTAAATCCCCACACGACAGAGAACATAATCCAATGGCTTAAGGAATGTTGTCTCAGCGAATCCTTTTAGTCACAGGTAGAGCAATTTTATCGATCGCACCTTTTGACGATGCCTGTAGAAACGCCTTAACGCTAAATTCTGAGCTAGACTATGTACTTTCAAACGCTGCTAAAACCGGACGGTCGCAAACTCACGCTTTATAGTCGAAGCGCGATCGCAGATAATATCATTGCTCCCAGTCCTAGCCCTGATCCGATTCAGGCAAATCCTCATCTGCGGTGGCATCCGTTGCGCGGCGAATGGGTGTGCTATGCCAGTCATCGACAAGGGCGAACCTTTATGCCGCCCCCACAATACAATCCGTTAGCACCCACACACGATCCCGAATTTCCGACCGAACTCCCACAAGGCAACTATGATGTTGCGGTGTTCGAGAATCGGTTTCCATCGATGTTAGTGACTGCACAGGCTGCACCGCACGGGATTGTAGAGACACTGCCTGCAAACGGCGCGTGTGAAGTCGTTGTCTTTGATCAAAATCCACAATCGTCTCTCGCATCCCTCGAACTCGATCATTTAGAACTATTGATTCAAGTGTGGGGCGATCGTACTCGTGCGTTAGGCGAAGCTCCTCAGATCCAATATGTTCTGCCGTTTGAAAATAAAGGCGTAGAAGTTGGGGTAACGCTGCATCACCCACACGGGCAAATCTATGCTTATCCGTTTGTTCCCCCTGTTCCAGCACGCATGGCAGAACAGCAGCAAATTTACTATCAGCAACATCAGCGCGGACTGTTACAGGATTTGATTCAGCAAGAAATTGCAGCGGATCAGCGGATTTTGTATCGAGATGAAACTGCGATCGCATTCGTTCCAGTCTGTGCCCGCTATCCTTACGAAGTCTGGGTTGCTCCGATTGATCCGGTTGCAACTTTCGTTGATCTCACGCCCGCCCAGCGTCAAGGACTCGCCAAAGCACTCAAAACCGTCACGCTGAAATTTGATGGATTGTGGCAGCGATCGTTTCCGTATCTGATGGCATGGTATCAAGCCCCGATCGACGGACAAGCTCATCCAGAATGGCACTTACACGCAGAATTCTATCCGCCCTATCGTACCGCCGATCGACTCAAGTATTTAGCGGGCACAGAACTCGCAGCAGGAATGTTTGCGAATGATGCACTACCTGAAGAAAAAGCAAAAGAACTACAAGCTGTGACTGTCCACCTCGAAGACAAGGTAACAGTTTAGGAATCAGGAGAAAGGATCAATGCAGACTCAACGACAACCCTCAGCACCGAGCAGCAATCGCAGTGCTGAAATTGCTCAAAAACTAGCCTGGATGCGCGATGCTCTGCGTGAAACTGATGCAGTGGGTTTACGGTTGCGCGGGATTGATTGGTTTGCGTGGGCAACTGCAGGCGGATCAAACGTAGTGCTACTCGCCGCAGAAACAGGAGTCGCTGAAGTGTTCGTCACCCTCAATGGCGCGTGGATTCTAACCGATGAAATCGAAGCACAGCGGCTTCAGGATGAAGAAGTCCCCGCCGAATCTGACTATCAATGGGCAATCAATCCCTGGGCGAAAAGTGACGATCGAGAATCTTTTGTGCGCGAAGCCACTCAAGGCAAACGGGTGATCAGTGATCTACCTGTTGTGGCAGAAGCATCGCTTCCTCAGAGTTTGATCGAACGTAAACGAGTTCTATTACCGATTGAAATCGATCGCTATCGCCAAGTTGGAAAACTTGCTAGTGAAGCGATGACCGAAGTTCTCACGCAAGCCTCTCCTGATTGGACAGAAGTTCAACTCGCGGGAGCAGGAGCGGCGGCACTCTGGACTCGTGGACTTCATCCCGCTTTAACTTTAGCTGCTGGAGAACAACGCTTACCCAGGTATCGCCACACGCTCCCGAAGCAGGAAAAGATCGGACGTGCTGCGATGTTGGTTTTTTGCGCCCGTGGATTTGGTTTATACGCCAATCTCACCCGCTTTGTTTACTTCGATCGACTTTCAGCATCAGAAGTCGATGGACATCGCCAAATCCGCGAAATTGAAGCGACTGCATTAGATCAATGTCGAGTAGGAACGCCACTGAATCAGATTTACCGCGTCTTACAGCTAGCTTACGAACATCACCGCTATTCCAAAGCAATCTTAGAACATCACCAAGGCGGAACGACGGGCTATCTATCGCGTGAAGTTGTTGCTACTCCTGAAACACTCGATCGCTTATCCGCAAATATAACAATGGCGTGGAATCCCAGCCTTCCCGGAGCCAAAATCGAAGATACCTTCTTGCTCCACGAAGATAACCGCCTCGAAAATCTCACGCTTGATCCCCGTTGGCAAAACATCGAAATCAACGGCAGACAGCGCCCGCTCCCTTTAGAAATAATCTAACGATGTCTACAGTAACCTTTGAACAGATTTTTAATGCTTCGCCTGATGTTCAAGCGAGTGCTCCCGGACGAGTAAATTTGCTCGGTGAACACACAGATTACAACGATGGTTTTGTGCTACCGACAGCTATTCCGCAGCAAACCACTGTTTATCTTGGATCTAGCCCGAATCCTCAACATCACATCTATTCACAAGAACTATCCGAGCAAGTAAGTTTATCGGCTAACGATCCAATTCCGCAAGGGTTTAGCAGCTATGTCATCGGCTGTATTCGCACCCTTGAGAAACAAGGATTTAGCATTCCTCCGCTGAATGTATTCGTAACTTCTTCAGTTCCAATTGGCTCTGGTTTATCCAGTAGTGCCGCATTAGAAGTCGCAATGTTACGCGCTTTACGATCGCGCTTTAATCTCAATATTGATGATGTCCAAATCGCCCAATTCGGACAGTATGCAGAGCAAAACTTTGCTCAGGTGCAGTGCGGCATTATGGATCAGATGGCATCGAGTTTAGCTGATTCTGAGCATCTTTTGTTTCTCGATACTCGCACCCTCGATCGCGAACTTCTACCTTTTCCAACAGGAACTAAGTTTCTAGTAATTGATAGCGGCATTCCCCGCACTCTAGCAGGCAGTGGATATAATCAACGACGGGCAGAATGCGAAGAAGCAGCAAAACTGCTCAGTGTTTCAGCCCTGCGCGATGTCGAGGACGTGAGCGCGATCGCGTCGTTACCTAGGCCGCTCAAAGAACGAGCGCGTCATGTGATCACGGAAAACAATCGAGTTTTGGAAGCGCGGCAAGGAGTCTCTGCGGAGCGATTCGGACAATTGATGAATGCGTCTCATGCAAGTTTGCGCGATGATTATGCGGTATCGATTGAGGGATTAGATACGCTCGTCGCACTGTTGCAAGAGACTCCGGGAATATTCGGGGCGCGGTTAACGGGCGCAGGATTTGGGGGCGCTTGTGTGGCATTGGTTGATTCTAATGCTCAAATTAAAACTGCTATCGCTGATGTACTAACCCGCTATCAGAAAGCCGGATATCAAGGAAAAATTTTAGTCGATCGAGCTTAACCACTCCTACTTTTGAGATAGATAAAAGCCGATCCTGGTGGTAGACAAGCCAATAAGTTCACGATGAAGAACGATCGAGCGGAGAACGATTCTGAACTACAGCAATCAAGGTTTTTTCGATGCGAGTTTGGCGAGTCTCAGGACGCTTGGCGCTGTCAATCCAATAAAGAATTACTTTTTTTGTCGAATTGCTAAACGACTCAAAATTTTGTTGAGCGATCGCATTTCTTCCCAATGCTTCAGCCAAATCGGGCGGGATGATTAAGGCTTCGATCGCATCTAGTAAAGTCCAAGATCCATCCAATTTTGCAGCTTCGATTTTCTTGATCCCCGCCTCAGTCATCAAGCCTTGCTCGAACAGTTCCTCAAGATATTGCTTATTGAGTTTTGACCAAACACTTTGCGGTTTGCGAGGCGTAAAAATCTGCATATATCGATCGATAACGATCGATTTCACTTTGCTATCAATCCAGCCAAAGCAGAGCGCTTCTTTCACCGCTTCACTGTAAGAAACGCTCAACTTTCCGCTTTTGACTTTGTAGTAGATTAGCCAAATTCCGATCGCGCTTTGATGATTTTGTTCGAGCCACCTTCGCCACGTCGCTCTATCGATCGCTTCCGTTTTGTCTAACTGATCTTCAAATTTTGCCACGTTTTTTACCAGAAATAAATTAACAATTCCTTCATGCTTCAGCCTGAATCGCCCGTATTTTCAAGGTATGATGTGTGGAAATTATTGAGATTTTAAAAACGAAATCCCAATAGTACTGAAAAAAACGCGCCTGAACTCAGAAAAACCACGGAGATTTTCAGGATTATGGGCGAAATGTAGCGCAGTGTACAAAAACCATTTGATGACTCAGTTTTAGTGGTCTAAAGTCATCGATTGTTCACAAAGCGAACATTGCACGATCGACTCGGTAAGCTGCTCTAGTTTCACTCGATACGATAAGGAAAGAAATGGTAGTGACCAAGGATAGACCGCTCGCAACAATGTTTCGTCAGATTGGAGGAGGCGCGTATCCTCCCGTTATTGAGACGTTTGAACGTGGCAAGACGATCTTCTTTCCGGGCGATCCGGCGGAGCGGGTCTATTTTTTGGTGAAGGGTGCAGTCAAACTGTCGCGGGTCTACGAAGCAGGCGAAGAAATTACGGTAGCGCTGCTGAGAGAAAATAGCGTATTTGGGGTGCTGTCGCTGATTACTGGACAGCGTGCCGATCGCTTTTATCACGCCGTTGCCTTTACGCCCGTCGAACTGCTTTCAATCCCGATCGAACAAGTCGAGAAAGCGTTGAAGGAAAACCCTGAACTCTCGATGTTGATGCTGAAGGGCTTGTCTTCGCGGATTTTGCAGACCGAGATGATGATCGAAACGCTGGCACACCGGGATATGGGATCGCGGTTAGTGAGCTTTTTGCTGATTCTCTGTCGCGATTTTGGTGTACCGACGCAAGAAGGCATCATGATTGACCTCAAATTGTCGCACCAAGCGATCGCAGAAGCCATTGGTTCCACTCGCGTCACCGTGACCCGATTGCTCGGTGATTTGCGTCAGGACAAAATGATCTCTATTCATAAGAAAAAAATCACCGTTCACAATCCTGTAACGCTCAGTCAACAATTCACCTAATTGGCGTAGAATTCTTTCCTTGAGGACGCGCCCGAAGTTTAGAGCCAACAGGCATAATGAAAGGCGAGTCTGGAATTGTCCTAGATCGCGTAGGTCTGGGGGTGTCTTGGGAGCTGTATGTCCGATGTCGGGCTGATTTTAATTCTGGTGGTGTTGGTACTGGGTGGGGTGATCGCGACAGTTGGCGATCGCTTAGGAACGCGCGTGGGAAAAGCGCGGTTGAGCTTATTTAATCTCCGTCCCAAGCAAACCGCTGTCGTCGTGACGATTTTGACTGGGACGCTGATTTCTGCCACAACGCTTGGTGTATTGCTGCTTGCGAGTAAAACCTTTCGCGAAATGCTGCTGAATTTTGGGCGGATTCAAACGGAATTACGCGATCGAGGACGTGATTTAGAGAAAACTGCCGCTGATCTCAAGGCGACCGATGCTCAGAAAACTCAGGTCGAGAAACAACTGACCGAAGCGCGATCGGAACGTGCCCAAGTCGAGGAGCAGCTAAAGCGGATCAATGCGGATTTGAAAACTTCGGTCGATCGACAGCGAGAAACAAACGCTCAACTTCGCACGACTGAGGCACAGCGCGATCTCACCCGCAGTCAGCTTGTGGCGGTGTCTGACCAAGCCCTAAAGCTTCGAGGTGAGATTGATCAACTGCAATCTGAGCAAAAAACATTGACCGAACAGCGCGATCAAGTGAAAGCACAGATTGCAGAACGCGATCAGGAGATTGCAGAACGCACGAGCCTGATCGAACAGCGAGATCGAGATATTAGCGATCGCGATCGTGTGATTGCTCAACGCGAGGAAGACCTGAAAAAGCTGGAAACACAGCGAGCCACCCTCACCGAAGCAGTGCAGCAGTTTGAACGCGCTGTGCAACAGATTCGCAGCGGCGACCTAGCGATTTATCGGACTCAAGTGCTATCTTCTGGCGTGGTGCGCGTGGTGGAGTCGGACGGAGCGAAAGCGGCGGTGGATCAACTCTTGCAATACGCCAATCGTGCCGCCCTCGAATCGCTTCAACTCGGGCGCAATGATCAAGTCGTGCAGATTCCGATTTCAGAAGTAGAAGATCTGATTCGGCAAATCAGGGACGGCAAGGATTATCTAGTTCGGGTGCAAGCGCGGGCGAACTACGTTAAAGGAGAAAATCGACCCGTTTTCGTTTACATCAATGCGGTTCCGAATCGAGTCGTTTTTCTCGCTGGGGATACCGTGGCATCCCAAACGATCGATCCGAGCAAGCTCTCCCCGCAGGACTTTCAAAAATCGATTCAGGATTTGCTTGCGGCTTCTACCTCGCGTGCCCGTGTCGCTGGCGTTTTAAACGACAACGTACAAATCGAAAAACTGCTTACATTAGGATCATTCATCGATCAGCTTCGTCGCTATCCCACTGCGGTAGAACTCCGTGCGGTCGCATCCAATGACACCTATACTGCTGGTCCGCTCAAAATAGAGCTAGTGGCAGTTCAAAACGGACAAGTGGTACTGAGAGCATCAAGCTAACAAGGAAGTAGAGGCATATCATGGCGGAACAGCCAGTCATTCTGGGGTTTGATCCGGGGCGGCAAAAATGTGGATTGGCAGTCATGGGAGTCGATCGACGAATTTACTATCACGAAGTCATCAGCGCCGAAACGACGATCTCAACGATTCAATTTTTACGCGATCACTTTCCGATTTCCCTGCTGGTGATGGGGGATCAAACTTCCTCGAAGGATTGGAAACAAAAGCTAGAGGCGGAACTGATTGAACTGCGCGTGATTACCGTAGATGAGCGCAATAGTTCATTAGAGGCGCGCGATCGTTATTGGCAGATTTATCCGCCGAAAGGGTTGACTCGCTTGATTCCAGAGGGAATGCGAACGCCCCCGCGCCCGATCGATGATATTGTGGCGATTTTGCTGATTGAGCGATATTTAGAACGATTGGTGAGTTAAGTTTATCGATCAATTTGCCTGGCGAGGAACTCCCTTGGTTTTAGGATAGAGTTCGCTACATCTTGGGAGATGCGGAACATGGACGTTTTAGAGCGGGCGGAATGGTTGCGGCAGCGGACGGAATTTTCGAGGCTGTCGATCGAGGCATTGCAGGCGATCTCTCAACAAGTCCAAGAACAGCACATTCAGGAAAATCGCCGGATTGGGCTAGAAGAGACTCAGCCCGAAGCGCTCTACATTCTTCACGATGGACATCTTGAGAGCTACCGCACCAGTAAAACGAGTGTGGCAAAAGTCACCAGTTTGATTCCAGGTGCGATCGTTTATCTCAAAGAACTCTTGCTTGATCGGGTGGCAGAAGAAACGACGATCACGCTAAACGATTGCGTGCTTTGGACGATTCCACGCGCAGAATTTTTGGCGATCGCGCAACAGTTTCCAGAGATTGCCCAAAGCGTTTCACAACAGCTTGCAACTCAGCTAGAACAGGTTTCTTCACAATTAGCGTATGAGCGGGAACGACAGATCGCCCTGCGTCCCTATCTTGTGCCGAAAGTGAAGCGCGGGATTGTGGGAACCAGTCGCTATGCGGTGCGATTGCGGCAGGACATTAAAAAAGCGGCAAGCGATCGCGGTTCTGTGTTGATCTTCGGGGAACCGGGACTCGAAAAAGATAACTCTGCGGCATTGATTCACTTTGGATCGAGCGATCGTAAAGAGCCTTTGATCAAAATCAACTGCAATATTTTGCAGCCTGCTGAACTGTTTGGGCGAGTGGGTAAGCCTGGATTGCTCGATTGGATTGGGCGCGGCACGATCATGCTGAACAATTTAGAAGACATTTCGCCAGAGTTTGAAGACAAACTGGTTCAGCTATTAAAAACAAGCGAGTTTACTCCGATTCATCGAGACGGGGAACCAGAGCCAGAAGCGCGATCGTATGAAGCGAGAATTCTGATGACTTCTGAGAAAATCTTGCCGCGATTAGAGAAATGCAAGCTGATCGATCATGTGATCAAAGTGCCACCGCTGCGAGTCAGAAAAGCGGATATTGCAATTCAAGCGGAATACTATCTCAGTTTGATTGCTCGATCGCGCGGCATTACAAAGCCTAAAATCACGCCCGAAGCATTGCGCCGATTGCAAGGCTATGATTTTCCAGGAAATCATGTTGAGCTAGAAAACTTGCTAGGACGTGCCTTAACTCAAGCGGAAGGCGCGGAACTCACCGAAGAGGTCTTTTGGTCAACGGGCGACAAAAACCGTCGATTTCGGGTGAATTTGCTCAATGTTTATCCGAAGCTGCGGCAATTTCTCAGAAGTCCGTGGTGGACAGACCGAATTAACTATGGCTTTACTTTGGGAGTGTTTGCTGTGGTTGTTACGGTGTTGATGGTTGCACCGCAGAGCCGCGATCGTAATTTTGCGCTGAATCTATTCTGGGCTTGGTGGTGGATGCTGATTTTGATCTCGTTTCCATTTGTGGGGCGGCTTTGGTGTTCGATTTGTCCGTTTATGATTTACGGCGAACTGGCGCAAAAAATATCCCTCTGGCTCTATCCGCGTAAGTTACAACTTTGGCCAAGACAATCGGCTGAAAAATGGGGCGGTTGGTTTCTGTTTGGAATGTTTACGCTGATTCTACTTTGGGAAGAACTGTGGAACTTAGAAAACACTGCGTATCTATCGGGCTATTTATTGTTATTGATCACTGCTGGAGCAGTAATTTTCTCAGTGTTATTCGAGCGGCGGTTTTGGTGTCGATATCTATGTCCGATCGGGGGAATGAATGGCTTATTTGCCAAGCTCTCGATGATTGAACTGCGGGCACAACAGGGAATTTGTTCGGCAACTTGTACGACTTATCAATGCTACAAAGGCGGAGCGCAAAAAGGCGAAGGACTGGAAACCGGAGGCTGTCCAATCTATTCACATCCCGCACAGCTTCAGGACAATCGAGATTGTGTGCTGTGTATGACTTGTCTTAAGGCTTGTCCGCATCGATCGGTAGAACTCAACCTCCGCCCACCTGGAATTGAACTGTGGACAACGCATCATCCGAGCTATTCTGAACTTTGCTTATTGTTCCTGCTGTTCGGAGCGGTTTTTCTACATCGATTGCCTGCGATTGAACAGTTGGTAGGTATCAGTTTGCACCTAGATCGATTTAGCAATCACGCGATCGTATCAATCTTCGCTTTGATGTTGCCTGGAACGATCGCGCTAATTTTCCACCAACTTTTGCGACTGTTGAATCGTCGATCGCGTCCTTTTCTCGAACTTGCCTACGGTTATCTTCCACTTGTTCTCGGTGTCAGTCTCGCCCACTATTTACATTTGGGTTTAACCGAAGCAGGACGAATTCTACCTGTGACTGTGGCGACGTTTGGCGGCAGTACGGAATTAATGGCAACACTACCGATCTCAGTTGCACATCCGGCAGTGGTTGAATTTTTGCAAGCTGTTACGATCGTTGGAGCATTTTGGCTGAGTGTCTTTCTGACTCAAAAAATCGCCCGTCAACCGATTCGTACCCTGATACCGCAACATTTAGCAATGGTAATCCTTGGATCACTCTTGTGGAAATTGATTATTATTTCATGAGGAATTCTGGGAAGCCCCGCGTCATCAGGATGATAAACTACCCAGAGGTACAGACTCTCTCTTTGGATAGGTTGCAACGATCGGTCAATCGGTCAATATTAACCAAATAAAGAATTTCTCTGTACAATCTGTACCCATCCATTCGATGTTCAACACATCACCATAGATATGGGCAACCGAACCATCCCCCTGAAAACTGTCACCGCTCCCCGATCGCCGAATCGATCGACTGAGCGAAAATCACACACAAAACTATCACACGCAAAGCCGTCGGGCTTACGTTTCCTACTCCACTTTGCACAGCGTCATCCCTTCATCTGTTTGTTAGCCGTTTGGAGTTCATTTCTCTTTTTCGGTTGGTTAGCCGTTTCAGGCTTAACCTACACCAATCCCGCCCCTGTGGAAGTGGCACAATCACCCGTCGCAGAATCCAAACCACCAAGCCCTTTTGAATTTAGCAAGCCTGCGAATACGTTCGGCTTATTAGCGATCGTAACTGCCAGTTGTGCGGTCACGTCGGTGCTCCTCGCGCGTCAGTTGCGCCCCGTCAAACCTGCGCCCCGTCGGGCAGTCAAGCGGCAATCTGCTCCCACTCCTGCAACAGTGCGCTCAACTCGTCCACGGCAATCGATCGAGAAACCGCCAGCCAATGTAAAAACTGCGATCGTGCCCAAACCTCCGACTCGTCCGTCCGTCGTCACAGTCATTATCGAAGACGAAAACCCGCTAGAAATGGGCGATGCAACCTTAGCGGATTTATTAGACATCCGGCAGCAAGCGAGAGGATAACAAGGATCTACTAATTTGTATTCATTGTTGCAAAAACCTTCCTTTTGGATTATTTCATCTGATGGAGGAAGTTCGCGTTCGTAACTTATACGCTGAAAGTGAAGTGTTTACTATGAGTAACAATGAAAACATCACTGAAGCGTTTAATTACTGGAATTTCTGCGATCGGCTTAGGAGTCGGTATTGCGGTTCCCTCGATCGCACAAAGCCAATTTACTCCCAACGCTGAAACCACCCCAGCAAATACGCCTCAAAATTCTCCTGCACCGACAGATCGTGATACCGGTGTGCCTCCGGTGAGCGGTCAATCTGGTCAAAACACTCCTGGAAGCATCACTTCTCCGAGCAATTCCAACGATTCTGGCACGACGAATCAAGGTGTTCCTAACAATCAAGGTGTTCCTAACAATCAAGGTGTTCCCAACAATCAAGGTGTTCCCAACAATCAAAGTGTTCCGGGTACTGTTGCTCCTGCAAATCGTCCTGAAACCAACAATCTACCAGGTGGAAATTCTTCGACGGGTACATCTTCCCCCTCGTTTGCTGGATCTGAAAATCAATCGATCGATCAAATCGTTCGCACCAGCCCTTCGTTTGAGTTGTTCAACGCTCTGTTGCGCGTAGCAGATTCCAACTCAAACGGTACATTCTCGTCTGAACTCACAAGCGGCGATTACACAGTATTCGCGCCGACCGACGAAGCACTCGCAACAATTCCTCCCGCAACGTTCAAAGCTTTAGTACAACCTGAAAACCGTGCTTTGCTAGCGCAAGTTCTGCAAAACCACGTGGTCAGAGGTAGAGTTTCCTCGGCGGATTTGGCATCGAAAGAAGTTCGATCACTGGGTGGTAATGCGTTGGCGGCTCAAGGTGGCGCAGGTAGCTTGACGGTTGGCAATGCACCCGTTGTTGGGGCTGATATCCAAGCTGATAACGGTATTATTCACGCAATCAATGGCGTGATTCTTCCGGCTGATGTGCAAGGAAGACTGTCTAGTTTAGCTCCTCAAGCGGGTGTGCCTGCAACTCAGCCTTTGCGCTAGAGATTTCTTGGCTCCTTTTCTTGGGCTAGTGTGTATGCACAAGCCGATCGGTCATTGCTGAGGTTCTTCGCCCCCTAAATCCCCCATTCTGGGGGACTTTGAGCAAGAGAGAAGTTTAGAATGCCGAGAAATTTTTCAGTTTCAAAGTCCCCCAAATTTGGGGGATTTAGGGGGCAGTTATCCGCCCCAAACCAAGCGATAAGCAACTTCTACCGCACCAAGAACATTTGCAACAATCCGCCGACAACGTTGATCAGGGTTTGACCAAAACCACCACCCGATCGCTCTTTCGGCGGATTTTTCAGCGTTTGGGCAAGCATTCCCGCAGTCTTCGCATTCCCGACATCGCCCTGCCGCTCAAACAATACAGAAGCCTGTTCAGAATCTAGAATTGCGCCCTTTTGATCTCCGAGTTCCAATCGCGCCATCGCTCGACCAATGAAAGCTGGAGCCGAATCGGGTTTGCGAACCAGGGCTTGATTGAAATTCTCGATCGCTCTTTCGTACTGCTTACGTTTACCAGCTTCCATTGCCATCTGGTAAAATATCTCGGCATTGCCCGCCGTCGTCGGAAGCCCAATCGCGCCTTGAATAAAGGCAGTTTCCGTCTGCGTTCCGTTTAGATCTGCACCGACGAGATACGATCGCGTTAAATCCGTTCCTTGCAAATTCGCGCCCGTTAACTTCGCCCCTGCAAGATTCGCGCCACTTAAGGTTGCCCCCGCAAGATTCGCGCCTGTAAGATTGGCTCCTGTGAGATTTGCCTGACTGAGATTCGCGCCTGCGAGATTTGCGCCTGTGAGATTTGCACCGGGCAATTGAGCAAACACCAATCCAGCGCTTGTTAACTCACAGTTGGCGCATTGTTTAGTCGAAAGCAGTTGGCGAACATGATCGAGATTTTCAGCTTGAACTGGGAGCGCGACACCGAGAGAAAACAGCGCAGCAACCGATAAATTCGTGCGAATCATAAACAGGAACCTTAACCGGGAAGGGTGAGCAGGAAAACACTTCATAGTACTGTCTCGTGACCGATGTGACGGATTTTCTGAGGACAGCTTGAGTGTTCCTGAATTTGGATCAAAAATCTAAAATGGAGAGATGGCTAAAAAACAAAAGTTTCCTCATCTCGTCGGCTCGAAGTGGACTTCCCAGCAAGAAACCTGGGGCTGGAGACATTTTCAGGTCGTCAATCGCAAAAATGAGGGCGAATGGGTATTTGCGGAAATGGTGGCGGCTTGTGATCCAAACGTGCGGTTTTGGATGAATGCGAAATTGCTCAAAGATCGATCGCAGTGGCAAGCAGGCTGGAAATCGCTGAACGAACAAGAAGAATCGAGCTTTTTATACTGAGCATAACTGTTCCCTAGAGTCTCCTTAACCTTACGGAGCAGATTGCCTTAACCTACTACCGACACACTGGGTTTAGAAGTTTCTACCTACAGTGGCCCATCGCTATGAGCGGCAATCACGTTATTTTTATTCATCCGGATGGAACTAGCCCATCTACCTATGCAGCAGCCCGATTTCAAAGCTTAGGCCCCGACGGACGACTGAACTGGGACACCCTCGATCGTTCTGCTGTGTATCTCGGTCACATGCAAGACCAAATCACCGGAACCTCAAATGCAGGTGCGGTAACTCATGCAACCGGAACGAAAGTGTATGCCGAATCGTTTGGGCTGAATCGAGACGGAACGCCTGTGCAGTCGGCATCCGGCAATACTGGAAAAACGATCGTACAAGAAGCGATCGCAGCAAATAAAGTGACTGCCTTGGTGCAATCAGGCTTTTTGGCAGAACCTGGAACGGCGGCGTTTGTGGCGCAGGTGGGCGAAATTACGCTCAATGGAGAACGGATTGCACCGCGTCGTCGGGTAGCTGACATTACCAAAGCGGTGATCGAATCGGGAGTCGATTTCATCCTAGGCGGCGGCGAACTGCATATGCTGCCTGTGGGAACGAATGGATTTCACGAAACAGCGACACAGCTCGATGCACGCAGTACGGGCGTGTTGGATCGTCCGAAAGAGAATTTGATCGAACTGGCAAAATCGCGTGGCTACACGGTGGTTTACACCAAAGATCAACTGTTTGATTTGCTCAAACTTCCTAATCCACCGCAGAAAGTTTTAGGGGTGTTCGCAGCGTTTCATACGTTTAACGATCGACCCGAAGAAATTCTCAAACTCGGTCAATCGGATGCAACGCCGCTCTACGTTCCAACTGCTCCAACCTCAGCCGAGATGCTAGAGGTGACGCAGAAACTAGCCGAAAAACATCCGAATTTCAATAACGGATCGATCACGGTTTTTGAAGAAGAAGGAACCGATAACTTTGGAAATGTCAACAATGCTGCCGGGACGATCGAAGCGGTTCTCAGAGCCGATGCCGCGATCGGGGTTGCTCAAAAATTTCTCGATCGTAATCCCAACACCTTGATCATCACTGCCGCTGATAGCGAGGGGGGCGGCTTACAAGTTCGAGACACTCGCGCCAATCAGCCTGTGGGAACGATCGCCGTTAATCCGACAACGAATACGGAGCGACAGAATCCGCTCGATGGACAAACCGGAACGAATACTCAGCCATTTGTGGCGGCTCCGGATGCCAGTGGAGATCGCTTTCCGTTCTCGGTCGGTTGGGTGGGAACTCCGGACTTTGCAGGCTCGATCGTTTCTAAAGCGAGTGGATTGAATGCGGATAAATTGCCTTCAACGATCGACAACACGGGCATTTATGAATTGATGTATGAAACACTATTCAACACAGAACTGCCGTCGAGAGTTGAACCTTTGACCAAGGCTCCTGCTGCCACGCGCGATATGGGAAACGTGATTTTCATTCACCCGGATGGAGCTAGCCCCTCGTACTACATGGCATTGCGAAACATCGATAAAGGTCCTGACGGTCGCACCAATTGGGACATGATGAGCAATGCCGGGGTGTACCTCGGACATATGGAAGACCAACTCACCGGAACTTCCAATGCGGGCGCGGTCATTCACGCCACCGGAACGAAAGTGTTTGCCGAATCGTTTGGATTGAACAAGAACAATCAGCCCGTGATTCCGCTGTCTGGCAGAGTCGGCAAAACGATTTTAGACGAAGCGATCGAGTCTGGAAAAGCAACGGCGTTGATTCAGTCCGGTCACATTGGCGAACCTGGAAGCGCCGCATTTGCCGCGAAGACAACGAATCGTGTCGGGAATGACATTCGAGCGCGAGACAAAACAGCCGAAATTGCAGAACAAGTGATTCGCTCTGGAACGAATGTGATTTTGGGTGGCGGTGAAGTCTATCTATTACCGAAAGGAACGACTGGATTTCATGTCACGGCTAAGATTGATGCCGAATTTGATGATCCCGCCGATCGTCCAAGTACAAATCTAATCGACTTGGCGAAATCGCTCGGTTACACCGTGGTTTACACCGAAGATCAGCTCAGCGCTGTAGTGAGTGGAGCTAATCCGCCCGAAAAGCTACTGGGTGTATTCGCCGCGAATCATACCTTTGACGATTGCTCAGAAGAAGCATTAGGACTCAACACCGCGAATCCACTGCCGCTCTATGTCGCGACAGCTCCCACAGTTGCAGAAATGCTCGAAGCTGCACTAAAAATCATCAAACGCGATCCCGATGGTTTCTTTGCGGTTGTGGAAGAAGAAGGAACGGACAACTTTGGCAACAATAACAATGCGGTGGGCGCGATCGAGGGAGTTCGACGTGCAGATGCCGCGATCGGTGTTGCAACGGACTATGTGCGATCGCAAGATCCAAACACCTTGGTACTCACTGCCGCAGATAGTGAAGCAGGCGGATTGCAGGTCACGCAGTTTAATCCGTTTACTCGTCCTGCTGGAAATGCCATTACGACCCCCGCTCTTCAAAACACTGAACCCGCTGTTCCGTTTATCAATGTCAATCCAATGACCACAAATACGGCTCGCAACTTCCTGGATGGCATCAATGGCAGTACCGGAAGTCCTGATGCTCCGTGGCGACCGTTTCCCTCAGCGAATAGCTTAGATGGCAACTTAGGCAACTTTGCAGTCGGTTGGGTCGGAACTCCAGACTTCCCTGGCAGCATCGTTTCCAAAGCATTTGGAATGAACGCAGATCAGCTACCGAGTACATTGGACAACACTGAGATTTATCGTTTGATGTACCAAACCTTATTCGGTGTGCGCTTCTCGAACCTTGCGAATCATGCAGATGGACAGAAGACTGCAACGGTTGAACAAGGTGAGGGAATTCTCGCTTCTGTGAATTTCACGGGCATTGGGCGCGGGGTTGATCCTTCCCTAGGGACGATCGCTGAAGCAGATACGATTCGATTCGTCGGCGAGGATCTCAGCGCTCAAAACATGATTTTGACGCAGGTTGGAAATGATTTGGCGATCGCATTTGAGGGTGTTGCTAACACGGGCGCGATCATTCGCGACTTTAAGCTAGAGAATCTAGACAACCTCACCAAAGCCACAGGCGCATCGGTGAACTTTGCCAATATCGAATTTAGCGATTCTGGCATTACCGATAGCTTTGATGTGTTCAATGCCGATTCTGTTGCCAAGGTTGTGTTCAATCGCAATACGGTGACGTTCCTGAATGATTTGGATAACGGGGTTTCTGGTTTTGATCAATCCGACGACGTGATCAATGGTCAAGGTGGAAACGATCGCTTATTCGGTCTGAGCGGAAACGATCTACTGCGCGGCGATGCGGGCAACGACATTCTAGATGGCGGACGGGGACGCGATATTCTCATCGGCGGATTTGGAGCGGATCGATTTGTGCTGGCTGAGAATTCGGGAACCGATACGATTCGAGATCTGAACTTGGCAGAAGGCGATCGTATTGCGCTTTCGGGTGGCTTGACGTTCGGGAAGCTTTCTCTAGTTCAAGGCACAGGCGCGGATGTCGATAGCGTTCTGGTACGAGTTGGAACTACGAATGAACTGTTAGCGATCGTGAATGGTATTCAGACGAGTAGCTTAACGAGCGGGGCGTTTACGTTGTTGGCGTAACATTCTGAATCCCTCTCCCAAATTCCTGTTTTATTGGAAACTACCGTGTACACATAAGTCGTTGGTCGCTCCGTTTGGGTCGGCTTCAGCCCCCTAAATCCCCCATTCTGGGGGGCTTTGAACCTAAGAAATTTCTTGAGGTTCTGGAAAGCTCTCGATTTCAAAGTCCCCCAGAATGGGGGATTTAGGGGGCGAAGATCTCAGCAATGACCGATCAAGAGACTTGTGTGTATACGGTAGTTTACTGGGAGAGGGACTTCACAAATCGAAAGATGATTTTGCCGAAGGGAAAGCAGTGACTATGATATTAAACATCCTCTGATTTAGCCCCTTCTCATTCATGGCAACGCTACCCGGATTAAGCGATCGAGAAGTCCGCGATCGACAGTTAGCAGGCGAAACGAATAACGCCAAATTGCCGACAAGTCGATCGTATGCTCGAATTTTGCAGGAAAATTTGCTTACGTTTGTCAATGCCGTTTTCTTTGCGATTAGCGGCGTTTTTATCTTGCTGCGTCGTCCGAGTGATGCGATCTTTGTTGCCGTTGTGATTTTCAGCGGCGTGGTGATTGGCATCGTTCAAGAGATTTGGGCAAAGCAGAAACTCGATGAGATTGCGCTGTTGTCGCGTCCTCATGCCACCGTGATTCGCAACGGCGAAGAGATCAATATTGACCCGTGTGAGATCGTTTTAGGCGATACATTGGTGCTGCGTCCAGGTGATCAGGTTTTGGTCGATGGGCAGATTGTCGGAGAGGGACGAGTTGAAATCGATGAGTCACTGTTAACTGGGGAATCCGATTTAATCGCGAAAGTTGCAGAAAAGCCTGTGTATTCAGGAAGTTTCTGTGTGAGCGGGATCGCGTGTTATGAGGCGCAAAAAGTGGGAGCGGATACCGTCGCGTATCAGCTAACGATGGGAGCGCGGGAATTTCGGCAAGTTTATACCCCACTGCAAGCTGAGATTAATTTAATTATTCGGATTCTATTGTTATTAGCATCATTCTTATGGTTGCTGATTGGAATCAGTTTTGTGAGCCGATCGCAAACCTTGAATGAAGTTGTGCAACGCGCGGCTGTGATCGCTGGATTGATTCCTGCTGGATTGCTTTTAGCGATTACACTTTCGTATGCGATGGGATCGATTCGGATGTTGGGGCAAAATGTTCTGATTCAGCAAACGAATGCGGTTGAATCGTTGAGCAATGTCGATGTGTTGTGTTTAGACAAAACGGGAACGCTGACCACAAACCAGATCGAGCTACATTCGATTTATCCGATCGACATCTCAGAAACCGAATTACGATCGCAATTAGGTAATTTCGCCGCCAGTACCCAAGCCGGAAATCGTACCAGTGAAGCCCTTCTAATCGGGTGCAGTGGATATGCGAAACCGATTCAGAATGAAATTTCGTTTTCATCGGCTCGGAAATGGAGCGCGATCGAGTTTGCCGATCAGCCTGGAACTTATGTTTTGGGCGCACCGGAAATTCTGATGAAATCGTCGAAATTGGACGGTGAGATTTTGGAATATATCGATCGACAAGTGAATCAAGGCTTTCGAGTTGTTCTATTTGCACATACGCCAAAGTCGATCGAGTCTTCTACCCTTCCAGAATTAACCCCGCTTGGGATTCTTTGTTTCTCTGATCAGCTTCGACCTTCTGCCCGTGAAACGCTGCAAGGATTCGCCAAAGCAGGTATCACGCTGAAAATCATCTCTGGTGACAATCCACAAACGGTCGCAGCCTTGGCAAGACAGGCGGAATTTAGTGATGAGATTCGGGTGATTTCGGGTGCAGAACTGGCGCAAATGGATCAAGCGCAATTTGTTCAAGCGGCTCGAAATTACAATGTGTTCGGACGCATTACACCGCAGCAAAAAGCGCAACTTGTTCGGAGTTTACGCAGTTCTGGTCATTACGTAGCGATGACCGGAGATGGCGTAAATGATGTGCTGTCTTTGAAGCAGGCGAATCTTGGAATCGCGATGGAGAGCGGCAGTAAGGCGACTCGCAGCATTGCCGATATTGTTTTACTAAATGATTCCTTTGAAGCGTTGCCGCATACTTTTCTAGAAGGACAACGGATTCAGAATGGGATTCGCGATGTCGTTAAATTATTCATGGTGAGACTGTGCTGCGTTGCGTTGCTGATTTTTGCGATCGCAATTGTCTCCGACAGTTTCCCACTCTTAAATAAACACAGTGCCGTCGTGACTCTAATCGGTGTCGGAATTCCAACGACGTTCATCCCAATCTGGGCACAACCCGGAGAACCACAGAAAAGCAGCTTAGTACGATCGATGCTGCATTTCGTCGTGCCTGCCACGATTACAATCACGCTAGTATCGCTCACAGTGTATCTATTCTATTTAGTCAGCGCTGCTTTAGATTTACCTCCTAACGTTGGCTTAATTGGAATCGAATTTAATATTCCTCGAACTGCATTAGTGACAATTTTAGTGTTCTGCGAACTATTGCTGATTCCGTTTCTCAAACCCCCTACAAATGCTTGGACAGGTGGAGAACCGTTGAGCGGAGATTGGCGATATACGATCGTTGCTGTTGCTCTTCTCATCGTGTATTTGCTAATCCTTGCGATTCCGCCGCTGCGAGTCTTTTTTGAACTCTCTCCGCTCAGCTTGCAAGACTGCCTCTTTTTAGGATTGGTTGCGTTAGAGTGGGCGTTAATCCTTCGATTAGCGTGGCGGACTCGATTTCTCGATCGCTTTTTAGGCGTAGATTTGGAGTAGAGAAGATGAGAGAACTACCGTCTAGAATTCCACAATACAAAGTCTCAGTTTGGGAAACGGTTGCAGTCGTATTGGGCGCGATCGCGACGTTGGGAGTCGGTTTAACCGGATTGGCGATGAAGTTTCTCAGCAACGCCGCGACTCCACAACGCGCAGAAGCGATCTCCAGCAACATTATGAGCTACAAACTGCCAGGAGACTCTCAAGGCTTGCTCGGTGTCAATATCGCAGGCGCAAAAGTGGCATTAGTCGCGAGTGAAGGCGATGAACCCGATATTCAGTTACTCATGGCGCGGGTTCCGGTGGATCAAGAATCGGGACAACGACGCATCGATCGGATTCTAGACAGCATTGCACTCGGAGCCGACGAGGAAGAACTCAAAATCGAATCTGTGCGGGCAGAGAATCGGAATCTGTGCGGGCAAATGACAGGCGTTACAGTTCGCGAAGGCTTGCTAAAATATCCAGATTCGCCAGAGAAAGCGACAGTGATTTATCGGGCAGGTGTAGTTTTGGGCGACAGCCGGTATGTGGTGAACTTGCTAGCAAATGATGAGAATATTGATGCAGCAAGAAAGAAAGCAATTGGGGTATTTAATTCGCTGCAATGTCGGCGGTGAAGAAATTTTCGCGCAGCGTAAGATCGACAAATTCAGATCTTTTTCAAGTGATTTATGATTCGTGCGTTCCGGCTTTCGCGCAAAATCTCTATTCTGTTGGCGATCGTATCGTTCATGGTGGCGATCGCATCTCATCCGCTCTCAGAGTCGATCGCTTCCGCCAAATCCAATTGGATCAATAGAAGCAACGAATATACGAATCTGTTGATCAAAGCTGGATCAGAGTCAAATTGCACAGATCAATCAACACTCAGTGAATCGCTGCTAAAGCTCGATTCAAATTACGTACAATGCTACGAGAAGAACTTAAACAATACGATTCAGACACTTCAGACAAAGCTAAATCAAGAAACTGATCCATCGGTCAAAATCGATCTTGAAATCCTAATCGCATCAGCAAACGAAGAACTACGATCGAATCAACTCGATCGACAATACCGCTTACCTTATGTGAATTTGGCAAGGGAAATCAATCGCAGCATCGGTGATCTCAATTCGCGAGATTTGAACAAACGATTGAAGCGACTCAGCGGAGAAGAAACGGGCACGACCTCGATCGCGACCCTTGCCACTCAGAAAATGCGCGAAGCATTAACGCGATCGAACATTTTCTTCCCCGAACGATCGCAGCTTGAGAAAGACCTCGCAAATACATCTCCTCAGTTAGAACAGATCAAACAACGCAGCGAGAAACGCCAGATTGATCCGTCGAGTTACACCAAACTCAAAGCACAATTAACTGAATATACGAATTTCGTTCGACAAGAGATCTTACCGAAAGCGCGATCGAGTTTTCGATTACCGACCGAACTTTATGCAGAAGAACTGGCAGAAAGAGGAGTCGAGATCTCGATCGATCAACTGCTCCAAGATGCCCACACTGCTTTTACAAATATTCAGCAGGAAATGAACGCGCTTGCGCCTCAAATCGCCAAGCAGAAAGGCTTTCAGGCGAAAGATTATCGAGACGTGATTCGCGCACTCAAACAAGAACAATTACCGACTGATCAAGTTCTGCCACACTATCAGAAACGCCAAAAAGAAATCGAAGCGATTATCCAGCGCGAAAAATTAGTCACACTCCCAAAACGCCCGTTAACGATTCGCCTGACTAGCGATCGAGAAAACACAAACTTTCCCGTCCCGCAATACTACGCACCCAAACCCTCTAGCAAAAGCGCGGGTGTCTTCATTATCCCGATCCTAAAACCGGACACTCAACCCCGCACCTACAACGATTTCACCTATCCCGCCGTTTCCTGGACACTTACCGCACACGAAGGCAGACCCGGACACGACCTTCAGTTCACCACAATTCAAGACAAGGGCATTTCCGATGCCCGATCGAAGTTCGGCTACAATCCTGCTAACCACGAAGGCTGGGCGCTTTATGCCGAAGCAATCACGCTGCCATTTATGCCGATCGAAGGACAATTTATCTCGCTGCAATTTCAACTCTTGCGGGCGGCTCGTGCCTTTTTGGAACCCGAATTACATTTAGGCAAAATCTCGATCGATCAAGCTCTGCGCGTTCTGACTGAAGATGCAGGCTATTCGAGCTTCTTTGCTGGACAGGAGATCGATCGCTACACCGTGAGACTTTCAGGACACGCGCCCTCCTACTTCTACGGCTACCAACGCCTGATGCAACTCCGCAAAGAAGTCGAACAACAACTCGGTCAGAAATTTGATCAGCAAAAATTTCACGATTTCATCTTGACCCAAGGATTTATGCCGCAGCGATTGTTGCGTCAAGCGGTGCTAGAACAATTCGTTAACTCGTAGATCATTGCATTGGGTGACTTGATCGGAGGAGGCTCCAACAATTTGCGCTCTCTATACTGAAGACACCGAAAACGAACGAAGCAAGTCTACCGCATTGGAACTTCTCCACCAGAGCGTGAAACAACCTCTTTGAAGCTGAACAAAAATCTCAAGCAATTGCATACACCTCTCTAGCAGTGACATCATGTCGCTGCTTTTTTCTTCACTTTGCAGATTGGGCATACTAGACGAGTGCGTTCTGTCTCCCCCGATCGCGTAATGTCTAATCCTCTACAATCTGACTCGATCGAGAATATTCTGCAAAAGCTACCCCCAGAAGCAAAATCATGGGCGGAAAGTTTGCCTTGGAATCAACGCCGCTACGTGCTGTCTCTCTGCCATTTGCTTTGTGCTGCTTCGCCGGATGTTCAGGCTGAATTTTTAGATGAATACACCGCAAATGGACTGATCTCCAAACTGATCGAAAACCACGAAATCAGACAGAAAGTTAAGCTCAATCTAGACCGATTTCAAATCACAACCGAACTGACTGAAAACGTTCTGAGAAGCTATATCCGTCAGTTCTATATCCACTCCGCTCAAGATTCGAGGCGAAAACCCGACTTAATCTTAGAATCTGCGTTGCGTGTCGTCGCCAGCACCGAAGAGAGAAATCATATTTTGAATTACGTTCTAGGCTTTGAAATCATTAAAGTCTTATTTCGGATGAGTTGGCTGCAACACGAACGCCTGTATCGACTCCAGCGCAATCAAGAAGAGTTCATCACGCTCTATCTCAAGCCGATTCAGCAAACCCATCGACTCAACCAAATTATTGTGCCGAAAGATCAAAAACTGTTCTTTGCACGTCGAGATTACTACGTTCAGCAACCCGATATTTCTGAGAAGAAATTAGTTGCACTCGCGATCGCAACATTCACAACCGAAGTGATCAGTAGCTTCGGCTTCTCTGTGATTCGCCACCCAGATGCGATCGCGTTTGATCACGATTATATTTTCGATGTCGATGTCGAAGCTGCCTTTCAGTGAGATTTAGCGATCTCATTTGCGCCGAACTGAGTTAAAATCATGCAAGTGCCTGGAGAGGTGGCAGAGTGGTCGATAGCGTTCGACTTGAAATCGAATGAACCGAAAGGTTCCGTGGGTTCGAATCCCACCCTCTCCGTTCTTTACAACCGAGCTTCAATCAAGGGCTGTGCGGTCAAACTGAACGATCGCACTTCGGTGATTTTAACTTTGACCGTTTTACCGCGCAGCTCGTCGATCAATCCTGCAAAAAACGTCAATCGATTGCCGCGCGTCCGTCCCATCACTTGCCTTGGATCTTTCGGATTTTGCGCCTCGACTAAGACTTCCTCGATTCGTCCTGCATAACGCTGCGATCGATCCGAAGCCGTTTGTGACACTAATCGATTTAAGCGCTGTAATCGATCTGCTTTCACTTCTTCAGTAAGCTGACTTTCCCACACTGCCGCAGGCGTTCCCGGACGTGGAGAATAAGCAGCAGTGTTGATCAAATCAAAGCCGATATCTTCAACGAGTTGCAATGTGTTTTGAAATTGTTCTTCGGTTTCACCCGGAAATCCAACGATCGCATCAGCACTGATCGACGCATCCGGCATATATTGGCGAATGGTTTCGATGATCCGGCGGTAACGTTCATGCGTATAGCCGCGCGACATCGCTTTTAGCACATCATTATCACCAGACTGAAACGGAATATGGAAATGTTCACACACTTTCGGTAACTCTGCACAAGCACGAATCAAACGTTCGGTGAAATAGCGCGGATGGCTTGTTGCGAATCGAATGCGATCGACACCCGGAACATCATGCACAAAATGCAGCAAGTCGGTAAAGGTGTGCAGATGTCGCCCTTCAGGAGTTGCGCCCGGTAAATCTCGCCCATACGCATCAATGTTCTGACCGAGCAGCGTTATTTCTTTGTAACCTTGTGCCGCCAAAGCTTCGATCTCAGCCCGAATTGCTTCTGGGGTGCGGGACTGCTCAACTCCCCGCACACTCGGAACCACACAATAAGTACAGCGCTCATTGCATCCATAAATCACATTCACCCAGGCTGTTACCTGACTATCGCGTCTGGGTTTCGTAATATCTTCAACAATGTGAATCGGATCAGTTGCAACCACTTGATTGCCGCTAAACACTTGTTCGAGCAAGTCTTCTAGCTGATTTGCATATTGAGGCCCCATCACCAAGTCGAGTTCGGGAACTCGGCGAAGCAGCGATTCGCCTTCTTGCTGTGCCACACATCCGGCAACCACGATTGTAATTTCTGGATTTTCTTGCTTCCGTTGCGCCTGCCGTCCCAGATATGAATAAACTTTCTGCTCTGCGTTATCGCGAATCGTGCAGGTATTGTAGAGAATCAGATCGGCTTCGTTCGGCTCTTCTGACCATTCAAAGCCCATTGTTTCTAAAATTCCAGCCATGCGTTCGGAGTCAGCTTTATTCATCTGACAGCCGAATGTAGTGATGTGATAGCGGCGAGAAGCAGTCATGGGCGACAAGAAGAAATAAACTCAGACCCCCATTCTAGATTGATTCGGTAGGTTTTGCCGTCGGGTTCAATCTCCAAAGCAAAAGAGGCACGATATGATCGCACCTCTATCCGCATTATTCAGTTAGATCGAAATTATCCAACGGTCGTCGCTTTCACATCGACTGCATCTTCAGAAGGCTTGCCATCGACGCTTGCAGTAGTCGTTTCTTTCTGTGCTTTCAAGCGATCCATCAGCATCGAGGAAACTTCAGCGACTAGAAGACCCAAAATCACGGTGTCATCAATCTGTCCGATCAGCGGAATCATGTCGGGCAATAGGTCGATCGGGCTAAACAGATAAGCGATCGTTGCAGCGATCACCAACCAGCGATATTTGGAGTTGCGAACGAGACTGCGATACCAGTCGTAAAATGGAAGCTTCATAGGTTTGTTTCCTTCACTCATGCTCTTATGATGTCAGATTGTATTGGGGCTGTCTTGGGGGGAAAACTGTCTGAGGAAGGGGGAGAAACCGTCATTCGGGTAGAATATTTTGTCATTGCGATCGCGTACCTCGGTTTGGCACTGGGATACATTCCCGGACTGCGAATGAATCGCGCCTCGATCGCGCTTGTGAGTGCTGGAGTTCTGATTGCGCTCAAGGTTTTGAGTTTGAAGCAGGCTTGGGACGCGATCGATAGTCAAACGATCGTGTTTTTGCTCAGTACGATGATTGTGAATGCGAGTCTGGCTCAGGCTGGATTTTTTCAGATTGCGATCGCGCAGCTACTCGGCTTTACCCGCAGTCCGTTTGGATTGATGGTGATGTTGACGATGGGAAGCGGAATCCTGTCTGCGGTTGTTCTGAATGATACGATCGCGCTGATTTTCACGCCGCTGATTCTGGAGTTAACGAGCGCTCTTGGACTCAATCCAATTCCTTATCTGTTAGCGATGGCGGGTGCGACGAATCTTGGGTCGGTGGCAACCTTGAGCGGTAATCCGCAAAACATTCTCATTGGGTCATTCTCGAAGATTGGGTATTTGGAATTTGCGCGATCGCTCTTTCCGATCGCAATCATTGGCTTATTGATTCAGATCGGATTGATTTGGTTACTGTATCCCGATGTGCGATCTAGGGTGCCATTGGAATCATTTTCACTCCCAAAACCTCGTATCTATAAGCCTTTATTGATCAAGACAGTTCTGATTACCGCAGCACTGTTTATTGCATTTATTCTTGGATTTCCGTTAGCAGAATCGGCTCTGCTCGCTGCGAGTTTGTTGTTGGTTTCTCGGCGGATTAAACCCGATCGCTTGCTTCAGCCGATTGATTGGAATTTGCTTGTCATGTTTTCGGGATTGTTTATTCTCACGAAAGCAACGCAGCTATTGAATTTAACTGAGCCATTGACAAACGCGATCGATACTCCTGCAAGGCTGCTCGGCATTACTGCCATTCTTTCTAATCTAGTCTCGAATGTTCCAGCCGTTCTTTTAATTCATCCGCTGATCGAACAGTCCGATACGCAATCGTGGCTTCGTCTTGCGGCTTCCTCGACGCTTGCGGGCAATCTTACAATCTTTGGATCAGTTGCTAACTTAATTATGATTGAGGCGGCAACGCGTCTCGGCTATCGTCTCTCTTTTTTGGAACATCTCCGCTTCGGGGTTCCGCTCACAGTGATCATGCTGTTGCTAACCTATTTTTGGATTCGCTGACCTCAGCTAACGGCGATTGAGATCGGACTGATTTCCGAGTTGATTGACGATCGCAATAAGATCCTGAACTGCCGTTTCCTTTTTACAGAAGGCATCGACTTTAGCCGTTTGCAGCATCACTTCGGTTTGCGGATCTTCGAGCGACGAATACGCCAAGATTTTGATATTCGGATGAGTGCTTTTGATCTGAGTCGAGGCGCTCAGTCCATCCATCACAGGCATCTGTAAATCCAAAACGATTACGTCTGGGCAATGACGATCTGCCATTTCGACGGCTTCTCGACCGTTGCTGGCAAGACCCACCAGTTCAATTCCTTCTTGACGTTGAAGCGCCAACTTCAGGCTGAAACGGGTCAATTCGTGATCATCGACAATTAAAACACGCAACACTTTGCACTCACTAGAAAGCATGGAACGGGCAAGATGACTCAAGGTGAATAAGAGTGTAACGATGCATACATCGATTAGTCCTCTATCCCAAGGACTAATCGAAAAAAAATCAGCGATTCATCTAGCCAGGAGACGAACCACTGATAGCAACCGACAGACTTGATTACATCCAATCCTTGAGCAATGCTTGACGACGAGGATGACGTAGCTTTCTCATCGCCTTTGCTTGAATCTGCCGCACTCGTTCTCGCGACAAATCGTAAAGCTGACCGATTTCGCTCAAAGTATAGTGCTGACCATCGGTAAGACCAAACCGCAGTTTGATAATTTCACGTTCTCGATCGCTCAAATGATCCAACACGGAGTTGAGTCGATCGATTAAAAGTCTGTGGTCTAAATTATCGTTCGGTGCAACGTTATCGGCATCTTCGATCAGTTGCATTAGTTCTGTATCTTCATCGCGTCCGACCCAAGCATGAAGCGATAAAGTGCGCTGGCTCACGTCTAGAACTTGTTCTAGCTTGTCTTCTTCCATATCGAGGGCAACGGCTAGCTCTTGCTTTGTCGGCTTGCGACCGAGTTCTTGAGAGAGCATTTGGCGCACTTTACGAACTTGATTGAGTTTCTCAACCATGTGAACGGGTAAGCGAACCGTTCTCGATTGAGAAGCGATCGCGCGGGTAATTCCTTGGCGAATCCACCAGTAAGCGTAAGTTGAGAACTTATAGCCGCGTTCGTAATCGAATTTTTCGGCGGCTCTCATCAAGCCCATTGCGCCTTCTTGAATCAAATCTAAGAATGGAACACCGCGATTGAGGTACTTTTTAGCGATCGAGACGACTAATCGCAAATTTGCCCGGACTAATCTCCGCTTTGCCCGTTCTCCAGTGGCTCCACCTTTCGCGATTTCTCTTGCCAATTCGATTTCTTGAGCTTGAGTCAGCAGCGGATACCTTGCCATTTCCCTCAGAAACATTCCGACCGAATCATCCGACAGTCCTAAGTATTCGCTGGTTTTTCCTCGAAACGATTTTGCTAAAGCTTCGGGTGAAAGATCTTCATTTTCGAGCGATTCGAGTTCGGAAAGATCGATGTCGCCTTCGGTTACAGCGGTGTCGATCGGAAAAGAATCAGTGGGTAATTTGGTTGCCATTTTTAGATTACGGTGGGGGGTCTTCAGTTCTTCTTAATGTCGTTCTTCAACTGCAACTTACTGTAATCGAAATGTTTGAGTCTATGACAACGAATTTAGGGTTTTTTGATTGTTATTTATGAGGTTTTTCAAGTCTTAGTTCATGAATTAGAATACGTCCGTTTTTTCGCTGAAATTCAGTACCCTCACGGAAGAAACAACACGGTACTAAGGCGCTATAGTAATCGGTTTTTGCTTAAGTAACTCGTAAGAAGTTCTACTGAGTTGTACGCTTAGATTAGCTCATTCTAAGAATTAGATCCGGGAAATTGCAGTGGCTTTCCCAAGTAATTTGAAATCTTGATCGTTTCTCCGAAATATTGCGTAGACCCCTAAGAAAACCTGATCAATTCAACTCAAATTAAAGCGCGATATCTTTTGTAGAGTAGCCTGCAATACTAAAAATGACTCAATAAATTGAAGATTGAGCCAAAGATCTAGTGTGAAATGCGATCGTTCTTGCACTGCGATCGATATTTGGTTTCTTCAACTGTGCAGAGACGCGATTAATCGCAGTTCTACACGATTTTGCAATCCGAACCAGCCGTCTTCTGAATTGGCAGTAATGCCTAATCGATAAAAAAAGAGGTGAATCGGCATTCACCTCTTTTCGATCGCTGCTCTAATCGCTGCTTTAACCCTGCTGTGCCATCTCCATAAAGATGCGCTGAGAACTTTGCTCTGGTTGGTCTGCTTGGGGTTTTCGCTGCACATACTTCCCATCGGGCTGCAAATCCCAAGCGTGCCGATTGTCCGCCAGCATAATCCCTAAAATCTCTTGCAGATCTTGAGAAAGGTTCAGTTCTTCAACGAAAACCACCGCTTCAACTCGTCGATCGAGATTTCGCGGCATCCAATCTGCACTGCCAATGTAGACTTCTGCTTCTCCGTTATTGTTGAAGTAGAAAATCCGCGCGTGTTCGAGAAAGCGCCCCACAATGCTAATCACTCGAATGTTTTCGCTGATGTCCTTTACGCCTGGGCGCAGACAACAAATTCCTCGCACAACCAAATCGACCTGCACTCCAGCTTGAGAGGCTTCATAAAGCGCTGTGATCAACTTTGGATCGACTAAAGCGTTCATCTTGGCAACAATCCGCCCTTGTCCACCGCTGCGCTGATGTTCAATTTCTCGATCGATGAAACTCAACATACGATCGCGCAAATTCACCGGAGCGACTAGCAGCTTGCGATAAGCCTGCTGCCGAGAATATCCAGTGAGATAGTTAAACAAGTCGGTTAAATCGGCTCCTAAGTCTTCTCGACAGCTAAATATTCCTAAATCAGTGTAGAGCCGCGCGGTCTTGGGATTGTAGTTACCCGTGCCGATGTGTACATATCTTCGGATACGCCCTTCCTCACGCCGCACCACTAACACTAATTTCGTATGGGTTTTCAGTCCGACTAAGCCATAGACGACGTGAACCCCGGCACTTTCTAACTTTTTCGCCCAGCTAATGTTATTGGCTTCATCAAAGCGGGCTTTGAGTTCGACTAATACGGCAACTTGAATTCCGTTTTCTGCGGCGGTGATAAGCGCTTGTACGATCGGAGAATCTCCCGATGTCCGATAAAGCGTCATCTTGATTGCGAGAACATTCGGATCGTGGGCGGCTTCTTCGATAAATCGCTGCACACTGCGAGAAAACGATAGATAAGGATGATGCACTAACAGATCTTGACGACGAACAACCGCAAAGAAGTTCTCATCGTGCGTGAAAGCTTCGGTGACTGGGACTTCTGTGACGCGCTTTAGTTTCGGATGTGTGACTGGACTCCAGGGCGGATCTTTGAGTTCTGGTAACGGCAAGCCGACGAACGTAAACAGATCGCTCAAACACAACAGCCCATCAGTTTCATAAACATCAGCCGATGTCAGTTCCATCTCTTCGAGCAACATCGATCGAATATGTTCAGGCATCGATGAATTAATCTCTAAGCGCACGACAGAACCCCCGACGCGGCGCTTTCTCAATTCTTCTTCGACGGCAGACATTAAATCCTCCGCTTCATCTTCTTCGACATCTAAATCGCCATTGCGAGTAATGCGGAAGGGATGATATTCCTGAATGTTCATGCCCGGAAACAAAGCTTCCAAATTGTGGGCAATCACTTGTTCAAGCGGAACACCCGCCCAAATCGTAGCGCGGCTTTTGGCAACAGAAGTCGGCAGATTTTGAGTCTCGATCGGTAAGAGAATAAAGCGCGGCAGAACTTTAGGAACCTTCACACGGGCGAAGAGTTCTTCTTCGGTGACACTATCTTTAATCACAACCGCTAAGTTGAGGCTGAGATTAGAAATATAAGGAAACGGATGTCCGGGGTCGATCGCTAAGGGAGTCAGAACCGGAAAAACCTGAGATTCAAAATATTGATGTAAATAAGCGCGTTGTTCTTGACTCAGATCAATGTAGTCCAATAGATAAACGCCCTGAGAAGCTAACTGAGGACGGAGGGCTTCTTCAAAATGGCGGTGTTGTTTCGCGACTAAAGGACGTAATCGCTCATTGATTAGCGTTAATTGTTCTTGAGGTGTGCGACCATCTGGACTGAGTTTGCTGACTTTTGCTTCGACTTGCTCTTTGAGCGCTGCCACTCGCACCATAAAATATTCATCTAGGTTTGAGCTAAAAATCGCCAGAAACTTGAGTCGCTCAATCAATGGAGTGCGCGGATCGAATGCTTCATGCAGCACTCGATTGTTAAATTCGATCCAACTGAGTTCCCGATTAAAGTAGTACTGCGGGTCGCTCAGATTCGTCTCGACAGTTGCCTGCTTACGTCGTCGCATTTAGAACACCTCATCCTCACGACCGACCCACCATTCGCCTAAGTTCATCAAATCCTGGTGAATATCTGCTAATCGCTGCTCATATTCCGCAGACGAAAGCTGCGATCGCTCTTCATTTAATTTCAAAAGTCTTAACTGAGCAAGCAACCAAGGTTTTGTCACATTGTCAGTTTGTTCGAGATAACGCGCGAGATCGTTGCTGTTCATGAGAAAGGCTAAGGCGCTGGTTTAGCTTCATTGTTGCGTTATTTTGGGTGTTGTGACGCGATCGAGCAAAGTTTTTTGCCCGCGTGTAATCTAGCAAACATCAAGTTTGCCATTGGGTTGACGCAAAAAAGCGAGGCAGCGATTCACCTCACTTTATCGATCGAATCGAAGCTTTTCTTAACGCGCGATCGTTGCAGAAGTCCGAACCTTGAGCGACTCACATGGAATCGTATCCGTCAAAATTGCGCTTGCGATCGCACCCGTGTGAATCTCTAAATGGGCATTTTGGGGCGCTTCAAACAGGAGTCGCTGCCCCGGAAATACCACCCGCTCAAAAGACCAGTTTGCAATATCGACAATTCGAGCAACTTGAATGTGGCGCGTTGCATTCACATAGCAACAGAGATCAAGCGCAAGACTCACTTGAGACGTAGGAGAATCCATTTTCCTTGAGAATAAAACTCTGGCCATCGTAACAGCGTTCTTCAACTCTGAAGCTCTATCTTTGAGCAGATCCGTGAGGTTCCCGAAAAAATCGGCTCGATGCGCGATCTCATTCCCTAAAAACGCCCGAAATCCTTATAGGTTTACACTTGCAGCGATTTTGAACCGGAGAATTCATGTAAAGCTTTGATGAAACGCTACATAGAAAGCTTAAGGATTGTGTTTGAATCTCGTTTCTAAACTTGTGTCTCTACCCAGAGAGGTGCAATCTGAAGACAGTCGAGAAAAGATTCGTATTCCAACGGTTGACTTTCTATGGATTTTTCTTTAGAGAGGTCAGAACTGCAACTCCAAATTCTTCTACCAAGATTTAGATTTACAGTTCCAACCCGTGCGAATCTTGCACATCAAGCGATATCACTCGGAATATTGGCTTCAGTCACCGCATCTGCCTGTCCTTGCCAATATTCATGAATCATCGCTTCTAACTCCGATCTCTGAACTTCTGTCCCAATCATGGCGTTTCCAGGCGTTTCAAAAAAAATCGTGCTGTAATCTTTATCCATTGCCAGCATTTGAAACAGGATATGCGTCACCGGAACAGGCAAAGCGATTAGATTCGGATCTGCCAAATTATAAGGACTAGAGGAAACGTCCTTCAGGCTGGGAAAGGCATAAATCACGTTTTTCTCGGTTTCGTCTTGGGTACGAGGGTTAAGCGTCAGCATCACCCAATTTTGATCAAGCGTCTGCACCACATAATATTGAAGATGTTGTAACCGTTGCGCGATCGCGCTCAAAACGGGAGCGATCGACTCAATTAACTCAGGAGTAGAGCCGTCTTTAGGGGCTTCATCGATCAGCGATTGAAGCTGTTGGTCTAAATTCATCACCGTGCCATCCACAAATAATCAGGGATTTCTACCACCATTGTGATCTAGGCATCACAAAAAGTTCCATCAAACCAATGAGAGTAAGCCATTGATTTGCACGACACTAGAAACTGTGGGGGAAATCTGCCAGAGCGTGGACGCGATTTTTCAGCTTTTGCTTAACGAACTGAAACAAGCCACCAACGCCTCTGAGCGAAACTGCCGGGAAGTTGCCGATCGACTGACCCAGGAAGTTGTCCGAATCTGTTCCGAAAGTAAGCGAATTCAAGCATCAGGAGAAGTCCAAACTTGGGCGACGACGCTTGCCAAACACCGACTCCAGCAATGTCTGGCGTATCAGCGTTTGGGATCGCGTCGGGGTCGCGCCGAACTACACAGCAATCTCAGCGCGGTGATCTACCGTTACATCACGCCGCCGCAAACCCAGTCGAGTTATCAAGCCCGATTAGTCTTGATCGAGGATTTTCTACAAGGCTTCTACATGGAAGCGCTGAATGCGTTTCGTCGGGAATCGCAGATGGGAGCGACTTATACCCCTCGATCGACGTTAGAACTCGCAGAGTATATGGCGTTTACGGAGCGCTACGGCAAACGGCGAATTCCGCTTCCTGGAAATCGCAATCAGCAGCTCATTATTCTACGGGCGCAAACGTTCTCGCAGCAGCAACCGATCGAAACGCTGGTCGATCTGGAACAAGCGGCAGAAGGCTCGATGTCCGAGTCCGAGCATCCTTGGAATATGGCATCGATTCAGCAAGTTCGCGAACAAATGGTCGCCCAAGAACCGGAACTCCCGGAAGACACGCTGCGGCAATCGGTGATCAAAGAACTGGTCACCTATCTCGAAGAACGCAAGCAAACCGACTGTATCGACTATTTCACCTTGCGGCTTCAAGACCTGCCTGCAAACGAAATTGAGACGATTTTGGGCTTAACGCCGCGTCAACGGGATTACTTACAGCAGCGATTCAAATATCATTTGATTCGATTCTCGTTCTCGCACCATTGGGAGCTTGTGCATCAATGGCTAGAGGCAGATTTGGAGCGCAATCTCGGACTCTCGAATCGCCAGTGGCATACGTTGCATCAACGCGCCACGGTATCCCAAGCAAAACTTCTGGAACTCAAGCAACAAAAGCTACCGGAAAGCGCGATCGCACAACGGTTAGGTTGCACCATGAATCAAGTTCAGAAACAATGGTTTAAACTCCTGGAGCAAGCTTGGGAAATTCGTAATGACCAAGATTCCGGAGGAACGCCATCGGCTGATGAATAGGGTGTTATCACAATGGATCACAACTTAGACACGCGAACGAAAGTTCTATTAAAACTGTTACAAAATCTCGGTCTTGTCGATCGCTTTGATCTCAAGACAGATTTGCTACAGCCACCCCTAAATCGTGATCCGGCTAGTGAAACAGGTTGTGGGGGTCGTTCCTCCCCACAGCGCTCCTCACACGAGGATTCATCACACCAACCGGGAGAGATACCTGCTGTGCAAGATCGTTTTCATGCGCTGCTAAAACGTCGTCTTCTACTTGAAGCTCAACAAAATCCGCCACTTTTTCCCTGGGAGAAAGAGGCTGTGGAGTATGAAATTGAGCCGACGAGTTATGAAGCACAACCTGCTTTAGCGGCTGCATCTGTCTGGTTACACCAAATTCGTCACATGAATTTGCCGATTCCCATGCCTGAAGCGGTGATGACCGAACTTTTGGCGCGGTGTCAGTCGGTGTTGTTTTCGTCGCTCCGAGAAGGGGCAAAGCTGGTTCGGGCAGTGGATACGCTGTTTCCGGGTCAGTCTCAACTGCTGAATAACGTTGCGGGTTATGTGATGGTTTCACCGGCTCGGTCTAAGGTTGCTAAGCTGCAAGACCTGGCGATCGAGATTGGCGAAGAGTTGCCGGAGTCGTTCGACAGTGCGATCGAGACGCAACAAATGGCGTTATCGCTCTTGGCGGCGCGGGAGATTCTGAGTACGTTGATGCTGACGGTTTCGCCTGTGCAGCCGCAACTCGAACGGGAATGGCTCACTGAATTGGGAGCGTTTTTGCTGAAGGTTGGGTATGAGGCGGAGCGTTTGCGAATTGAGGCGGTGCTTCCTTGTGGGGGCAGTCTTTTGTTCCAGGGCGAGGAGTCTCGATCGCTAGTCGATCGCAATGATGCGGGTCGGCTGAGTTTGGAGATTCGAGAATTTAACGTCGATCGTGTTTACCCGTTGGAGATTCGCTTGGGTGAACAGGATGTCCTGACGTTTGCGGTCAGCATTCAAAAATAGAGTTTGAGGCTGAAGTCGGAGGGTGAAGGCAGGATATCGCTTTCACCCTTTATTTTTGCGGGCTGAGTTTGAAAGTGCGATCGTAAACCCGGTCGAATAACGAAGCTTAGAATCTTTGTCGCAACGCTGCCCGATTCATTTGCTTGCCCGTTCAAGCTCTTCGCGTAAAACTCGTCTTAATGTCGCTTCTAAAGGTTCACGCTGTTGCTCGATATGTTGCCGTAATGCTTCATTGATTAAGCTTTGATAGTTACCGCCTTCTGCGGCGTGAACTTGTTCGCGAAACCAGTCCAATATTTCATCATCTAACCGAATTGTGATGCGAGTCTTTCCGGTAGAGGGTTCAACTGCACCTCGCTTTCCTTGGCTGAAATCGTACTCTGTTTCCATGAGCTTATCCCTCTTCGTATTGTGTCCGTTCATGACGCAAGATTGGAGGCAACGTTTTCTCTGTTCCATTGGTATGCCATGCTTTGATTGTATGCACGTTTGTACATACTGATGTCGTCATTCCAGATTGAGGGGACCTAGGAAGTAGAAGAAATCGCGCTTGCAGTTAAACTCAAAGCAGATTAGGTTCTGATGGATGAGCATTGGGGCAGAGTAGTTGCTCGCGTTCTTGTAGAACTTCAATATGAAGTGCGATCGCTTCTTGGATATTCTGTAGTGCTTCTTCGCGGGTTTCGCCTTGGCTTACACATCCCGGTAAACTTGGGACTTCTGCAATGATGTAGCCATCTTCGTCAGGATACAAAAGAACAGTACGTTGAGTGGGCGATGAATCTGGCATAAGCTGGGATAGTTGTGTATGACTAGCTTATCGCGGGATTTTAAGAGAGCGATCGGAGATCTCAAGATTCGAGATTTAACGGACGGAGGAAGTAGAAGCGATCGCTGCCATCATTCTCTTTCCTGCATCCAACGAATCCTGCCATCGGGGAGGAGAGTTCGATCAGGATTTTTTGTAGTTCTTCTCGGTCAAGCGGTTGAGAAGGGCTGGACGCATCGTAAACGCCGAGAATAAAGCCGAGCTCCAAAGCTTGCGGCGCTTTTTTATGCAAAAGTTGAACGATTTGCGCTCTGACTTTAATTTGCTGCCAGCATCGATCGACGTACTGATTTACTTTTTGGTCAGCATCTTCGCCAAAGGGCGGTTGTTCTAAGCAGGGCTTTAGTTCCCATAAATTAATTGCGCCTGGATGCTTTGCTTTGAGGTCAACAAGTCTTTCTAAGGTTTCAGGACGAATGACATTCATTTTATTTCCGATCGCAGTTTGTTTTGCATGATGGTTGAGCTTTCCCGCTGCCATGATCACTTTAATTGCTTGGTCATACTCTTTGTCGGGTAGGTGCTTATGACCGAGCTTGATTAACTGGGCTGGTGTACTATCGGGAACGGATTCTGTTTTGCTTGCTTTGCATTCGCCTACGATTGCGTAAGGCGCTTCACAGTAGAAATCGATTCCCCCTGCTCCGCCTGTGGCATTAGGATCAAGACTGACTTTGATATCGTTGCGCGAGTTCGTAAAGCCTAGTTTGATAAAGCCTTTGCGGACAACTTTCTCGAATGTGTCACCGTCACTAGAATTCCCAATAGTTGCGATCGTGGGAATCCAGTTCAAGTCAGAATCGGCACGATCGACGATCGCAGTTTCCGTCCAACCCAAGAAGCATTTCAAATCTTGTTCGAGATGACTGGCGCTTGGGTGCGTAGGCGTGAGTTGAGCGATTGCGGAATGTAATGCTTCTAGTTCTGGATGCTCTGGCGGTTCTAGGTTTTCGAGTTGGTGTTTGCGCTGGGCGAAAATGCGATCGCTCAGAACAGGGAGTATGTTAGAAACATCGGTCGGGCTGAGACTCGTGAATTTCCCTAGTTTATCAGGTGCAATTTCAGTGCTAATTTCGATAGCTTCTGGAAGACTGTAGACTCTCAAGAACGTTAGAATCAGTCGCTGTTTCTGCTCTAGATGATCTTTTAGCGCGTCTTTTGTCCAAATGGTGAGATGAGACAGAGATTCGATTTGATTGGCATCTTCGACCACTATGCAATGTTCACATTTAGCCCATCCCCGAAGGGTATTTGAGCAACTAGACTGCGGTTTTAGACGATATGTTCGCGTTGTATCGACACAAGGATAGAGCGCGAATGACCACCCAGTTTGAACAAAAACATTAGAAATCGCCACAATTGATTGCCCATAGAGCAAAGCTGCGATGTCTACGGCAGGCAAACACAAAGCCCTGTCAATTAACACCATCTCACACCTGAATCAGTAGATCATCTAGAACATCAGCACTATCAGAATCGCTTGAACTATCCAAGTCATCAAACAAATTAGACTCATCAGAGTCATTTGAATGATCCAAATTCTTTGGTGGCTCAGGTTCGTCGGCAATGTCTTCGGGGATCTGATAAGAAGGATCGCTCAAAATTTCTTGAAGAAGTGGGTTATGAATTCCTAGCCAGTACTGACTCCCCTTCTCTGCAATAAAATTGAGGATTTCTTCTTCTGTCACTTTATAGTCAGATTCCCGTTTCTTCCACACTGCTCGTAAAGCAAGAAGCGGCTTGATCTCTTTTTCATTTAACTCAACAAACTCACCACCCTGATTAATTAAAGGCTCAAGATGAGTTGTTCTGAAATGCTTATTAATCGGACGATCTTTTGAACGAACAAGGCAGCCACGAGTAATATCAAAGCCTGCTTTGTCCTGCAATCGCTTTAGCCCTGCACCAAACGCCCTGCCGCCCTCATATTGCAAAACAGCGACACCGATTCTGAACTCAGCACCGTTGTCTGCTCCAATAACTTTGAAGTTCAGATAGTCGTCTTTTTTGCCTCGCTTCTTTACTCCTGTAGTCACTTCTTGAATCACGAACTTGTCAACGCTCTGATTCACCAAGTTCTGGAATCCAAAGAATAGAGCATCTGCGAGAAGATAATTGTCTTCTATACAGAGTTTAATGTCCTCGCTTAGTTCATGGGTGAAAGCCATCTCTACCTGAGCAAGTGAATCATCTTGTGCAGGTTCATGTACAAGCTTATCTACAGTAGGTATCTCAGATACAGGTGTGCAGTTTGTACGACACCACTGGAGCACCTCTCGCATTGTTGGTTTTTCCTGTCCGATTTCGCGGAGTCGTACTTCATCGAATGGATAGATTGAATGTGGTGGCACGAGATCCCTTGCGTCGTAATACTCCTTGAGAAAGAAAGAAACAAGCTCGATCGTGGAATCGCCATCTAAATATTTCAGTTCTAAAGGCGAATCGGAGTAGGTCATCAGCTTTGTTGAGACACTGCGGGGCATTGCACCTGAGACCTTCTCTGTCCAGATTCCAGGCATCATTACGGTGAGGATAACGCCCCTTCTCAAGTTTTCAATTAACTCTTTGACCAAACTTGCAATCAATTGAGCTTTGTAAAGCCCTCCATCATTTATGTCAGCAACATCAAGTTCGTCAAAACAGATTACTAATTCGTTGTACTCACTGATTACATCAAGAATCTGAAGTACTGCATCAAATGATTCATTCTGGGTTGGTAGCCGCAATTCGTTTGATTTGAATTGAGGAAGCTCTTTTCCTGCCAACCACTTTGAGGCATCAAGAACTTGATTCTCTGATAGCGTCCAGAAAATTCCTCGAATGATATCTGGATCTTGAACAGTTTTGATTCTACAAAACTGGGTTGTTAGCTTTGTAACCCAAGCTGTAACGCTCTGCTCATTACTTTGATCGATTTTCTTGACGAGATCCTTAGGCTCCCATAGCTTCGCGTTGGGATTGGCAGCCCTAAAAACATCGTTCGCCATTGAGGTTGCGAGTTCTTGCCACTGTCTTACTCCTTGGCTACCAATATTACTTAAGCTATCTGCTAGAAGTTGTTGAAAGCCCTGCTTCACATTGTTCAGATTATTAAATTTATTGGCAAAGATGAAAAACGCGCCGCCTTGAGCTTGAAGCCGATGACGAATTCGACTAATGATGTGAGTTTTGCCTGTTCCATCCTGTGCGGTGATGAGAACTGAAACTGCATTGCACTGTCCTTTGCGAATTTCTTCTAAAGCCTTAAAAACAGCATCTGAAGCATGACTATTTAAACTTTCAACGTCTGGAAAGGATTTTCCCCAAACATTATTTGCGTTAACAAAAGGAGGTTGCGAGAACGGATTGTGTTCCAGTAGGACAGCATTGATCGCTTCGATCGAAGTAGAACTTGGCTGAGAAGAATTCATGGTTTACGAGCTTGGGTGTGAGCAGTTAGGAAATTAGAAAGTTAGGAAAAATGAAAGCCTAGAGACGTCTGGCATAGTAACGGATACTGCCCAGAGCAGTTTTAATAGAGTCTTCTGCTTTCTCTGGTGTGAGTTCTGGCATCTCTCCACCAATTAGTTGAATTGCATCTTGGGTTTGCAACTTCAGCAACCACTCATCAAAGCTCGATCGCTCAACTCGTTCCCCAATTTCGCGCCGAATCCGATAAATCGGCACTAAATTATCGAGGTTATAATCGCGATTCAATCGATCGTAGATTTCCAACGCCACAGGCTCGAATTCCTCATACGACGCGATCGCGCTTTTCTTCCCATTGCCGTTCATAACAGGCGCACTTGCCAAGCAATTTTGTCTAATCCATCTCAGCAAAGGATTAGCGGTTTTTGTGCTGGTTGCTCGATCGTCAAACTTAAAATCCTCTGACTTCAAGCCGTCCGCTAAAAGTTGCTGACCGATCGCAGTCAACTTGAGCGAACTGCTGACAACCTCGATCGCCTTCTTCTCGATTAGCGTTTGATAAATCGGCTCATAGTCAGAAGATTTCTCCTGGTTGCGTTTTAATTTCCCGATCAGGGCGCTTTTTTTGATTTCAGATTCTCGATCGTTCGCATCCCACAATGCCAGCAAAAGGCGGGTTTTTGCTTGGGCTTCATTTCCTCGTAAAGTCATCATCTATCTCCTTGGGGGCTAACCGCAACGCATCTACACAAATTCTGATTGCTGTCAAAGTACCTACGTATTAAAGCTGCAAGTTTGTAGGTCAATGCCAGAATACCCAGTCAAAAAAAGAGATTAACGTAAAAAATTTAACAATCTACTTAAGTGAAGCAAGAGTTACCCAAATGGACGAGAAACGCCTGTATTGCCTCTATTCAAAGAGATTTATAGATTACGAAAAGACATTGCTTACTAACATACAAGCTTTAAACACTGAGTTTCGACAGTAACAGATAGAGTTTCTACTGAGAAGCGTAAAGTTTCGGTAAAGAGGCTGATTCTTTGTCAATTTCGCGATCGTCAAATCCGCAATGTTGCTTAAGCCCTGAATCTCATAAAATAGGTTTTGTTCCCTGTTCTGTTGGTTTATGCGAAATCCTCCTCAGCCGTTGCCCGAAAATTTGTGGGGAGAACAATGGCGGTTTGCGTCACTCCGAGCAGGCGATTTAGTCGAAACGATCGCTAATCGCACAATCCCGATCGTAGAAATGCCCGAAGCACGATTTCCAATCAATTTGGGGATCGCATCAACGGTTCAGATTCCGGGAGTCGTGATTGATGGGGGACGACGATCAATGCAGTTAGCGCGATGGTTAAAGGCGAGTCAGCCTGTGTCGATGGATGCGATCGCAGGTGCGCCGGATGGGTTGATTTTGAATGCGGGAGAAGTCGATCGATGGATTGTGGCGACGTTTGAAGATCCAGAAATGCGAAGCGCTGCCCAATTATTTGAACAGCGCAAAAAAGAAAGCGATCTATTACATTTTCTACTGGTTGAGCCGGATGATTCAGGAATGACCTACACCGGATTTTGGTTGCTGAGAAGTCAAGGGTTGAAATAGGGTTTCTAATGCGATCTCTTGTGCCGTTTGCATTTGTCCATAGCTGAAGACGTAGGGAACATCGGGCGGCAAGTTTGGAAGAAAGCGATCGAGAACATAAGGACTTCCGTAAACTGCGATCGCATAAAGTTGATTCGTGTTTAACAAAAACGTAAACCAATCTTGTGCCGCTTGTGTGAGTCCTGCAATTCCACGAAAAGGATTACCTCGGATAAATAATTGCAATACTGTTGGACTTGAATCACGATTACTAAGATCAATGTGAGGAGTATGACGATCGACGATTTGAGTTTGAGTAAATCCGAATCGGGAAGGAAACGCGATCGCGGGAGCGGTTCGACCGAGAAAATCACAATCGAGAATGCTATCGACAATAGCTAAATTGCACCCGATACCGGAAAGGGAATCTAATCGAGAAGGATTTGGGTAATGCGATCGCATCGAATGGCGGAGTAGTTCAGCGTTGATCGATAATGCTTCCGGTTGAGCAATCTTCTCTGTTAAGCGATTCGTTTCTAAAACAGGTTCGGGTGGATTCTCCCAAGCGTGACCTTCTTCGGATGGAATCGAAACTGCACAGGCTTTCTGTTTTGCTCTCCAAAGTCTTTCAACCGAAGCTTGAATACGATCGCGAGAAATTCGCCCACTTTCCACCGCTTCACAAACGGCTAAAATCGCTTTTTCTGGCTCCAACGGCATCAGTAAAATGTCTGCACCCGCTTCGACTGCTAATACACAAGCTTCCTCAGTTCCGTATCGATTCGCGATCGCGCCCATCACCAGCGCATCCGTTACAACTAATCCCTCAAATCTGAGGTTGTGTCTTAGTTCATCGGTGAGAACTTTCGGGGAAAGCGTAGCGGGATAGTTCGGATCGAGGGCGGGAATCTGGAGGTGAGCGCTCATCACCGCATCGACACCTGCTGAAATCGCAGCTTTGAAGGGTGGGAATTCGATCTGTTCTAAGCGATCGCGATCATGCAAAATTACAGGCAATTCGAGATGAGAATCGATCGACGTATCGCCATGTCCCGGAAAATGTTTTGCAGTGGTTAAAATCGGGTGCTGATGTGCGCCTCGAATGAAGGCGATCGCAAGTTCGCTGACAATTTCTGGAGTTTCGCCAAATGCCCGCACATTGATCACGGGATTATCGGGATTGTTGTTGACATCAACTGTGGGAGAAAGCAGCCAATTTAAGCCGATCGCTAAACTCTCTTCTGCCGTAATCCGTCCCATTTGTTCCGCGTAGTGACAAGCGAGCGGAAGATCGTTTTTGGCAATTTCAGCGATCGACATCGGTGGCGGAAACCAAGTTGCACCCGAAAACCGCTGCCCGACTCCTTCTTCGACATCCGCACAGATTAACAATGGAATCGATGCCCAGGATTGAAGCTGCTGTGTTCTGAGGGCAATTTCTCCCGCACTTGCACCGAGTAAAATTACTCCTCCCACGCCCAACTCGACCCAATGCTGTAACGTTGCGGCAGGTGGCTCCCAGATTGGATACTGAATCTCGTGATCAAATAGAAAGCCCGAAGCTCTCACAACCACCATTTGAGCCACTTGCTGTTGCAGCGTCAGAGTATCAAGATTCGGCAGAAACGTCTTCATCATCGTTGCGTTCTTGGCTGAGTCGATTGATTAACCCTAGAACTTTATCACCTCGCTCTAGCGATCGATCCTCAACAAAAATCACTTCAGGAGTGCGGCGCAGCCGAATCCGCCGTCCTAACTCACTGCGGACATAGCCCGTTGCCGATTTTAAGCCTGCCATCGTTTCGGCTTTGGCTTCTTCATCGCCATAGATGCTGACGAAGATTTTGGCGTGCTGCAAATCGCCAGAGACATCGACATCGGTGACGCTCACCATTCCGGTTCCAACGCGATCGTCTTTGATGCCGTTTAACAGCATTAGACTCACTTCGCGCCGGATAGATTCTGCGACACGAGCCATTCTTCGATCTGTCGCCATATTGATTCGTTCCTATGAATACAAAACGTTGATTTTAGCATTTCAGTCTCTAGACCGGATTTAAGCCCAGCATCGCTCGCAGGGTGAAGGAGAAAAAGGCAACTGCGCCGATCATGAGTCCTGTGACTGCGATCGCGGTCACAGGACGTTTGAACAAGGGAGCGAACGGAGCCAAAAAATTCAGAATCACGCCCAAAATGACACCGATCACAAACTTGGGGTATTTAGAAACGGTGCTCCAAAGGTCTTGAATCATAAATGTTATTTCCTAAACTTAATTCCATCATATCGAGAACTGGGAGCCGATCAATTACAAAAGCTGATCAAACTGGTATTTCTGTAATACTTAATCTGATCAGATCAAATGTATTTTAGGTGTTAAATAAAAACATGATTATTCAAGTACAGTCCCCGGTTCTACCGCGTCCGTTTATTAAGTGGGCAGGTGGAAAAAGTCAGTTGATTTCGCAGTACGTTTCGCATTTTCCGAAAGATTATCAGAATTACTATGAACCGTTTGTCGGAGGAGGGGCAATTTTCTTTCACCTCCAGCCAAAGCATTCATTACTGATTGATATTAATCTGGAGCTAGTGAATGTGTATCGCTGTGTTCGCGATCGAGCCGAAGACTTAATCGATCGATTAGAGAACCATCATCAGCAACATAGCCCAGAGCATTACTATCAAGTCCGCGCCCAGCTTGCAGTTTCGGATGATTGGTTCTATGAAGGAATTAATCTCGATCGAGCCGCAAGGCTGATTTATTTAAATAAGACTTGCTTTAACGGTCTGTATCGCGAGAATTCCAAAGGACATTTTAATGTGCCGATAGGAAGCTATAAAAAGCCTGCGATTTATGATCCAGAGATTCTCAGAGCCGACTCGATCGCACTCCGAGCCGCGCAAATTGAACCTGGCTCATTTGCTCAAATCTTGCAACACGCTAAAAGCTCAGAAGACTTTGTGTTCTTTGATCCGCCTTACTATCCGATTAGCGCGACGAGCAGCTTTACCGCCTACAATCGCTATTCGTTCAGCGAAGATCAGCAGATTCAATTGCGCGACGTGGTGACAGAATTAAGCGATCGAGGTGTGAAAGTGATGTTGTCAAATTCTGATTGTCCGTTTGTGCGCGAGTTGTACAAGGACTTCAACATCCACACCATCTACGCAACGCGCAATATTAACTGCAATGCAGAAAAGCGCGGCAAAATCACAGAAGTGCTAGTGACAACTTACTGATCTCTCATTAGAAAGAAGGAATTCGATCGCAATCTCTCTACGATCCAAACAATCGATCTCCAAGAGCAGCTATGCGAATTCATCATCTTAACTGCGGCTGTATGTGTCCTGTGGGTGGAGCCTTGTTTGATGGCTTCAGTCGTGGATTCACTTCTCATCTTGTTTGTCACTGTTTGCTGATCGAAACGAATCAAGGACTTGTTTTAGTCGATACGGGCTTTGGGCTGCGTGACATTCAAGCCCCTCTCAATCGGCTTAGTCCATTCTTTATCACGTTTAATAACATTCAGTTTGATCGCAAATATAGCGCGATCGAGCAAATCGAAAAGCTCGGATTTTCGCCGCAAGATGTCCGTCATATTGTGCTGACTCATCTCGATTTTGATCATGCTGGAGGCTTGGAAGACTTTCCCAACGCAACCGTTCATGTGATGCAAAACGAAATGGAAACCGCCCACGATCGACAAGGCTTTATTGCACATCGGCGCTATCGCCCAGAGCAATGGGATGAAGTGCAGTCCTGGAAGTATTACACTGCGGGCGGTGAACCGTGGTTTGGATTTGAGGCAGTGCGAGATCTAGAAGGATTGCCGCCGGAAATACTATTTATTCCGCTTGCAGGTCATACGCGCGGTCATGCGGGAGTTGCGATCGAGACTCCTGAAGGTTGGCTGTTACACGCGGGAGATGCTTACTTCTATCGCGATGAAATGAAGCCGGAGTATCATTGCACACCTGGATTAAAAGCTTATCAGTGGATGATGGATGTCGATCGTAAAGCGCGATTGCTCAATCAAGACCGACTCCGCAACCTATCCCTCAATCATCAGGGAGAAGTTCGCTTGTTTTGTAGTCATGATGCGATCGAGTTCAAAACCTACGTTGAGCAAAAATCTCCGAACCTGAGTTCGATCTGATTGCTAAGGTTCAACATCATTTTTGCTCAACGTAAATCGTTTCATCCTCCTTACGCCAAGCTGGATCGACGATGCAGACAAAAACAATTGGCTCATCTCCAGAGTTGTGAAGAAACTGTTTCGCATTTGGTGGAATGTAGACTGCATCACCTGGCTCAATCCGACGAATCTCATTGTCGATCGACATTTCGCCGACACCGCTAAGAATGTAGTAAACCTCGGAAGTTGTGAGCGAATGAGGAATTGAAGTTCTTCCAACGGGCAAAATCGCGTGAGCAAGACTGTAACGGAGGTTAATCTCTTGTTTGTCAGGGTGAAGCAGTTCGCGCAAGATAGTCTCATCTCCAGCGATGATCTCTTCACAGTCATTTAGTTTTTGAATCAGCATAGTTAGCTCAAGCGCTCTCCAATAGTTCTTCGACAAACTGATAAAGCTCGTTCTCCGATCGCGATTCTAGCTGCATTTCTTTTAGCCCGATCAGTCCTTTTGCTAGCTCTGATGCTCGATTCTTATAGTGATTGTGTGCCGTTAACAGATCGGTAAACACTTCTTGTTCGATTTGAGCGCGGCTGGCATCTTCGGCTAACGGTGAAGCAAATTCAACCGAATCCGCCTCATATTTCAGCAAGAAGACCAACGCCTGACTTAACTGTTGTAATTGTTGCTGGAGCTTGCGAGTGTCCAACTCTAATCGATCGAATCCCACTTGTCCCTCGATTCGGAGTTCTACCATCGGCTGAATCTCTGGATTGAGTTCACCGGATTGAATTGCTGTTTGAACTAATGCGATCGCGCTTTGTTCGATATCCTCGGTGCTTTCTTGTCCGCGTGCTTTTAGCTTCAATCGCACCCACGGACGCTGATAGTAATCCTGCTTGAGTTGAGCATCAATTCCTCGATCGCTGAGTTCGACTAGAAACACCCCTCGATCGTAGTTCGCTTCTTCAACGCTGTTCGCCTCTGTTGATCCAGGATTAAAAATCCATCCTTGCTCGATATAGCTTTTGTGAATGTGTCCCAAAGCTAAATAGTCAACGCCTGCTTCTTTTAGCGGTAGTAAATCGGTGTACCGCATTGCTCCTTGATAGCGGGCGATCTGACCTTCTAGCCCTTGATGAAATAACATTACCGTCTGTCCCGGACTCGGTGGAAGCTGTTGGATTGCTTCTGCCAACCGCTCGATCGCTTTCGGTGCGGATGCGCCATACCAACGCGATCCCACCACTCTCACCCCACAATCGAGATCAATGTATCCGCCTGCTTCTCCGTCCCACATTTCAAACATCACGCCGCCTTCTTCAGCGCGATCGGGTTCTAGCAGCATCACTAATCCATCATCTGCCAAATACTTTAGCCAGTTCGTTGCAATTCCATACGGGCGATTATCGTGATTTCCTTCGATCGCAATCACTGGAATCTGAGCGGTTTTCAACAATTGAAGACACAGCTTTGCTTGATTGAGAATATTCGGCTGAATAATGCGATGTTCAAACAAATCGCCTGCAATCACGACGAAATCAACCTTAGCCTCGATCGCATATTTCTGTAACGCATCCTCAAACGCTAGAAAAAAATCCTTAGTACGTTCTTTGCTGTCATATTTATCAAATCCCAAATGAACATCAGCAAGATGAAGAAATCGCGGCATAGTATTCACAACGAGCGGTAAGAACAAGTTTACTGCTTAAATTTCGATCGTGCTGGATCAAAAATATCGTTCGCGATCGTGTCGCAGATACGGCATAATTAGGAGGTTTTCAAATTTTCAGCCCCTATTTTCAAGCGATATGCGTACCCTGTACTGTGGTCAACTTCGATCGAGCAACATTGGTGAAACGGTCACTCTGTTTGGATGGGTCGATCGACGACGCGATCACGGGTATGTGGTCTTTATTGATTTGCGCGATCGAGAAGGAATTGTGCAAGTTGTGAGCGATCCCGAACGCACACCGAATTCTTACAAAGCAGCAGGCGATTTGCGAAATGAATATGTGATCAAAATCGTCGGGCGAGTCACCAAACGCCCAGATGAATCGCTCAATCCGAAAATTCCGACGGGCGAAGTTGAAATCTACGCCGACGAAATCGAAATTCTCAATGCCGTTCGTAAACAGCTTCCGTTTCAAGTGTCTGCGGCTGAAACCGAATCGGTACGCGAAGAGTTGCGGCTGAAATATCGCTATCTCGATTTGAGACGCGATCGCATGAGTCGCAATCTCCAACTGCGTCATCAATTGATCAAATCGATGCGACGATTCCTCGAAGACGCTGAAGGTTTTGTCGAAGTGGAAACGCCGATTTTGACTCGATCGACTCCCGAAGGGGCGCGGGATTATCTCGTGCCATCGCGGGTGAATGCGGGTGAATGGTATGCCCTGCCGCAGTCGCCACAGTTATTTAAACAATTGCTGATGGTATCGGGACTCGATCGCTATTATCAAATCGCTCGATGTTTCCGCGATGAAGATTTACGCGCAGAACGACAGCCCGAATTTACGCAGCTTGACATGGAAATGAGCTTCATGAGCCAAGAAGAAATTCTGGATCTCAATGAAAGGCTCGTGTGTCACATTCTCAAAACGATCAAAGGCGTAGAACTTCCGCGTCCGTTCCCGCGTTTAACTTACGCAGAAGCAATGGATCGATATGGTAGCGATAAGCCTGATACTCGATTCGGTCTGGAGCTTGTGAATGTTTCCGATGTGCTGCAAGACTCTGGCTTCAAAGTTTTTTCTGATGCCGTGAAAAAAGGCGGATTAGTGAAAATCCTGCCGATTCCGAACGGGAATGATGCGATCTCGAATGTGCGGATCAAGCCCGGTGGCGATGTGTTCAAAGAAGCATCCGAAGCAGGAGCGCGAGGACTTGCTTACATTCGCGTTCGGGAAGATGGTGAGATTGATACGATCGGAGCCATTAAAGACAATCTTACCGAAGCTCAGAAACAGGAAATTCTCACTCGCACCGGTGCGAAACCGGGACACTTGTTATTGTTTGCGGCAGGTGATGCAGCAACGGTGAATAAAACGCTCGATCGCTTACGTCAGTACATTGGCAACGAACTTGGAATGATTGATCCAGACAAGCTGAATTTGCTTTGGATTGTTGATTTCCCGATGTTTGAGTGGAATGCCGACGAGAAACGATTAGAAGCTTTACATCATCCGTTTACTGCACCGCATCCCGATGATGCCGAAGACCTTAAAACTGCTCGCGCTCAAGCATACGACTTAGCCTTTAATGGCTTTGAAGTCGGCGGCGGCAGCGTGCGGATTCACCAACCCGAACTGCAAGCCAAAGTATTTCAAACGATCGGCATTTCTGACGAAGAAGCACAGAATAAATTCGGCTTCTTGCTCGAAGCATTTGAATACGGCGCACCGCCTCATGGAGGAATTGCTTACGGAATCGATCGCTGGGTGATGCTGCTATCCGGTGAAGATTCGATCCGCGATGTGATTGCCTTTCCGAAGACACAGCAAGCCCGTTGTTTGCTCACGAGCGCCCCTTCCAGCGTCGATGACAAACAACTGAAAGAACTGCACGTCGCTTCTACCGCCAAACCCAAACCAGGTACGCCTTAGTCGATCTAAAACCACGCATTTCTGACAAATGTTGTGATGTAAATCGCAGTTTTCCGTTTATCTCCGTAGCCATCTCTCTACGTTATTTGTTGTAGAAGATCGGCGATCGATAGAACTGAAATGAGGTTTGTCTGAAAGTCTCTTGCATTGCGCGTGACAATTGCATCTAAGTTCTGAGTGACTGCACAAGCAATTTGAACGGCATCTTCAAAATCTGATAGTTCAGAGTTAAAAGCTGCTTCTAGAATTGCGCGATCGACAAGACTGATGTGGAACAGTCTGAGTGTCATTGCGATGGCTCGTCGTCCTTGATTAATGCTTTTAGTTTGGCGGCGAGCGATGTAAAAGATGTCTGTCAAACTGGAGGCACAGACATATCCCTGAACTTGCTCCATTGCAATCGTAGCGAGTAGGGCGCTTGCTTCTTCAGCAAAGGGTTGACGATTCAAAAAGATGTCTAAAACGATATTCGTATCGACCAAGATTCTCATTGTAGATATTTCTCGACTCGTCTTTGGTCTAAGACGGCTTCAACTTCTTCGTCAGTCGGAGCAGGTTCTCCTGGACGGGCTAGGAAGCCGCGCATCTGATTGACGATCGCCAGTTTTTCTTGGGGAGTGGATTTTGAGGGAGGATCGATCTCCTGTTGGAGCGATCGCGTGATGGTGTTGAGCAGTGATAATCGTTCTGCAACAGATAGCTGATGAACTTGTTGTTCTAGTTCTTGCAGGGTCATGGCGGGTTCTATGATTTGCTGATTTTAAGATAGCACTGCGATCGACGTTGCCGTTCTTCACGCTTATTTTCGTAGCTAGGTGATCTACCAGAGTAAGGTGTGGGTATCAGGCTCTCACTGTTTAGTGAGGGTCGGCAGGATTGAGAAAGCTGTCTAAGATATCGTCGGGTAGCGGACTTGAAGTTGTCTGGAATGATGAGTTTGCCTGCATATTGTCCAGGAACGCGGAGTGAGCGATCGCGGTTTGTGGGGGAGATGTGGGCGATTGCTTGTCCGTCTTGGGAGATGATGATTTCTTCGCCTTGAATCACACGATCGAGGAGTTGGGTGATGTTGGTGGTGGCTTCGGGAAGGGTGACGTAGGTGATCATCGGGGATGTGATGGGGGCAGATGATGCCTGCATTATATGCGGGATAAAAACGCGATCGCACCTTTAGCCAAGAGATACTGGGCGATTGACATTCCCGTTTACTTCCGTAGCTGTGTGAAGGGCAATTACTAACTTAGATAATGCAGGCTTGAGATCTTCCCTAAATTCTTCTAAAAAAGGAGACTGGGAGAATTGCCAAGCGTTGCGGGCTACAGCTTACTTTCCCCATTCCCCAAGACACTGCTACGATACTAAGACTAAGTAGTCTAAAGCTACGCATCTCTTATGCCTGATCCTGAAATCTATGTCTAACAAAGCGTCGGATCGTCTCAAACAAAACGCTGATAAGATTATGCACTTGTGGGAAGTGAGGACGCGGAGCGAGGTTGAGGCATCGGTGCATCAAGATTCTCTGGTCTTACGAGACTCGCTGCCGTTGTACTTAGGTCAACTGGTAGACGAACTTTCAAGCAGAATCATCAGAACGTCTGCCCGCATCAACGCCGACGAGGTAGAAAGTAAGCGAATTGGCAAACTGCACGGGCAGGAACGGGCGGGCTATGCCGACTACTCTATGAGCCAACTCATTTTTGAGTATCAAATCCTGCGTCAAGTCATCTTTCAAGTTTTAGAAGAAGAAGCACCTTTAGAAGTGGGCGATCGAGACATCATCATTGGCTCGATTGAACAAGCGGTTAACGATGCTGCTACTCAGTTCTCCGAGACACTGCGAGACATTCAAGAGTTGTTTATGGTGACGCTCACTCACGACCTCAGAGGGCCCATCAATGTTGTAAAAATGGGAACGCAACTCACGCTGCGGCGGCTCGATCGAGGGGACACCCACGCGGATGTGGCAATGAGAATGATGAACGCAATTGATCGGCTTGACTCGATGATTCAAAATCTGCTGGATGCCAGTCGGTTACGCACAGGGCAAAGCCTCAATCTCAAATTTGAAGAATGCGATTTAGACAAGCTCGTTCAGGAAGTTGCAGAAGATTTAAGGTTTGCCCACGGAGATCGATTTGTCGTCGTTTCTAATTCTGATGTCACAAACAGTTGCTGCCCCAAAGAAATCCGGCGGGTGATTGAGAACTTAGCCATCAACGCCGTCAAATACGGTTCGCCCAATGCACCAATTACCCTGACGCTTGAGCAAACCGAAACGCAGATTGATCTGACGATTCACAACGAAGGCAACCCGATCGACTTGGATGCCCAATCCATTCTGTTTCAACAATTTCGCCGCGTTGCTGCTGAAGAAGAACAGATGGGCTGGGGGCTAGGATTGTTCTTAGCGAAAAGTATTGCTGAAGCACATGGCGGGACGATCGTGATTGAAAGCTCAGAAGGTAAGGGGACGAGCTTTATCATCCAGCTACCCAGATCTGTTTAGTTAGCCCGATCGAGGAGTTGGGTGATGTTGGCGGTGGCTTCGGGAAGAGTGACGTAGGTGATCATTGGGAATGTGATGGGGGCAGATGATGCCTGCATTATATGCGGGATAAAAACGCGATCGCACGTTTAGCCAAGAGATACTGGGCGATCGACATTCCCGTTTACTTCCGTAGCTGTGTGAAGGGCAATTACTAACTTAGATAATGCAGGCTTGAGATCTTCCCTAAATTCTTCTAAAAAAGGAGACTGGGAGAATTGCCAAGCGTTGCGGGCTACAGCTTACTTTCCCCATTCCCCAAGACACTGCTACGATACTAAGACTAAGTAGTCTAAAGCTACGCATCTCTTATGCCTGATCCTGAAATCTATGTCTAACAAAGCGTCGGATCGTCTCAAACAAAACGCTGATAAGATTATGCACTTGTGGGAAGTGAGGACGCGGAGCGAGGTTGAGGCATCGGTGCATCAAGATTCTCTGGTCTTACGAGACTCGCTGCCGTTGTACTTAGGTCAACTGGTAGACGAACTTTCAAGCAGAATCATCAGAACGTCTGCCCGCATCAACGCCGACGAGGTAGAAAGTAAGCGAATTGGCAAACTGCACGGGCAGGAACGGGCGGGCTATGCCGACTACTCTATGAGCCAACTCATTTTTGAGTATCAAATCCTGCGTCAAGTCATCTTTCAAGTTTTAGAAGAAGAAGCACCTTTAGAAGTGGGCGATCGAGACATCATCATTGGCTCGATTGAACAAGCGGTTAACGATGCTGCTACTCAGTTCTCCGAGACACTGCGAGACATTCAAGAGTTGTTTATGGTGACGCTCACTCACGACCTCAGAGGGCCCATCAATGTTGTAAAAATGGGAACGCAACTCACGCTGCGGCGGCTCGATCGAGGGGACACCCACGCGGATGTGGCAATGAGAATGATGAACGCAATTGATCGGCTTGACTCGATGATTCAAAATCTGCTGGATGCCAGTCGGTTACGCACAGGGCAAAGCCTCAATCTCAAATTTGAAGAATGCGATTTAGACAAGCTCGTTCAGGAAGTTGCAGAAGATTTAAGGTTTGCCCACGGAGATCGATTTGTCGTCGTTTCTAATTCTGATGTCACAAACAGTTGCTGCCCCAAAGAAATCCGGCGGGTGATTGAGAACTTAGCCATCAACGCCGTCAAATACGGTTCGCCCAATGCACCAATTACCCTGACGCTTGAGCAAACCGAAACGCAGATTGATCTGACGATTCACAACGAAGGCAACCCGATCGACTTGGATGCCCAATCCATTCTGTTTCAACAATTTCGCCGCGTTGCTGCTGAAGAAGAACAGATGGGCTGGGGGCTAGGATTGTTCTTAGCGAAAAGTATTGCTGAAGCACATGGCGGGACGATCGTGATTGAAAGCTCAGAAGGTAAGGGGACGAGCTTTATCATCCAGCTACCCAGATCTGTTTAGTTAGCCCGATCGAGGAGTTGGGTGATGTTGGCGGTGGCTTCGGGAAGAGTGACGTAGGTGATCATTGGGAATGTGATGGGGGCAGATGATGCCTGCATTATATGCGGGATAAAAACGCGATCGCACGTTTAGCCAAGAGATACTGGGCGATCGACATTTCCATTCTTCGCGCTTATTTTCGTAGCCATGCGATGAGAAGAACGATCGCAACGCCAACACAGACCCAGAGAACCCAGTCAATTTTGCTTTTGCGCCGGAGCTTTTGGATTGCGTCATCGCAATTCTCAACATCACGATCAAGCTCCATTCTTTGATATGAGCGACGAGCGTTTTGGAAGGCTTTGATCGATTTTTTCTGCCGATTGAACTTTGCCAAAGTACGTCCCAAGTTAAACCAAAAAACTGCTTCAGCTCTGGGTTCATCAAGCGTCCGTACAATTTCTAAAGCCCTTTGATGAGACTTCAGCGATAGTCGATACTGGCTTACACAAGAGTAGGCAAATCCCAAGTTGCTGAGGGCATTTGCTTCGCTTCTTGGATCTCTAATCGTCCGCGCAATCTCTAACCACTGTTGATAACAGTCGATAGCAAGTGGATACTGTTCTACCGAAAAGTAGGCAATACCTAGACTGCCAAGGGCATACGCTTCATTTTGGCGATTACCAATTGCGCGCACAATCTCCAAAGATTGTTGCAAAACTTCAATCGCCAGTTTATCCTTTCTTAGCGAATGATAGGCAAGTCCTAAATTGGTCAGAGCATTGGCTTTCCCTTGAGAGAACTCAATCTTGTCAAACATAGTTCGAGCCAATTCGTAAGCATCGACTGCATCTTGATACTGCCCTACAGAGTGATACAAGCCTCCCAATCGTGTCCATGCCCAACCCAAGTTGCGTTGCTCCTCTACATCATTAGGATTCACAACCGTCCAAGCTTGAGTAAGTTGCTCATAGATAGGCAGCAAATTGCGATAGTAGCCGCGTCGGTCTAAAAAGTTGACGCAGGTATCCATCATTTGATCTGCGATGGCATATTTTTCCAATTTACACCAGTGATAAAAGACTTCTAGCCGCTCCGTACAATCTTCAATCGAGGATACCGACGGCTTAAGATGCAGAAGAAAATACGCGATCGCATTCTGATGCGCCTCCCGATGTCGATCGCTCTCCTTCAATTTCTGCTCAACCAGTCCTCTCATCAACGGGTGCAGCGTCCACCGCTCTGACTCCTCCCGCAAAAATGTCCGCTCACCCAGCGATCGCAAATCCTCGATCGACGCATCCGCCAGCATCGCCTGAGCCATCTCCAACCCAAACGGATCTCGATACACCACGACTCCAAGTAAAAGCGATCGCAATCGTTCCGGCAACTCAGCAAACAATTGTGCAAAGATTTCCTCGACCTTCGCTTCCGCGTTGCCCTTGTACTGCCGAAACAACCGTTTAAAAAACTCCAACCCGTCCGCCCGAAGCTCTCCCTGTGCCTCCTGCCGCATCCAGCTCGCCGCCAAATTCAGCAACAAAGGATGTCCTTCTGCCATCCGCACCAATTCGCAAACCTGAGCTTCATCACGAGTCTGAATGCCCTGCTTCCTCAGGAAAGCGGCTCCCTCATCCTCTGCCAATCCCGCAAGCTCAACGCGATCGCGCCCCGTCACCCCAAACGTCGATCGCGTTGTTACTAGCACAACACTCGATCGCCCCCGATTCTGCCAAGTCTGCAAAAACTGCTCAAATGAAGCTCGATCGTTCGCATTCTGAACTGCCTCAAGCTGATCCAACACTACTAAACATCGCTTCCCAGTCAAGCGATACGCCAGTTCAACACTCAACGCCTCATCGGTCACACGCGGATCATCGATTAAAAAACCAATCTCCTGCAACACCCATCGCGCAAACTCATTAAAGGTCGGCACTTTACGGAAATTTAGCCACAGCGATCGCTCAAACTCTCCTTCAATCCGATGAAACAGCCAACCTGCCAGCAACGACTTTCCAAACCCACCGACCGCAACCAGTTCAATCAGTCTCGCCTGTGCCTGAATTCGCTGCAAGAGTTCCCGCTGCGGTTCTGTCCGATCAATCCACTCGTCCGCCTTGTGTTCCGGCGGAATCGGATCAAGCCCAATCACAGAGACACGCTGTTGAACAGTAACGCGATCGCCAAACTCAACCTTCTCGGCGTAGAGTTTCCCGATCGCATTTACCCGTGCATTGCCCTGGGCATCAATATCGAATCGCTCATCCGTCATGGACGCTGATCACCAAAATTAACCGTGGTTGCATTCAGTTCGTTAATCGCGTTCACCCGCGCTTGATCTCGTGCATCAATATTAAACGTAGCGCTATTCTGTTCTTGCTTCCCAATATTGATCACTTGCTGCGCCAACTGCTGTAAGGTCTGCGCGAACTGAGGATCATCCATTTCATCATCCAAATACACAGAAAGCTTATTCAAAGCTTCGGGCGATCGCTCTTGTTCAATTTTGACGATCGCTTCCTCTGCCTTTTGATTCTTTCCCTTAAACCGCGCCTTAATCGCAGAGCGCAATTTCTCAATTGCTCCCCCGACAGCTTTCTTCGCCACTTCTCCCGCCCCAGCTTTGACAGCCTCATCAAAAGCCAGTTTTACGATCGCTGCCCCAGTGAATTCCAACATAAGCCACCGCCCGATGTTTACCTTCTCCTTGTAGCTAATTCTTCTGCTTTTTTGTGCCACTTTCCGAAAAAATACAGAATTCGCTTTGATGCAAACTACAACAATCACGATCGTCATCATCCGCATTGCAGCATTCACTACCTTGGTTTCTCTTGTCGTTGTGTCGATCGCACAATTCCCTACGAAGCTTGTGACACTCACAGCCCCAATTGCACCATTCGTCTGTAACCTTTGAACATTACTGACGAACCTCCCAACCTTCACAACGAGCGCCACAGCCATTTCCGTAATCCTGTCACCTCTCCTCACAACGGCTTCAAAAAGCTGCGATCGACCCCCAAAAATCTTCTTGAAAGCAACATAGCTTTTTGTGAGATTCACGCATCTCGCTGCCCTCTCTCCCAAGCCAAACTGGTACTAGAAAACAATAGACAACAGGGGGCACCTCAAATGGCACGTCCACAAAGAACCTCTCGAACTCTCGAAAAAGCTCAACTCCGAGCCATGAAACTCAGAGCGATCGATGCCGAAATGGACTTCGGACTCAATCGCAACCTGAATACGCTCTCGACTCGAATTGAGAAACTTCAGAGCAAACTCAACAACTACAACAATTTAGTCGAGTTGCTTGATGCTTCAAAGCTTGAAATCGACGATCTCGAAAGAGAACTCGGAGATTTGATCGACCAAATGCTGAATGGCGTTTGTGCCCGATATGGTAACGACAGCCGCGAGTATGAGATGGCAGGCGGAACCCGCAAGAGCGATCGTATTCGCAAGAGTGCCGAAAGCCGGACAAAAAACAACGCGAAAAAGCTTGCCCAAGCTGCGAATAACTAACCATTACCCAATCCTCGATCGTCGCCAGGAGCACTTTAAAACTATGCTCCTGAGCGATCGATGCGGCAAATTCTAGATTAGAAACCCATTTAGCGCGATCGACTAACGTTCTCAGCCCTCACTACATACTGGGATGAGGGAACATTCTGTCCCAAAGGTGGCACTTTCCCTTGATTCACTAACGCTTGATGCACGATCGCAGCAACTTCACCACGGGTTGCAGGTCGTTCTGGATTCAGCCGTCGCACGTTGGGATGATTGACCACGACGTTCGATCGAGTCGCTTCTGCCACGGACTTAACTGCATACGAGGGAATGCGATCGGCATCGACATAGTACTGATTCACCCGACTCGGATCAAAAGATTGCTGCGGGGTGCTTGCTTTTGCTGTCGGCTGAGGTGGAGTAGCATTCTGTTGAACTGGAATTGCGGCGGCAGCTTGACGGATAGGATTGATAAAGGGCTGTAACATCATAGTGCTGGCAAGCGGCAACATGAAACCACGATTCGATCGACGAGCGGTTTGCTTGTTAGATGCCTGAGTTGGGGTTTGATTGTTTGCAGGTGCAGCGATCGCAGATTGATTGTTTGTCGGAGCTTTCGAGTTTAGTTCTAAAGTCTGCGCCAGCGAAACCAGTGCTTCTGCTTTTGTCACGGGTTGCTGTGGGCGAAAATAACCGCCCGGATAGCCGCTCATAAATCCTGCTTGATACGCTTCTTTGATTGCAGGAGCTGCCCAATAGCGTTGCGGAATATCTCGATAGTCACTACCGCTTGCAATGCGTCGCGCTTCGGGTTCGTTGAAGGCGGCTCTTAAGATGGCAGCGAATTCATCTCGATCGACGGTTTGTTCTGGGCGAAACGTTCCGTCTGGATAGCCTTTAATGATATTGCGGTTTGCTAACGATTCAATAAACGGCTGTGCCCAATAATTTTGAGTGTCAGGGAAAGTTTTGCTGGTGTTCTGAGCCGTACTGGGTGCAAAGGTTGAAGCGAGAAGGGCAATCGAACCCGTTGTAATGCTCACACCCAGCAAAGCAGCATTTTGCATCCAACGATCGCGCTTCAAGTTCAACATTATTCTCTCTCCTAGTAGGGCATCCGTCGACCGCTTATGTTAGTTCCTCTTTAGATCGATTTTCTCTGTCGCTTGATAGAGAGTTTGCAGCTAAGGAATATAAACGGGCATCGGTTCGATTCCAAGCTCCGATCGCCATTCTGCTAACGGCTTTTCCCAATGTTCTTCCCATCTCTGGGCGAGAAGCGGCTTTGCTTTTGCACCCATTCGATAGCCTGAAGCGACTCGATCGAGCAAGCGATCTAACTGTTCCGGTTGGTTCAGCATCGTGCTAACGAATGCACCCGCAATTAGAATTCCAGCCAAGGGGCGACGAGTTTGTGAGAGTTCAAATGCTTTGAGTCCTATTTCACCCGGAACATCGACACTCATTCCGGTGATAACGTGCCAAATATCGTGAGTTTGGCGCAGTCGAAACAGCAGGCAGGTTTCATCATCGACGACTTCCATTTTGCGGTAGAAACCGGGATCAAAGCCTGAAGATGAAATGTACTGAGCAAACGCATATCCCAGAGAATTTGTCGGGCAGGTCATCAATTTTGCTAATTCTGGTACGGGAGCAGAATAGCGATCGTGTGCCAAAGCTGCCACGTCTGGGTGTTTCAGCATATATTTGACCGATGCCGCCATCGTTTGCGGATGCGATCGTACTAATGCGTCTTCGACATCGTAAATTGATTCGGTTTGTGTTGGATCTCTCAATAAACCGAGAACGGATTTCAGCGTATTTAGATAATCTAAATTCAGGCGACGTAGTTCTTTGAAGTGCATAACTTTTGAATTGATCTCAACGTCATGCCTACCTTAGTCGATCTTCGTTTTTAGCGTGATGATTATTTAGATTTCTTCTTACCCTTTTTCGGTTTCTCATCGAGTGCGCCTTCGATTTTGGCGTTGAATCCGTAGACTTGTCGAGATCCTGCTAATGCAACCAGTGTCACTTCTCGATCGTCTCCCGGTTCAAACCGTATCGCTGTGCCTGCTGGAATATCGAGCCGCATTCCACGGGCACGATCGCGATCGAATTCTAATGCCGCATTCACTTCAAAAAAATGAAAGTGTGATCCGACTTGAATTGGTCGATCGCCCTGATTCGCCACACTTAACGTTACGGTTTCGCGTCCTGCGTTCAGTTCGATCTCACCGTCTTCGACAAACATTTCGCCTGGGATCATTGTTGTTTTCTCCTTCAGATTGCTTGGGGTTCGCCCCCTAAATCCCCCACTCTTGGGGGACTTCAAACCAAAAAGCTTTCCCATTATCAAAGTCCCCCAGAATGGGAGATTTAGGGGGCAGCTATCCGACCAGAACGAAGCGATACGAACTGTATCGGGTCTATCGAATCGGGTGATGAACGGTCACTAACTTCGTTCCATCCGGGAAAGTGGCTTCAACTTGGACTTCGTGAATCATCTCAGAAATGCCGTCCATCACATCATCCTGAGTCAGCAACGTCGTTCCATAGTTCATCAATTCGGCAACGGTTTGTCCGTCTCTTGCGCCTTCGAGAATTGCCGCAGAAAGATACGCGATCGCTTCAGGATAGTTCAATTTCAATCCTCTGGCTTTGCGGCGTTCCGCGACTAAAGCGGCGGTAAAAATGAGAAGCTTATCCTTTTCTTGCGGTGTTAGTTGCATCGATCTCTCTCTGGTCGAATCGGGAGTGTTGTCTTGGATTGCTCAATCATTCTGCTGCAGTGCAGAACTCCCAAACAATGTATGACAAAAGCAAAGCGGATGTTATGAAGATTTTTGGAAGTATCCGTACTCGATCGCACATCCCACCGTAGCTACTGGACTCCAAACGCTGAAACGATGCTGCTTGCAGCTTCTCGAACCTCCTGAGATTCGTCGCCCTGCGCGAGTTGCTTCACGATTTGCCGCACTTCAGGAAACTGGTCTTGAACTTGCCACAAGTTCTTTAGCAATGCCAGTTTGACTTTCGCTGATTTGTCGGTCTGTAGCGCTTGCTTCTGGCTCTGAAAGCTCTCTGGTGACATCTCACGAAATCCTAACGCAACTGCCGCTTCGACTCGAACGGTTTCTTCTGCATCGGTGCTGAGGGCTTGTGTCAATCGTCGATCGACAACTGGATCGGGAACAAGTCGCAGTGCAGAAATTGCCACGGCTCGAATCTCAGCTTGTGGTGAATCCGCGAATTGGGTAACTGAACTTAGCGATCGAGATAAGCCAGCATTGCCGAGCACCAGTAAATTCTGTCTCAGCTCATCGGGAGATTTTGCGGTCTTGAGTTGATCGAGAAAGCGATCTGCGATCGAGTTTGCGCGATCGGGAGCGGATTGAGCAAGATTGTGAGCAACAGTACCGAGGGCAAGTTGCGCGGTTGATGCAATCTGCGCCTCGCTGGAGTGAAAGGCTAAATCGCTCAACACTTTGACTGTCTCTGAAGTCGGAGCCGTCACACTTGCAAGGCTTGGAATCAGGACAGATAGAGATTCCCAATCTTCGTGGGACTGAATGATTTGAACTAAAGCAGCTTGTGCCTGTGGGTGTCCAACTGCACCGAGCGCACCTACGATCAGTTGCATCGATTGATTGGGTTTGCTCTTGATGATACGTTGCGCTAAACGTGCACTGGTTTCTGGTCGAACATAAATTAGAGCTTTTACCTTGAGATAGAGTTCGGTTGTGTTTTGGGCTTTGTCTGATGATTTTTCTAGCAGGTCTAATTCCGACGACAAGCTTTCTAATGTGCTTTCTCCTAACTGTTGTCGCTGAATTTTTGCTTCGGATTCTTGTTCAGAAATGGTGTAGGAAAGCGCGATCGCTTTAGTTTGACGTGATGTATTCGCTTTTTGCAGGGTTGCAAGCTCGGCTGCACTGAGCTGATTCTGCTCCAAATAAGTCAAGTTTAGAGTTGTTTCGCTTTGTCCAATCTTTTTCTTAGAGACCTCAAAGTTCTGAGTTTCTGTCCCGCTCAGAGAGACAAGGCGACCCGCTTTTGAATCGAATTTTGCGCTGAGTTGCCCCTGTGGTGTGATGATTGGTGTCAGTTTAGCGCCTCTGGGCTTCTGCGCTGGCTGTACATAGCGCAACTTCGACTTCTGGAATTGATCAAAACTGCTGCGATACTGAGCAATATATTGACCGTTGGGATCATCTTCCTGGGTTTCCCAAGTGTTCGACGTTGGAGATTTAGCGGTGACAAACTGAGTCGAAGCCAACAGCGATCGAGCAAAACTTTGAGCAATGCTGCTCATGCTCGGATCGAAGCGCACAGATAGAATTTTTCCTTGAGCATCCACCTCAGCAAAGATATCTTGATTGAGATCTTTCTGAACCAGTTGGGCTTGTTCTACGATCGATTGACCATTCGAGGTGATTTGCACAGTCAGATTTTGTAAACGGTAAGCGAGGATTGCGCGATCGTGGTTTTGTTCTAAAACAGTCATGACTAAATCCGCTTGCACCCGATTCTCAAACGCATTTACAAACGTACTTGGAGCCGCTGGATCAGAGTTGTTGCCTTGTTTAAGATCACTAAACAACGCGCGTAAATCAGAGTTCGCGACATTGCGATAGTCCAACTTGTAAGTTAAGCGCTCTCCCACTTTGAACTGATACTTTGGTGATGCCTGATTCACTAGCGACGAACTAAGAACTGTACCAAACTCGCTGATCTGTTTGCTACAGCCATACATCCCAGGAATTGCGAATGCAAGTAACAATCCCGATAGTGCAATGATCGATCGTCGATGCAGGGGAAATGCTTTTTTACTCGAAGTCATAATCTAAATCTCTCAAGAGCAGTGGAGTTAGCAATTCCGTCTTTCGAGACAGCAAAAGACGGAATAATCAACATTCGTTCAATCGTTACAGCGGCACAGTGTAAGCTTCATCAAACAGATAGCCATCGGTCTTGAAGCCTTGCCAACTCCAGATATTCCAGTTCCACTGCTTCTTCTTCCACGGCGGAATGCCAAACTTCGGAACATACATGTAAGCATAGGCGTAGGCATTTCCGCTCAAAGCATCGATCGTGTTGTAAGCCGAGAAATTCATCACCATTGAGGGCTTGCTGGTTGTAAGTCCAGCCAGATACGCTTGACCCCGCATATCCAGATCGTCGCGCACCAGCGTTAAGTTTGCACCCACACCTGCACCAGCGAGATAGATATCCGCGCCGCCTTGACCATACGCTTTCGAGTCCACGAACGGATTGACACGCGCATACGCCGAAGCATACGCCGGATTTGCTGCGACCGTATACTGAATTCCAGCACTTCCTTGCACCCCAAACGTGGCTCTCATCGGAATCGGACCTAAGCTAAACCGCAAATCTGCGATCGGTTGATCCACAGAGCGCGAGAAGGAGTCCGACTTAATCAGCAAGGTGTTGCGGCTGTCTTGGAAGTTATAAACATTTTGTCCAACTACATCCAGCCGAACCGCAACCTTAGCGTTGCCAGACTTTTGCGAACTCATCGACGCGGTTGCCCGCAGCAAGTTGGCTTGATTGTTGAAAATGTAGCCGCCCGCATTGCCTTCAGCGTAGGCGTTGGAGAAATTTTTCGACCCTTGAAGCTGAAGTTTTCCATTGACATAAGCCGAGAACGTATTGGGATTTCCCAGGTTATAGTTCCAGGATTTGCTGTAGCCTTTGGTCGGACTCCCAACGGCTGGCAGAATTTTATCGAGAAACTCCGGCTTGATAACCCGCAGTTGTTTTTGTTGCAAGGTGTTGAGGTCGAAGCGGGGATTGAGTTGCAGATTTTGCAGTGCACCAGGGCGAATTTGAAGATCGGGTGCTCTTTGCAGTTCATCCGAGATCCGAGTCGGATCAAGACTGGTTTTGAACAGCGATCTCTCTGGACTAACTTTGCGGTGTTCGTTTGACAGGGAATCGACTTGCTTTCTCAACTCGGATGCGTCGATTACCGATTCTTGCAGAACGACGGATTCTTCGGGCTGCCGGAACGAGTACCCAATTTGACTGAACTGTTGCTCTAGGCGGTTGAGTTCAGCATAGTACTCGCCTGCTTTGACTTGTTTGCCGTCGGGCAGGGTGAGTACTGTGTCGGGCGAAATCGGCTTGCCAGTTTCGGGATCTTGCACCTCGAACCGCTCGAATTGAACGGGAGCGCGCTTGAGCACCCGCACTGCATCCGATTTGACTTCGAGTTGCCGGGCTTGTGCGAGGACTGGCAAAGAACCCGCGAGATTGAGCGCAGAAAGCGTAACCAGTGAGCTAAGCGCAATAAAACGTTTAGACATAATGTTGGTCTGCTCAGTGAATGAATGGTTTCGATGCGGCTTCAGATTAAGTAGCTCGTCGTGAAGTGCATCTTGATTCCATCGTAGAGAGCACGATCAAGCTTTCCTCTTACCCGAATGGGGAGCTTCTAAGCGAGCACAAAATATCTAGCACACCTTTCCCCGATTCAAAGCTGCCAAACTCTAGGAATGCACACTGCTCGACCGGACATCGATCGTACTAATCCCCAAATCGCAATTAACCAACGTCGCGCATCGGTGCTGGAATGTCCTCGATATCGACAAAGTAAGCCAAGCGGTAAGCGTGTGACTCCAATTTCGCCAGATGTTCCTGTCCAAAGAGATCGCGCCTTTTCCACACATTCAGAATCGACTTTCTGCCCAATCCAAACGAAACTCGCGACGATCGGACAACCTGCTAAACCATGCGGACTATTAAAACTCGTTTCACTTCCGGGGAGCCATTGTCGATCGATCCAAATTGGTTTCCCATCTTGCCAAACTTCAGTGCGCGATCGCCAATCGCCTTCGATAAATTTCTCTCCTCGCGCACTCCGTCCAAACCGCGTAATTTCCCAACCGATCCACTGTGCGCCCGGAGCCAGATTTACCCGCATTTCTTGACGAAACAAGGCTTGATTAAACACGATCGTATCGAGCGGCAGCCATTCTAAACAAGTCCCTTCCGCTAAATCGATTTCGATCGTTTGTTGAGCTTCGCGCCCATTGGTTCGATAAATCTTAGTGGCTGCGGGAGTCGTGATCAGCGCTTTGCTGTTCGGTGCAAGGCGGAAATCGAAGGTTAAGCGATCGCCGCCCACGATTCCGCCCGCAGTGTGCATGATCACACTGTGACAAACCTCGCCGCCCTCCGGATAGAAGGGGCGTTGCACCTTAAGGGGAGCCTGTCCTTGATTGCGAATAAGCTGTGTTACACCGCGTCGATTTTCAAAACCCAGGCGCAATGTGCCATGCCAGTCGTTGGGGGATAAATCAGAGGAAACAGGACGAGATTGGTTCACAGAATAGAGCGGCTAAAGGACTTACCCTTAGCTTCTATGAAACCTACCACAAACCCCAAAAACCTTCAGAAGCTTTTCAGATTTGCGATCGAGATGTCACAATACTGTCGCAGCGTATTACAGAACGTTAAGAACGGCTGAGATTATCCCACAGGAGAACGATTGTGCAACAGAACCACCCGAAGTTAGCAGCTTTAGCAGTGTTCGCAAGCTTGATGATCCCGATGACGGCAGAAGCAAATCAGAGCGGCAATTTGAGAATTGTGGTGGATGGGTTACAAAATCAGCAGGGGCAGGTGTGCGTCAGTTTGTTTGCGGGAAGTCAGGGGTTTCCCGACAAGAGCGATCGAGCAATTCGGGCGCAATGTGTTCCGATGGGGAAAGGACAAACAGCGGTGACGTTCCAAAATTTGAAGTTAGGAAATTATGCGATCGCGGTGTTTCACGATCGCAATGGCAATGGAAGACTCGATCGTAATTTTTTGGGCATTCCGACTGAGGGGTTTGGGTTTTCGCGCAATCCGGTGATTCGGACGGGTGCGCCGAGGTTTAGTGAGGCAGCGGTGTTTGTGGCGGGAACGGAGACGACGGCTCAGATTCAGTTGCAGTATTTGCTGGGGGGTTAGAAAGTTAGGTCAATGCACCGCCGCAAGAACTTCCCGCGCCAGCGGTGCATCCAAAACAGTGCCGACCTGTAACGATCGCTCTTTCTTCTAACGTCTCCAAATCAAACTCTCGGATGTGTGGTGATTCACATTTGAGATCTAACATCTGATTGAAGTCGCAATCATAAAGGTATCCATCCCATGAGATCGATAATGTGTTCCGACACATCAATCCATCGATCGCTCCAGGATTAAACGAATTGACTAACAATTCCATGTAGCTCTGCAAATTTCCGGTTGCTTCAAGCCATTCGAGAAACCGGGAAATCGGCATATTGTTCAAGGTGATTAAGCGATCGAAGCTTACGCCCTGATATTTTGCCAATCCCGCTTTCCATTCTTGTTCGAGTTTGGCTTGTCCGCTCGCGAGAAATGCGCCGACCGGATTGCTCATCAGCGTTAATTGTTGATCGGGATCTCCGATTCCATATCCGGCTGCATTCAATCGCTTCAAAGCTTCGATCGACTTCTCAAACGTTCCATCGCCTCGTTGAGCATCGGTGTTCCGCTGTCGATAGTGTGGCAGTGAGCAAACGACTTCGACTTTCCGTTCTGCCAACCATTCCGGCAAATCTTGTATCGTGGGCAACAACAAAACGGTGAGATTACAGCGATCGATCACGTGCTTTCCACGCGCCACACATTGATCGACTAAGTAACGGAAATGCGGATTTAATTCTGGTGCGCCGCCTGTGAGATCAACCGTGTGAGCATTCGTCAGATCCAATGCGCGAAGACAGAGATCAATCGTGTCGCGCGTCATGATTTCTTTGCGATCGGGACTTGCATCCACATGACAATGCCGACAAGTCATATTGCACAACTTACCAACATTGATTTGGAAAATCTCTAGTTCAGCGGGTCGGAGTGTTTCCCAATTGTGAGCCGATAAGCGATCGGAGAAATTTCCTTGTTCGATCGGCAAGTTTTCTAAAAGGCTTTGTTGATATTCGCCCGAAGCAAGCGGCGATCGACGTTGTAAAAGTGAAGTCATGATCTACATTGCGAGTTTGTTAACTTGATCCAACATTTGCAAACCGTGAATGAGAGATGATCCGCCTCGAATCGCTGTGGCGACATGAACGGCTTCCGTCATTTGCTCTAGATCTGCGCCTTGTTGGAGACATTCTTTCGTGTAGGCATCAATGCAATAGGGACATTGAACCGTGTGAGCCACTGCGATCGCGATCAAAGCTTTTTCTCGTTTCGACAATGCCCCTTCTTCAAACACTGCACCATAGTAAGCAAAGAATTTTTCAGCAAGTTCGGGATTGCCTTCGCTGATTTTGCCAAAGTTGGGTAAATGATCGGGATTGTAATAAGTATCCATGGGGTGTCTGAATAGCGATCGATTTCAAAAATCTATTCTAGTGTCCAATCTGCCGCAGCTTCCCAGCCTAATCCTTTTCGCACGATCGCAGGTTCGTCGCTCGTCAGATCCAAAATCGTCGAAACGGCTTGAGTCGGCTCTTGTCCGATATCCACAATCAAATCTACCAGCCGAGCCATGCTGTCGAACAGTTCAGGCAGCGATAAATTCTCCGGATCGCGTACTTTTAGCGGGATTGTTTCATCCTCAACCGGAACATGAGCCGAAGTCGAAATGATCGGATTTCCTAATGATTTCATCAATGCCTGACAAACCGGATGATCCGGAACCCGAATCCCAGTCGTTTTGCGCTTCGGATTCATCACCAATTTCGGCACCAGTTTAGTCGCAGGCAGCAAAAACGTATAACTGCCCGGAACGAGACTCCGCATGATTCGGTAAGCTCGATCGGTGACGATCGCATATTGAGCAATATCAGACAGCGAGGGACAAAGAAACGTCAGCGGTTTGTCGTTTGCAAGCTGCTTGAGTTGGCGGACTCGCTGGACTCCAGATTTGGAATTGAGGTCGCAGCCGATCGCGTAAACCGTATCCGTTGGATAGAGCATCACGGCTCCATTGCGGAGTTCTGCGACGACTTGATCAACGGTGCGAGATTGGGGATTGTCGGGGTGAATGGAGTAGACAGTTGCCATAGCTGAACGCGGGTGTATTGTGGAGAGGTATTTACCCTTTTTGAAGCGTGATGAGCAAGATTGCTTACCTGGATTGCCCCACGGGAATTGCTGGCGATATGTGCCTGGGGGCGCTGGTGGATTTGGGTGTTCCTTTAGGGTATCTGACGGAAAGCCTCGATCGACTAGGAATTTCTGAAGAATATGAACTTTCTGCCGAAACGGTGCAGCGAAATGGACAACGCGCAACCAAAGTTCATGTGCAGTTAAAGTCTGATGTGAAAGTTTTACATCACCATGAGCATCACGAGCATGAACACCATCACGATCACGAACATTATCACGAGCACAAACCTCACCTTGATCATCAATACAAACAGGATAAACTGCGCCATCTGCCCGAAATTGAGCAAATGATTGACGGTGCAAAATTACCGCCACGGGCTGAAGCTTGGAGTTTGGCAGTCTTTCGGCAGTTAGCGATCGCAGAAGGAGCCGTTCACGGAATCCCACCCGAACAAGTCCATTTTCACGAAGTCGGTGCGATCGATGCGATCGTTGATATTGTCGGAACTTGTGTCGGTTTCGATTGGTTGAACGTCGATCGGATTGTTTGCTCTACGTTACCAACCGGAGGCGGAACCGTTTGGGCAGCACATGGACGATTACCCGTTCCGGTTCCTGCGGTGCTGAAATTATTTGAACTCCGACAAGTGCCAATTTATAGCAATGGAATTGAGCACGAATTAGTCACACCTACCGGAGCCGCGATCGCGACAACATTAGCGGCTGAATTTAGCGCTCCTCCGAAGATGACTTTACAAAAAATCGGATTGGGAGCCGGAACGATCGATCTACCGATTCCCAACATGATACGGATTTGGATTGGAACAACTGAAGATCATTCAACACACCAAACTGCTACACCGCAAATGGTGACAGTTCTTGAAACTCAGATCGATGATCTCAATCCACAAGCGATCGGCTATGTATTCGACACCTTGCTTGAAGCAGGTGCGCTAGATGTTTTTACACAAGCGATCGGGATGAAAAAATCGCGTCCTGGAATATTGCTGACAGTCATTTGCTCACCAGAAAAAGTAACCGATTGTGAATCGATTTTGTTTCGTGAAACAACGACATTAGGAATCCGACGAACAACACAAGAGAGAACAATCCTCGATCGTACTTTTGAGCAAGTCAAAACCGAGTTTGGGTCTGTTCAGGTAAAAATTGCGTCTCGCGCTGGCTCGATCGTGAATGTTCAGCCCGAATACGAGGACTGCGCCCGGATTGCACGATCGACAGATTTACCCTGGCGAGAAGTGCATCGAATTGCTCTACAAACCTGGCATCTTAACCAGTCTTAGGGAATGTTTTAGAAGTATGGAAAGATGCTTCGCTCACGTTTCAGCCCCGACTTCCAGTCCGGGGGCGGGTCATGCACTGAACGACTGCCTTTAAAGCATCCTCTTAAAATCGAGCATGATCGTACAAAATCCGAAATCGTCGCACAGTTTCCGGCTCACACAAATCCTCAAACTCAACCGCAGACAATCCCGCTTGCTCAAATCCCGCCAATTCCGTCCTAGTCAGCGGAAACGGAACCGTCGTTAAAGGCTGCTCTGGCTCCCGACCGCGACAAATCACCAACAACTGACCCGATGCCGCTACCAATTCCGCAATTTTGGGAATCACCTGCGAGCGCAGTTCCGGCGGCATCGCTTGAATCGTGTAAGACTCCAAAACAAAGTCAAACGCACCTTTCCAAGCCTCCAGGAGCGCAAAGAGATCCGCAACTTGATAACTCACAGGCGAATTTGGAAAACGCTTTCGACACCATGCGATCGCGCTTTCAGAAATATCAAACGCCGTAACCTCAAGCCCTCGTTTCGCCAACTCTTCCGCATCGTCGCCCAATCCGCAACCGATAACGATTGCTTTTTTGCCACGAATCAATCCTCGATCGAGCCACTCCAATACCAGCGCATTAGCCGTCAACCTTGCCCAAGGAACCGCAGTCGGATCGCCGTTTGCCGTAGCATAGAGTGCCTCAAACCATCCCAACGGATCACCGTTTTCGATGAATTCCGTTGAGAGTTGAACGGTTCGCGTGAAAGCATCTGTCATACGGCAACCTTAGCTTGTCGGGCGATTACACCTCGATCGAACACTAGCCCATCTGTGCCAATCCCTTCGATTTGTAGCCGATCGGGATAAACCTCGATCGCGCTAAATCCATAGCGAGAAACAGAATATTCGGTGGTTCTCGATCGACCCACTGGACGTAAACTCGCGCCACCGATCCCAGTCACTAAATACGTCGTGCCATTGATCGAAGTCGATCGCTCGTAGTGATGTTCGTGCCCGTTGATGTAAAGCTGGACTTGATGCTTTTTGAACAAAGGCGCAAACTTCCGAATCATTTCGCGATCTGTACCGTAATGCCCCGATGAATAGATTGGATGATGCCCGTAAACCACTTTCCAAGGTGCAGCACTGCGTCCCATCTCCGCATCCAACCAAACCATCTGATCTTTCCAATCCGCATTGGAATTGGTGTCTAACACAAAGAACTGAACATCCTTTTCGCGATAGGTGTAGTAACGCCCTTTCATATTGAAATTGGCGTATCGAACTTGCGGATCGCCGTTTTCGCTGCGAATATCATGATTTCCGAGACACGCTTGGAAACGAACATTTTGCTTGAGTAAAGGAGCATACGGCTGCTCAAAGGCGATCCCGATCCGCTCCATTTCGCCGCTGTTATAAATGTTGTCGCCTGCCAAAGTCACGAGTGAATAAGGATTTTTGCGGTGATACGCTGCCATCGCGTTTGCAGAATCAAACTGATTTTGGTCGCCCGCACCCGAATCCGCGACCGCAACAAACCGCAGCATTAATTTTTTGCCAGCGGGTTTTGGGAGTTCAGAAATGGTTTGAGCTATGTCAGAAGACGATCCAAATGGGCGACTCAAGGTTTTTCCGGCAACCACAAGTCCCAGGCTTCCGAGTCCTCCCAACACCAAAATTTGACGACGCTTTAAATTCATATCAACAATGTTCTTAAACAACAGTGCGATCGACAGATGATAGATTGAAAGCTCTACCGCTTTTCACTTTACTGGACTCAAACGGATTTCTTTTGTCGAGGAGATAACATCCATGTCACAACCAGACGCAAATTCCCCCACAAGCTCACGTAAAGAATCCGAGTCCAGTGTGACACAATCCCAAGCGACTGCCACAAAAATCCTTACCACGCTTAGAACAGGGACGATTCGGACATTGCGATCGACGAGTCGCTTTCTAGAAGGCACTGCCGAGCGCATCGAAGCTTCTGATCAACTCAATCCTCTCCTTCTAAAAGTTACGACGGGTGTGACGATCGCAGTAGAGCGATCTCTGCCCACTTGGAGAAAGCTGCTGAATCTAATTCGCGATCGACTCCCCACGGATCTGAATCGAAAACTTGGCGATCGTACACTCAGCGGAATCCTAGCAGGCTCGATCGTGGTTTTATTCTGGTTCACTTCTTCGCTCTTTTCTCCTAAACCCCCGCAATCGACGCAAGTTGCAACTCGTCCGCCCGTCACGATCCCCGTTCAGCCAACCCAATTTCCCCCGGATCTCACTGCCCCCGACGCTGCTCCAGAGGTTGTCTCGGCTCCGATCGAGGTGATTGAACCGATTGCAGAACCGATTGCAGAAGTTCCACCCGAACTTGTTGAACCTGAGATCGAGCCAGTGATAGAAACGCCGCAGCCTGAACCCGTTCAATCTGAAGCGACTGTAGAGGCGATTCAAGAAGCCGAAGCTCCTCCCCCAGAACCGGAACTCACACCCGAACAAAAACAGATTGCCGCAATTCAATCGCAAGTGATGGAAATCAGCGATCGCTTTATCGGTGGCTTAGTCACATCCGTGGAACCGCAAATCGATCGCGATCGCCTTAAAGTTCGCGTTTCAGAAGATTGGTATCGCTTCAGTGCCGACCAGCAAGACCGATTTGCAAATGAACTCTGGGCACGATCGCAATCGATCGATCTCCCCAAACTTCAAATCACCGATTCTCAAGGATCGCTACTTGCTCGTCCTCCGATCGTGGGTGAATCGATGGTGATTCTCAAACGCAAAACGACACTCACTTAGAACTCTTTCTTCAACTGGTAGAAACTATAGCCCGATGGATAATCATCCACCTGGGCAAACATTTCGTATCCCAATTTCTCGTAAAATCCCTTTGCCTGGAAGCTAAACGTATCCAAAATCGCTTCAGTGCAGCCCCGCTGTTTTGCTTCTTGTTCTGCCAACATCATCATCCGTCTACCAAACCCTTGTTGGCGCAAAGATTCATCGACCCAAAGCGTCTCAATTAGCAACCAATTCCAACGAGTTAAGCCAACCAATCCCGCTCTAATTTTTTGGCGATCGTCGATCAAAAAGACTTCGAGCGGTGTTCCTCGCAGTCCCCCTTGCTCAAAGAAGCCCTCTCTCACCGTGCTGTCAGGATTGTACTTTCGCAATTTCGATCGCACATAACCGCGATAAGAAGGGTGCTCTTGAGAAAATAGCGCGAAGTGATAGATTTCGTCGTGTTCGACTAAAAGCGCGGGAGTTTTGTGGCGTAAAGCGCGATCGAATGCCTGCACTTGCGCTTCGATTCCAGTAATCGCAGTCCCGACCACAACGGCATAAGCACCAAGATCCAGCGCTTGTCTCGCTATATCAGGGGTTGCAATCCCGCCCTCACATAAAACAGGCGTATCTAACTTTTCTGCAATCTGACTCAAAAGATTGAATCCGGGCGGAGAATGCTGCTCGGTTTCTTTGGTGTAGCCGTAAAGTGTAGTTGCAATCAAATCGACTCCCGCTGCGACCGCCGCGATCGCAGCTTCCAAACTATCCACATCCGCAACAACGGGCTTATGCAATTCTTGATGAATTCGATCTGTTAGGACTGCAACAGACTCAGGACGATCGCGCAATGTTGCATCGATCGCGATCAGATCGGCTCCAGCTTCAGCGATTTCCGCAGCATATTCAAATGTTGGAGTAATGTAGATTTCAGAATTCGGGATAGATTGCTTCCAGAGTCCAAGGATCGGCGCAGAAATGCGTTGACGAACTGCGGCAATATGTTCAGGGGTATCAATCCGAACAGCAACGGCATTCTGAGCGATCGAGGCTTCTGCGACCGCAGCAATGATCAAAGGGTGATGCAGTGGAGAGTCGGGTGGGGCTTGACAAGAGACAATCAGCCCATATTCCAGCGTTTTGAGAAGTTGGGCGAAGTTGTTTGTCATGGATTAGATCGTCACTCCTAGCACCATTTTATCAAAGAGAATAATAGCTAAAAAACTGCGTAGATTTATCTGGATCATCTAGATTAGTTTTTTTGATTTCATATCAAATAAGTTGAAGATCGCAATTCAAACTGAATGAATGACCGCCGCATTACCTAGCACGTCTCTGATTCAGCCTTAATTCTCTTATCCGTAAAACTGCGGGAAAGAATATTACCAAATGATAAAGGTTCCGTGATTGCCTCAGATAGTCCTCGATCGCTCTTGTCAACCTTAAGCGCGGGAGCCTCGAAATCAATCTTTGACCACTAAAGTTGATAAACGGTGCAACCGCATTCAACCACACATCAATACGGAATCAATCATGGCTGTTGAAAAAGTAAACTCTTCCTCAAGTTTGGCAGAAGTCGTTGATCGCATCCTTGACAAAGGAATCGTGATCGATGCTTGGGTACGCGTTTCGCTCGTGGGTATCGAATTATTGGCGATCGAAGCACGGGTCGTAATCGCATCGGTTGAAACCTATCTAAAATACGCCGAAGCAGTGGGCTTGACTGCTCAAGCTGCTGTTCCTGCTTCATAAAAAACCCTGCGCTGAACGACTTGATTCACTCAGCCAAATCCGAATCAAACTGGGGAGAATTATCCATTCCCCAGTTTTTTGAACTTGCAAATCGCGCGATTTAACTCTACTAAACGCAATGGCTTTCAAAGACTCCTGGCAGCAGCAACGGCAACTCAGACTCGAACAAGTTGAGCAACGCCGCCAAGCCGTTTCTTTACTCCTACAAGAAACACAAAAGCAACGTCAAACAAAGGCATCTCAACTTCGCAGCGATCTCAGCTTGTTTCGTGAAACGCTGTCCTACGATACCAGTGTGCGACGCGAGAAGCTACAAAACTATTGTGAAACGCTACACGAGCAAACTCAAGAATTTTTAGCGATCGTTCATGCCGAACGCGAATCGGTTTCACAACAGTTAAGCGAAGACTTGCACACATTTCGATCAACGTTAACCGAAACCGTAAACTCACTGCGACAAGAAATTCAAGCGGATCTACAACTTTTACAGCTTGAAACACGATCGCAGTTAGAAGAAGCGCATCAACACCGCATCAAGCAACGAGTTCGCCTCGCTCGTAACTTATCGATCTTCGTTGAGAAACTGCGCTCGGATGTGGCAGCGTTTCTAACCGATACAGTGTTGGAACGGCAAGAAAAAGCGTTGCAGGACAAGCGCGATCGTAAAGTAGAGATGGATCGGCTTTTTGCTGGATTCGCAGATTTTCGATCGCAGCTTAAACAGTTTCGCGCTGATCTGTCCCGCACGGTTTGGGGAGAGGGAGAAAGGCAAACGGCTGTATCTGACTCACCTGCGCCAGAAGTTCCCGCTGCGAAGCCTGTGATCAAGAAGCCAGCATCGCCCGGTTTTAGAGTCGTCGCTCCGGTGAAAAGTGTGCCCGCTGCAAAAAGCGACGAAGGCAAGATTTACGAATATATCGAAGTGATGCAGAGTGTTCGCCTGACTGAGATCGAGTCGGCTCTGAGCATGACCCGGATTCAAGCAGTTGAAGGACTACGATCGCTGATTCAGCAAGGCAAAATTACACAGCGCGATCGCTTGTATTTGATTTACACCCCACCAAATAAATAGAGAGTTTGCCCCATGACGACTGTATTAAGAGCTAGCCCCCGCCGCTTCGTCAGCACTCCTGCGATCGAACGGATTGCAGCCCGCGCCCTGCGGTATCTGCAATCCGGTTTTTCTGTCCATTTACGCGGTTGTGCAGGGGTGGGTAAAACCACGTTAGCACTGCATCTCGCCGATATGCTGTCGCGTCCGATCATGCTGATGTATGGCGACGACGACTCGAAAAGCTCGGATTTGATCGGCTCACAGTCCGGCTACACCCGAAAAAAAGTGGTTGACAACTTCATTCACAGCGTCATCAAAGTTCAAGACGAAATGAAGCACACTTGGGTAGATTCGCGATTGACGTTAGCGTGTCGTGAAGGCTTCACGCTGGTGTACGACGAATTTAATCGATCGCGTCCCGAAGTGAATAATGTATTGCTCTCGGCTTTGGAAGAAAAGCTATTGGTGCTACCGCCGACGAGCAATCAGACCGAGTACGTTCGCGTAAATCCTCAGTTTCGGGCGATTCTAACCTCGAATCCAGAAGAGTATTGCGGCGTTCATTCGACTCAAGATGCGCTGATGGATCGCTTGGTCACGATCAACATTCCAGAGCCGGACGAACTGACACAGCAAGAGATTTTGATCCAGAAAACGGAGATTGATCGATCGAGTGCTGCGTTTATTGTGCGATTGATCCGATCGTTTTGGCAGAAAGCTGGAGTCGATAAAGCATCAGGACTGAGATCAGCATTAATGATCGCGAAGGTCTGCAAAGAACACAATATTCCCGTAATGCCCGAAGATGCAGAGTTCCGCGGTATCTGTTCGGATGTGTTGCTCTCGCGCGTCGGCATTCCGATCGAAGATGCGACTAAGATTCTATGGGAATTGCAAAATGAGTTTCTCGGAGCCGTCGAGATTCCGATCGTGCCCCTCACTGAGCAAGTTGCAGAACTACTGGATGGACTGCCTGAGCCTTCAGATTTGGTGAATCAAATCGCTGAGAGTCTCACTCAAGAACAGCAAATTTATCGCTATTTAGTGCGATCGAACGGAGCCGGACTTTCTGATCTCGAAAGTGAATTTGGCATTGTTCGGACAGAACTTTTAGAAGTGATTCGAGCATTGACGATTCAGGGACTTGTGATTCATCGCGATCGACAGTTTTTTGCCGTTGAGCCTTCAGAGACTGAGATCTAAACACCCCCAAAAAGAGCAATCAGAGATGAGCATTCAGAAGACCATGCCCACCGCGACGGGATCAACCTTAGCGGATGTATTAGAGCGCGTTTTAGACAAAGGCATCGTGATCGCGGGAGACATTTCCGTTTCCGTTGCTACGACAGAATTGCTAACGATTCGGATTCGGCTATTAATTGCGTCCGTCGATAAAGCGAAAGAGATGGGCATCAACTGGTGGGAAAACAACCCCCATTTCAGTTCGCAGTCAAAAGCCCTGATCGAAACAAATCAGCAATTGCTCGATCGTATTGAAGCGCTCGAAGGAGAACTTGCGACCGTTCGGAAAATCATGCCGCAAAAACTGCCGCAAACGAACAGTTTAGAATCGCTGCTTGAAGATTTATAGAGCATAATGTTTATAGATCAAAGTTACTACTTTAAGCTATGAACGACGATACCCTGAAAGAAGTGCTGATTGTCCTCAAAGCGTTTGCGGGCAACAATCCCCCGAATTGGCAACGCCCGTTGAAAAACTACAAGGACTTCGATTGGTCAAAGATTGGGGCGACAGCGATCAATCAGGATGAGCATGGTGCGACCAAAGTGGTTTGGTGTGGTCATGTTTACACTCGTCGCAGTGGCGAAAATCGCAAGTATGGGGCCGCAATCTGGTTCTCGCGTGCCAACGGAAAAGGCGAAGGTGATGAAACGAACTATCTAAAGTTAATCACTTTCAAGGATTCGGCGGATGCGGAATCCCTGCCCGATTATGTCGTGCGAAGTCTGCGCTAAAACTCTCTAATTGGAGTGAAAAACGATCGTGCCCCCTGAATTTTCAAGCCAACTTGCAGCCCCTGCTTCCAGTAAAGCCGGATTAGCTCCATTGCTGCTGACTGTTGTTGAACTGATTCGCCAACTGTTAGAGGCGCAAGTGATTCGACGGATGGACAGCGGACAATTGAGCGATCGAGATCTCGATCGAGCCGCAGAAAGCCTGCGTCAACTTGAGGCGCAAGTGATTCAAATGTGCGGCATCTTCGAGATTGATCCGGCGGATTTGAACATTGACTTGGGCGAAGTGGGCACGTTATTACCGTCCGCTGGAGGTTACTACCCTGGTGAACGATCGGCGAGTCCAACGATTTTGGAATTACTCGATCGATTACTCAACACAGGCATTGTTGTTCAAGGTGATGTCAATCTTGGTCTTGCTAACATCGATTTAATTCACGCCAAACTTCAGCTAGTTCTCACTTCCAAGCCCCTTTAGCCCCGATTAACGATGAGCGATCTTTATCTATACGGTATTTTTCCCGCCCCCGGTCCTGAAAATCTCGAACTCCAAGGATTAGACCAAAAACCTGTTCAAACTCAAGTTGTCGATGGGTTTGTGTTTCTGTACTCCGAAGCAAAACAAGAACGTTATCTTGCAAGTCGCAGAAATCTACTCGGACACGAAAAAGTATTAGAACAAGCGATGCAAGCAGGCTACCGCACTCTATTACCGCTCCAATTTGGATTAACGATCGACACTTGGGAAACGGTTTCAGATGAACTGACTGCGCCTCATTCCGAACATCTGAATCGTTTGTTTGAGAAGCTCTCAGGGCATCGAGAAGTCAGCGTTAAACTGTTTTGGGACAGTGCTGAAGAACTGCAAGCATTGATGGCACAAGATGCAGAACTGAGAGCCAAGCGAGACAGCTTAGAAGGAAAATCGTTGAGCATGGATGAAATTGTCCGAATCGGGCAAGCGATCGAGCAAGCCATGAGCGATCGACGTGAAGCAATCATCACCGCATTTCAAACGACACTCAATCCGATGGCAGTCGAGATTGTCGAAAACGATTCGCTGACTGAAGCCATGATTTACAATGCGGCTTACTTAATTTCTTGGGAGTTGGAATCGGAATTTAGTGAAAAAGTGGAATGGCTCGATCGACAATTCGAGGGACGTTTGAAGATTCGCTACAACGATTTCACGGCTCCTTACAACTTTGCACAAATCGATCGAGGTGAATAATGGTTCTACGTTTGTTGTTTGCCCCTGTGACTGGACTGAGTTGGATTGCTGAACAGATCCAGGAGCGGGTCGATGTTGAGCTAGATCAAACCGAAAATTTGAGTAAGCGGCTTCTCGCGTTGCAGCTTGCTTTCGATATGGGCGAGATTCCCGAAGAAGAATTTGAAGTGCAGGAAGAAGAATTGTTGCTGGCAATTCAAGCGCTCGAAGATCAGAACGCTGAGGAGTAGCATAGAGGAGTCATATTGTTGCTCTCGTCCTATGCAAACTCAAGAGCCGATCGTATATCAAGGACAGTTCGGATCATTCACGATCGAGGATCACGACCGACAAGGTGTGATTCTTTATCGCAGTGGGTTAGCGATCGCGGCATTGAGTTTTGCGATCGCGACCGGACTTGCTTTCTTACAAAATTTCTTCTGGATTACACCGCTCTACTTTGTCTTCTGGGCTGCATTAGGAGTGAGTTTATTCACAATTCACATCTATTTCAAACCTTTGCATTTAGCACTTCAAGCATTTTGGATGATCGGGGGATTGGTTTCGATCGCGTTATTGTTCGTGAGTTCTAACCCGTTAGCACTGTATGTTTATCAGCATCCGATTTGGATTTTTGGGGTTGGATTTACGTTTGCGGCATTGACGGGGATCTTTTTCAAAGAAGCATTTTGCTTCGATCGCCTTGAAACAAAATTGCTAACCCCGATTATTCCATTATTGCTACTGGGGCATTTAACAGCATTGCTTCCTCTCTTATGGGAACAAGTTCTACTAGGAAGCTGGGCAGTTCTGTTTGTTGTTTTCGCAATTCGGAAACTGATTCAGCCGATTCCGCCGGACATTGGTGACAAGAGCGTATTCGAGTATTTGAAGAACCGCCAATCTGCTACGGTCTAGTCGGGAGTGGGATAATGGTTCAGAGTATTGTGATCGAGAAAGTCACGCTTTACGAGTTAGAGCAAACCTTTGGGTTACAGCAAGTCGAAGATCGTTCATTTTTCAGCGAATGGCAGGAGATACTTCCAGGATTAACCCTGGAAGAACAGCAACGCTTAGATCGGGTTCGATCGGCGTATGCAAATTTAGAACGTCGATCGATGTTAGAGAACACCGTTAAACTTGCTGTAGTCGCGCCTTTGTTAGATTTAGCTGGCTTTTTCTTACCGCCGTTTTATGTGGATACAGAGAAAGAAGTCCAGATTATGGCAGAAGATGAGAGCCTTCAATTGCGGGGGCGAATTGATGTGCTGGTGCTGAAGGAACAGTTTTGGGTGCCGGTGATTGAGGCGAAACGGGCGGGATTTTCCCTCAAGGTGGACATTCCACAAGCATTGGCGTATATGCTAAAGGCTTCGATCTCGAAACCCATGTTTGGACTGGTTACAAATGGCAGCAGTTTTATGTTTTTGAAGCTGGTACGACAAGAGAAGCCCCTGTATGCTCGATCGAAAGAGTTTTTATTGAATCAAGATCAAGGATTAGAAAAGACGCTTCAGATTATGAAACGTTTAGCAGATGTGATTGCAATAGATTAGACGCAATCAACACGGGAATACTGGAACTATGGTTTTGAGGATAGTTCCTTGAGTGACGATCGCGCATTTTGGTTGGCTTGGTCAAAGGTTTCAGGGGTGGGAGCAATCTTACAGAAACGAATTCAAGCTGAATTTGGCAGTTTGGGTGCAGCTTGGACAGCAACACCGGAAGAGTTAGCAGAAGTTGAAGGAATCGGGCAGCAAAGCGCGATCGCAATCTGCAATCACCGCCAGCAAATTAATGTCGATCGCTTACTGGAAGACCACAAGCAAGATTTTCTCACCCCTGCCGATCCTGACTATCCGCAGTTACTCGCCGAAATTCCCGATCCGCCTCCAGTGCTTTACTATCGCGGACAGTTTGAACTGATTCGAGAACTCGATCGACAAAGTGCTGTCGCGATCGTGGGAACCCGCGAACCTTCAGAATACGGAAGGCGGTGGACGCGCAAACTCAGCACAACTCTGGCACAACACGGCTTTATGGTGATGTCGGGTTTAGCAGATGGCATTGATGCAGAAGCGCATCGCAGTTGTTTAGACATCGGGGGAAAGACGATCGCAGTTCTCGGAACAGGCGTAGATGTCGTGTATCCGTTTAAAAATCGGCGCTTGTATGAGCAACTCTTAGAAACCGGATTAGCACTGAGCGAATATCCTGCGGGAACTCAGCCCGATCGCGCTCACTTTCCGCGCCGAAACCGCATTGTTGCAGGACTATCTCGCGCGATATTAGTGATTGAAGCTCCGATCAAGTCAGGAGCGCTAATTACTGCAAACTTAGCCAATGAGTACGGGCGTGATGTGTATGCGCTTCCAGGAAGTTTGGATAACCCTAAATCCGCAGGATGCTTATCCCTAATTAGCAAAGGCGCACAGATGATTTTAGGCGAATCAGAACTAATCGAACTCATCGGAGAAATTCCAGAACTCGATCACGCGAGAGAACCTCGATCGACACAGCCACCGATCGACCTAGCGCCAGAACTCTCACAGGTCTTGCAAACGATTTATACGATCGCTCAACAGTCGAATCACCCTTCAGTCCCGTTTGATTTGATCGTGCAAACAACAGAAATGCCCACTTCAAGGGTATCGAGTTCGTTGTTGCAGTTGGAGCTACTTGGATTAGTGACGCAGGTTCCAGGAATGCGCTACCAAGTTTGAATGCTAAGAGAACGATCGCGGCTTGCTTGAATTGCTGGGATCTAAAACAACCTACCTCGCCTTTGCGAAGAAACTCGTACAATAGGCAGGACGATGACTAAACGATGCAATTTGCTTGATCAATCTACCTCGGCAGCATGACGGAACAAAATCTGATTTTGATTGTAGAAAACAACGCGATCAATGCGCGTATTCTAGCGGATGTGTTGGAAGCAGCAGGGTACAGAACTCTAGCCACAAAAAGCGGAGAAGATGCGATCGACAAATTAACGGAGGTTGCACCTGATCTGATTTTGTTAGCGGTGATGCTGCCTGGAATGGATGGATTTGAAATCTGCGATCGCATCAAATCAAGTCCCAAAACTCAAGAGATTCCAATCATTTTTATTACGGCGCGTTCCGATGCGGAAGACAAAGTAAAAGGATTAAATTTCGGTGCAGTTGATTACATTACCAAACCATTTCAGCAAGAAGAGGTCCTCGCCCGTGTTCAAGTTCATCTCAAACTACGACAGCGAACTCAGCAATTAAAAGATCTCAACGATCGATTGGAACAGCGAGTGGATGAGAGAACCGATCAGCTTTCTCGATCGCTCAACGAGTTGCAAGCAGCTCAACTCAAATTGATTCAGCAAGAAAAAATGTCCACGCTCGGACAGCTTGTGGCGGGAATCGGACATGAAATCAATAATCCTCTGAATTCGATTACTGGAAATCTTGCCCACGCAGAACAATACGTTCAGGATTTACTCAGCCATTTACGGTTGTATCACCGATACTATCCTGATCCAATTGCTGAAATCGTTCAAGATGCGGAAGAAATCGATCTTCCGTTCCTTTCAACTGATCTGCTTCAACTGCTGAATACCTTACAAGTTGCAGCTGATCGCATTGCTCACATTAGTGAATCGCTCCGAACTTTTTCCCGCGCCGATAGCGAAAATACGATCGCGCTGCAAATCCAAGACGGGCTGGATAGCACTCTGTTGCTTCTACAGCATCGCATCAAAGCAAATTCGCATCGTCCCGCCATTCAAATTACACGCGATTATGCTGAATTGCCCCGTGTCGCGTGTTATCCGGGGCAGTTGAATCAGGTGTTTATGAATCTGTTGGCGAATGCGATCGACGCGATCGAAGAATCGAATCGAGGGAAAAACTACGCTGAAATTGTCGCTTGTCCCAACGAGATTCGCGTGATCACCGAACTGAAATCGGATAAAGTCACGATTCGGATTCGAGATAACGGGGTTGGAATGTCTCAAGCGGTTCAGCAAGAAATGTTCAAGCCCTCGTTTACGACGAAGCCAGTGGGTAAGGGGACAGGATTAGGACTTGCGATCGCGTATCAAATTATTGTTGAAAAACATCAGGGAAGCTTGATCTGCAATTCTGCTCCGGGTGAAGGAACAGAATTCACGATCGAGCTTCCCCTCTAGTTTTTATCCGAGAATCCCGATCGCATGGAGCGGGCCACGACCCAAAACCATCTCAATGATCAGGGCGATCAAGCCAATCATCGCAACTCGCCCGTTCCAAACTTCCGCAGAAGTCGTCAGTCCCCATTCCCAAGCTTCTTGCGGGTACATTTTCACTCGCTTCTGAGGACGGGCCACTTCTGAAAAATGCACAGACGGAGCATTTAGCGCATCCGTGACCATCGTGGCTAACTCATTGATAAAGATCGGATGCGTATTGAGAGCAGGAACGCGCTCAAACCGCTCAATTCCCGCCTCTTCCGCAATTTCTCGATACTCCATATCAATTTCTTGCAGCGTCTCGATATGCTCAGACACGAAACTGATCGGAACGACCGCAAGATTTTGAACCCCTTCTTCCGCTAGTTCTTCAAGCGCATCCTCGGTGTAAGGTTTAAGCCATTCAACCGGGCCGACTCGGCTTTGGTACGCCAGCGTGTGGGGATTGGGTCGATCGAGCGTTTTCATAATCAGCGCGGTACATTGTTCAATCTCGCTCTGATACGGATCGCCTGCTTCTTCGACGTAGCTCACCGGAACGCCATGAGCGCTAAAAAAGATGTGAACATCCTCTGGCTTTTCAAAGTGATCCAGTTCTTGAGCGATCAAATCCGCCATCGCTTCCAGATATCCAGGTCGATCGTACCAAGTCGGGATCACCGTGTAGTCGATTTTTTGCAGCACTGGATCTTGTTCCCAAAGCTGTTGTAGAAGCCGGAAGCTCGATCCGCTGGTGCTGATCGAAAACTGTGGATACAGCGGCAAAACGACAAGCCTTTCAATTTGGTCGCGTTTGATCCGAGAAACCGCCTCCTCGGTGAACGGATGCCAATACCGCATTCCGATATAGACGCTGGCTTCTTGTCCGCGCTGACGAAGGCGTTCTTCAAGCGCTTGTGCCTGTTCTTCAGTGATGTGACGCAGAGGAGAACCGCCACCGATCTGAAGATAATTGGCTTGTGATTTCTTCGCTCGTAATGTGGAAATCAACCAGGCAAGCGGACTTTGGAGCCAGGGATACGGTAGCCGAATAATCTCCGGATCAGCAAACAAGTTATAGAGAAAGGGACGCACATCCTCGATCTTGTCCGGCCCCCCAAGATTCAGTAGTAAAACTCCTACGCGACCCATAGCACTTTTATATCCCTATTTCTTCTCAGCTTTGTTACTGATTTTAACAATAAAATTCCTTGCAAGTTGAAGCCAGTCTAAGGAATCTCGAAGAAAAATTCAATGCGGTTAAATACTCAATAGAAATGGCAAGATTAATTCACACTCGATCGACTCACCGTAAAATATAGAAATTTGACACGCTCTAATTTTTTAGCATTGTTCGGTTATGGCAGATTTAGAGACGTTAGACGCACGAATTTCTCAAACCAATTACCGTCTCAAAGCAGCACAGTTGGGGCTTCAAGTGGAAAGGCGAGGCATCAAATTGGCGCTTCGGGGAACGCTGCCGCCGCGCCCAGATAGCTCAAGGTTGCGCCCGTATCAGCAGCGTCTCAGTTTGGGAATTCCTGCGACTCCTGCCGGATTGAAGCAAATCGAGCAAGAAGCGAAAATCGTGGCAGCGCAGTTGATTCAGGACAAATTCGATTGGCGGGAGTATCTCAGTTTTAGCGATGGAAAACGATTAAGTCAGCAAACGTTGAATCAGCAGATTTCCGCTTTTGAAGCGTATTTTTTTGAGCAGCCGCATCGATCGATAAATCCTGCCGCGACTAAAACCACTTGGACAGCCGCATACGCGCCATATTTGAGAAAGCTTGTTGCAACGAGCGCCGATTCTCCCACGCTGACGCTAACCGAAGCGATTTATAAAACGATCGACTCGACTTCTATTCATTCACGCAGTCGCCAACTTTGCTGCACGACTTTGGGCGCATTTGCTGAATTTCTCAATCTAGCGCTGCCGACAGATCTCAAAAAGCTTTCTGGTGGATACGGAGCCAGTCAGACTCAAGCGCGACAATTGCCTTCGGACGAGGAGATCTTGGCGGCTTGGGAGAAGATTCCGAATCCGGCTTGGCAGTTTGTTTATGGAATGATGGCAACGTTTGGGTTGAGAAACCACGAGGTTTTTTACTGTAATCTCAAGGGGCTGAAGCGAGAGGAAACCTCGATCGAAGTTCTTCCCACGACGAAAACAGGCAGTCATCAAGTTTGGGCGTTTTACCCCGATTGGATTGAAACGTTTAACCTCAGAGAGATTCAACTGCCGCAAGTCGAGACAGACTTAAATAAGACGACTTTGCGACAAGTGGGACAGCGAGTAACGGCTCAATTTCGCCGCTATGAAGTGCCGTTCTCGCCTTACGATCTGCGTCATGCTTGGGCGATTAGAACGATCCATTTTGGCTTATCTGATACGGTCGCCGCGAAAATGATGGGACACTCGGTTATGGTGCATACCCGCACTTACCATCAATGGATCACACAACGCGATCAGCAACAGGCGGTTGATGCAGCGCTAAAGAGAATGAGAGGCGATTGAAATGGCGACGATTTTGAGAGATTGGAGTTATCAGTATCAGTGGTTGTATGACGGGATTTCGAGGCTTGCGGCGCTGAGTGTGGGCGGAGAAGCAAGGTTTCGACAATTGGCACTGCAAGGAATCGCGATCGAGCCGGATATGAAAGTCCTCGATCTTTGCTGTGGAAGTGGTCAGACGACGCAATTTTTGGTTGAGAGATCGAACCATGTCACCGGATTAGATGCGTCGCCGTTATCGATTCGACGGGCAAAACAGAACGTTCCAGAAGCGGAATACGTAGAAGCATTCGCGGAAAAGATGCCGTTTGCAGACTATTCGTTTGATCTAATTCACACGAGCGCTGCAATGCACGAAATGGAAGCAGCACAACTGCGCCAGATTTTCCAAGAGGTTTATCGGGTTCTTAAACCAGGTGGCGTGTTTACAATGGTCGATTTTCATACGCCAACAAATCCGATTTTCGTTCCTGGATTAGCAGTGTTTTTCTGGCTATTTGAAACAGAAACAGCATGGCAATTAATCAAACTAAATCTTGAAGAATTGTTGCAAAAAATGGGATTTAAAGTTCAATGTTTACAGCTTTATGCAGGTGGAAGTTTGCAGGTCATTCAAGCCCAAAAATGATAAGAGCGCTGCCAATTGACAGCGCTCTCACAAGGTTTAGATAGTGTTAGGAAAAAGCGATCGCTCTTTCGATAATTTGGCTTTAGTGATAGGAAGGAATTATAGAAATGGCAGTGAACTCACTTGCTTGAAAGACGTTTCAGTTCGTTTCGCTCACATGAATAAACTACCTGGTTTCATAAGCGAAGTCGATCTATCTGAAGATAGGTTCGATCGCACAACTTCCAAAGAAAGGCGGGTTTGATTTTCCGCCTTATTGATTCAATTACCGACTCAGAGTTTCTCGAAAACGATCGACTTCCGATCGTCCATCGCTCTGCAAGATGCCATCCTCAAGGTAAGCAATGTGATCTGCCACATCCGCAATTCGAGGATCATGGGTCACAATTAACACCGTGCGCCCTTTCTCCTTGGCAAGCGATCGGAGTAATTCAATCACCGCATGACCGTTGTGGGAATCGAGAGCGGCGGTTGGTTCGTCTGCCATAATCAGCTTGGGATTGCCTGCAAGAGCGCGGGCGATCGCGACTCGCTGTTTTTGCCCACCGGAAAGATCCCTGGGTTGCTGATTCGCTCGATCTGCAAGTCCAACTTGTTCGAGTAATTCTAGGGCTTGCTGACGTGCTGCCGATCCCCGAACGCCTTTGAGATTGAGCGCCACTTCGATATTCTCGATCGCGCTAAGTGCCGGGAACAGATTAAACCCTTGGAAAATAAAGCCAATGTTGTCGAGGCGAAACTTGGCTAACTTAGAACTCGACAGTTTGGTAATTTCTTGACCCATCAAACGGACATTGCCTGCGGTCGGAGTCAAAATCCCCGCCAGGATCGAAAGCAATGTCGTTTTGCCCGATCCCGATGGACCCATGAGAAGCTGAATATCGCCATATCGCACTGATAAATCGACCTGGCGTAAGGCTTGATAGCGCTCGCCTCCGGTCTGGTACACCATTTCTACCCCACAGGCAGCGATCGCTTTATCCGTCCAGTCCAAGCTGTTCGGGCTGGGTTCGATCACCCGGCTCTCAGCGCGAAACATCAAATCAATCGAGGTTGCAGTCATTCGTTTAACAAACGGTAGGAAAACAGTTTAGGAGAAGGGGTGTGTGGGGAGCGGTGTCGAAGCGGTCTTTTCTGAAAATGACTTCAGGAGCATTCAGCCAGACTCCAGACGAATGACAAGTCATGCGGCAACTCTAATCAAGTTGCGGCAGAGTTTTCATCCCCTTGAGGCTTAGACTTCAGTTCTATTCTAGAAGTTCAAATTCTGCTATAGGATGAATTCGTGTGACAGATGTGTGAGCGATCGTCATCTCCAAAAACTAAGAAAGATGTCATTCCGTGTGCAGATGCGTAAAGATGATTCAAAAATTTTACGCTGATCTCTACGATTTCAGGGGAATTTTGCTGATTTCATGCTTTAAACACGATCGCGGGATCAACCCTAGTCACTTTTTGTACCGCGAACACGGCAGAACCTACGCACATCACAACTGTTAAGACAAAAATTCCGGCTCCCGTTGCAGGCGTGATTAAAATCATGATGCCTTTTGCCGCTTGCGTCCACGCACCCAAACCGAGACAGAAGGCAATGCTCGGAATAAATCCCAACACTGCCATCCAGAGCGCTTGTTCTAAAATCACGCTGTAGATTACCCAATTTGACGCACCCATTGCTTTGAGAGTTCCGAACTCGCGCATATGGTCGGACACCGACGAATAAAGGATTTGCCCGACAATTACCATGCCGACGACAAATCCAACGGTTGCACCGAGTCCAAGGACAAATCCGATTCCAGTGCGGTCTGTCCAAAAGGTATGGGTCAGTTCTGCGAGTTCAGCGCGGGTGTAGGCGCGGGTATCTGGCAGAGCAGCTTCGATGCGTTGTTTTAGCTGAGTTAGATCTTCTCCAGGTTTGGCGCGGACGAGGACAAAGGAAATCGGGTCTTGAACGTTGACGCGACGGGGAGAAGCGGGATTTGCGGGGGGACGGTTGAACGAAGGATTTTGATTGGTGCAGGCGATTTCACCATTGGGTAAGCGGGTGCAGGTGACTCCGGTATCTGATCCGCCGATCCCGTAAGCGTTTGCGTTTTCTAATGAGGTGTAGATAAACGCGCTCGACGCGATCGATTGAGTATCCCGTGTCGTTCCCACAAATTTCGCAGGTAAAGCACTAAAGGCTCCGATCGTTCCGCGGTCATTTAATTGTTTCAGACCAAGTGATTTCAAACTGTTGGCATCCGCCATCACCGTGTAAGGCTGATTCAGTGCGGAAAGATTTCCTTGAGTGATTTGCCAGCCTGCAAACATTTTGCTATTTGGATCAAAGCCGTAAATCCGAATCGGGTTAATTTTCCCGGTACTGTCGCGCCAAATGCTCGATCGAATCATTAGGGCTTCGGCTCGATCGACTCCGGCAACTTTCTGGGCATCTTCGACTCGTTGTGCAGGCATTGGGGAAGATAGTTCTAAATGCACAATGTCTTTTGAGGCGACCCAGAGATCGGCACTGGATTGATCAACGAGTCGAGCAGTCGATCGACTAAAACCGCGTAAGATTCCGATCTGAATCGTGACGAGGCTGACAGCGAAAACAATTCCAGCTTGTGCGACCAGAAAGCGCGGAATGTCTTCAAATAAATTTTTGCGGGCTATCGAAGCCATAGGACGAAGACGCGGCAGAGTGGGTAGAGCAGAGCGAACACTAGGTGTAGCAGAGCTATCGAGGTGGGCGGTCATGGAATGCGGAATCTACAGTAAATGTTATGACCATTTCGCGGGTTTGTCGTTCCCTTGTGGAAAGTGCGATCACGGATTTTCAAAAAGTTATGCAACAGAAGCTTCACGGAGATTGAGAGACTCCTTTAAGATAAGCTTGAGAAGCAAGGATTTTTTCCTAAGTTTTATCGAATGAATTACCAAATCGTTCACAGCATTGTGGGGCGGTTACGGATTCGTATTCCTCAGCTTGCTCAGGATGCCGAATTTGCAGCCCGATTCAGCGGGTTTGTGGAATCGCTGGCAGGTGTGGCACAAGTGCGAATCAATCCGGCAGCAAGTTCGATCGTGATTCAATATCAGCCGAGTTTCTTGATCGTTGAATCCGCTGTTTGATCATCGAACACCGAGTCCGGTAAAAGCGCGATCGCGTCAAGCTAAACGCCCCAATCGCCGTATGTTGTCTCCGTGACGAACTGAAACTGATTGGCAACTAATTCGATTCCTTTGGTTGTCGCTTTTGCTCCAAACACTCGCACGAATGTTGGCAATGCTGCAATTCCGCCTGTCATTGTTCCTGCAATGATTGCACCCGCACTCGCAGCAACGAGACATTCTCTCACCGCCTCCCAGAATTTTTCATCTGTATTTGCAGGCGGATTCACACAGAGAAACGCATGAACCGTTGTGTTTCGAGTTTGCAACACGGGCAAAGGAAGGATGCCTTGGTTATCGAAGTTCACTCTAGCTTCTGGAAGTCCAGGAAGACTGGCGATCGGGAATAAGGTAGGCATTGGGTAATTTGAATCAACACTATTGTTTATTATAAAACGGGTCTATTCTTTTTCTTGAAGGTTAGAAACCGGGCGGAATAAGCGATCGTGTTCGTGATAGTTCCAAGCAATGCCATCCGGATCTTGTGCGTGTGTCCATTGTCCAAAATCCGTTTTCACCCGACGACGAGTAATTGCTTGAGAAGTTACTTTTAATCGCTTGGCAAGTGAGGCAGTTGAACACACAGAATCACTCATCGTTATTTCCTCGATCGTGTGAGTTAATGTTTCTTCTAGAGTCGGTTCTGACATCGAGCAGGGAGGAAGTTCTTCATCCCAAGGTGAAGGAATTTCAAAAGCGCTCGATTGCTTTGATTTAAAGTGCGGTGTTGGTGGAGGAGGAGACGGCTCGCTGTGCGGTTCTGCGGGCGATTCGGCTGAAACAGGCGGATCACTCACAGATTCAGGCTCAACCGTGGGTGCAGTAGCAGGCGGAGTGAGTTTTACCTGTTGCATTACAGCAATTAGAGTCTCTTCCATGTTGGAGGGAAGGATACCTCTGGGGTTATACTCTACGACGATCGACTGTGCCAGCGGATTGATCCGCACTGTTTTAGCACCGTTTAGTTTTAACACCGTTTAGTGCTTCCACCAAGCGTTGATAGTTGCTGGTTGCCTGTGGATTGGTTTCGAGCCAAGGAACTCGAAGCCGAATTCGTCCAGAGATCGTACAATTTGATATCCTACTTGCTCCACAGGAATTGTTACCCAAGCAGTGAATTGCTCACATTCTAGCCCCTTTAGCTCTCAGGTCTAACCTAGGCTGGGTACGCTAGTAAGGTCAGCATCTACAAGAGTTTATCGTTAAGCAGAATGGTGTTAAGGGAAGTCAACACTTCAAGCGAGATTAGTTGAATTCGGGTGATAATGCACGATCAGAACTTCGATCGCGATTTGGTAGAGGCATTGCATCAGGCGCAATTTTATCCCTTTCTAGCTTGATTTAACAGCATTTTCTTATCACAATACATACTCCGGACATTTTTTAGAACGGTTTCAAAAGGCTTTTAGGGCTTACGACTTCAAGACTGAGCTATTTTTTCAAAGTTAGCTCCACCCCTGACTTGGAAGAAAAGATCCAGCCTACGGCGGAATCAGGGTTTGAGGTCTAAAATCTGCTCAAATTTTGTTCGGAGTATTGTTATCAGATATATTCAGAATTCATATTTAGAGGTCAAAACTGTGACAACTGCGGAAAAAGGCTCAAAAATGTCCAAAAAAGATTTGGTACTGCTCTGTTTATTGGCGTTTATTCCAATCGCATTAATCGCAGAATGGCTAGAGTTAAATCCGGTACTGGTGTTTATTGCATCAGGATTAGCGATCGTGCCGTTGGCTGCCCGCATTGCTCATTCGACCGAAGGCATTGCTGAAGTGATTGGGCCCACGTTTGGCGGGTTACTCACTTCGACGTTTGGGAATGCGACAGAGTTGATTGTATCGATCGTGGCATTACGCGCAGGATTAGTAGAAGTCGTAAAAGCCAGCATCACAGGGACGATCGTGGCAAATTTGCTGTTAGCTCTCGGACTTGCGACTCTGCTTGGTGGCATCCGATACAAAGAACAAAGCTTTCAGCCTACCGTCGCGCGAATTAATGCTTCGTCACTTAATTTAGCGCTGGTTGTCTTGATGACCCCTGCGGCAATTCATCTTACTTCTGATGGCTTACAACAATCAACGCTGAATGATTTCTCTTTGGTTCTCGCAATTCTATTACTCTTCTTCTATGGATTGATGCTGTTGTTTTCGATGAAAACACACACCCATATCTATCGGATTGCGGATACAGAGATTGAGCACGTCTATGAAAGCCAAGGACGATCGCGATTATGGCGACAAGTGGGAGTGCTGCTCATTTGTACGATCGCGCTTGTATTTGTGTCTGAAGTGTTGGTATCGAGCTTAGAAAAGGCAGTTTCGACCCTTGGATTTACGAACTTATTTACAGGTGTGATTTTGATTCCGATCTTTGGGGGTGCAGTGGAATACATCACAGCCGCAACGTTTGCGATGAAAAACAAGATGGATTTAGCGGTTTCAGTCGCGATGGGATCGAGCTTACAGATTGCAATGTTTGCGGCACCGCTGTTAGTGATTATCGGGCGGTTTTTAGGACAGCCGATGAACTTGGAGTTTAATACATTTGAAGTATTGGCAGTCGCGATCTCGGTTCTATTAACTAATTCAATTAGCAGTGATGGCAAGTCAAATTGGTTAGAAGGGTCAATGCTGCTAGTCACTTACGCGGCGTTGGGGGCTGCTTTCTATTTTCATCCTTAAGTTACAAACTACGTCGATCGCATTCATGCTTCCTTATACAGGATATCTTCCATGTCACACTCAGGCATTGTTGAGCCGATCGCTGCTAAGGCTTGGCACAAGCTGGAAGCAGACCTATTGCTAGATAAGCTTGACACCGCTCGAGAAATTGGTTTGACAAGCAAAGCTGCGATCGCGATTTTTGTCGTCGTGATTCTCAATGGGGCGCTGGGCTATCTTCAGGAAAACCGCGCTGAGAAAGCTCTAGCCGCTCTTAAAAGCTTATCTTCGCCAAGAGTACGAGTGATTCGAGACGGGAGAATCATGGAGGTAAATTCTAAAACATTGGTTCCGGGTGGTGTGATGTTGCTCGAAGCAGGCGTGAAAATCGCAGCAGACGGGCGACTGATTGAAACGGCGAACCTACAAGCGCGTGAATCAGATCTAACAGGCGAAGCTCATGCGGTGAACAAACAAGCCGAAGTCGTTTTGCCCGAAGATGCACCCTTGGGCGATCGGACAGAAGGCGCATTGTTATCACTAGCAGCAAAAGCGGTACTAGATAAGAACAAGAAAGATCGCTGGTTGCCGCGTGTCGCAGACTTTCCTTTTTCCTGGAACGTAAGCGCATGAGCGTGATTGTAGATGCAGCTGACATCGGCACGAATCGACGATGGGTTTAGCGATCGTTGATCAAAACCATATGCCCTATTTTATGTTCACCAAAGGTTCTCCCGAACTGACCCTAGAGCGCTGTACTCACATTGAGGTAAGCGGACAGATTGAGAAACTCACCGAGGCACAATGCACCAAGATTCTTCAACAAAACAACGCCTTAGCAAGCCGAGGCTTACGGGTATTAAGATTTTCCTACAAAACCTTAGATGAAATCCCGCCAGAGTCCTCTGAAGACCGTTCTAAGACGAATCTGATTTGGTTGGGCTTGGTGGGAATGTTAGATGCTCCTCGTCCAGAAGTGCGGGAATGCAGTCGCACATTGTCGAACTGCGGGCATTCGTCCTGTGAGGATTACAGGTGATCATCAATTGACAGCGCAAGCGATCGCAGAACAATGGGTATTGAAAACGCATCCCCGTTCGCTTGTCATTCGCACCAGTGCCTTTTTTGGTCCTTGGGACGATTACAACTTTCTCGCGATCGCGCTCAAAACCTTAATAGTAGGAGACCGTTTATTGCAGCAGAAGATGCGATCGTTTCACCGATTTACGTTCCTGAATTGGCTGGACTCGATGCCAATCGAATCGAAGCGCGCCCCAGCGAAGAACTAGGGTGGATTGCTCCTCGTCCTGCTTACAGTGTTCTAAGTAGTGAACGAGGAACATTACTGCCATCATTGGAAGATGCTATGGATCGTTATATTCAGCAGTACCTTGCAAACCGCGTTTAATCAACACTAACTTGTTTAATCTATGGAGAATCGGCACCAAAAGATTGTTCGAGATAAGAACGAACAGCGCGTCGGCTCAACGCTCGACCTAGCAAGAACCAAGCAAGATAACCAGCTAGAAACGTGACGATTAAGGCGAGGATAAGAGAAGGAAGAACTGGTAAACCAAGAACTTCTAATTCAGCGGCTAAAGCGATATAAAAACCACCGACCATACCTGAAAAAGGGACAATAATTTGTAGCTTTGCTTCCGTTGGTAAGGTATCAGGAGAAAGGTACTTAGACCAATACTTAATTCGTTGCCTGACTGCAATCGCGAATGGGATGGCACAGGCAAGGGTAATGAATAGTCCTGATAGCAGCAAAACGTAGGGTGGCGAGGGTCTAGCTGTTACCAACTCCTCAAATTGATTTAGAGAAATGAACCAGTCCATAGTTGAGGTAAAATGTTGTAGGTTTTAGTGAATTTTGAAAACTTATCTCAAGCGGTACATCGCCTTTTTGAAAGTGGATGAAGTCACCCTACAAAAACTAGCAAATAATACCCATAGTCCCAGCTCTACTTACAAAAGGATAGCTGTGGGGTGAAGCGCGATCGCACTTGTTAAGCAAGCGTCTTCAAATAGTGGATAGCTATAGTTTATGAAATTGGTTGTTGAGTCACTCCATCAAAAGTTGGAGGTTGAAAGTTGAAATTTTACACAGCACGAATTCATCAATTATTCACTGGTTATCTTAATTAGCAGTAATTGACATCAGATGGATAGTTAACCCTCTTTTGTTACTTTGATGAGAGTTAAAGGGTGTTTTAAAAGTTGTATGTGGTCACAATTTATGCCAACCGCTTCATTTAATCTGCGTTGCATCATGAGGATATGAATTAAGGTCATTTTCCATGCAGTGCCCTGAATGCCACAAGTTCTTATTGTTGTCGATCGCGGTAGTGTCGATCGAACCATTCAAACCGTTTCTCAATTCTCACAGTTTCACAGCAGCAAGTTTTCACTGTTGCATCTTGAAACAATGGAAAATGCGCCTTTGCTGAACCTTCTCTGTTCAATCTGTTACATCAGAATTTTGAGGATGTTTCTTCTCAAACTCGGAGCTTAGAAACTGCGATCGAGAAGGTTGCCCAACTTTGCAAAGCCGATTTAGTGATCATTAGTCTTTCTTTGAGACCAAGAAAGACTATGCAAATCTCATTCGAGCGACGAATTGCCCAATTTTGGTTATCAAATAGCCGATCAATTCAACAAAACCCTTATTCCGGGAACTCAAAAAGAATTCCCAGATTTTTTGTGTCTATGATTAAGCTCGATTAATCAATTGCCTAAAGCTAATAGATTTTTCTTATCTCTCCAGCAAGGTCTGTGGAAAACTGAGCTTTTTTTGTGGAAAACCTGTGGGAAAACTGTCGAAAACCGCGATCGAGATGCGGAAATCCCAGAGCCAGCGGAGAACCGATTTTAACTTTTCCACAGGATGCGATCGAGATTCGCCTGAAAAAATCGACATTTGTTGTGTTTTCCACAATTTCCACAGGTCGTACAATAGTACTTACCGCGACAGCATTTCGAGGCTCTTACGCCTACTTTTAAAGGGGAGTAGATCGATCTCCCTAAGGGTGTTACCATGCTCAAACATCGATCAAAACGCTAGATGTAGAATCTAAACTCTAAAATCTCGCTTTATATAGAGTACGCTTTACTTTTCCACAGCCTCCTCGTCCCACACTCTGGCAACTCCTATGAAACTGGTCTGCGCCCAAACTCACCTCAATTCGCACTTGTCGCTGGTTAGCCGCGCGGTTTCGTCGCGCCCCACTCACCCCATTCTCGCAAACGTCCTGCTCAGAGCCGATGTCGCGACTCAGCGCGTCATTCTCAGCGCCTTCGATCTGAGCTTAGGCATCCAGACCAGTTTCCCATCACAAGTCGAAATGGGCGGCGTTCTGACGCTTCCGGCAAAACTACTGAATGATATCGTATCGCGGTTGGCTGAGGGAGAAATTACGATCGAAAGCGATGCTGACTCCAATCACGTCACGACCATCACATCCGCATCCGGGCGCTATCAAGTACGCGGCATGGGAGCCGAAGAATTTCCCGAACTCCCCAAAATCGAAGAGGGAGAACAAACCAATCTAGCTGCCGATCGATTAGTCGATGGTCTACGGGGATCGCTGTTTGCGGCAAGTGCGGACGAAACCAAACAAGTGTTAACCGGGGTTCACGTCAGTATGCAGCCCGACGGTTTGGAATTTGCAGCAACCGACGGACACCGTTTGGCAGTTGTGACCACGATCGAAGAAGATGTTCCAGCGGAGACAGAACCTCAATTCGATGTGACTGTTCCTGCTAAGGCTTTGCAAGAATTGATGAAAATGCTCGATCGTCAAAACGGTAACGCGGTCAATGTTCAATTTGATCAAGGTCAAGTCGTATTTGAATGGACAGATCAGCGTCTTACCAGCCGATTGTTAGAAGGACAGTATCCCAACTATCGCCAGTTAGTTCCGCGTCAGTTTACGCATCAGATGACCGTTGATCGTCGAGCATTTCTCAGTGCTTTGGAGCGGATCTCGGTACTCGCTGATCAGAAAAACAACATTGTCAAAGTGCAGCTTGATAATGTAGGTCAACAACTCACCTTGTCGGTTGATGCTCAAGATGTGGGAAGCGGACGAGAAGCGGTTCCTGCACAAATTTCTGGTGAGGGAATGGACATTGCATTTAATGTTCGATACCTGCTGGATGGACTGAAAGCGATCAACACCGCAGAAGTCCAGATGCAGCTGAATACTTCGACGAGTCCTGTCATTCTGTCGCCCTTGGGTAATCTCAAGATGACTTATTTGGTAATGCCAGTTCAGGTGCGGACATAGTATTTCTCCATCCGTCTAGGCGGATGGAGAATCCTACCTAACTACCAAGGTGGCTCGATCGCTTCGTCTTTACGAACATATCAAGTTTAAGTTCGACGTTTTTTGTTATCGTCCAGAGAGTTCAGATGATTGAACTCTCGCTAAACTTGAAGATCGTAAGGTTAGAAACAGATTATGCTTCACCAATTTTCTATAGATACGAATAACGGCTACAAGTCTTTCGAGCTACCGGGCGCACGTCCTCACTACAATCCCGATCGTCCGGGGCAAGTTGAGCATATTTTTCTGGATCTGATCCTTGATATTCCAAATCAAAGCTACCGAGGAACCTGCACGATCCGGCTTAATCCGATTCGCAACGGCATCGATCGATTAACGTTAGATGCGGTGAATCTCAGTATCGAAACCGTTAAAATCGACGATGTTCCGCAGCAGTTCGACTACGACGGAGAACAGTTACAGATTCATCTCAAACAATCGACGAAGATTGGCGAAAAGATCGAATTAGAGATCGCTTATCACGTCGAAAAACCGCAGCGAGGCATTTATTTCATCGCGCCGAATCAAGACTATCCGAATAAGCCGACTCAGGTTTGGACACAAGGCGAAGACGAGGATTCGCGGTTCTGGTTTCCCGGCTTCGATTACCCTGGACAGTTGAACACTTCAGAGATTCGCGTGCAGATTCCCAAACCGATGATTGCGGTATCAAATGGTGAACTGATTGCCACAGAAGATCGCGGAGACACTCAAATCTACCATTGGTATCAGAGAGAAATTCATCCGACTTATTTGATGACTTTAGCGATCGGAGATTTTGCCGAACTGCGCGACGAATGGCACGGCAAACCTGTGACGTACTATGTCGAGAAAGGGCGCGAAGATCAAGCGCGTCTCAGCATGGGCAAAACGCCTCGAATGATTGAGTTTTATAGTCAGAAGTATGGCTACCCGTATGCGTTTCCGAAATATGCTCAGGTCTGCGTCGATGACTTCATTTTCGGCGGCATGGAGAACACTTCAACGACGTTATTAACCGATCGCTGCTTGCTCGATCAACGCGCCGCGATCGACAATCGCAGTACCGAAACCTTAGTCGCTCACGAACTCGCGCATCAATGGTTCGGAGATTTAGTCGTGATCAAACATTGGTCACACGCTTGGGTCAAAGAAGGCATGGCTTCTTATGCAGAAGTCATGTGGATCGAAGAAGAATACGGTCGGGAAGAAGCGCTCTATTACTTACTCGGTCAAGCGCGGCAGTATCTCGATGAAGATGCTTCTCGATATCGTCGATCGCTAGTGACGCACGTTTATCGAGAAGCGATCGAGCTTTACGATCGTCATATTTACGAGAAAGGCTCGTGTGTGTATCACATGATGCGGACGCAGTTAGGCGATGACTTGTTCTACAGTGCGATCGCGACTTTCCTCAACGACAATGCTCACCGAACTGTGGAAACGATCGATTTGTTAAGAGCGATCGAGAAAACCACGGGGCGAAATCTCACATTTCTGTTTGATCAGTATGTCTATCGCGGTGGACATCCTGACTACAAACTTGGCTATGCTTGGGACTCTGATAGTAACCTTACAAAAATCACAGTCTCGCAATCGCAATCAGAAATGTTTGATCTCAAAATTCCGATCGGAATCAACTTCGTAAATGAGGGCAAGGTCGAGCAAAAAACCTTTACCGTCCGAATTCACGAAAAAGAACAAAGCTTCTACTTTCCATTAGACAAGAAGCCCGACTTCATTAGCTTCGATGTCGATAACTACCATCTCAAAACCGTTGAGTTAGAGTATCCGATGCCGGAACTCAAAGCGCAATTGCAGCACGATTCTGATCCGGTTTCGCGACTTTATGCCGCACAAGCGATCGCCAAAAAAGGCGGACTCGAAGCCATCAAAGCTCTGTCAGATTCGCTGAAAAACGATTCATTCTGGGGAGTCCGGGCTGAAGTTGCAGAAAACCTAGCGACTATCAAACTCGATCAAGCTGTTGAAGCGCTGATTGCAGGATTAAGCGATTCGGATGCACGAGTTAGACGCGCGATCGTTGGAAGTCTCGCGCAAATTGCCACACCGGAAAGCTACGAAGCATTAGGCTCGATCGCGGAAAAGGGCGATGCCAGCTACTACGTTGAGGCGACTGCACTCCGCAGCTTTGGGAAAGTTGCCGCATCAGGACTGAGCGGCTCATCCGAAGAAGAAACTCTAACATTGCTCGATACCGTTCTCAAACAGCGCCAAGGCTGGAATGAAGTCGTTAGAGCAGGCGCGATCGGAGCATTAAGCCAACTCAAGACCTCAGAAGCCGCGCTGAATCTGATTCTGGAATACACTCAACCTGGAGTGCCGCAACCGCTTCGACTTGCCTCGATTCGCTCACTCGGCGCAATCTCCACCGGACAAGACAAAATCAACCTCGAACGGATTTTAGAGCGGCTAAAAGTTCTTTCTCGCGAAACGTTCTTTCTGACCCAAGTTGCAGTTGCGAACGCGCTTGGACAAATGGAAACGACAAAAGCGATCGGCCTGCTTCAATCTCTCGCGGATCAAACTCCAGACGGTCGCGTCCGCCGCATCGCTGAAGAATCAATTCAAACGGTGCAGAAAAATGCAGGCTCCGATAAAGCGGTGAAACAACTGCGCGAAGAACTGGATCAACTCAAAAAAGAGAATCAAGACCTGAAGAGTCGCCTCGAAAATCTGGAGGCAAAAGCGAAAAGTTAATTAAATCGATCGAGCAATTCAAAACGATAACAGACCCGACGCTGACTAGATATCGGTACAGCGCGGGTTTCTGCTTGTCGGAAACTGCCCCTACTGTGCCATCACCGCTTTAGTCTAAGTTTTAGCCGCCCTGGTAAGCGTCACTTTGGTTTAAAGGCGGGTACACTCGATTAGCACCTTGAGCGAACTCTAACCCGTTCACCAAGGGCATTGCGAATCGCATTGAATAACGAAATTTGGAACTTTGCCACACTTAGATGGGACAAAAGCTTCATCCCTGTTTTATTCAGCGCTCAACCACCCAAAAAACTGACACACGCTTCGCCAGAATTTCCCGAAGCCTTGTCGATACAGCGTGTAGCGACTGATGTATCTACCAGACCGAACCCCATGAAAGCAAAGTCTACCAAAGCGACGAACCCCGATTCCGCTCTTCTCACTGCGCCAGAGATGACAGAGCCTCAGATTGATGTTCGCACTGAGCAGCTCGCCACCCAACTCTCAACAGAACTTGCAACCGAATTGAACATTACCGGAACCACGATCGAGCGGGTTGCCCATCGAATTGCAACCGAAGTCGATCGCATTTGCAGCAAGAGCGATCGCATTCAAGCTTCGGGTCAGGTGGGATCTTGGCGGCTGACACTGGCACGATATCGGTTACAAAAATGTGTGCATTTCCATCAGTTGGGTTCTCAGCGCGGTCGGGTCGAGTTGCACAGCAATCTCAGCACGATGGTTTATCGCCCGATCTCACCTGCTCATCTGCAACTCACGTTTCAAGCTCGCTACACGCTGATCGAAGACTTTCTCCAAGGCTTCTATACTGAATCTCTTAGAGCATTTCGCCGCGAAAACGAACTTGCCGAGAACTATCAGCCGCGCACCCGATTAGAACTCGCGGAATACATGGCGTTTACTGAGCAGTATGCGAAACGCCGTATCACTTTACCGACTCAGCATAATCAACAGTTAATTATTCTACGCGCTCAACGCTTTGCGAGTCGCCAACCCCAAGAAATCGCGGTTGATATTGAAACAGCGATGGAAACAGCGAAAGGAGATGAAACCGAGTCGTATGGACGCTCTGGAATCATGCAAATGATTCGGGAACAGATGGTTTCAGAAAAAGCTGATCCATCAGAATCGGTATTGCGCGATCGAGTCGTCGTCGAACTGATGCACTATTTAAAATCCCAGGATCAAAAAGACTGTGTAGACTATCTCACGCTCAAACTTCAGGATCTTTCGGTTCCAGAAATTGATGAGGTTTTAGGACTGACCCCACGTAAACGCGATTATTTGCAACAGCGGTTTAAGTACCACGTCGAGAAATTTGTCACCTCTGGCAGTTGGAAATTGGTACACGAATGGCTGGGAGCCGATCTAGATCAGAATTTAGGATTGCCGCCGAATCAGTGGGATGCGTTTATGAATACGCTGACCGATGAACAGCAACACTTACTGAAGTTGAAGCGATCGGGAGTGAGCGATCAAGAGATTGTGCAGATTCTTAAATGCACGACAAAGCAGCTACAAAAACGTTGGGGGACTTTGCTTGATTTAGCCCGACAGCAGCGCAACCAAGCAAAGTAAGTTCGGAATTAGGTTTGGTAGTGCAACGGGATGGATTACTCCATCCCGTTTTTTTATCGGCACAAGGTTGGCGCTTTACGAGATTCTAAGTTGACATCAGTTCGACAGAAGTGGCTTGCTCCGTTTGGGAATCCAGGAAGCCCCCTAAATCCCCCAGAATGGGGGACTTTGAACCGGAAGCTTTGGCTTGAAGTCCCCCAGAATGGGGGATTTAGGGGGCAGAAGCCGCTTGCAACGAAGCGAAAAAACTCGTCGAACTGACGTTAAGTTGATGCGATTGAAGTTGGAAAAGCGACAATAAACAACCTTTGCGTATTAAGCGATTTCCGTCAGGGTTTTTCGATCAAGTAATAGAACTTAGGATCGCAAATCAATCCGGCGAATTCAATCGAGCTTCTGGCAAAATTAGCATCGCATCTCCAAACGAGTAGAAGCGATATTGATTGTCGATCGCTTCTTGGTATAGCGCTAACAATCGCTCTCGTCCAATCAATGCACTCACTAGCATTAATAAACTCGACTTGGGTAAGTGAAAATTGGTGATCATGCCATCCACCGTTTGCCATTGATAGCCCGGATAGATAAAGAGATTCGTTTTGCCGCAGTAAGGTTCAAGCTGCCCCGATTGCGATGCCCCTTCGAGAGATCGAACAACAGTCGTTCCCACTGCGATCACTCGTCCGCCTCTCGCTTTCGTTTCTCGAATCTTTTCCACCGTTGCAGGAGAAACCTCGATCCATTCTCCGTGCATCTGGTGTTGGGTAATATCCTCAACTTCGACTGGGCGAAAGGTTCCCACTCCGACATGCAGCGTGACAAAAGCTCGATCAATTCCTTTCTGTGCTAAACGCTCTAACAATTCGGGCGTAAAGTGAAGTCCTGCGGTCGGAGCGGCAACGGCTCCAATGCGATCGGCGTACACGGTTTGATAGCGATCGGGTTCTGCCTCGGTTTCGTGAATGTACGGCGGCAGAGGAACTTCACCAAAATAGTTGATGATCTCTAGCAGCGATCGACCATTTGAAGTTTCAAACTGCAAAATTCGTCCGCGCGTCTCTGGATCACTCGACAAAATCGATGCCGCAAGTTCGACTTCCGTATCGACGTGCGGTTTAAATACAATGCGATTTCCGGGTTTTAAGCGCCTTCCCGGTTTGACCAATGCCAACCACTGGTTCTGCTGATGTTCTTCGAGGAGGAGAATTTCAACTTCCGTCCCCGTCGTTTTTTGCCCATGCAGCCGCGCTGGAATCACCTGCGTGTTATTTAACACCAGTAAATCTCCAGGACGCAGCATCTCGTCTAGCTCTCGAAAAACCCGGTGACGATAATCGACTTGATCTTCGATGACGAGCAAACGGGCACTATCCCTGGGTGTGGCAGGATTCTGGGCGATCCGGTCTTCAGGTAAAATGTAATCATAAGCCGAAAGGAGTTGATCAGCTTCCACGGTCTCAGTCCTACTGGTCGTTACAGGGCGTGGTTAGTATTTTCGGATAATTGGGATCGTTTAAATTAATTATTTCTGAAGATTGGGTAAATTAATTATTTCTAAAGATTGGGTGAGATTCCCCACCCAATAGCGGGGGCTTCTCCCCTATTGAAGTCGATCGCTGTGATACAGAATAGAAGAGTAAGAGAAGAAGCATTTGCTGGGTCTATGTTCTATGGAATATCTCTACTGCCTTGCGAATGCCAGTCTAACCCTGAGAATTGTGGAACACCTGCACCACTCGAAGCAGCTTCCGCTCAGCTTCGTGACTGTCATTCATCAAATTGATGGTTGGGTCATTCGAGTCAAACTTGCGCGGTCGCTCGATGCCCAAACGGACGGCGATTTTAGAGCATTCCTCAACGAGTTGGGGATTGTATATTGTCCGAGCATTCGGATTCAAATGGTGCTGTGGGGACTCGAAACGGGACAGTCGCCGATCGAGGTGATGCAGCGCTATCAAGTGGCAGTCGTTTCACACGGAAGCCCCGATCGTGAGGAGATCGAGGAGTTTCGCAAACAGTTTGTTCAAGGATTGGGATACTGTCCCGAAACGCTGGCTTAACAGAAGGCATCACGGATGTAGTCTTGCAGCGTCAACTGATTTTTGGTGAGGTGGGGGGAAGTCGCCGGAGTGGGCTGATTTCCCCTTTTTCGTGCGTGATAGCGGACGAGGGCAACATCGAAGCGGCAAGGCAGGTCTGCAAGATGCGGATGTTTTAACAGAAACAGTTGAGCAGTGGTCAGCAGTTTTCGCTGTTTGGATCGCGTAATCGCCATTACGCCATCGTTGTCCCAATTGCCTCGACTGCGGGTTTTGACTTCGACGAATGCCACGATGCTTGCACCGCGCTCCGCGTTCGCATCTTGCATTTTCACGACGAGATCTAATTCGCCCGATCGACAAGTCCACTGCCGCGCTAACACGATCGCTCCTTGCGATTGAAGCCACTCCGCGACAAAGGTTTCGCCCGATGTTCCCAGCTCAGATGTCGAATTCGGCAGATCCACAGGTAGGATTTAAAAAAGTTCTCTTTCAACATTCCCCGATTGTCCCGATGAGTTCTAAACGCTTGAAAGGTTTTATTTGTGCGATCGTTCTTCTGTTTGCGGCTTGGATGAGTTTTTCAGCGCCCGTCCTCGCGCTGGACTACAACCGAGAATCACTGATTGGGATGGATTTTTCGGGTCAGGATTTGACTGACTCGGAGTTCACAAAGGCAAATATGCGCGACACCAATCTAAGCCACACGAACCTAAACGGGGTGCGGTTTTTTGCGACCAATCTAGAAAGCGCCAATTTAGAAGGGGCGGATTTGCGAAACAGTACGCTCGATGCGGCGCGTTTGACCCGCGCGAATCTGAAGGATGCGAATCTAGAAGGGGCGTTTGCGGCGAATGCGAAATTTGAAGGAGCGACGATCGAGGGCGCTGACTTTACCGATGTTGCGCTCAGACCGGATATTCAAAAAATGCTTTGTGCGATCGCAAAGGGAACGAATCCGATGACTGGACGAGAAACCCGCGAAACGCTTTATTGTGATTGATCGTTTTTCGCCTGTTTTGCTGCAAGGCGGGCTTGCCAAGCTCGAATTGCCATTGCCGTTCTGACGAGCGGCGAGATAAATTCGTCTTCAAGTTTCACCGATCGCATCGGTGAGAGTGGGTGATTGCTCAGACACGGGCGCAACGTTTCTAAATGCGCTTCGAGTTCCAACACCCGGAACACTTCATCGGCAGATTTAAAGCGATCGCGAATCGAAGCTTTCAGCATTTTTTCGAGAACTCGCCCAAAATAATCGCTCACCCGCACAAGATTCCGCCAATTGAGTTCGCCCGTATATGGATCGTAGTCTTGCTCATTCGGAATTCGTCCAGCAAGCAAATACAAGCAAGTGACTCCCAACGCATAAATATCACTGCTATAAACCGGACGCATTGCGATTTGTTCGGGTGGAGCAAATCCGATCGTCCCGACAAAATGCGTGGCAAGCGATCGAGAATGTGGATCAGGCAGCGCAATCCGTTCTTTCACCGCTCCAAAATCGATCAGCACCCATCGCCCATCTTCCCAGCAGCGCACAATATTCGACGGCTTGATGTCTCGGTGAATCACTCGCTGTTTGTGAACATACTGCAACAGCGGCAAAAATTGGTTGAGAAACTGTTTTACCGCCGCTTCTGTCCACACGCCAAATTTATGCACGTCTTGAGCCAGGGTTCGACCCCGCACGAACTCCTGAGCTAGATAAAACTCACCGTTGATCTCAAAATAATCGAGCAGTTGCGGAATTTGCGAATGCCCCCCCAATCGTCCCAAGGTTTTCGCTTCTTGCTCGAATCTCTGACGTGCTTTTTTCAACGCGGCAGGATTTTGGACTTTTGGGCAAAGCTGCTTAATCACGCAGCGCGGATTTCCGGGCAGTTGAATATCTCGCGCCAAGTACGTCACGCCAAAACCGCCTCGACCGAGCATTCCACCGATCGCATATCGATCGTGCAGGAGTCGATCGGACTGCCTCAAATCGACTTGAACCTGTGAAGAATCTGCGGAGAAGCTCATGTCGCACCACGCAATCAACAAACGAGCAAAGTTTTGCCCTGTATTTCTCTAGTTTAGGAGCGCTCAAGAGGAATGCGAGTAAATCTTTATACTTCGTTTTTGAATTGAAGGGGTCGATCTCGAATTGATATCGCTTGGTGAGAAAATCGACGATCGATTGATTTTGGCTGTGTAGAATGATGGCTGATGTCGTAGCGTATAACGTTAAGAGAACGAGATGAGTCAATCGATCGAATGGACTTCTGAAGCGGAAGCAAAGTTAAAAGAGATTCCCTTTTTTGTGCGTCCGGCAGCCCGAAAGAAGATTGAAAAATTTGCTCAAGAAATGGGCGTGACGCGGATTACGCCTGAGATTTATGACCAAGCGAAACAGCAATTTGGTAGCTAAACGAGGACAAACTCATGACCATTTCTGCTCAACCCAAAATCTGGACAGACGAGGAATTTATGGCATTGCCGGATAACGGTGATCGCTATGAGTTAATCAACGGACAGATCAAAGTTTTGGACAGTGCAGGAATGGAGCATAGCTATATTTCAGCGCTTGTCGGTTGCAGCATCGGCAGATACAGCTTCAATCGTAAGCTTGGTGTGGTTTGTGATTCCAGCACAGCGTTCAAGATGAGTTCTGGAAATCAGCGATCGCCTGATGTTTCTTTCGTTGCAAAAGATCGATTAAAAGGCTTGAAACAACTGCCGAAAGGCTTCTTCGACGGTGCGCCAGATTTAGCAGTAGAAGTAATCTCTCCAAGCAATACTTTTGAGGAAATTCATCAAAAGAGCGTGGAATATTTCGAGAGTGGTTCTCGCTTGGTTTGGGTGATCAATCCCGACGAAGAATCAATTGTGATTTACCGTGGCACAACACCCGATCGATTGTTGAAAAGGACCGATTTTCTGGAGGGTGAAGAAGTAGTTGATGGATTTCGGTTAGCGATCGCTGAACTCTTCACCGAACTCGATTTTGATTAATTCATCTGAAGCAGACCAGACTTGGCGAGTAGCTCTCGACTCCACTGCTCTACGATCGCTGCGATTTCCAACCGCTTTGCTTCAATCCCAAAGATTTCCTGAGCATGGAATTTCCAAACCGTTAATTGCCAACCGATTTGCAGTAGCTCCTCAGCAAGATCAAGACCAGCCTCGCTGTTGATCAGATCAAGTGTTGTAATTGTCCATTCGGTAAAGTCCTGACAGGTTTCAATGCTTGAGAGCGCGATTTGTTTTCCAACTTCATCTCCCTCGCGTAAGTTTGTTCTAATACGAGCTAACTCAGAAGCTAGATCACCAAGCTGATGAGAACGATCTAACTCTAAATAACTCTCCTTTTGTGCTTCTTGGTTCTTCATGAGTTTTCTAAGAGATTCAGTATAATTTGATCAATCTGAGTGCGAATTACTGGATCAAAAATTTCCATTGAATTGTTTGTGCGAGGGCGAATATTGATAATTGATCCATACGCAATTTGACGACGCATTGGAGTTCAATCACAGCCCGAAATATTCGATTGCAGACTTCCATTTTCAAGCAGAACCTGTTCGCACTCGTAATGTCTTCGTCCCCCACTTGCTAAAATCTGCCGCTCCACATCCACTGCTAGTAGTTAGTCAATCCAAGATTGAGGGGTAATTTTTTTACAAAAAGCCTTCAGGGTATTGCTTCTAGAAGTCCTCTATCCCTCAATTTAACTTTGACTGACCACTAGTTTAATGTAGATTCCAAGTTCTTCCAGCATTTCAGTGAGTTGGGAGGGTGTCGCTTGCGATCGGACAATCAAAATAGGCATCAGCTTTTCAAATAAAATTCATCGTCGCCTACTTTCGGGTATTTGGACGGCAAAAGGGCGGTACTCCGATCTCGCCAAAGTTGATCGCTTCTTTACAATGGCAATATCACGATCGATCTTACGAAGGGGAACGCGATGCAGCCAACCAACGCAGAAAAATTTACCGAAAAAGCCTGGGAAGCGATCGTCCGCACTCCAGAGATTGTGAAGCAGGTACAGCAACAGCAGATCGAAACCGAACACCTGATGAAGGCGCTGCTGGAACAAGAAGGTTTAGCGATTAGCATCTTCAATAAATTGGCTGTTCCTGTCGATCGAGTGCGCGATCGAGCCGATGAATTTATTCGCCGTCAGCCGAAGGTTTCGGGAAGCGGCACTTCAGTCTATTGGGGACGCAGTGCAGATGCGCTTCTCGATCGGGCGGAAGACTATCGCAAACAGTTCGAGGATGATTTTATCTCGATCGAACATTTGCTCTTAGGATATGCCCAAGATAGTCGCTTCGGGAAAGGCTTACTGGCAGAATTTAGAGTAGATGAAGCAAAACTTAGAAACGCGATCGAACAAGTTCGGGGAAATCAAAAAGTGACGGATCAAACACCGGAAAACAAGTACGAAGCATTAGAAAAGTATGGGCGCGATTTGACTCAGTACGCGCGCGAAGGCAAGCTCGATCCGGTGATTGGTCGAGATGACGAAATTCGCCGCACGATTCAAATCCTGTCGCGCCGGACGAAGAACAATCCGGTTTTAATTGGTGAACCGGGTGTGGGTAAAACTGCGATCGCAGAAGGATTAGCACAGCGAATCTTAAGCGGCGATGTGCCTCAATCGCTGAAAGATCGCAAGCTGATCGCGCTCGATATGGGTGCGCTGATTGCAGGTGCGAAGTATCGAGGTGAATTTGAGGAACGGTTGAAAGCGGTTCTCAAAGAAGTTACCGATTCTCGTGGCAATATCGTTTTGTTTATTGATGAGATTCATACCGTCGTGGGTGCAGGCGCGACTCAAGGCGCGATGGATGCCGGAAACTTGCTCAAACCGATGTTGGCGCGGGGTGAGTTGCGCTGTATCGGTGCGACAACTTTGGATGAATATCGCAAGTACATCGAGAAAGATGCAGCACTTGAGCGGCGATTCCAACAGGTCTTTGTCGATCAGCCGACCGTTGAAGATACCATCTCGATTCTGCGCGGACTCAAAGAACGCTACGAAGTTCACCACGGGGTTAAAATCTCTGACTCTGCATTAGTCGCAGCCGCAACGCTTTCGACCCGATATATTAGCGATCGCTTTCTTCCAGACAAGGCGATCGACCTCGTAGACGAAGCCGCTGCTAAGTTGAAAATGGAGATTACGTCTAAGCCAGAAGAGTTGGATGAAGTCGATCGTAAGATTCTCCAGCTTGAAATGGAGCGGCTCTCGTTGCAGAAAGAGAATGATGCGGCTTCACGCGATCGCTTAGAACGCATCGAACGCGAACTTGCAGATCTCAAAGAACACCAGTCTGGTTTGAATGCTCAATGGCAAGCTGAAAAAGGCGTGATCAGTGAGATTCAGAAACTGAAAGAAGAGATCGATCAAGTCAATCTTGAGGTTCAGCAAGCAGAGCGCGATTACGATCTCAACAAAGCGGCTGAACTGAAGTACGGCAAGCTCAACGAACTGAATCGCAAAGTTGACGAAACCGAATCGAAACTAGCGCAAACTCAGAAGTCTGGCTTATCACTGTTGCGTGAGGAAGTGATTGAAGCAGATATTGCCGAAATCATTTCCAAATGGACTGGCATTCCGGTGATCAAGCTCGTTGAGTCTGAAATGCAAAAACTATTGCAGCTAGAAGACGTTTTGCATGAACGAGTGATTGGACAAGATGAAGCGGTGACTGCGGTTTCGGATGCGATTCAGCGATCGAGAGCCGGACTTTCTGATCCCAATCGTCCGACTGCTAGCTTTATCTTTTTAGGCCCAACGGGTGTCGGTAAAACTGAGCTTGCAAAAGCCCTTGCTTCCTATCTATTTGACACCGAAGAAGCGATGATTCGGATTGATATGTCTGAGTACATGGAGAAGCATTCGGTTTCGCGTTTAATCGGTGCGCCTCCCGGATATGTCGGCTACGAGGAAGGCGGACAGTTAACCGAATCCGTTCGTCGTCGTCCTTACTCGGTGATTTTGTTCGATGAAATCGAGAAAGCGCATCCCGATGTCTTTAACGTGATGCTGCAAATTCTCGATGATGGTCGCGTCACCGATTCGCAAGGTCGCACGGTGGATTTTAAGAACACCATCATCATCATGACCTCGAACATCGGTTCACAGTACATCTTTGAATACGGCGGAGACGACGATCGCTATGAAGAAATGCGATCGCGCGTGATGGATGCAATGAGATCGAGCTTCCGTCCTGAGTTCCTGAACCGAATCGATGAAATCATCATCTTCCACAGCTTACAAAAATCCCAACTGCGCGAAATCGTCAAGATTCAAACGCAGCGCTTGGAAACTCGTTTAGCAGAACGGAAGATGACGCTGAAGCTATCCGATGCGGCGTTAGACTTCTTGGCTGAAGTGGGCTTTGATCCGGTGTATGGAGCGCGTCCATTGAAGCGAGCGATTCAGAGAGAGTTGGAGACTGCGATCGCAAAAGAGATCCTACGCGGACACTACACGGAAGGCGATACGATCTTCGTCGATGTGGGTGAAACGGAACGTTTGGAGTTCAAGCGTTTACCTGCCGAAGTGGTAACAACACAATAGACCGAATGGGGTGAGAGCTTTCTCGCCCCATATTTTTTAGCGCTCTATTTGCAGTCTCGCTGTAAATTGAGACTATTCACTTTCAATCTCAGCTATGCTTCACCTCAAAAAGAAGATTGTCACCGATGAATTGATGTGCCCAGTTGCTGTACTGATCGACTATGAGGATTGGGAGAAAGTCGAGCAGATTTTAGAGAATTATCAAACCGAAAAATCGACTGATTTGAATCGATTTGCAGGCGTTTTGCGACGCGACGGTGAAGACCCTTTGGAGTTTCAGCAACGAATTAGAAGTGAGTGGGATTAGCAATATCGATCGAGCAGTGTAATAAGAGTTAGACCGCCGTGCAGCTTTGATATAAATTGAGAGTCATGAACTGCATCATTCGACCACTTGCATCAAAAGATGAACTATTTCTCTGGGAAATGTTGTATCAGGCACTTTATGTTCCCGAAGGGCAACTGGCGCTGCCTCACGAAGCGATTCACCTTCCTGAACTTGCGCGCTATGTCCAGGGTTGGGGGCAACCAGGCGATTGTGGTTTTCTCGCCAGTGATGAAACGACGGGGCAGCCTGTCGGCGCAGTCTGGTTGCGGTTATTGAAGAACGAGAACAAAGGTTATGGCTATGTGGATGATGATACACCTGAGTTGTCCATTGCTGTCTTGCCTGAATATCGGGGCCAAGGTATAGGGACAGATTTACTCAATTGCTTAGTTGCATCGGGTTATAAGCATTCCTCTATTTCGTTAAGCGTCTCGGAAGGCAATCCAGCGTTCCGACTTTATGAGCGGTTTGGGTTCGAGGTCGTTAGCAAAAACGCAGGGTCGCTCACAATGAAGCGAGACTACTAAACAGCAGACCGCAACAGTCCACGGCATGGATTATCTGCTACTTGGGATTGCAGGCATATTGCTAATGCTCAAATTCAGGGGAAGTTGGCGGAGATTAGTCTTGATTTAGGCCATGTTCTACCTATTCTATTCTCTGCACACCAAACGAATTGATGGGAGATTAGATCATGTGGAAGGATGAGATTGTTGAAGAAATTCACCAAATCCGCGAAGCGTATGCCAAGTCCTTCAGCTATGACTTGGACGCGATATTTGCTGACTTACGAAAAAAGCAAACCGAAAGCGGCAGAGAAGTTGTGAACTTATCGCGAAAGCCTGGTCTAACAGCACGTTGGGGCGGACGGGTGAAAGATCTTGGTGGTGATGCAAAGGATACTAGCCGCCGCTCAAGTTAGCTGTTAAAAACAAACTATTCAAAAGCTTCTTAAACACCCTCTTAACCTTTAACAGCTTTCTTGCCATCTCTTAGTCTGCTTCAAGATCCCGATCGATACCTTCCCACATCTGAGAAAGTTTATTGCATGAGTGAATGCGATCGCATCAACATTAAGACTTGAAATGAAGACAAATCGACTCGATCGAAACCCTTGTATAGTTGTGAAAACATCCTTCTACATCAGGGCTTACGGTCTTCACTCATCGAATTGAATGTTCCTATGCTGCTTGCAAATCGATATCAGATTGTACGAATGTTAGGCGAAGGCGGGTTTGGGCAGACCTTTCTGGCAGAAGACACACAGATGCCTTCTAAACGGATGTGTGTGATCAAGCAACTGAAGCCAGTCAATAGCGAACCAGCGGTTTATCAGGTGATTCAAGACCGTTTTCAGCGAGAAGCCGCAATTTTAGAAAAGTTTGGGGAAAAACATTCGCAGATTCCGAAGCTATATGCCTATTTCAGCGATGCAGGACAGTTTTACCTCGTTCAAGAATGGATCGAAGGTGAAACGTTAGAACAATTGATGACGAATCAAACGGCTTTTGACGAAAGCGCGGTTCGTAAGATTCTGCTTGATTTGTTGCCTGTGCTGGAATTTATTCACAGTCAAGGCATGATTCATCGCGATATCAAACCGGAAAATATTATCTTGAGGAAATTCGATCGCGCTTCTGTACTGATCGACTATGGAGCGGTACGGGAAACGATGGGAACCGTGTTTAACTCTAGAGGCAATCCCACAAGCTCTATCGTCATTGGCACTCCCGGTTATATGCCCGCAGAACAAGCAGCAGGTAGACCGATTCCTTCGAGCGATCTCTACAGTCTCGGATTGACAGCGATCTATCTTCTAACAGGTAAAACACCGCAAATGTTAGAAAGCGATCCGCAGACTGGAGAAATTATCTGGCAGCAATTTGCACTGCGGTTAAGTCCAGAATTTAAGACAGTTTTGGCTCAAATGGTGCGATCGCATCCGCGCGATCGTTACAGTAGCGCTGCCCAGCTTCAGTCTGTCTTAGAACCCGGTGCTGTGGCGATTCCCCCGTCTGAAGCTTCTCAGGTTGGCACGGCGATCATGGGTTCCAATCCTTCGACAGCCGTGATGTCTTCTACTCCGAATCGCAATCGATCGAAGTTAATTGTTGCTGGAATTGTTGGCGGTGGATTACTGACGGCAGCGATCGCGGCAAGTTTGCTTCTCAATCGCGATAATCCGCCAGCCCCGATCGTTCAATCTCCTAGTCCTAGCATTACGCCCACTCCTAGCCCATCCGTTCAGACAAGTCCGCTCACTGTTCCTTCTCCTTCAGAGAGTCCTGTCGTTCGTCGATCGCCTTCTCCGATCGCTTCTCCGACTGAAACGCCTCAAGAGGCTCCGTCGATTTCGATTCCAGTTGCTTTAGAGGGCATTGCTGGGGGACAAGTTCGGGTATATTCGCAGCCTTCTACGCGATCGACTTCGCCGCACTATGGTTTGACGGGCGATCGGGTGACAGCACTGAGAGAAATGGAAGGAAAGGATGGCGATCTTTGGTACTTTGTAAAATTTTCCTCTGGGGCAGAAGGCTGGGTGCAACAAGAGCAAACGAGATCAGCGAATGAGCCGCCGAAAGTGGCAGAATTTCCGCGATCGGCGCAACTGGTCGGTCAAGCTTCAGGAAGCCGCGTGAATTTGCGATCGGCTCCTTCGACTAGCGCCAATTCTCCAAGCTATGGATTGATTGGTGACCAAGTTGTCGCACTTCAGCAAGCTCAGGGAGATGATGGAAAACTGTGGTACTTTGTGCAGTTTCCTTCTAAAGCAGCAGGTTGGGTGCGTGAGGATTTGGTTGAATTTCGTTGATTTAAGACCAAAAATTGCGATGCACTTCGAGGATTTCGTTTATCACTTCGGGAATCTCGCCCCACACTCGAATCGGTTTTTGTCCGTGTTGGAAGAGCGATCGACAAGGTAAGTTCAGTGTTGGATTCTCGAAATGATTGCCCGTGAGTTCGAGTAAGCGCGTTTCCGCAACTCCATAGACTAAACGACCGATGTTGCCCCAGTAGAGCGTTCCGGCACACATCGCACAGGGTTCAACGGTCGTGTAAAGTGTGCAGCCCCACAGGTATTCTGGGCTGAGATTTTGATATGCGGTTCGTACCAGTACCGATTCTGCGTGATTAACTGAATCGACATTGCCTTGCTCAAATAAAACGGTTTCGTGATCGGGTGCGACTAAGATTGCGCCGAACGGATGGTGTCCAACCTGCCGCGCTCTGACTGCAATCTCATTCGCGCGTCGGAGATGTTTTAGCATTTCTTCAGTCGTCGGATCGCGCGTGTCCATTATTTCCCCCAACGAGTAAACGCTTGACTTAAGGCGGCTTTAACTTGCTCTGCAACCGTTAATTCGCTTCCGCTGCCATCAATGCGAACAATGCGATCGCGATTCTCTTCCGCGAGTTTTGTAAATCCCATCTGGACGCGACGATGAAAATCGAGGCTAGCTTGTTCGATACGATCGCGCTTTCCTCGCTGTTTCATCCGCTCGAATCCAATCTCCACATCAATATCTAACCAAATCGTTAAATCGCTTTGTAAGCCCCCTGTCGCGACTTGGTTGAGTTGGTCGATGAGTTGGAAATTCAATCCGCGACCGTAGCCTTGATAGGCGATCGTTGAATCCGTATAGCGATCGCACAAAATCAGCGCCCCGCGTTCTAGATGCGGGCGCAGAAAGTGTTCGACGTGTTGAGCGCGATCGGCAGCGTAAAGAAGCAACTCTGTACGATCGTGAATCGGTTCGTCATCGCTGTGCAGTAAGAGCTGTCGAATGCTTGCACCGAGTTGGGTTCCACCCGGTTCGCGGGTGGAAATGACATCGGCTGACTGAATTGTCCTCAGCCATTGACGCGATCGTTCAAGCTGCGTTGTCTTACCACAGCCTTCAATTCCCTCAAAGACAATTAATTTACCGTCCATTTGTTTTCAGCAAACTGAGCTACGACAATTTAGAGTATTTCAAATCAGGTTTTTTCTATTCGATCTCCGCAAAATAGATCAGTTTTGGGGTTATTCGCTATAAAGGGGCTAGGGCAATTTGTCATCAAAAACGCCCCGCTGACTGTAGACGATCTCGATCGCCGCTTGTAACCGTTCTGAAAGCCAGATTAAGATTTACGGGCAGCTACCTAGACCAGGGTATCGTTTTAGCGTAGGTTGGAAACAGAAGAAGTGAAAATTCACTTGTCACAAGATTGGGGTTTGCTATGGCTCGTTACACCTGTCTATTCACTGTTGGAGTCCCAGTGCAGAATCTCCAGCCGCTGTTGAATCAGACTCTGAAATCCTGCAACCTGGATGTGATTTACGCGACCGAAGATTACATGATGGCGCGGGAGATTCCAGGCAAGGTGTCATTTCCGAAACTTGTTACGGTCGAGGTGCTGATTGATAAAACAACGGCGACCGATCGAGAAACTCGGATGAATTTTGTGGTCAAGAACGAGGAGCTACCGCTTCAAGTCGAAAATCACTGTCGCAAAATGTACACTCTCGTCAATCAAGCGATTAGCGAGAATCAAGGTTGGAATCTGATCGAAACAGTGGCGGGCTAGATTTTTTAGTGTCGAAAAAACTCCGAACTTCTGTTTTAGAAGCCGGAGTTTTTTCATGCTTGAACGATGTCGATTTATTCGTCGTCTTCTGGGTCGCCGACCATGTTCGGACTGATTAACGTAATATCGAATTCATCAGGCGGAACGGTTAATACAGCATCGCGTTTCAGCAAGTAATAAATCGCCCGGACTTGTGGGCCAAAGACAATTTCGTCTTGGTTGCGGAGGTCGCACTGTTGCAGTTTCCGACCATTGATCAGTAGACCATTTGCGCTGGGCTTGCCTTTGAGGTTGCCATCAACGATGCGGTAATAGTGCGTTCCATCTTCGTTGGGCAATTGAAGCACGGTTGCGTGACGACGAGAAACGAACTGCGAAACTAAACGGATATCGCACTTGGGGTCGCGTCCGATCGAATAAACCGGAGCATCTAACACAAACTCCCGGCGACCCTTATCGTCTTCGATAATGATGAGGTGGTTTTGATGCGGTTCTGAGGGCATTGACACTCGAATTAAAAGGGGTGGGTGAACAGCAAAGAATGGACTGACCTAGACAAGATAGATCGAGCTTGCAGGAAGCAACACAGTACGAGTACTGACCTTATTGAACACTCGTCTACTTACGGAATTTTATTGTAGTTAATCGAATCAAACAGGATTAAACCTCGATCGATTTAAGCCTCAACTAATCTAACTGATTATTGTCACTGTGACGACTTTGCAAAGCGTCGTAACAAAAGTGAATTGGTGACAACGCTGACAGAGCTAAATGCCATAAATGCGCCTGCGGCGGCAGGACTGAGCAAAATACCAAACGCCGGGAGTAGAATCCCTGCTGCGATCGGGATTCCAAGCAGGTTGTATGCGAATGCCCAGAATAGGTTCTGCTGGATTTTCGAGAAGGTGGCGCGACTGAGGCGGATGGATTCTACAACATCGCTGAGTCGATCGCGCATTAGAACGATTCCTGCGGTTTCGATCGCGACATCGGTTCCAGATTTGAGGGCGATACCGACATCGGCTTGGGCAAGGGCGGGCGCGTCGTTGATGCCGTCTCCGACCATGCCGACGCAGTGCCCTGCGGCTTGAAGTTTTGCGATCGCGCTTGCTTTTCCTTCGGGTGGAATTTCTGCGAAAACATCGGAGAGTCCGAGATCAGCCGCGATCGCTTCGGCAGTGGTTTGACGATCGCCGCTCAACATCAGGACGCGGAGGTTTAGATCTTGTAAGGCTTTGATCGTAGTTTTGGCATCGGGTCGAATGGCATCTGAAACGGCGATGATCCCAATTAACGTTTGGGTAGCGACGTAGACGATCGTTTTTCCCTGGGTCGCGAGGTGGTTGGCTTGCGATCGAGCGGTTTCAGAGATGTCGATTTGATTGTTTTCTAGCCATTGTGCGGTTCCGAGAAAGACTTGCTGCTGGACAGAATCGAGTTCGACTTTGGCGGAAACTCCGTAGCCCGCTTCGGTGTAGAAGTCTTGCGCGGGGAGGAGGGGTAAATCTTTGGCGGCTTGCAGAATGGCGGCGGCAAGTGGGTGTCGGGTTCCGCTTTCAACGGTTGCAGCGATTTGAAGTACGGAATCGCTGTTGAATTCGATGACATCGGTGACAATGGGCTTTCCGGTCGTCAAGGTTCCGGTTTTGTCAAAGACGATCGTATCGAGATGATGCACTCGTTCTAGAACATCGCCGCCTCGAATCAGCAATCCGCGCTCGGCTCCGATGCCTGAACCGACGAGAATGGCGGTCGGGGTCGCGAGTCCTAATGCACAGGGGCAAGCAATGACGAGAACCGCGATCGCTAACTTCAAACTCAGCAGCATCGGAGAAGGATGCGCCATCATGCCCATATCGTGAGCGTGTTCTAAGCCGATCGTCCACTGTGGGAGGTTCGTCCAAATTTTGGTGCCGATGAATTCCCAGAAGAGGAAGGTGCAAAGCGCGATCGACAACACGCCATAGGTAAAGTAGCCTGCGATCGTGTCTGCTAATTTCTGGATCGGGGCTTTGCGGGCTTGAGCCGATTCGACTAAATCGATAATTCGCGCAAGAGTGGTGTCTTTGCCGACGCGCGTGACTCGAATGGCGATCGCGCCCGATTGATTCATCGTTCCTGCGGCAACCTGATCACCTGTTTGTTTCTGAACGGGAATCGATTCGCCTGTGAGTAGGGATTCATCGATCGTGGTTTCGCCCAGAACGATTTCACCATCGACCGGGATTTGCTCACTGGGTAGGACCTGTAACCATTCTCCGGCGCGAACGTGCGCGATCGGGATGTCGATTCCGGTTTGAGTTGCGCCATTTTTGCCGATTAGTCTTGCCGATCGAGGTTGCAGGGCGACGAGGGATTGGAGTGCGGCGGCAGCTTGTCCGCGTGCGCGTTGTTCGAGGGTTCGCCCAAGTAAGATGAATCCAACCAGCATGACGGGTTCGTCAAAAAAGCACTCCCATCCCAGTTGCGGAAAGATCAGCGCTACGAAACTCGCGGTAAATGCGGTGAGCGTGCCCAGGCTCACGAGCGTATTCATGTTGGGCGCATTGCGGCGGAGTCCTTGCCAACCATCCACGATCATTGATCGACCGGGGAAGATCAGCGCTGCGATCGCTAACCCGCAGTGAAACCAAACGTTACTCAGTCCCAGGGTTCCGACGTGAAGATGTCCGATCGTCGAAAACGTGAGTAGCAGAATTGCGATCGCGAGTTGTTTGTTTTGCCGCTGCATCTCGGCTTGGCGGCGTTCGGTTAGGTCGGCTGTGTCGAAACGTTCTCCGGTGCGGGGTTGACTGGGAAAGCCTGCTTCGGTAAGTTTGGCGGCGAGTTGAGCGGCATCGATCGCGGGGTCGCATTCAACGGTGGCGAGTTCGGTGACAAGATTGACTGTGGCAGACTTGACACCGGGCTGTTGGGTGAGTTGTTTCTCGACGGCTCGGACGCATCCGGCGCACTTCATTCCGGTGACATCGAGCGTAACGGTTTCGCTTGATTCAGCAGTAGGGGTTAAAACAGTTTGCGACAAGACTCAACGCTCCGGTCAGTAAAACATCTCCTTCTTTGAGCGTAGAAGATGTTTTGCCGAAGTGGTGAATTTTTTCCGATTTTATTGGTTTTCAGTCTTTGAGGAGTCGCGACGAAACCAGAGAAAATAAATCACGAGTCCAATCTGCACCGGGACTAGGATGAGATAGTTTCTCAGGACTGGATTGATATCGATCGAGGAAAAGGCGTTGAAATAGCCCATTCCGAGGACAGCATAAAGAAAAAGCAGCGGGGATTTTGAGAGTTTTTGCATTGGGAGATGGTGGAGAACAGAACACAGCCTAACCTCGATCGCTCAAAATTAGGCTGTATCAGATTAGAGCCAACCTTTCTTATTCCTGACGTAGGTAGTCGCGAACTCTTCGTCGGATTTTGTCAGGTAGATAATGCCTTCGACTAATCCAAGAATCGAAGTTAAGCCGCAGCTCGGAAAGAAAGCAATCAGCATGATGATGCCTTCGGTCGTGTAGCCCAAGATGAATTTGTGTACACCCAGTCCTCCCAACAGAATGGCACAGATGCCTGCTGCAACTTTCTTGCTCTGGTCGTCAGATGTTCCGCTTGTCATAGATTTAGTTTCCTTTTGAAGCTCATCACTATCTGCTGGAAGTGTACCCTAGCATCAGGAATTACTTACACAAATTTTACATACAAATCAGTAGAATCACGGAATTAACGGCAGGAGTTTGATACGATACAGCGGTTTAGTTGAGTTTATTGCGATATTTTTGCTGAGAGAACTGACGAGAACGATCGATGAAACCCACGACACATGAAAAGGTTGATTCAGTATCTTGACCAAATCAAGCCCGGTAAAGCAATTCTCTGGTGCTATCTGATTTGGTACTTGGTGACGGTTTACTTTTACTTCGATTCATCTCCCAAACTCTGGCTAAACTCGATCGGGATTAGTGCCGTGATTGGTACAGGGCTGCTGTTCAGCGTTTCATCGCAGGGCGCAAGAGATCACTGGCAAACCTTCAGGCTGTATCTGATGCCGTTCTGTGTGTCTAGCTTTGCGGCGTTGATCAAAGGGCAGGGCTTTATTGTGGTTGTGTCGCCCCGAATTGAAGAAACGATCGTGGCGGTTGCGATCTGTGCGGTATTTATTAGCGCGATCGCGTTAATCAAGCTTGTACGAAGGAAATGACCACAAATGCCGCGCTATGTGTGACAAAAGCGATTCGATGACTCACTCACAGAATTCCGTTTGCCACTTCCATGATCCGATTTGTCAGTAAGCGCATTCAATTACTGACAAACGCAACGCAGTAATCCACGATCGAGATTCGGTTCGTCAGTAGAAAAACTGAACTGCCCTTAGAGCGCTCTCGATCGTCCAAAAGCCAAGTCCATTTCTTTAAACAACACACGCAAAATAGTCTGAGAAATTCTTGTTATTTACACAAAAGATCTGTGAGGTTTGCTGAACTAAATCTTTCGATCGTTCAGCCAGACTAGGGAGGTAAATAAACCTCGTTAGGAGTGCGTCATGCCTCGTCAGAAAAAGACCTCTCGCGTGCTTGAGAAAATTGAGATGCGCGTTGCAGGAATGAGAGCGATCAATCCCAAAATGGACTTCGGAGTCGATCGCAATTTGCCCTTAATGGTAGAAACCATCGATCGCTTACGTACGAAAATCGATGCCTACAATACAGCACTCGCCTCGATCAACTCTTCACAAGCTGAAATTGCTGACCTAGAACGCACCTTGAGCGAAATGGCAGAGAAGATGCTGATTGGTGTGGCGTTTACGTATGGCAACGACAGCCGCGAATACGAAATGGCGGGCGGCGTGAAAAAGAGCGATCGAGTCCGTAAGAGTGTTGCGACGCGCTTGAGAGCAAAGACAGAACCGACTTCGGGCGAAACAGCACAATCGGCTTAATCGTGGCTTGAACGAATCGGAAAACCCCTAGTGATGCTGCTACGATCGCGGATCATTAGGGGTTTCTCGATCGATGCAATGGATTTATTTAACATGGCGTGAATTCGGTCAATCTCTTCGTTTCGATTCCGTCTCGTCCACAATTTAATTTCATCGTGTATACATAAGTCGTTTATCGCTTCGTTATTGACGGTTTCAGCCCCCTAAATCCCCCATTCTGGGGGATTTAGGGGGCGAAGTTCTCAGCAGCCAACAGATCAAGAGCCTTGTACATACACGGTAGATTTTAATCGAGGGGCGGAATTGCAACAAAGCGACTCATCGAATTCCTATCACCTACGCTTCTGGCGGTGGCTCAGTTGGCGGTAACTCTTCCTCACCGAACGTCTGAGGCCAAGGGCGCGTCGTCGTCACATCGTCTTCGATCTCGATCGAAGCTGCCACAAAAAACTCAGGCGGCAACGTCAACGTTGATAAATTGGTTAACTGATTCAAGTCTTCAAGCACCGCCTCAGCCGATTGATAGCGCTGCCGAAAATCGCGATGCGTTAACTTCGTCAAAATCGCTGCTAGTGATCCACTCACGATCGCTCGATCGCGCCAAACCACCTCGCCCGTCTCCGGATCTTCTCTCAATTGACTCGGCGGTAATCCCGTCATCGCCTGAATTCCAATCATTCCGACCGCATATAAATCGCTGTTTAGCCGTGGATTCCCGGCACACTGTTCAGGCGGCATATAACCCTGCGTTCCAATTCCGATCGTCGCAGTTGCAATCTCGGTTTCTGTCAGTTGATGATGCAATTCCTTTACCGCGCCGAAATCGATTAAAACCAGTTTCCGATCGTGCGATCGCACAATGATATTGCTCGGCTTGATGTCTCGGTGAATCACACTGCGACGATGAACGAATTCGAGAATCTGTAAGAGATCTTGCAGCAAGGCCACGATCCGAACTTCGGGGAGATGTCGCCCGATCGTGAGTTCCTCGCTCAACATTGATCCCTCAATGAATTCCTGAATCAAATAGAACTCGTCCTCCTCCTCGAAGTACGCCAACAGGCGAGGAATCTGCTCGTGTTCGCCCAGCCGCTCTAAACTTTGAGCTTCGGACTTGAACAAACGCCGCGCCAGTTGTAAATGCTTTGGATTGTTGCTCGTGGGACGAAGATGTTTCACCACGCAATCAGGATGACCAGGGCGCTGTGTGTCTTCCGCGATGTACGTTTCACCGAATCCACCCGAACCGAGAACCTTTATAATCTTGTAGCGTCCACCCAGCTGTTTACCAATGATTTCCTGCTCGTGTTCCTGGAGCAAATCCTTGAAATCCTCTTGATCGCGAATCAGTTCTTGAACCATCGGCGCTCTGGCAAACTGCTTCAACGTCTTGCGGAAACGGCGCTTATTCCGGTACTCGTGAGCCAGCCCCGTTCCGAGATACGAAACACCCGTGAATAAGATTGCTCCGATCGGAACTGCGATCGGCAAAATCATCAACCCCTGAGTAAACGCCGCGTACCCGATTCCCGCCCAAGAGAGCGCACTCGCACCCGCCCATCCGAGTCTTGCGGTCGGTTGTTTTGCCTGAACTTGAATCAATCCCGCAATCAGTACCAATGCCGCGATCGCGAAACCTGCTGTCGTTTGATTCGGAAAGGCATTGCGAATCGATTTGTTTTCGAGCAACGTCGCGATCGCGTTGGCGTTTAACTCGACACCCGGCATCTTTCCGACCGGAGTATCGAGTTGAGCCTCAACATTAGAAGCGGTCGCCCCGATCAAAACGATCTTGTCTTTGAAGACTTGCCCCCGCTTGAGAAAATCACTGTTCCAATTCTCTTCAGACAACACATTCCAAAACGGAATCGTCGTTCTGCTAAAGGTTCCATCACTGCCATAGAAAAAGAGAGTCTCACCTTTAGCGGGCAGCGGTCGAAGATTTGCCGATCGCAGAGTAGCTTCTGCAAACGAGATGATTTTTTCCTCATCGAACAGAGCGGACATTTCAGCCGACGATCGCACGCTCTTGATCGCTTCACTTCCTAAACGATGCACTCGTTGATTTGCCTCGATCGGGTATTGAATGAATCCATAAGAGGCTTTCGGAGTGCGGAACGGGCAAAACGGCAAAGCCAGTCGCATCTGTTCACCCTGACGATTATCGAGTCGATCGCTATTCACCGAAAGCGTAACCCGCCCATCGTAGCGCTGTAGAACTTGCTGCAATTGACGATCGTCGTCTGTGATTTTCAGATTTGGATCGCTGCAATCGGTTGAAGTCTCCGTCTGACTAAAACTCGGCAGATCGAGAATAATATTTACCCCAACCGTTTTCGCCCCTGCTTGCATCACGCGATCGATTGCCCGCGCGTAAGCACTCCGTCGCAACAGCCGACTCGATCCAGAAAGTTGCAGCAGCGTATCATCATCGATCGCTAAAATCACCACACCCTCCGGCGGTGCAACCGCTCCCCGCATTTTAAACATCGCGCTCTGGGTCTGCCGTTCCCAATATTGAGTAGATTTCGGTTGAAGTGCCGTCATCCCGCCTGCCACGATCGCACATCCCACCATCAACCCGTGCCCCAATCGAACGAATTGTCGATCTCTCTTGTTTGAAGCGGGTTGCGTGACTGCGATCGCGCGATCGACAATGCGATCGTTTTTGTGATCATCCTCGATCGGCATCGTTTCGGTATGAAGATTATTGGGCTGCTTGACCGTCGTTTGCCGAAACAGTCCAGAACGTAGGGTCAGCGTTAGCGCTTGGATGAGAGCGGAAGGAGATACTTTTTTTGACATGACTGAGAAACTGGGCACGTTTGATCAATCAAGCGCGTCATCTCGATTCAGGACGATTTTTCCACCACGCTCGTTCCAAAGATGCCATAGAACCGCCAAATTCTGCCAAAAATCCCTCTAATAGCTGAGGAACTGTTCCAATTGCTCTAATTAACTAATGTAAAGCACTATTTCTTGTTGTCATATAAATCTGATTCAAAATGTTAGGAAAACCTCTAGAACTTAGCAACAATCATGACTGTCAGCGTGCTTCAAATCCGGCACTCTGGTTTTATCTCACGTTAAAGCAGAGTGGATTTGTGTGTGGGAAATTGGCGATGGATGCAGAATAACAGCGATTCACGACTTCGCCTAGAACGGAAGAAAGCCAGGGTTTTTGATCAAATCGGGGGCGTTTTATCCTAGGGGTAAGCGAGATTCGCGATTTTTCAGTTCGCTCGCAGTTTTCCGTTGTTAGAATTAATTATTCACATTTTTGCTTCTACAATTTTTAGGTCTTTAGCTTCTATGCATTACTCAATGAACCGTCTTTCTATTTTTGTAGACGGAAACAATATGTTCTATGCACAGCAGAAAAATGGTTGGTTTTTTGATCCCAAGCGTGTTTTAGAGCATTTCACGACAGAAAAAACTGTTGAGCTAATCAACGCTTACTGGTACACGGGACTCAAAGATCCTCAAGATCAACGAGGCTTCCGGGACGCGCTGATCAGTCTCGGCTACACGGTGCGAACCAAGATTCTCAAGGAATATTACGACGATACTTCTGGTCGCTATTCCCAAAAAGCAAATCTTGATATTGAAATTGTGGTCGATATGTTCAATACCGTAGAGCAATACGATCGCGTAATTTTATTTAGCGGCGATGGCGATTTTGAACGGGCGATCGAACAACTGCGATCGAAAAACACCCACATTACCGTGGTTTCAACCGAAGGCATGATCGCGCGAGAACTGCGGAATGTTACCGATCGCTATATCGATCTCAACAATATTCGCTCCTACATTGAGAAAGCGGAGTATTAGTCAAGCTTTCATCACTCGACTGAGCAGCGTACTACAAATAAGCGTTACAATCACTACAGAAATTCTTTTGCGCCTGAATTTTAAATGGCTGAAAAGTCGTGAAATCAAGCGCTTACCTGAATTGATTCGTAACGACAGTACACTACAACTACACCAGTCGAGCTATGAACGCATCTCATTCCGATCGCATTCTGATTTTCGATACCACTCTGCGCGACGGCGAACAGTGCCCCGGCGCAACTCTCCATGTGGATGAAAAACTTACGATCGCGCGTCAGCTTGCTCGACTTGGGGTAGACATCATCGAAGCGGGTTTTGCGTTTGCGAGTCCGGGAGATTTTGAAGCGGTGCAAAAGATTGCTCAAGCCGTTGGAACCCCTGAAGGCCCGACGATTTGCAGCTTGGCACGGGCGATTCCTGCCGACATTAAAGCCGCTGCCGAAGCACTCAAACCCGCCGCAAAACCGAGAATTCACACTTTTATTTCAACTTCCGATATTCATTTGGAATATCAGTTGAAGAAAACCCGCGCGGAAGTGTTGTCGATCGCCGAAGAAATGGTCGCTTACGCCAAATCTTTCGTAGACGATGTGGAGTTCTCACCGATGGATGCCGCCCGCTCTGATCCTGAATATCTCTATCAGGTGTTAGAAAGAGCGATCGCAGCCGGAGCCAAAACGATCAACATTCCCGATACAGTCGGCTACATGACTCCGAGCGAGTTCGGCGCAATGATTCGCGGCATTAAGGAAAACGTTCCGAACGTCGATCAAGCGATCATTTCCGTTCACGGTCACAATGATTTAGGTTTAGCGGTCGCTTGCTTCCTCGAAGCGGTGAAAAACGGGGCGCGTCAGCTTGAATGCACAATCAACGGGATTGGCGAACGGGCTGGAAATGCCTCGCTCGAAGAATTAGTGATGGCGCTGCACGTTCGTCGATCGTATTTCAATCCTTATCTCGATCGTCCAGTCGAATCTGAAATCCCGTTAACGAACATCAACACCCAAGAGATTTACAAAACCTCACGAATGGTTTCTAACTTGACGGGGATGTTGGTGCAACCAAATAAAGCGATCGTCGGAGCCAACGCTTTCGCTCACGAATCTGGCATTCACCAAGACGGAATGCTGAAGAATCGGCAAACCTACGAGATCATGGATGCGAAAACGATCGGTCTGGCAGATACCCTACTCGTTTTGGGTAAACACTCCGGTCGCAATGCTTTCCGCTCTCGGTTGAACGAACTCGGCTTCGAGCTAACCGATCAAGAAGTTAACAAAGCCTTTGTTCGGTTCAAAGAACTCGCGGACAAGAAAAAAGAAGTCACCGATCGCGATTTAGAGTCGATCGTCAATGACGAAGTTCAACAAGTCCCCGAACTCTTCCGCTTAGACCTCGTTCAAGTCTCTTGCGGCAGTACAATCTGCCCGACTGCAACCGTTCGATTGATCACTCCCAACGGCGAAGAGTTAACCGATGCGGCAACGGGAACTGGCCCGGTCGATGCCGTATACAAAGCGATCAATCGAGTTGTAAACGTACCGAATCAACTGATCGAATTCTCGGTGCAATCAGTGACAGCGGGAATTGATGCGATCGGGGAAGTGACGATTCGATTGAAATATGGCGATCGTATTTACTCCGGGCATTCTGCAAATACCGATATCATCGTGGCATCAGCACAAGCGTATGTGAATGCGTTGAATCGCCTGTATGCCTCGTTGCAAATCGCGGAGAATAAGCAAGCCGTGGCATCTCAGATCGCGAATTAGTGCTTTTGAAAGTTTCGGTGGTGCAGCTTTTCAGGTTGCGCCACCATTTTTTTAACGTGAGTTCGATAGATTCGATAGAAGTGGTTCGCTTCGGTTGTGACTTCGGGAAGCCCCCTAAGTCCCCCATTCTGGGGGACTTTGAATCGGAATCTTTGGCTTGAAGTCCCCCAGAATGGGGGATGTAGGGGGCAGAAGCCGACTGAAACGGAGCGAGAAAACCTGTCGAACTGGCGTTTTTTTAGATTTATCGACGAGGCAGCTTTAAAAGATGATTCCTATTCATATCGATGCAAATCTGGGTCAAACGACGACGATCGTAAGTCGCCAGATCGATCGCGAACCGGCTAAGCCAGCGACACGGGTTAGAACAATGCGTAAAGACACCGTTACGGCGACTGTTCATTGGAATGTAGGGAAAGGAACGGATACGAGCTTAGGATTTGGGTTGAACGCTTATCAAGGGTTTCGACCAGAAAACTCGAATAGTGCTGCTTACCGAAATAATATGGCGGTGATGAAACCGGGTTTGATTCGGTTTCACAATAGCGGTGCGCTGCAAGACTCAAGCACACCCGACGGATTGATCGATACTGCTCGCAGAACTTGGGATGCTCGTAAAGTAAAATCTGCGCTGTCTGCTTCGTTCTCTTCGTTCGGACAGCACCAACCGCAACGCATGATCAACATTCCAACTTGGCCCGATTGGATGGATGCCGATCGAGATGGATTTCTCGATCGGCATCAGTTTGATCGCTACGCTCAACTTTGTGCAAATCTCGTCAAGATCGTAAACAAAGAGTCGCGCTTCAAGGTGAAGTATTGGGAGGTGACGAACGAGAAAGACGATCGTTATTTTGCTCAGTTCCATACGAATGGTGGATGGGGTGGATTGAAAGATCCGACTAAGCTCGATCGCTTACCTGAGTTGGTCGCGATTTACAACAAAGCAGCTGTGGCAATGAAGCAGGTTGATCCTACGATTCGCGTGGGTGGACCGGGAATCGCGCGGGCAGATTTGCAGCCGTTTTATGTTCCATTCATCAAAGGAACAGTCAAGCATCTTGATTTTTTTACTTACCACTTTTATGCAACCGGAGAGGCGGCTACAGCAGACCAAGAGATTTTTAACAAAACTGATGCGATCGGGGATTACACCAATACGATTGTTCAAGCCTTGAAAGCTGCTAGTCCAAATCGAACCATTCCAGTAATGTTGGGTGAATATAACATTAGCTGGACTTGGGAGACTCGTGATGCTCGCATGACCAATCATAAGGGCGTTGTCTTTGATGCGTTGAGTATTGTTAGCGCGTTGTCAAATGGTGCGACTGCAACGATCTCTTGGAACGAAAAAGATGGCACTTACGGCAAAATGGACGATCAAGGCAAACTGCGCTTGAATGGAAAGTTTTTTAATTTATTAAATCAGTTCATGATTGGCGATCGTATTTCGACTTTGACTAGCAATGAAGCTGTAATTAAAACGTTTGCGGTGAGTAATCGCGCTTTGGGCTATCGGTCTTTCTTGATTGTTAATCGATCGAATGATTTCCAACCGATTCAACTCATTTCCAGGGGATGGAATCCGACTCAACCAACTTTAACAGCGTATACCCTGTCCGCTTCGGGCTACACCAAAGAAAGAGTTTCATGGTCAAACCTTAAGGCAGGTATCGCTGCACCAGCAAATTCAGTCATGTTGTTCACATCGGCTAATTAGATTGAATATTAATCTGGAAACATTGCACCTTTAGTCGTATTCAAGAGGATTAATCGCTTTTGATGGTTCGACTTTTTATGCGCGATCGCTCAATTCTTGCTTCTCTTCTTAGTCTGCTGATCACCACTTCGCTACCGATTGTTCCTGCTCAGGCGCAAATCAATCCAAGCTGCTCCCAACAATTTGCAGAAGATCTTGTGCGGCGAATTCCCTACCCGATTCAACCTTTACCTGCTATCGTTGCAACCAACTCAGTTTCCCGACAGTTTGCCGAACTCAACGAGATTGCTCAGTCTCCCTCTGCACTTGATTTGATTGTGCAAAATAATCTCGATCGCTGGTTGATTGGTAGACCTTTTGCCTCTCGCCCAGATGCTCCGACTCCGCCGCAGATGGATCTTTTGCTCAAGGAACTCTCACAGCCTAGTGAGAAAGCACAATTGTTGAGTATCTTAGATCAGCTAGCGACTCGAATTGATCGACTTCCTGAAACGGATCTCAAGTATGGATTGATATCGGGATTGGCTCGATACTATCAACAATTGGGAAGGACCGATCGGGCAACGATTGTTCTAACTCGCGCGATTCAGACAGTTCTAAAACAGCCGAATGCTCGATATCGGGCATCTCACCTCGGCGGACTGTTAACGACTGCTTCAGAACTAAAACAAACTCCGAAAATTGCGCCCTTGTTGAGCCAGATTGAAACCGCGATCGTATCGACCATGCGACCCCCGAATGAGAACATCACTTTATTTCAAGTCACTGTTCCACTGACTTTAGCGCAAGCGTATTTTGAAACTAATCAATCAGCAAAAGCATTACAGATCGTCGATCGAGTGTCAAAATTTGCTCCATCTAGTCAACTGAATCCTGATATTGCTCGACTCTATCTACAACTCAAACGCGAAGACAAAGCAAAACCTTATCTCAATACAATTCTGAGAAGTCCGAACTATGGAGATGATGAACGATATCTTGCTTTAGCAGCAGTTTATGACAATCCGAAGCTTTTAACGAAAGCCTGGGAGATGATCAAAAATCCACCTCCAGAAAAAGGGATTGCTCTTACAGCTTATTTTCAAGCAGGAGGAAACCCCGATCGTATTGCTCAAATCCTGCGGTCAAGTTCACCTGAGCTAAGAGTTAACTATCTACTCCCGGTTGCGGGAGAATATCGCAAACGCAATCAAGCACAGAAATCGAGTCAAGCGATCGAACAATTCGTCCAAGCCGTTCAGCAAGTTCAAAACGGGAGTACTGGATTTGAGCAGATCAATCAAGCAGTTCAACAAGGAGATTTACCAGAAGCAAATACTGCCTTTCGCCGCCTCGTGAACTTAACTATTATTACAGCGAATCCTTACGGTACGATTCCGCTCGCTCAAAAGCTGAATGCTTTAGATGTCCTTGCGCCGACTCTCAAACTGTTCTCTAACCCTGACCCAGACCTTCGAGAACAGGTGCTTCAACAATTCGCGATCGCTTACGCTCAAAAAGACATCAACAAAGCAATTTCCTTTGCTCAACAACTTCCGCGCCAAGATAGTTATGGAACTCGTTCTCCAGAGATCGAAGTTCTGACGCAAATCGCGGCGATTCAGCCTCAATCTGCCCAAGCAATATTCGCGATCGCGACAAAACTAGCAGAATCGATGTCTACTCCGAACATGAGAGCAGTCGCATACGGAGCGATCGCGCGTGGATACATCAGGATTGGGCAAGAGCAAGCAGCAGAAACAGCGCGTCAGACTGCGGTAAAAGCAGCAAAGACGATTCAGGTTAGACCCGATACAGGCATTGCCCCGAACTATGTGTTAGCGCTATTGTCTCAGCAGTTCCTCAACGAAAACCAGATTGAATCTGCTTGGAAAACGTTTCAAGAGCTTCCGAAAGATGCCTACAAAGAGACGAATATTAGTAATTTAGTGATTTCAGCAGTGCAAGTCGGACAATTGAGCATTGCACAACAAGCAGCTAGTTTGATCGATACCTATCAATCACCAGATAGTTACTTATCGATCGTACCTGGAACGGCTCAGGCTTATCTCAGTCGGAATCGAACTTCCGAAGCGATCGCACTCCTCGATCGAGCAGCAGTCATTCTGAACGGAAAAGAAGTGCGATCGCTTGATGCTCACATTCAAGTCATTCGATTGTATGCTCAAGTCGATCGCATTGATACGGCACGTCAGTTGTTGGCGAAATATCCTGAACCGGGAGAAGCGGGAAAACTCCGCAAGCAAGAACTAACGCAGTACATCAACTGTTATGCTCAACGGCGATCAGGAGCGCGGAACTGAGGGTTGGGGAACGGGTTGGGAACGCTCAAACAAGCTTCTCGGAGCCGCCTGACGAAAGGCACCACAGTAGTGCATGGTCAACACTGCTTTGTAAGCCCAATCTCTTGGGGAAACATCGACGAAAGGATTGGGCAAAGTTTCAGCTCGATTTTGGGTGCAGGCTTGATAGATTTCCTCGGTCGTTAGCTGCGGTGGATTTTGAGCATTGACCGATTTGGATGGAGCCGCAAAGCTAACGGTGGGCAGTGCGACTAAAAATATGGTTGCAGCGAGAAATGATTTCAGCATGGTGATGAGCGATCGCAGGACTGTTATCAGGATAGATCAGCCAATCTGCGATCGTCTTTTCTCTAAGGACATTCCAGCGATTCGCGCGTACTCACACCCGTTTTTGAATTTACTCCACTCGCTGTTTTGCACAGAGCGACTACTTGCGATCGATCTAACACGGCAAAGCTGAAATCTGCGCCTGTAATATTTGCACCTTTGAACACGGAACCGATCATCATCGCAGAAGTCATCACTGCATCACTGAGATCTGCGCCTGACAAATCTGAAATGTAAGCAATTCCATCCCCAAAATCGACTCCTTTCCAGTTCGATTTTCTCAAATCCGAGCCGCTAAACACTGCGCCGCGCAAATCTGCCCCACTAAAGTTACTGCTTTCCAGTCGAGCATTGCTAAACTCTGCTCGAATCAAGTTTTTCCCCGAATAGTCTTTGGTTGCTGCGCTCGCATCGTCGATCGCACGAATCGCACCGGAACTTGCTGCATAAGAACTCTGCGGCAATCCAAACATCATCACTACCGCGAGAAGAAATCCGAAAAATACTTGCAACATTCGCATACGATCGCCCAGTACCACCATGCTTTACATTTCGCAATTCTATCAGGCATCGGCGATCGTGTCTGGAGAACTTGCCAAAGAAGATTCTTCAACAGTAGCGAGTTTGTCAGAATTCAGAGAAATCTATCCGAGGAACGTTTAATTTCCTCTGCTAAATCCGTATTGATAGGTTTGTTGCCACGGATTTAAGCATGAGTGACTTTCTTTCGGTGCTGGAGCAGTTTTCTCGATCGCGGATTTTGGTCATCGGGGAGGCAATGCTCGATCGCTATCTCTATGGTGGCGCAACTCGCTTATGCCAGGAAACGCCTGTTCCAGTGGTAACGCTTTCGCACGCGATCGACCAGCCCGGAGGAGCCGCAAATACTGCAATGAATTTGCACAGTTTAGGGGCAGAGGTTACATTACTTTCGGTGGTTGGCACTGATTGGGAAGGAACACAGCTTCAGCGACTTTTGACGAAACAGGGAATTGAAGGTGTAATCGATTCAAGTCATCGAACAACATTGACAAAACAGCGGGTGATGGATGGCGATCGATTATTACTTCGGTTCGATCAAGGAAGTACAGAATTGTTAACGACGGAATTAGAAAATCGGCTAATAAGTGAATTAAGAATACAATGGGATAGTCATGATGCTGTAATCATTTCAGATTATGAATACGGGATTTTAACAGATCGCGTTATTGATACGATTAATCGACTTCAGCAACGTAGTGTAAAAATGCTCGTTGCTGATGCAAAGAATCTAGTAAAGTATCAAACTTTAGAAATAACCGCAGTTAAACCGAATTATCAACAGACATTAAATTTACTAAATCAAATTGAAGATATTAATTTATCTAGAGTTCGGTATGTGAAAAATAATGTAGATGAAATACTAGGGAAAACGGGAGCGAAAATTGTAGCGGTAACGCTCGATCGAGAAGGTGTCATTCTTTTACAACGCGATCGTGCCCCTTATCAAATCCGCGCAAATCCCGCTTGTCCCACTCAAACCATTGGCGCAGGGGATACCTTTACGGCAGCGTTTGCGATCGCATTAACAATCACAGATAACCCCACGATCGCAGCAGAAATCGCCGCCGCTGCCGCCGCGATCGTGGTACAAAAACCGGGAACGGCTCGCTGTACGCTGGAAGAACTCAAATCTACGTTTAGTCATGTCCTGGAACCAAGCTAAAAATTTACTCTGCATTCGGCTCGACACGATCGGGGATGTTTTGATGACGACTCCCGCTTTTCGGGCACTCAAAACACCCGATCGACAATTAACCCTGCTCACGTCGTCCGCTGGATCTGCGATCGCACCTCTGATTCCTGAATTAGATCACACGATCGTTTACGATTCTCCCTGGCTTAAGGCAACTGCTCCCCGCGAAACGCCCCGACCCGAATACGACATGATTGACTTACTGCGACAACACAAGTTCGATGGCGCAATTATTTTTACTGTGTACAGTCAGAATCCTTTGCCTTCTGCGTTCTTGTGCTACATGGCAGAAATTCCGCTGAGACTGGCGCACTGTCACGAAAATCCTTATCAACTGCTCACCGATTGGATCAAAGATCCGGAACCCGATCGCGGAATTCGTCACGAAGTTCAACGTCAACTCGATTTAGTCGCTCAAATTGGTGCAACAACGGAGAATCAGCGGCTTTCGATTCGGGTGCATGAGTGCGATCGAGATCGTGTTTCTCAGCGACTTGCCTCGCTCAATCTCCCGGGACGCTGGGTGGTAATGCATACGGGGGCAACGGCTCCCTCGCGACGATATTCAATCGAACAATTCGCGATCGTTGCCGATCAATTGATTCTCGAACACGATTACGCAGTCATCTTCACCGGAACCACGCTTGAACTCGATATCGTCGCTCAGATCCAGGCAAAAATGCAGGCAAATTCTCACTCACTCGTTTGTCAGTTGAGCTTAGGTGAATTAACCGCATTGATCGAACTTGCACCCGTTCTGATCTCAAATAACACCGCTCCCGCTCATCTCGCTGCGGCTGTGGGAACTCCGGTTGCCGATTTGTATGCCTTGACCAATCCTCAACACACGCCCTGGCAAGTCCCCCATCGCTTGCTGTTCCAAGATGTCCCTTGTAAGTACTGTTATAAAAGTATCTGCCCAGAAGGACATCATCACTGTTTAGCGCAAGTTGCTCCTGAAACGGTCGTGAAAGCAACTTGTGAACTCCTCGAAGAATCAGCGCAAATGCTAGAGATTTCAGCTTAAAACAAACTAAGTTGAATTCAGTCACTTAAACCCATTCTAAAAAGTGACTCTTCCTTGAGATATTTTTGATTATCACTTGCGGCAGATGGGTAAGTGCGAAACAACTTGATATTCTCTATTTGTGAGCTAAAAACTTTTAGGAGAAATTGATTATGAATCTTATCGCTTGGATTATCTTAGGTCTGATTGCAGGCGCGATCGCAAAAGCAATTTACCCCGGCGACCAAGGCGGCGGCATTCTCGGAACGATCATTTTGGGTGTCATCGGTGCATTTGTTGGTGGTAGCCTTTACACCTTTTTAACCACAGGGGCGCTAAATCTAACAGCGGCTTCCTTGAGCTTTGGCGGTATCTTGATCGCTGTTTTGGGTGCAATCGTCGCAATCTTCCTATGGAGTTTGTTGACTCGTCGTGCTGCATAGGTTAAAGCACGATCGCGGTTTAGTACAATCTGAAACTAGCTAATAACAAAAGCTTTCTCTGTATATGTTTAGAGAAAGCTTTTGTCATATCGAACCTATTCAATTAGAGCTTGAATGCTTTTCGGTTACTCTCCCTTCGGTTTTGCTTTATTAACTCGAAGCTGCCGCCCCATCCATTCCGCTCCATCCAATTCGGTGATTGCGGCATCCTCCTGGGCATCTTGTTCCATCTCAACGAAAGCAAAGCCCCGCATCCGTCCTGTTTCTCGATCGGTAGGTAGCACAACGCGCTTTACCGCTCCATACTCGGCAAACACCGATTTCAGGTCGTCTACGGTCGCTTGGTAAGAAAGATTTCCAACGTAAATGGTCATGGGAATATCCGAAACGAAGAGCAAATCTGGATTCTGAAACGACCGCTCTAAAGAAACTGCTTCTTGTGACGCTTTACGCGATCGAACTCCAAGGGGAGTTAATGTAAGCATTTCGATCTTTAGGCTGGAATCGCTAGAAACCCAACTCGATCATCCCTCTTTTCACATCATTAATTTTGTTTTGCTGACTACATCTTTGTAAAAAGATCGATTTTTGAGTGTTAAGTTTCTTATTATTTAGATTAATGTGGCTTCTAAGAGCTTTTGTACACCGTAAAAGTGCTGCCCAAGTTAACACTGCTTGAGCAACATTTTGTTTTAGTACTTGAAGAGTCCCACACCTTGAACTCTGTGCCCCGTCGGTTCAAGAATCTTCTGAGCCGCTTGTTTTCCCGAAATGGTTGCACCCTCCATGCTGTCGATGTAGTCTTGCTGCGTATAGCTTCCGGCTAGGAAGAAATTCGCGATCGGCGTTTTCTGAGAAGGGCGGTAAGGATCTTTGCCGGGTTCTTCACGGTAAAGCGACTGCGCTAGTTTCACCACGTTGTACCACGTCATATTGAGTTCACGCGAGGAAGGAAAGAGATCGTGAATCTGTTTCAGAGCGTGTTTGGCAATGTCTTCGTTGCTCATGGGAACAAAGGGATCGCCAGGAGTGAGAACAACTTGCATGAGTGAACCTTGCCCCTCTCGGTAGTAGTCTTTAGGACTGGTGAGCGCAAGATCTGCAAAGCAGGAAAAATCGGCATCTGAACTATAAAGTAGATTGTCCATTCCTGCCGATCGCTCAACTTGCTTGCGGGCTTCGGGATCGTTCATCTCAGTCACCCAACCATCGAACCGCATCTGAACCGTTGCAACCGGAACCGCTTCTAGCTTATAGATGTTGTCGAATTCTTTGATGCTGCGCCATTCTTGCGGCAAGAGTCGCTGAATTCCTGGTATATCACACGCCGCAAGGTACGCATCGGCGGTAATCGTTTCTTCGGTTTCGCCGTTTGCAACTGCCAATCCTGTCACTTTCGTATTTTGCCCTTCGCCTTCAAACAGAATTTTTCTCGTTTGTCTGCGGGTATGAATCTTTGTGCCTCTCGCTTCGAGATAATCAACGATCGGTTTATGCAAGTATTCCGCAGGTGATCCCGATAGCATATTCAATCTTGATGCTTCTGTTTTCGAGGCAAACATCATGAAGATGGTGAGCATACAGCGAGCAGAAATATTTTCGGTATCGATGAAGCCCAAGGCGAGCGCGATCGGATCCCACATTTTCTTGAGGCTATTTTGTGATCCGCCATGACTGCGAAACCAATTGGCAAAGCTGACATTATCGAGTGCGCGAATCATTTTCATCGCAACATCGAAATTGACTAAGCCAGGCACGATCGGACTTGTACCCAGCGCGATCGCATTCTGCAATTTATCCTGCACTGTCAGTTGTCCGGTCGTGAAAAACGCTTTCAACCCGTGAAACGGTGCACCGAGCAGGAACCGAAAATCGAGTTTGCCTAACTCTCCGCCGCGATTGACGAACGTATGAACGTGCTCTTTGGCTAACAGTTCATCGTAAACGCCCACTTTTTCCATCAGCGCGAACAGATTTGCATAGTTATTGAAGAAGACGTGCAACCCCATTTCGATATGATTGCCGTCGGAGTCGATCCAACTGCCGGCTTTTCCGCCCACAAACGATCGTGCTTCAAAGATTTCTACTTCGTGACCCGCATCGACTAATTCCACAGCAGCGGCTAATCCTGCCAATCCTGCCCCAACGATCGCAACACGCATTCCGACATCCCACATTTCGCGACTTTCTTAAGAAATTTTAACGCTCTTGTGTGATCGAAAACCGAAATCAAGGCATTCTAACGGGGTCGATTTTGTTCCAGGTTGTATGGTAAAAGGCTTCTGTTTGAGCAAGGGATTCTCGATCGTGACTTGTTTAGGGGTACTAGCCGGCTGTAATCCGCTTCCGACTCGCATTGTGCAATACACGCCACCGCGCCCTGTCGATCCCACTCCTTACGAGAAAAATGGCTACAAGTCGGGACTGACTGCCGATCAATTATTGCCGCCGAAAGCTGAGATCAAAGTGCCGCGTACTGTTGTGGCAAAACCGGGACAGAAACTTTCGGATGAGGATTTGAATACGTTGCTGAATCAGGCTGAAGATAAAGCGGTGAGTGCGGAAAATTTAGCGCGATCGGCACAGTCGAAAGAGGACTGGAGTTTGGTAATCGATCGGTGGAAAGTGGCGCTCGATCTTCTCAAGCCTGCTGCTCAACTGCCGCGCGTCCGAAAAGCCCTGGCAGAATACGAGCGCAATCTATCCGATGCCCAGATCCAAGCAAAAACGAATCCTCGGCAATTGGATACCAATGCTCGATCGACGAGTGATGGAATTCCACTGACCGTTAAATCTCCTGAGTCGCCCTCTCCATCGCCCTCAGCATCTCCATCGCCCTCAGCATCTCCATCGCCCTCAGCATCTCCCTCCCCTTCGGTATCTCCATCGGCAGCCCCTTCACCTTCTCCCTCACCGTAATCTTCTACCCTGTAAGCCGTTTGCCAGTTCGTTTGGATCGTCTTCTGCCCCCTAAATCCCCCAAATTTGGGGGATTTAGGGGGCGAGAGGTCTAGGCGATCACCGATCAATCAACTTGTGTACATACGGTAGATAGATCCCAATTGAGGGGGACTCTACACGGTTTGGAATCGTTTCTGCAATTGACGCACCCGTTCCAATCGATTTAGAACCCGATTCGTTAGCTCTGAGGGAATCACCGGATCGTGAACAAAATCATCTGCACCCGCTGCAAATCCCTGATTGATCCCATCGGGTTCTGTGGTCGTCATCATCAGCACGATCGGCAACCAGTTCCAGCGCCGATCGCGTCGGACGATTTGACACAACGTTAGCCGATCTAAGCCGATCGCATCTGCCGCTAATAGCAGTAGATTCGGTTGAGTCAGATCGAGCGTTTTCAACAGTGCAGAAGGATCAATCGATACTGCGATCGACACTCCACAAGGCTCCAGCAGCTCCTTCATTTCCTCAGCATTCTGAGTTTGATTAGTCACAATTAGAACTGTTGCTGTATGGTGATGCGATCGAATCGGCTCTGCATACCTCGGATTCAGGCGATATCCAACGCCGTACACCGTTTCGATCAAATCTGCTGCTCCAACTGCTTTTAACTTACGTCGCAATCCTTTAACGTGCGCCCGTACCGCTTGCTCACTCGGCAAATCGCAATCGAGATTCCATAACTGCTCCAAAATCGCGCTGTGTTTGTGAACCCAGTCACTTCGCCGCAAAAATAGCTTGAGCAAAAGATATTCCTTCAGCGTGAGGGCGATCGTGGTTCCATCAAAGGTCGCCTGATGGCGTTCTGGATCGATCTGAAGGCTGCCCCATTCGAGGCGTGTCGGTGCGATTGCAGGCGGACGACGCAACAATGCCCGCAATCGCGCTAATACTTCTTGAAACCCCACGGGCTTGATCAGATAATCATCCGCACCCGCGTCTAAACCGATGATCCGATCGTCGATCGTGCTTTGTCCGGTGAGCAACAAAATCGGAATTTGCTGTCCTGATGTTCGCACTCTCTGACACAGTTCAATGCCATTTAGTTTCGGCAACATCACATCGAGAACGATGGCATCGTAGTTGACTAATTGCAGCCATTCCCAAGCTGTTTCACCATCGTTTGCAATGTCTACTGCATAGTACTGTTTGAGAATTGCGCTTAGTTGTTCAGAAAAATTGACATCATCTTCGACAAATAGAAGGCGCATTGTTTTGTATGCTAAGGAGCGCGAAGCAGACGGATTTAGATTGTATGTCGATCGTAAAAGTTTTGATCATTGCGAAAGAACATTGGATCACGCTTGACCTGAAATATCGATTGCAACGTTTGGGATATAAAACAACGGTTGCGCTTGAAGATTTTCAGGACAAAATCTCCGCCGAACAGCCCGATTTAGTATTACTCGATCGACAAAGTGTAGAAAGTGAAATTATGGGTGCGATCGAAGCTGCCCAACTTCCTGCACTTTGTTTTAATGCAGAAAATCAGCCGTTTGAGATTCCCGTTGATCTCCCCTATCTGACCAATCCTTATCAGGAAACATTTCTCGATACTGCAATTCGCTCAACGCTGCGTCAACATCGAACTCAGCTTAAATTAGCCCAGCAGCTTAACGACAATCAAAACCAACTTCAACTGTTGCATACTGTCGATCACGAACTCCGAACCCCGCTCAGCACGATTCTGATCACTTCGGATTGGATTGAACTGATCGAGCAAGAAGAACTTTCAGCGCGATCGCTACAAAAGTTAGACCATTTAGCTTTGGCTCGAAACTCTGTGCGACAGATGGCAGATTTTCTCGATCGAACTTCTCTATTTTGTCGATGCCAAGCTGGGAAACTGGTGTGGAAACCGATTCAGATTAATCTTTCTGCATTTTGCAATACTCTGATTGCAGAAGTCGATCAAATCTACCGCAGTGCAAACATTGATTTTGTTTGTATGTCTTCTAATTTGGTGATTGAGTTTGATGAAATGATACTGAGACAAATCCTGATCAATTTACTCAGCAATGCAGTGAAGTATTCTAACTGCGGTAGCACTGTGTATTTGAAGCTAATTTGTCATTCAGAGCGAATGATTTTTCAAATTCAAGACAGTGGAATTGGGATCTCGGAGCGCGATCGAGATTTAATTTTCGCGCCGCTCTATCGAGGCTCAAATGTTGAGGCGATTCCCGGTACAGGAATGGGACTTGCGATCGTGCAGCAATTAGTTTCAGTCTGTAGAGGAAGTATCACCGTTGAAAGTACGCCTGCGATCGGAAGTACATTCACGGTGACGCTTCCGGTCAAGGCTTAACCCAGTCCCGAACTCCGCATCTGAAACGCCGAGTTCATACGGTAGCGCTGCATCGCTCCGGTAATTCGAACCGCGATCGCTTCAAAGCCTTGATACAACTGTTTCGGTAATGCCCGGAGCAAATAGGCAGCAAATAAGGTTTGCAGCGTGCGATGGGGTTCTTCGATTAAGATCGCGCCGTAGGTCGACAGCGCTTGGTGAATTAAATCAATCGCGACGGCTCCATCTCGCAGCGATACCGCTCGTCGCGCCAAATGCCGATATTGATATGCCATTGCGGGCGCGTTCCATTCCTGTGCCTCAAGCGGTGCCCAGTTTTCTAAATCCTGTAGCATGGCTTCCCAAGAATGCAGTTTTTTCATTAGCTGCGCCGAACAGCTTTGAGAACTGACCCGATACAGCGTTAACGCTTCTGGAACGCCTTCAAATTTACACTTTGTTTTCAGGGCAATCCTCAGCCAGCATTCGACATCTTCGGACGGGTGCAAGCGTCGATCGGGGTTGAAATAACACACCTCACCCGCTGCATTCACAAACTCGATTTCATCCAGAATCGACTTGCGAATCACGGGAACGGAACCATTTCCGATCGGGGTACGGCACAGCAAATCGAGCGGCGTAATGTCGGTCATTTTCGTAATTTGCAATAGCCCGATCGAGTCGCCTTTGTCGTCAATGAAGCGAGACGGACAAAAGCTCACACCGACTTCGGGATTGAGATCGAGATGTTCCACGTGCTTGGCAAGTTTATCCTCTGTCCACAGATCGTCACCGTCGAGAAACGCCACATATTCTCCTTGAGCATGGCGAATTCCCAAATTACGAGCGGCTGCGGGGCCTTGATTTTCTTGGTGCAAAATCTTGATTCTGGGATCATCAAACTGACTACAAATCTCGATGCTGCGATCTTGTGAGCCATCGTTGACTAAGATCACCTCGAAATGCGGATAAGTTTGAGCCAAAATCGACTGAATCGCTTCCCCGATATAAGCCTCGACGTTATAAACAGGAACCACGATCGTAATGTTTTTTACCATGACAAGCACTGAAAACTCACATCCGTAATTGTCCTGGGAGCAAGACCCGAAATCCAAGCCCACCTGCAAGAACTTTACTGCTTTATCACGAATGTAAAGACGAAAAAAAAGCCCTTGTATGGTTGCAAGGGCTTTTGAAGAGAAATAGCGCGTAGATTTACGCAGGCTCGGTAGAATTACGCCGCGATCGTAACGGGTGATTTCACGGGGCGAATCACCACTTGCTGATCTTCATCAACATCCGCGATCGCAGTGTCTCCGGCTTGAATTTGACCCGCTAAGAATGCTTCCGCCAAACTGTCTTCGAGCAGTCGAGAGATCGCACGACGCAGCGGACGCGCTCCATAGCTGGGATTGTATCCGTCTACGACCACTCGTTCTTTGAAACGATCGCTGACTTCGAGCATGATTCCTTGCTCTGCGATTCGGGCTGCCGCGTCTTGAATCATCAAGTCAGCAATCTGAGTCACTTCGCCGCGAGTCAACTGACGGAACACGATGATCTCGTCTACTCGGTTGAGAAACTCTGGTCGGAAATATTGTTTTAGCTCGTCGTTTACCAGATTGCGGATGCGACTGTACTGAATCGACTCGGAAGAGCCAGCCTCAGTCGCAAATCCTAATCCTGTGCCGCCTTTTTCGATCACTTTCGAGCCTAGGTTCGAGGTCATGATCAAGACCGTGTTTTTGAAGCTGACGGTGCGACCTTTGGCATCGGTCAGACGACCATCATCCAACAATTGCAGCATCATATTAAACACATCCGGATGCGCTTTCTCAACTTCATCGAACAGAATCACCGTGTACGGGTTGCGCCGAACGGCTTCGGTGAGTTGTCCGCCTTCGTCGTAGCCGATATATCCAGGAGGCGAACCGATCAGTTTAGAAACGGTGTGCGATTCCATGTACTCGGACATATCAAGACGAATCATCGACTCTTCAGAACCAAATACCGCTGCTGCTAACGCTTTCGCGAGTTCTGTTTTACCCACTCCGGTCGGGCCTGAGAAGATAAACGAGGCGATCGGGCGATTCGGATCTTGCAAGCCCACACGCGATCTCTTAATCGATCGTGCTACCGCTGTCACCGCTTCATTTTGTCCAATCACGCGCTGATGCAGCACATCATCTAAATGCAGCAACATTGCCGATTCGGATTCGGTCAGCTTGCTCACGGGGATGCCCATCCAGGAAGAAAGCACCTGTGCGATGTCTTCTTCGCTCACGGTTGGAAGCGTCCCATCTGGAAGATCCGCCGTGATTTGCTGCTCGATTTCGATTTCTCGATCGCGCAGTTGTCCCGCTTTGTCAAAGTCCTGAGCGTTCACTGTGGCTTGCTTTTCTTTCTGAACTTGCCGCAGTTCTTTCTTTAAGGCTTTGAGTGCAGGATTGTTATTGCGTAAACGAACTAGCGAACCTGCTTCGTCGATTAAGTCGATCGCTTTATCCGGCAAGAATCGATCGGTGATGTAACGATCTGCTAATTTCGCTGCTGCTTCGACGGCTGAGTCATCGATCAGCAATTGATGGTGCTGCTCGTAGCGATCGCGCAGTCCACGGAGAATGTCGATCGTTTCTTCGACGGTTGGTTCACCGACCATTACGGGCTGGAATCGTCGCTCTAAGGCGGGATCTCGCTCGATATGCTGGCGGTACTCATCCAACGTCGTTGCACCTAAACACTGAAGTGCGCCGCGTGCCAAAGCAGGCTTCATCAGATTCGCGGCATCCATTCCGCCACCCGTCGAGCCTGCGCCCACAAGCGTATGAATTTCGTCAATCATCAAAATGATGTTGCCGGACTGCTGCACTTCATCAAGGATTTGCTTCATCCGTTCTTCAAACTCACCCCGGAAGCGCGTTCCTGCCAACAGCGCACCCATATCAAGCTGAAACACCTGCTTTTCTTGCAGTGAGTCGGGAACGGCTTGATCGTAAATGCGTTGTGCGAGTCCTTCCCCGATCGCAGTTTTACCGACTCCCGGTTCGCCGACTAAAACAGGGTTATTTTTCGAGCGACGACCGAGAATTTGAATCACGCGATCGAGTTCTTTCTGCCGTCCGATCATCGGATCGAGCTTTCCTTCTGCGGCTCTTTGCGTCAGGTTCGTGCCGAACTCGTTAAGCGCTGGAGTTTTGTTTGAGGATGCAGCTTTGCGCGGAGCGGCGGGTTTACCGACAGTGGCGGGTTCTACTTGAGAACGGCTTACTTGGGCGCGGACTTCATCCGGATTCAAGCCCAACTGGCTGAGAACCTTGATCGCGACACCCTGGTTATCGTCTATTAGGGCGAGAAGAATATGCTCCGATCGCACATAGCGCATTCCCATCATTTGGGCTTGTTGTAGCGCACGTTCAAGGATTTGGCGCGTTTTGGGCGTAAAGGGGAGTTCTCCAAACGACGAGCCAGATCCGCGACCGACAATTTTTTCCACTTCTAGACGGGCGCTTTCCAACGCTGCGCCTAGTTCATTGAGAACCGATACTGCGATCGTGTCATCTTGTCTGAGTAAGCCCAGCAAAATCGCTTCTGTGCCGACGGAATTTTGCCGAAGCCGACGGGCTTCTTCTTGAGCAAACATGATGGTCTCGATCGCCTGATCGGTGAAGTATTCAAACATCGGGCTTTCTCCACTATGCGAGGTCTGCGCTGACTCCATACGGGTTTGCCAGCAACAGAGAGCTACGAACTATTCTCAGTTGTAAACTTTCCTGTAGTTCTTCACCCCACTCTAGCGGGGGAGTCTAAGTCGCAACGAGGGAGGATAACCGTCAAAAAACCGAGGCAACCGTACTATCTTCAGGCGCGATCGTCATCGCCTTCGATTTCGTTCATTTCGTCTGATTTGGTCATGCCTTCTTTGAAGTTGCGAAGCGTTTTGCCAAAAGTTCCTCCGAGTTCAGGGATCTTTTTTGGCCCAAATATCAGAAGGGCAACGGCGCAAATCACTCCGATTTCTACCCAACCTAAATTAAACATGGCGGCTCTCTCCGATGGAATTTCTCCAATGTAGCGGTTTCGGGGACGGGTTTGACAAATTGAATTGATCAGCGGCAAGACTGCGGTCGTGATTTCGTAGTCTTGCAATAGATTTTCTTCATTGTCATCTTTCTTAAGAAATGTTAACTTGTGTGTAACGTTCTATCTCTTGGAAGAGGAAACGAAGATGGAGAAGAAAGGAACTTTCGGCTTTACCAATTTTGCTGAAAACTGGAACGGTCGTTTAGCCATGCTTGGCATCGCGATCGGTCTTGCAACTGAGTTATTGACCGGAAAGGGCATTTTGGCTCAGTTGGGTTTGATGTAATTATCTGTGGGTTTATCGTTATGCTCCTGGGGGTGTTTCATCTCCAGGTTTTTTAACGTCTTTGCCACCAAATTACGCCAGCGGTGACGAAGCCGAAGAGAGGCACGATCGCTAATGCCAAAAATCCGATCAGCATCGCTTGTTCGTTGGTCAGGGCGATTCGACGGTTTTTCACTTCTTTGGGGCGAATCGAGAGCGGTTGGAGTTGGTCTTGACTGAGCCAACTGACGGAATTTAGGAAAACGTCACCGTTGAGTTGCTGATTGAAAAAGCCGTTAACAATAAAGGTAGAGTTTCCGAAGACAACCATTCGAGCAGGTTTCGCGATCAGGCTTGGAGACGGACTTGGAGAAGCGGTTGGACTTGGAGACGGGGAAGAAATTGGGGTTACGGTGCGTTCGAGGGCGACTCCGATCGCTAAAGGCCCAGGTCGATCGCCACCGTCCAATTTCAGCGGTTGCTCTTTGATATTGGTTTCTGCCCAACTTTTCGGATCGGTGAGTAAGAGTGGAACTGCTTGAACTCCGGGCGTGGTCGTAATCTCGATCGGACGAGCAATCGGATAAAACGAAATGCCGTTTCCAAAGTCTTTTGTAATGGGATGAGTTCCGTATTGTGTCACGACTGCAACCGCAGGGCCGGCATTTGTGATCTGCTGGTCGGGTGCGTTGATCGCAACTCGATCGTCGAGTTTGATGCCCCAAGTGTTGAGAAACGCATCAAGTCCAGATTTGATATTGGGATCGATCGCAATTAGTAGATTTCCGCCTTGATTCGAGTAGTCTTGGAGCGCTTTGATTTCGCCCTCGGCTAGTGCGCGGGTTGAACCTACAACGAGAACGACAGACGCATCAGCGGGCACTTTTCCAAGTTGAGCGAGATTTAGCGGTTCGCTCGTGAAGTTCTTGTCTTCTAACGCTTTGATGGAATTCGAGATTGCGCCTTCGCCTTCGGTGAGTAACTTTTCCCCATGACCTTGCACGAAATAGGCTTTAGAACGTCGATCGCTGGCGATTTGCAGAATTCCATTTGTGATTCGATTTTCGGAGAGTCGAACTTGCGAGGAAATACTTTGCAAAAATTGGCGGCGTTTACTCGATTGCAGCTCGATAAAGACATCGCGAGTGTCGCCCGCATTCTTGATCCCAAACGCTTGAGCTAAACCAGGATTCGCTTCTGGATCAACGTATTCAAAGGTAAATTTCGGGGTTCGGCGCTGATAGTTTTCGAGCAGTTCCCGATCTTGAGGATTTTGATCATTCGAGAACAGCCAAATCTTTACGCCCTGCTGCATTTCTCGCAAAACTTGCTGAGATTCGGGCGATAGCGTGAATAGGCGAGATTCGGTGAGATCAAACCGCTGGGTCGATCGCACTGCGAGAAAATTAATCAATCCGAGGATCGCCAAAACCGCGATCGTACTGACGATCGCATTGGTACTCGCTTGCGTCGATCGTCTTCGCCAAAAGCTCGGCTCTAACGGATCTTCAAACCGTCCGATCAAAATCATCCACAACCCGATCACGACGATTCCTGCGACAATCAATCCGATTGGAATCGATCCCCAACTCGCAGACACGATTCCTGCTGAAATACCCGCCAGAATCAGCATTGCACCCGGCAGAATCAGAAATTTTACGAAATTTAAGCGTCTTTTCATATGACTAGGAGCGCTGGAAGCGGAATGTATCGATCGATTGAGCGGTCAGAAAGATTCCTAAGAAAATGTAACTTGCAAATACGACAAGGCTACTTGTATCGACAATGCCTTGAATCAAATTCGTGTAGTGCTTCAGCAAGGATAAATGCCCGATCGCAGTTCCGACAGCGCCGCCAAAATTCTTCGCAACGAGATCCACAACCCACAACGCTAGGACTAATGCGAATGTGAAAATCGCTGCAACGATCGTACTATCTGTCAGCGATGACATAAACATTCCTAGCGATAATACTGCGCCTGCTAGTAAAAGTAATCCAGCGTGACCGAGTAGCAAAACACTGATTTGAATCGGTGGATTAACGCTAGAGAGCGCGATCGCTTCATACAATAATAACGGTAATGACATCGTAAAAAAGAAAGTCATTACACCGAGTAATTTGCCCACTGCGACCGACCAATTGGTTAACGGTGATGTCGCGAGTAATTCTAACGTGCCGCGTTTTCGTTCCTCTGCGTATAGTCCCATCGATAGGACAGGTAATACAAAGAGGGATAGCGAACCGATCACCCCTAAGATCGTGCGAATGAATTCGTAAGGAATGTCGATCGGAGCCGTTGCAATTCCCGCTGCCGTTGCTTGATCGTACTGTGCAGCTTGCTGAATCACCCCATCGAGCGTCACCGTAAACAGAAAGCCAGAAATCAGCCAAAAGACTGCTGCGATTGTATAAGCCAATGGAGACGCGAAGTAGCTGGACAATTCCCGTCGATAAATCGCGATGATGTTAAACAAAACGGTTTTCATACCTCTGGCTCCTCTGCGGTCGCGTCTTCAACAGGTTTCTCTTCAGTCGTTAGCTCTAAGAACACATCTTCTAAACTGGCTTGCACTCGCCGCATTTCATACAGTCCAATTCCACTTCTCACCAACGCGCCTGCGATTTCTCGTCCGGGTTCGGTTCCAGATTCCGAGACGACTCGGACGCGATAACGCTCCTCAGAACTCGAATACGGTTCGATCGATTGCACCGCCTGAATCATGTTCAAGCAATGTTCGATCGCAGTCCAATCTCCCTCAACTTCCAGTTCATACCCTGAGCCGCGATTTAGTTGCGCCATCAATTGATCGGGTGTGTTGGTGGCAACGACTCGACCGCGATTGATAATCGTGACGCGATCGCACGTCATACTTACTTCTGGCAAAATGTGCGTTGAGAGAATGACCGTATGATCGTTCGCGAGTTGCTTAATTAGATTTCGCACTTCGATGATTTGACGCGGGTCGAGTCCGACCGTCGGTTCGTCGAGAATAATTACAGGCGGATCATGCACGATCGCTTGAGCGATTCCGACCCGTTGCCGATAGCCTTTCGACAGCTTGCGGATCAGCGTTTTTCGCTTGTCTACTAATCCGGTTTTTTCTAGCGCAGTTTGGATTCGAGCAGCGCGATCGCCTGCACTCACTCCCTTAATCTGGGCGACAAAGCTGAGAAATCCCTGAACCGTCATTTCAGGATACAGCGGCGGAGATTCGGGCAAATATCCGATCTTCTGTCGTACTGCCATCAAATTCTCATGCACCTCAAACCCTGCGACTTTTGCGGTTCCTCGACTCGCGGGCAGATAGCCGGATAAAATTCGCATCGTCGTTGTTTTTCCAGCCCCGTTTGGGCCTAAAAAACCAAGAATTTCACCCGGCTCGACCGAAAACGTGACATCCTCGATCGCTGCTGTTGAACCGTAGAGTTTGCTGAGATGCTCAACTTCGATCATAACGCTTAGAGAATTAAGGTCGCAGTCTCGTAGGGTAGCAAAATTTTGTCACCGCTGCCCTTAAATTGACGCAAACCGATACGCTTTGCTCCTGAATGAGATCGTTTCAATAAGCAACGCTAATATCTGCCTATTGATGAACCGAATTCGATCGAGCGATAGAGGAAGCATTCAATCTCACGGCGGGCACGTCAAGCAAAACCATACCGTATGCTTTAGGCATAAGGTTAAAACACAGGTTTATCACCTTTATACCGAAACCAATTATGTCAAACTGGGGAGCGCCTAAGCTCCCCTTGTTATTTTTAAACTGTTCTTTTCAAAACCATGGAATTCACGGAGATCGTATTGTTGAAGCGTTCGTAAGGAAGCAACTAGAATTGCGTAAACATCCGGTCTGAATATTTAAGCTTGTGTAAAATAACGCAGCTACCTCTAGAAAATGCTACGGAATTCTGTTAGAAATACTTAGCTTTCTTACAGTTAGTTTGACAATTCTGCAAATTGACAGGATTGCGGGGGCATCGACCAAATTATCTCCGTCTTACTGTAAGGTCTCCTTGTATGAAAATTTATTCGCGTGGCTTCCGGAACCCCCCTAAGCCGCACTCTGACTCAGCTCATTCCTCGGATTTGGCTGAAGATCAATCTGCGTTTTGCCTTGCAGATACGGCAGAGATCGCGCAAAAACAGTCTTTATCGAAGCGAATTTCCTTTGCTCGATTAACGCTGGCTATCACGAGCGGCTGGCTCGCTAGCAGTGTTGCGCTTCCAGTTCATGCCGCCACTCTACTTAACAATTCAGGTATTCAATTTGATCAAGATACAGAGATCGAATCTAACTTTGTAGAGTCTCACGGAGCTTATCAATCAACTTTCGGGGTGATTAATCTCAATACCAAAGAGAAAACGCCCTTGCTGGTTGAAACTAAAGGCTCAGATAGTGCTGAATCCATCTTTAAGCCTTCTTCTCGTCGCAGCCATCTTGGAATGCCTACTGACTTTAAAGGAACGCCAGGAGACGCAGTCACAAACCCAAAAGCGCAGTATAAATTTAAGGCAAATCAGCGATATGTGCTGTACCTAGAATCGAGCTATAACGGGCGTGCCACGGGTGTCGTCTACTCGACGAACGTTCTCAATCCCAATCGAGAACAGCAAGTGCAATTTGCCGGGGGAGCGACTGACCTCTGTACGAGTGGGATTACGGTGGGTTGGGATGATACTGGCTCGAAGCTCGTGCGGAATCGCCAACAGCAAGACCGCGATTTTGATGACTTTATTGTGCAGATGAAGAGTATGAGCTGCGGCCTGGGCGGCGGCGAACCTCCTACGGTACAGGCAGAAGCTCCACCCGCGCCGACTGTAGGCGCTCTCCCTCCGTCTAATGGTCAAAGAGGCAGCTTACTCTGGGCGCTCCCGTTTGCAGCGCTCCCCTTCCTGTTGGGTGAAGACAGCAACAATAGTAGCGGCGTGAGTAACGGCAAAGTCAGCAGCGGGGGAAGCGGGGGAGGCAGCATTGTTCCGCCTCCGCCACCTGCAAGCTGTCCGATCGGGCAAAATTGTAAGGCAGTGCCAGAACCCCTGACGATTTTGGGCTCAGGAAGCGCGATCGCAATGGCAGCGCTAATGGAACGACGGAGAAAACGTAAACGTAAATAAAGAACGCGATCGCGAGATGCACTTCCTGGCTCTCGCGATTTTCTTAGGATTCGGGTGGATAGTTGTTGTTCCACCATTGCACCCATTCGATCCAGGCTTGTTCTAGCTCTTGTTGAGTTGTAGAAGGGGAAGCGGGATCGATTGGAGTCGAAATTCTTGTCCAGAGGCAGCGCAAATCTCTGAGCCGTTTTTGTCCTAGGAACCACGGGAGCGATCGCGCAATTAGGGCATCAGGGCGATTCTGGGCGCTACGAAATTCGCCAGTGGTAATCGTGGTTTCGCGCGTTGTGGGGATGCAGGCGGTGATGAAGAGTCGGTTCGATCGCTGATAGGTCGCGTGCGCTCCCACACTCGATCGAGCCGGGGTGAAATTAATGCGATCGTTCCGAATCGTCGATTCTTTCAGAATGTCGGAGACGGACGAGTAATCGCGAAAATACCGCATTTCAATTTCTAGGGGTTTGCCGTTGCGGAGATAGCGGTAGGATTGACCTGCGATCGTCAGATCGTCGATGCTGGTCGCAAGTGAAGGCGTGTAGAGTTTTTGCAGCCCGATCGGAGTGGCTTGAACAAATTGCCAGCGTGATAGGGGGACAGATGCCGGAAAGGGGTAGCTTGGTGGCAGCGGTTTTTGGGCGGGCGTGACTGCAAGCTTGAGCAATACTAGACTACTACTTACGAATGCGGTGGCTAGCCAGAAATTGCGAACTTTCTCCCAGGTTTTCATGCTTGTACCTCTTCTTCTTCTCGATCGGCTTGTTCGAGCAGCACGTAGCAGAGTAAGCCAAAGATCGAAACGGAAATCATTGAAAAAATCAGTGATCCAGTGCCCAGATGCCAGTAGTCAAAGGCTTCTCGATTGTTTCGCGCGACGAGGATTGCCATGAGTGCGACTCGGATACTGTTGGCGACAAAAGCGATTAGCATTCCTGCGATCGGCACAATCAGAGATCGTAGCCGACCGATCGGAAACAGCAGCACAAACAGAATTCCCAACGATAAATGTTGCCAAATTAGCACAATCCCGGAGCAACCTGGATACACTTCAACACTTCCGGTCGGCATATGCAGCATGACTCCGACTTGTGTGACGCGAAAGCCAGAATACCAAAGCAAACTGCCACTTAGCTCTGCGGTGAATGGAGAGATATCAAACTGTGAGAGCAGCGTAGTAGTCGGGATCGTCATGAGGGCGAGGGTGAGGAGTTCGTGCCAGTATCGTTTGAGATCGAAGCCAGAGGCGAGTAGGGCAACACTTAGCCCAGAAAGCAGCGGCACGAATCGCATAAACGAGTCGTATTCTGATACCGCAAGACTTCTGAGTAATATCCAAGCGATGCAGACAATCCCGATCGCACTTGGAATCGGACTGCTCTTGAAGGTGAGATCCTGCCGTCTGCGCCAGATCATGAACCAAGCGGCAGCCCAGCAGATCAACGAAGCTTCTAGAAATTGCCCTTGATGATCTGTTCTCCAAATCAATTGGAAATGAATCGCGGTGAGAGCAACAGCGATCGCGAGGAGTAGATAGCGAGTGTTAAAGAACCCTTTCATGCGGGATGACGTGATCAAAATAATGCAAAAAGTTAGGGCTTACATTACTTAGTTTTGCGTGTAATTTCGAGCCGCTCAGGATAGATTTATTCGGAATTATCTTGCTTTACATATTGTTTTTGAAGGGCGAGAACGGCGGCTTGAGTGCGATCGCGGACTTTTAGTTTATGAAAAATGGCATGTACATGGACTCGCACGGTTCCGGATGTGATACGAACATAGTCTTGTATGCAGGGGTAATGTTGCCGAATTCTGAGCGATCGAGCGGGTTTTAGAGATTGTGCTTCTATCGTCATTTTGCGATCATAAGCGTACAGCTTCATCGATGAAACTAGGAGGACGGGTCAGGATGTCGATCGCTACCAAACAAAAGCTCACCTTTGATCAGTTTCTTGAGCAATATCCTGAAGATGGGCGGTACGAATTAATTGATGGTGAGTTTGTGAGGATTTTAGCCACAAGACAGTACCAAGATGTTGCTGATTTTATTGCTGATGCAATGAAAGATGAAGTAAAACTCCGTCAGTTGAAGTACAAAGTTTCTGCCCGGATTGTTTTAGCAACACAAACGAAAGCGGGCAAAGAGCAGGGACGCACCCCAGATGTTAGCGTGGTTGCTCTAGAAATGTGGCGTTCTAATCGGCTTGCTTATTCCCCTTTGCAAGAACCGATTCAATTGGCGGGTATTGTCAACTTAACCCAAAGGTAGAATAACCGTACTGATTCCACTCGGTTTACGATTCCTTGCCCATGTACTCCCGTCATCGATTCCCGTCCGAAATCATCAGCTACTGTGTCTGGCTCTACTACACGTTTCCGTTGAGCTACCAGGCCATCGAGAAGATGATGCTATATCGCGGGATCGAAGTGACTTATGAAACATATCGGGAGTGGTGTCAGAAATTCGGACAGCAGTACGCCAATCAGCTTCGTCGCAAACGCGCGTTCATCACAGATAAATGGCATTTGGATGAAGTGGTGGTGACGATCAAAAAGCAGCAATATTATTTGTGGTGGGCAGTAGATTCAGAGGGGAATGTGCTGGAGGTCTTGTTGCAACGACATCGGGACACAGAGGCAGCCAAGCGATTCTTTCGCAAACTGCTGAAAAAACAAGGCTTCGTGCCACGGGTGAGCACGTACTCGTGTAGCGCAGCTATCGTGACGGATAAACTCAAAAGCTACGAAGCGGCGAAGAAACAAGTGATGAAGAACGTGGAGCATCGAACTCACAAGGGATTGAACAATCGAGCCGAGAACTCCCATCAACCGACACGAGTGCGAGAACGACGAATGCGACGATTCAAATCGTTGGGCAAGCCCAACGATTTGAATCGTCGCATTTGGACCAATTCGAGGCCACTTCCACCCGAAACAACACCAACTGACTGCACCCCGATATCGCCAGGAACTGCGCCAACGATTTCAAGATTGGCAAGAAGTCGCTTGCTTGAAAACTGCTGCGTAAAATTGAGCGAACCTGATGATTGAGGGATCGTTGTGCTTAATTTTGAATATCTCCGCTTAAGTTGACAATACCTCTAGCTGCCAACGTTCGAGGCGTAGTGTTTGAGGGTTGGGCAGAAAATGTTGGAGGAGTTTCACGACCTCTAGAACTCTGAAAAAGCGAATAGTTTCATTATGACGCAAGATCACCAAAAGCTTGGAAGAACCAAATGTGCTTGACACTTGATAAATGACCTTTTTTCGCTCGAATCGTTGCCATACCCCTTTCTCACTTTACCTAAGCAGCCTGACACACAGCTTGCTGCAGCGGGATTTCGATGACAAACTCAGCCCCTTGCCCGAAGGTGGACTGACAGGAAATCTTGCCCCCATGTTTTTCTGTGACAATCTGATGACTGATTGAGAGACCCAAGCCCGTACCTTTGCCGATCTGTTTCGTGGTGAAGAACGGCTCAAATAGTTTGGAGCAAACCGTTTTCTCAATGCCAGGACCGTTGTCGGCAATGCGAATCGAGACCGCTTGATGGGGTAATAAATCAGTACAAATGGTAATCGTGCTAGGTTTTGCTTGGATCTCATCGAAGTGGCGCTGCTGATCCTGTTCTTCTAGGGCATCAATCGCATTGCTTAGTAGATTCATAAACACCTGATTTAGTTGACTCGGATAACACTCGATCTCCGGCAGTTGCCCGTAGTTTCGCACCAGCCGAATCCCGGGATGATCGGGTCTCGCTCTCAGGCGATGTTGCAAAATCAACAGGGTACTTTCGATGCCTTCGTGAATATTGACGGCTTTGCAGCCATCCCCCTCTAAGCGCGAGAAGTTGCGAAGCGAGAGCACCAGTTGCCGAATGCGGTCGCTGCCCAGTTTCATGGAATGAATCAGCTTCGGCAGGTCGGCTTCGAGATACTCCATATTCACCTGCTCCATCCAGGTTTGAATTCTGGGGTCGGGTTGAGGGTAGCATTCTCGGTACAGATGAAGACATGTCATCAGATCCTCAACATGTTCTTCGGCAGGGATGAGGTTGCCGTGAATAAAATTCACCGGATTGTTGATCTCGTGTGCAATACCCGCAATCAGTTGACCGAGGGATGTCATTTTTTCACTTTGCACCAGATGCACTTGGGTTTGCTTTAAATGATTCAACGCCTGAGAAAGCTCGACCGTGCGTTGTTCGAGTGCTTTCTGGCTATTGCTAAGTTGCAGATGGACGCGAATCCGCGCTAATGTCTCTTCGTGTTGGATCGGTTTGGTAATGTAATCAACCGCACCCAAGCTCAACCCTTTGACCTTATCAATCGAGTCAGAAAGCGCGGTCATGAAAATGACGGGAATATCACAAGTAGTGGGGCCTGCTTTGAGTCGCCGACAAGTTTCAAACCCGTCAATTCCTGGCATCATCACATCCAGCAGAATGATGTCGGGATGGTAGGACTGAAGGCGTTGCAGCGCTGCTTCGCCACTTTTCGCGATCGCAACTCGATAGCCGATCTCCGTCAATACATCAAACAAGACTTGAATGTTAGTGGGATTATCATCCACGACCAGAATGGTTTCCGTTGCGGTTTCAGTGAACATCGGTGCTCTCCTTCAAAGTGAATGTCAGACACTAAACATGCGGTTCCAGCAAATCGAGAATGGCTTCGTCATCAAACTTCTGGCTGAGTTCCAGCACTTTGTTGGCAAAGGCAGCGTATTGCGGATTGATTTGCTTGAGGTGGTTGGCTTCTTGCTGCAAGTCGCTCATGAACCCGTCTTTGGCCGCTTGGTAGAGGGTTGCAAGTTCCTCCGAAGACGGCACCACGAAATCTGCCAGATTGGATACAGGCATTGAGGGTTCAGCCTCTGCTGAGGCTTCGTAAATCCATTGCAACTCCAGGTGACGTTGCAACTCACCCAGTAATCCCGTGAACTCGATCGGCTTTGGGAAAAAGCTATTGCAGCCTGCATCCATTGCTTCTTGCAGATCCACCTGCGATAGGCTAGCAGGAGAAGCAATAATCGGGGTTTGAACAAAATTGGATAGTTGGCGCAACCGGCGCGTCATTTCTAGCCCCGTCATGTTGGACATCATCACATCGGTGATGATCAAATCCGGGCGCACTTTCAGGGCTGTGTCGAGCCCCGTTTGCCCATCATCTGCTTCCGCAACCTGAAAGCCCAGCGGAGCTAGCATTTCCATTAAGACAGCCCGGTTTTCTAAGCGATCGTCAATCACCAAAATCTTGCGCCGTTTGCCCTGGTAGCCAATCACTTTTTGGTCAGCAGTGGCAGTCTGGGAAAGCCAATCGGTTGCAGCAGGCAAATCGAGCTCGAACCAGAAGGTACTACCCTTGCCAAGGGTGCTGTTGACCTGAATCGTGCTGCCCATCATTTGGACAATTTGTTGGCTGATTGCCAGTCCTAGCCCAGTGCCTTCGCTATTCCGGTCTCGCTTGCCCGCTTGTTCAAAGGGCCGGAAAATCGTGGCTAGTTTTTCTGCGGGAATGCCGATGCCCGTATCTTTCACTTGGAAGCGAACCCGATAGCTGCTATGGGATTCTGTCAGCGGATCAACAAGTTCAACGCGAAAAGTCACTGTCCCAAAGTCAGTAAACTTAACGGCATTGCTGAGCAAATTCAACAACACTTGTCGCAGACGTTTATCATCGGCACGAGCTGCTGTGGGCAGACGCGCTCCAGGTTGGTAATGGAACTCCACTCCCTTCTGTTCGGCTTTGACTCGGCAAATGTCAACAGTGGTGGTGAGGAAGTTTGCGAGGTGGAAATCCTGGGGATAGAGATCCATCTTCTGCACTTCGAGTTTAGAGAGATCAAGAATGTCGTTAATCAGCGTCAGCAGATGGGAACCGCATTGATGAATGACGCTTAACCCTTTCTGTTGCTTGGAAGTCGTGGTGGGATCGCGCTGGAGGATCTGGGTATAGCCGAGGATGCCGTTGAGCGGCGTTCGCAGCTCATGATTCATGTTGGCCAGAAATTCGCTCTTTGTGCGGTTTGCAGCTTCAGCGGCTTCTTTTGCTTGTTCAAGGGCAATTTCTGCCTGCTTGCGCTCGGTGATATCGGTTGAGATACCACAAACTGCATAAGGAACTCGCTCTGGAGTCAGCAATGGAAATTTGAGAGAAAGGTAGGTATGCAGCCCATCCTCCTGCGGGACAACTTCTTCCCATTGCATTGCTGTTCCAGTTGCCAATACCGCTCGGTCGTTTGCATCAAAGATATCCGCCAGCTCTGGCTCAAACAAATCACGATTTCGCTTGCCTATGATCTCGGCTTTATCCAGATGAAACAGGGTTTCAAATTGACGATTGACACTCATGAGTTGTCCCTGGGGATTTTTCATATAGATCACTGCAGGGGAGTTGTCGAGAATAGCTTGTAGACGCTCTTCGCTTTGGTGCAGGGCAATTTCTGCCTGTTTGCGCTGGGTAATATCGGTGTTGATTTCCATCTGAGTACAGGGTTGTCCCGTTGCATCACGCTGCAAAGTCCAACGACTCGACACGATGATTTTGCGACCATCACGCGTGATGTGATGCAGTTCGCCTTCCCACTGCCCCTGTTGCAGAAACTCGTCTAAGACGATTTCTAGCGGTTTCGGAAAGACGGTTTGCAGGAACGTATGAATATATTGCCCCACCACTTCCTCTCGCTTCCAACCATAGAGTTTCTCTGCCCCCTGGTTCCAGTAGACAATGCGATCATCCATATCTCGAATGATGATACTGTCGCTGGCTAAATCCAGCATATCTAGAGTCTGCCGCAGTTGTTGCTCTGCTTGTTTGCGATCCGTGATGTCGCTGTGAGCTCCAATCCATTCTCGAATGTTGCCACTCGTGTCAACAATGGGCACAGCCCGGACACTCATGTGACGGTATTCACCATCCTGCCGCCGAATCCGATGCTCTACTTCGTACAGCGAACGCTGAGCAAGAGCGGTTGACCAAAATTGAGCGGTATGCGCTTGATCGGCAGGATGAATGGCACTTAACCATCCCCAACCTTTGTACTCCTCAAACCTTTGCCCTGTAAATGCGCTCCAGCCAAGTTGCTCTCTGACAAGTTCCCCTTCGGCGTTTGTGTCCCAGATAATTTGAGAATTCGCGGTGACGAGACACCGAAACCGTTCTTCGTTCTGTTGCAGTTTTTGTTCAGCTAACTTGCGCTCTGTTACATCGGTGCAGGTACCGACCCACTCTCGAATCCTGCCATCCTCCTCTAAAATCGGTGCACCGCACACACAGAAATGACGGTAGATGCCGTCTTTCCCTCGAATGCGGTATTCCACCTCATATAGGGTGCGATTAGTGGTCGCCGCGGTCCAAACTTCCGCCGTGTAATCGCGATCGTCAGGATGAACGGCATCGAGCCATCCCGCTCCCTTCGCCTCTGCTTCACTTTGTCCGGTGTAAGCGATCCAGTCGGTGACATCAAAGCACAACCCTTCTGGCGTAGAAATCCAGACAATTTGTGAGGTTGTTTTCACCAGAGAGCGATAGCGCTCTTCGCTGTATTTGAGCGCCTCCTCGGCTTGTTTACGTTCATCTTCGACGCGCTTACGATCGCGGATGTCCTGGATACTACCCTGGAACCCAATGACTTCACCCGTTTCATTCTTGACTGGGGCGACATTACTCGAAGCCCAAAACCAGCTGCCATCCTTGCAACTGTGGCGAAACTCAAAGCCACTTTGTTTTTCTCCGGTTTCTGCAACTTGCTTAAGGAAGGCGAGATAGGCGGGTCGATCGGCTGAGTGCACCAGGGGGACAAAGGATTTTCCCAGAAATTCTGCGGGATCGTATCCTGCCATTTCTGTAAAGCAGGGGGAGATGTAGCTTAGCATTCCCTCTAGCGTGGAAGACCAGATGAGGTCGGTGGCATTTTCGACCAAATAGCGGAACTGGGCTTCACTTTCAGCAAGCGCGGCTTCGGCTTGTTTGCGATCGCTGATGTTACGACAAACCACTATTCCCCCTCTCAGCTGACCAGCCACATCCCTTAAGGGACGGCCATTGACCAGCACCCAGCGCCCCTGAGGTGCCTGGTCGTGGCGAACAAAGAGTTCGACATCTTTCGTCTCTTCTCCTCGAATGGCGCGTGCTAGCGGGAGTTCCTCTGCTGGGAAAGGCGTAACCTGGTCGGGCAGAAACAAGCCATATTGTTGCGACCACTCATGCTCGCGGGTCTGAGTTGCACCCGTGCCGAACATTTGCTCAGCCGCTGGATTGAAGACCAGAAACTGTCCTTGTTCATCGGCAACGATAATACCGTCACTCATAGACTGAAGGATGAGTGGCAGCAGATTGCTCTGTTCTTGCAGTATTGCTTCGGTATAGTTGCGCTCTTGATTATCGTTTCCCATCTAAGCGAACTCCTCATCTTGGTGAACATACAAGTTTTTGAACCGATCGTCTGTTAAAGGTAATTGCGCATCTTTTAAGGGTAAAAATCAGTATTCTTGCTGCTAGCGCAAGCTTATATAAAGAGAATTCCCGCAAAAGAAGAAATATAACTTAACGGTATCGTCAACTTAACTGGGAATATTCAAAACTAAGTTAACCGGGAATATTCAAAATTAAGCATGGTAATCCCTCAATTGTCAGTCTCGCTCAATGTTACGCAGCCAACTTCCACACAAGGGATTTCTCGCCAATCCTCAAAGCGTTGGCGCAGTTGTTCTCGGTATCGTTTTGCACTCAGGGTAATGTTCTAGACGTGTGGAGCGGTAGCTAAATGGGTAATCCAAACTCGTACTGATTGATGAACAGACCGATGACTAAATCATGCAACCATTCTGATTTAGCAAATGCTGCCTTGTTTCGCGTCGTGATTGTCCGAATGCGATGGCATGAGCCAACTAAGACCTATGTCGCGCGCCGGACGGTACAAAGATTATCGAAACGAGAAATCATTCGCTGTCTCAAACGATATGTGGCGCGCGAGATTTATCACCTCATTTGTAAACCGCATCCGACTCCTGAAGTGCCTGACGTGAGTCATGCTTAGAATATAAAAAATCCTTGACATCTATAGGAGCATCAATGCCGGGTCAGGAATCGCGAACGGAGTGGAAGCAGTACGATTATTCTACTTTTGGGTCAAGTTGACAATACCTCACAAACTCTAGTTTTCAATTCTTGTGACGTTAATTTACGATCTGGTTCAACAATCGGTATTGTCAAGTTGACAATACCGGCAATAGTCCTCCGTCCTGGGGCAGATTGCTCGCATATATTAAGCAGGATTTAATTGAGGACAGCGATATGGGCATATGGGCAGTACCTCAATGAAGCGCGATAAAACTGGCAAGTTCACTCAGGCTTGGGATGGAGAATCCAAACAAGCAGCCAAATTATCTTTGACGAACACTGCTTGGCAGTTGCTTGAGCAACAGTCGAGAGAAATGGGCGTTTCTCGCTCTGAATTGGTTGAGCGGTATGCCCGGCACGTTCAGTGCCACTGCTGTGCCAAAAACAAAATTGTTTCGAGCAATGGAAAAGTAAGCAGCCTTTCCCAAGCTGCGATAGCTCCCGATACCCAATCTCCAGAAACATTCCTCGCAAAGCAAATTGCTGCATTACAGCAACAGAATGGACAGTTGCAGGATCATATTGCTAAACTCCAGCAAAGGATTGAAGTGTTGCGATCGCAGGAACAGCGATTGCGTCAGATCACAGATGCGATTCCCCACATGGTTTGGACCTGCCAGCCAAATGGTGAAGTGGAGTATTTCAATCAGCAGAGCCTGGATGCCTTTGGAATTACCCTAGATCAGCTTTTGACTGAGGGATGGCAACCCCTGGTTCACCCCGACGATTTGCAGCGCACGATCGACACCTGGATAACGTCAGTCACCACCGAAACTCACTATCACCTTGAATATCGCCTGAAAATGGCAGATGGTTCTTACCGATGGTATCTGGCGCTGGCACTTCCTTATCGCGATGAAACAGGTCAAATTATTCGCTGGATTGGAACCTGTACCGAGATCGACGATCGCAAGCAGCTCGAACAGAGACTTCAGCAACAGGCAGATCGCCAAACGAGTGAACGGCAATGGCTAGAAGCAGTGCTAAATCTGCTGCCGACTCCCTTGATCCTGGTTGATCCAGAGCAACAGCGGGTGACATTCTCCAATCAAGCGGCAAACGCGATCGCAGGAGTTGACATTGCCAACGATGTTGGAGCAACTTACAGCGAAGATTACTACTGTACAGATTCAGCAGGACAAATCCTTCCACCAGAACAGGTTCCGGCAGTAAGAGCGGCACAGGGAGAGAAAATTACTGGAACTGAAATTAATTGGCATACTCCAGTTGGCGTTTTTCCGCTGCTTGTTTATGCGGATGTATTGCCCGCTATGTACGATCGTCCCCTCATTAGCGTCGTTGTCTTTCAGGACATTCATGAACGAAAGCAAATCGAGGAGCAGCTCAAGGAAAGCCAGCGCTTTATTCAGCAAGTGGCAGATGCAACTCCCGGAATTCTCTATATCTACGACCTGATTGAACAGCGCAATGTCTATGTGAATCGTCAGATTGGAGAAATTTTGGGATATACGACTGACGAAATTCAGGCAATGGGTAACTTGCTGTTTCCAACGCTGATGCACCCAGATGATCTTGCAACGCTGCCAACTCATGTGGAGCGATTCGACCATGCCCAGGATGGCGATGTGATTGAGCGAGAATACCGGATGCGTCACACCAACGGTGAATGGCGATGGTTATGGAGCCGAGATCTGGTCTTCTCACGAACGGAAGCGGGCACCCCCCATCAGGTCATTGGCATCTCCCACGATATGACTGACCGCAAGCAGGCGGAATTAAGTTTGCGAGCCACGGAAGAACGCCTATCTCTAGTATTACAGGCAACCAATGATGCAATTTACGATCGCAATCTGAAAACAGATTCGGTTTGGTGGAACCCGGCATATGATCAACTAGTGGGTAAGCGACCTTTGGAATGCAATTCTTCCCGATGGTGGGTTGAGCACGTCCATCCAGATGATCGAGATAGGGTCATTGCAAGCTTTGAAGCCGCTTTAACCAGAGGCGATGAACGCTGGAGTGATGAATACCGCTATCAACGAGCAGATGGTCATTATGCAAACGTGATCGATCGCGCCTATATTTTGCGGAATGCACATGGAACACCAGAGCGATACCTGGGAGCAATTTCAGATGTCACTCAGATCAAACAAGTTGAAGAAGACTTGAAACAAATGGAGGAGCGGCTTCAGCTTGCCCTTTCCTCGGCTCGGACGGTGGCTTGGGATGTGGATTTGCAGACGTATCAGGTTGTTTGTTCTCCCAATGCGCTGAACGTTTGGGGAATTCAAGCCGGAACCGCAGAAGACTTTTTCTCTACCGTTCATCCCGAAGATCAGGAACGGCTGATTCAAGCTTTAGAGCAGGCAAGATCTGGGAAGGAACAGTACTATCAGGAATACCGCATTATTCGTCCTGACCAAACCATCGGTTGGCTCAACAGCCAGGGGCGAGTTCATTTTGACCCGCAGGGACAGGCAACCCGATTTGTGGGAGTTTCGGTCGATATTAGCGATCGCAAACGGGCTGAGCAGGCAGCGGCTCAATCGACCGATCGCACGGCTTGTCTGCAATCGATTACCACAGCTCTGGCTGAAGCACTGACTCCCGGCGAAGTTTCCGACGTGATCATTGGGCAGGCAGTGTCTGCTCTGGGAGCTTATCGAGGGGCAATCACGTTACTGAAGCCTAACGGGGAAGAACTCGAAGTCATTCGCTCGATCGGATTTTCACCCGAACTCCTGAAACAATGGCAGTGCTTTCCCACGACGGCATCCGTGCCGCTTGCTGCTGCTGTCCGCACTCAAACCCCGATTTTTATTGAGTCGCTTGCTGCTGCTGCCGAGTATCCTCAGTTGGCTACCCTGGGCGATCACCTTGAATCAGGGGCGTTAGTGGCAGTTCCATTGATTACCGAACGAAAAGTTTTAGGGGCTTTAGGGCTGGGTTTTGCAGATGCGCGACAGTTTAACGAAGCGGAGCGGGCATTTATCCTGGCATTAGCCCGTCAATGTGCTCAAGCCATTCGTCGGTCGCAGCTTTATCAAGCAGAGCAAGAAGCACGAGCATTGGCAGAAGCCAGTGAACAGCGCTTCCGGTGTTTGGCAGAATCGATTCCGCCGATCGTATGGGTGGCTCAAGCTGATGGATTTACCGAATACTACAACCAGCGGTGGTTCCAATACACAGGTTTGACGCTGGAAGAAAGTCAGAATGCTAACGGCAGCTTCCGCCACCCTGATGACAACGATCACTTCATTAAAGCGTGGATCAAAGCCGTCACCCACAAGGAAACCCTACAAGCTGAACAACGCTTAAGACGAGCCGATGGGGTCTACCGATGGCATTTAACGCGAGCTTACCCTTTGCTGGACGAGAACGGGGAGATCGCGAAATGGTTTGGCACCTGCACTGACATTGACGATTGGAAGCGGATGGAGCAAACCCAAGGGTTTCTGGCGCAAGCTTCCCAGACGTTTGCGGCAGCCAGCCTGGACTTGCAAACCATTCTAGACACGGTGACTCGGCTCGCTAGCGAATTAGCGGGTGATGTTTGTGTCCTGAATCTGATGGCTGAGGATCAGCGATCGCTGAATCATGTCTCGTGCTATCACCCCAATCCAGAGGTTCGAGCCTTTGTGGAAGATTTACTAGAAAGATATCCCCGTCACATCCATGAAGGGATTGGAGGGCAGGTGATGCAGACCGGAGAACCCCTACTGATGCCTGTCTCTTCGCAGCAGGAGTTGAGTGCAATCATTAAACCGGAATATCGCCTTTATCTAGAGCGGTTTCAGATTCGCAGTACCCTGCTCGTTCCATTAAAGGTGCAGGGGCAGCCGATCGGGGTGTTAAGCTTTACCCGCCATGCGCCTGCCGATCCGCACACACAGGATGATTTAAACCTGTTTCAGGATTTGGCAGACCGGGCAGCGATGGCGATCGCCAATGCCCGACTCTATCAGCAGGCAGAACAGGCACGCCAGCGAGCAGAACGAACCGCCGATCGCACAATCCGACTCCAGGCGGTGACGGCTGCCCTTTCCGAGTCCCTCACTCCGGTTCAGGTTGTAGAAGTGATTGCCCACCAAACTATAGCGGTGGTGAATGCTGCCTCAGTTCTGGTTGCCCTAGTCACTCCCCAGAAAGACGAACTGGAGATTATTCACCATTTCGGCAATGAAATGGACATTACTTCAGAATGGCGACGCTTCCCGCTTACCATTGCCACCCCGTTAACGGATGCCGTTCGCACTGGGCAACCTGTGTGGGAAGAAACGTTGGAAGAACGCATTGCTCGCTACCCTCATCTAGCAAACAACTACGCTCAAGTGAAGCACCCCTTCTGGATCTCTCTGCCATTGATGGTCGAAGGGCAGGCGGTCGGTGGAATATCTGTTGTGTTTGCCCAGCTTCCTCAGCTTGAGCCAGACGATCGAGCATTTATGCTTTCGCTCGCGCAGCAGTGTGCCCAGGCGATTGCTCGTGCCCAGCTCTATGAAGCTGAACAACGAGCCAGATCGCAAGCCGAAGCCGCAAATCGAATGAAAGATGAGTTTTTGGCAGTGCTATCCCATGAACTGCGAACGCCAATGAATCCCATTCTGGGATGGTCAAGATTATTGCAGCGAGGCAACTTGGATGCGAGCAGAACCGCGATCGCGCTGGAAACGATCGAGCGTAATGCCAAATTACAGGTGCAGCTTATTGAAGATTTGCTGGATACTTCTCGCATCCTGCAAGGCAAACTGACTTTGAACCGTTGTCCAGTTAATCCCGCCTCGATCATTGGCGCAGCCATTAATACCGTTCGCTTACAGGCTGAGGATAAGCTGATTCAGATTCAAACCCAAATTGCCGCAGAGGTTGGTTCCGTTTTGGGAGATGTAGCTCGGCTGCAACAGGTGATCTGGAATTTATTGTCCAACGCAGTGAAGTTTACGCCAGAGCAGGGTCAGATCGAGATCCAGCTTGCTGCTGTGGGAGGGCAAGCGCAGATTCAAGTCAAAGACACAGGGAAAGGCATCAGTGCTGAATTCTTACCTTTCGTCTTTGATACGTTTCGTCAGGCAGATAGCAGTATAACCAGAACCTTTGGAGGGCTGGGGCTGGGACTGGCGATCGCTCATCACATTATTGAGTTGCATGGAGGTACAATCCATGCGGAAAGTGCCGGAGAAGGGCAAGGTGCAACGTTTACAGTCAAACTCCCCCTTGTATCAACCTCAACCGTCCCCACACAGGAGGCAGCCGTGGTGAATCCCACCTTGTCATTACAGGGGATTAAAGTCCTTGCTGTAGATGACGAAATTGACAATTTAGAATTAGCGACCTTCATCCTGGAGGAAGCAGGCGCTTCTGTCGTTGCGGTCTCTTCTGCCTCAGAAGCATTGCAAGTGCTGGCTCAAGCGAAACCTAATATTTTTCTTTTCGACATTGGAATGCCGCAAATGGATGGCTACAGATTGCTGAGACAAATCCGAACCCTGGAGGCGGAACGGGGCGGTCATCTAGTTCCAGCCATTGCGCTTACCGCCTACGCAGGAGAAGCCGATCAGCAGCAAGCCCTAGCAGCCGGATTTCAACAGCACATTCCCAAACCTGTTGAGCCAGAGGTGCTATTACGGGCAATTCTGAACCTAATCGGCTCCTAGCAAAATCATTGACTCAGTAGACGGGTGCATTCAACGAAGGAGTTAAAGGTGAAGCAGTGCCCCTTCCTTCAGCACAGCTTCAGTGCCCTGCTTAATCTAAACATCGAGTAAAACTGCTGACTTAACCCATTCCCTTTTTTATACGGCTATATCCCATGCTAGATACGGAAAAGACCAAAGAACAATTGCTGGATGAGTTGGCACAGTTACGCCAGCGCGTTCAGCAATTGGAACAGCGTGAGGAGCAGTGCAAGCAGCGAGAGCAGGGAGCGCATCAAAGGTTAGTCCAGGAACAGACAGCCCGATCGCAGATTGAGCAATCGCTCCAGGCAGTGATTCAAGAGCGAAACGTCCTTCAGGATCAGCAGCACTTTTTAGAAAAACTGACAGGGATGAGTCCTGGATTGGTGTATTTGTTTGACGTAATCGAGCAACGCAACACCTACATCAACGCCCGATCGCTCGACCTTCTAGGATATGCACCAGAGACAGTGCTGACGATGGGTGCTGACTTTATGGCACAGCGAATGCACCCCGACGATTTTGCCCGAATGCCTGCTCATTTTGAGCAACTTACCACGATGACCGATGGTCATTCCTTAGAATTGGAATACCGAATGCGTCATGGCAACGGGGAATGGCGATGGTTTAGCAGCCGTGATATCGTCTTTAGCCACACAGCAGATGGAAAGGTGCGTCAAATTCTGGGTACGGCTGAAGATATCACGGCACGCAAGCAGGCAGAACACCGCCGCGATATTCAGTATGCGATCGCCCAAATTCTGGCTGAAGCAACGACAATATCAGATGCCTTACCCACGATCCTGCAAGCAATCTGTGAAAATTTGGGATGGCAACTCGGAGTGTTCTGGAGTGTCAATCACCAAACGAATTGCCTGCACTATAGCGATAGCTGGCGATCGCCCACGACTGCTGCTCACGTCCTGAGTGAGTCCAACTTGCAGACAACGTTCGCTCCTGGGGTTGGGCTACCCGGTCGAGTTTGGCTAAATCGTCAGCCGCTGTGGATTTCAAACCTGAAAGAAGACAGCAATTTTCCCAGGGCAGCACAGGCAGCACAGGTCGGCTTACAGGCTGTCTTTGGGTTCCCCATCCTGTTGAGCGATCAGGTTTTGGGTGTGATTGAGTGCTTTTGCGATCGCGTTCAAGAGCCAGATACAGATCTCCTGAATATGATGGCAGCGATCGGCAGCCAGATTGGTCAGTTTATAGAGCGGAAGCGAACAGAAGCCTCCCTCAAAGAAAGCCACGAACTGTTCCAAAGCTTCATGAATCATAGTCCGATCGCAGCATCTATTAAAGATGAGGCGGGGCGATACGTCTACGTCAACCCGTGGATTGAGCGAGTTTACCAGCGATCGCAAGCCGATTTGATTGGTAAAACAGATTTTGAGCTGTTACCGCCTGCCATTGCAGAGCAGTTTCGCGAGCATGATCTGGCAGTATTAACTAGTCGCCAGCTAATGCAAACGCTGGAAACCATTCACCACGAGGATGGCGAGCATTGCTATATGTCGTTTAAATTTCCTTTCTGGAATGCGGCAGGGCAGCCGCTCGTGGCGGGAGTGGCGATCGATGTGAGCGAACGAATTCAAGCTGAAGCTGCCTTACAGCAGCGAGAAGCCGAACTGCGCCTGATTACCAATTCGCTCCCTGTTTTGATTTCGTTTATTGATTCGCAGCAGCGTTACCGTTTCATCAACCAAACTTATGAGGAGTGGTTTGGGCAATCTGCCAGCGAAATGTGTGGCAAGCATCTCTGCGAGGTGTTGGGGGAAGTTGCCTATGAAGGCGTTCGTCCTTATGTCGAGCAGGTGTTAGCCGGACACCCGGTTAGCTTTGAGAACGAGATGCCCTACAAAACGATTGGGACAAAAATTATTAGCGCGGCTTTTGTGCCTCAGTTTGATCCCCAGGGTCAGGTCGAAGGCTTTGTCGCATTGGTCAGCGATATCACCCAGCGAAAGCAAGCTGAAGAGACGTTGCAACAGAGCGAAGAACGCCTGAGAATTGCTCAACAAGCTGCAAACGCAGGTATATGGAACTGGGATATTGCGCTGAATCAGGTGACATGGTCAGAAGAATATTACGGTCTTTATGGGCTAGATCCAGCCGTCACTCAACCTTCCTATGAGAATTGGCTGAATTCTATCGCTGAGCAAGACCGCGATCTCGTTGATCAGTCAGCACGTCAAGCACTGGAACATCAAACTGATCTTAATGTTGAATTTCGTGTTCTCCATCCCAGTCAAGGAGAGCGATGGCTCACGGCGATCGGGCAAACGTTTTACGATGACGTCAAACAGCCCATTCGGATGACCGGAATTGCGCTGGATATTACCGAGCGTAAGCAGGCAGAAACAGCCCTGCGTGAAAGTGAAGTTAGGTTTCAGGCGATCGCCCGAAATGTACCGGGAATGATCTATCGATATGTACCCCGTGCGGATGGTTCTGATGTGTTTACTTACGTCAGCTCTGGCTCGCGCGAACTGCTTGAATTAGAACCAACAGACGTTCTCCAGGATTCAAGCTGCATTTGGAAGCTGTTTCATCCGGATGATCTACCATCGCTGCAAGCATCAGTGGCGATCGCGATCAACAATCTGCTGCCCTGGCAATGGGAAGGACGCTTGATTACACCCTCTGGTCGGCTCAAGTGGATTCAGGGCAAATCTCGTCCAGAGCCTACTGAAGAGGGCATAGTGTGGGATGGCTTATTGATTGACATTACCGAGCGTAAGCAGGCAGAGCAAGCCCTGCGTGAAAGTGAGGAGTGGGCGCGACTGGCAATTCAGGTGGGTCGGCTCGGCGGGTGGCGGCTTCACTTGGAGACAAACCTGGTTGAGATGGATCAGCGAATGCGGGAAATTTGGGGGGAACCAGAGGATGCCGTGATGGTTCCCCTGCCGAGGGTATTGGAGCGGATGCACCCAGACGACCGATCGCGCGTGGCAGATGCCGTGAGTGGTGCGATCGATCCCCAATCAACCGGGAGCTACGAGATAGAGTACCGGATTGTGTGGAATGACGGCACTGAACGCTGGGTGCTGGCGAAGGGGCAAGCCCAATTTGAGGGAGAGGGAGAATCTCAGCGAACGATTGATTTCTTTGGCACATTGCTGGATATTACTGCTACGAAGCAGGGTGAAGCGGAACGCAAACAGGTAGCCGCCGCTCTAGCTCAGAGCAATCAAACCCTTCAAGCGATCATTCAAGCCTGTCCACTGGCGATTATGGGCTTGCGCTCAGATGGCACAGTGCAGATCTGGAATCCTGCCGCCGAACGAATCTTTGGCTGGAGCCAACAGGAAGTTTTAGGCAATTTTTTACCCGCAATTCCTGATAATAAGCAGAATGAGTTCTTAACCAACCTGGCAGTGACAATTCAGGGACAAGGTTTAACTGGAGTTGAGGCACAGCGTCAGAGGAAGGGCAATGTCCCGTTTGATGTAGAACTCTGGACTGCGCCAGTCGATGAAACTCAGGCAGGAATTAGCTGTGTATCGGTCGTTGCCGACATTACCGCTCGTAAACAAACTGAAGCAGCTTTGCGTCTCAGCGAAGAGCGACTGCACAGCTTTGTCTCAGCGAATGTCATTGGAATTTTGTTTGGAGATCTGGAGGGCGGCATTCAGGAAGCGAATGACGAATTTCTCAGAATTGTGGGATACACCCGTGAAGATTTGCAGGCAGGAAGGCTGAGATGGATTGATATTACTCCTCCTGAGTATTTGCCGTTGGACGAGGAAGCCATTGTTGAAGCGCGGAGCCGGGGAGCCTGTACGCCCTATGAGAAGGAATATATTCGCAAAGACGGTCGTCGAGTTCCAGTTTTAATCGGTTTTAGTTTGGCTTATGGGGTGCGAGAAGAGGCAGTTACCTTTATTCTGGATTTGAACGATCGCAAGCAGGCAGAAGAATCGTTACGCCAAAGTGAGGAACGGCTACGTCTCGCCTTATCAGTGGGTCAATCAGGAATTTGGGATTGGGATATTGTCAACAATCACATCACTTGGTCTGAGCAAATTTATCAGTTTCATGGTTTAACGCCCGGCACCTTTAGCGGCAAAGCAGAGGATTTTGCAGAGCTAATTCATCCTGAGGATCGCACAAAAGTCTTGGCAGCCATTCAGCAGGCGATCGAACAGCGATCGAGCTATGAAACTGAATTTCGGGCTGTCCAATCCTCTGGGGCAATTCGTTGGCTCTCCACCAAAGGAGGTGTTATTTTCGATTCTCAAGGCTATCCGGTGCGAATGTTGGGGGCGACAATCGACATTACTGAGCGCAAAGCGATCGAAGCAGAGCGAGAACAGCTATTGAGACGAGAGCAACTTGCTCGTGAGCAGGCAGAAGCTGCTAACCGGGTGAAAGATGAGTTCCTTGCGGTGCTGTCCCATGAATTAAGAACTCCTTTAAATCCAATTTTGGGCTGGACGAGACTGTTACGCACTCGCTCATTTGATGCGGCAGCGACCGATCGCGCCCTCGATACGATCGAACGCAATGCAAAACTTCAGTCTCAGCTCATCGAAGATCTGCTAGATGTCTCTCGCATTCTTCAAGGAAAAGTAAGATTAGAGGCTCGCCCCGTTGATCTAGTGACCACGATCGAAGCAGCCCTCGAAACAGTGCGACTGTCAGCGGAAGCAAAAGGCATTCAGATTCAGACTGCATTCAATTTTAGGGGTGGACAGGCGAATGGCGATGGGAATCGTCTCCAGCAAATTGTATGGAATCTGCTCTCCAACGCCATCAAATTTACTCCGTCCGGTGGTCGAGTGCAGGTTCGCCTCGATCGCCTAGGAACTGATGCTCAAATTCAGGTGAGCGACACAGGAGAGGGAATTAGCCCTGACTTCCTGCCTTATATTTTTGAATATTTTCGGCAAGCTGATAGCAGCACGACCCGTCGATTTGGCGGATTGGGGTTGGGATTAGCGATCGTCCGTCATCTGGTTGAACTGCATGGCGGTACAGTGAAAGCGGAAAGTCCAGGTGTCGGTATGGGCACGACCTTTACAGTTCAACTTCCCCTGATGGTATCGGCGTTAACCCCTGATTTAGAGCCACGGTTACCCACTCAAGAAATGCATCATTTGAATGATGTTTCTATTTTAGTTGTGGATGATGAAGCAGATATGCGGGAGCTGATTCGTTTCATTCTGGAAGAACAGGGGGCAACAGTTAGGGTAGCAGCATCCGCAGCTGAAGCCTTGCAGCAAATTGCTGAATCATTGCCAGATATTATCATTAGCGACATTGGGATGCCCGAAATGGATGGTTACGCTTTAATAAGAGGAATCCGCATGAGCTTATCGAAGCAGGAAAAAATGACTCCCGCAATTGCCTTAACTGCCTATGCCGGGGATGTCAACGAGCAACAAGCCCTATCTGCTGGATTTCAACGCCATCTTGCCAAACCAATCGAACCAGAACAACTCCTGAAGGCGATCGCGCAGGTAATGGCAGAATCATTCCAACCTCCTGGTCTTTTGACAAATAATTAATTGGGGCTTGATCATTCACCACGGGAACAGCAGAGGAGCAGCTAGCGTGACATTCACATTATCTGGATTGACGATTGACGATTTAATTCAAGAAGGAACAAAATCGCTCATTTACCGGGGTGTGAGAGCGGAAGATGGTTGCTCTGTGGTCATTAAAGGGTTGCGTCCAGAGCAGTGTAGTGCTCGAAATATCGAGCAACTCAAGCATGAATACGCGATCGGACAACAGCTCAACTTACCAGGAACGGTGCGGGCATTGGCTTTAGAATTCAATCGAGGAGTTCCCTATCTTATTCTGGAAGACTTTGGGGGACAACCGCTCGATCGACTTTTGAGTCAGTTTCGCGAACCTGTTGCCTTTCTCAACATGGCATTGCAAATTGTAGATGCCCTGGCACAAATCCATCAGCGACACATTGTTCACAAAGATATTAAACCTCAAAATATTATTGTCAATTTAGATCAAAATCAGGTCAAAATTGGCGATTTCGGATTAGCCGCATTCCTGCCTTACGAAAGCCAAATTATCAGCAATTCTAACCGGATTGAAGGCAGCTTGCCCTATTTGTCACCAGAGCAGACTGGACGCATGAATCGCGGCATTGATCAGCGCAGCGATTTGTACTCGTTAGGGGTGACTTTCTATGAAATGCTAACCGGGCAGTTGCCGTTTCAGGGAAATGATCCGCTGGAGTGGATTCACTGTCATATTGCCAAAACACCGATCGCTCCTATTGCTATCAATCCAGCCATTCCTCAGGTCATATCTGACATTATCCTGAAATTGTTGGCAAAGGTAGCAGAAGATCGCTATCAGAGTGCGATCGGATTGCAGACGGATCTAGAGCGTTGCTTGCAGTTATGGGAAACGACAGGAGAGATTCTTCCATTTCCGATTGCCGAGCAGGATATCTCCGATCGCTTTCAGATTCCCCAAAAGCTATACGGACGCGAACCAGAAATTACTCAGCTCCTGACCGTATTTAACCGAGTTGTGGCAGAAGGAAAACCGGAACTGATTTTAGTCTCTGGCTACTCTGGAATCGGGAAGTCTTCTCTGGTCAACGAATTGCACAAGTCAATTGTGCAAACGCGAGGCATCCTGATTTCGGGTAAGTTTGATCAATACAAACGCGATATTCCCTACACCACGATCGTTCAAGCATTTCAAGGATTAGTCCGTCAACTTCTGACTGAGCCAGAAGAAAAGTTAGTGATTTGGCGCGATCGAATTCAATCGGCTGTCGGTAACAATGGCAAGTTGATTACCGATGTGATTCCAGAAGTCACCCTGATTATTGGCGAACAGCCTCCCATTCCCGTACTAGGTTCAACCGAATCGCAGAACCGCTTCAATCTGGTCTTTCAAAATTTTATTAGCGCATTTGCCCAAGCTGACTATCCCCTAGCAATTTTTCTAGACGATATGCAGTGGGCAGATAGTGCAACGCTGAGCCTGATTCAGACGATTGCCACAGGTTCAAGTCTTCAGTTCCTCTGCTTCTTACTTGCCTACCGAGATAACGAAGTCGATATTTCTCATCCATTTAACTTGATGGTAGAGAAACTGAACCAACAGGGAATTCCATTAACAGAAATTGTATTGTCGCCACTTGATCTTGGCTGCGTGAATCAGCTAATTGCAGAGACTCTTCGATGTTCACTTCAGCAATCAGAACCTTTAGCAGAATTAGTGTTGCACAAGACTGGTGGAAATCCCTTTTTTGTAAATGAGTTTCTCAAAACCTTGTCTCAGGAAAATCTATTACGTTTCAATTCATCTGAGAAAACTTGGCAGTGGGACATTGACCAGATTGAAACAAAGGGGTTTACCGACAATGTGGTCAATCTGATGATTGAGCGAGTGCAAAAGCTATCATCAGAGGCTCAACAACTTCTTAAGTTTGCTTCCTGTATTGGGAATCAATTTAATCTAGAGAGTTTGGCGATCGTTGCTGAAAAATCTGCTAATACAATCGCAGAAGCACTTTGGGAAGCAGTGCTGCGAGGTTTAATTGCTGTCGGAGAACAAATTGAATCTGCTGAAAAGCACTACTCTTTTGTTCACGATCGCATTCAGCAAGCGGCTTATGCGCTCATTCCCGATGCCCAGAAGCAACTCGTTCACCTCCAGATTGGGCGATTGTTGCTCAAAAACCTGAACGCTGAACAGTTAGAAGACCGATTATTTGAGGTCGTGAGTCATCTCAATCGCAGTCATGAACATATCACTGGCCTAGAAGAAATTAATCAGCTCGTGCAATTAAATATTGCAGCAGGCAAGCGGGCAAAAGCCTCGACTGCTTACGTTCCAGCGTTAAGATTTTTTGATGCAGCAAGCCACCGACTGCCGTCCGATGCCTGGAATACTAACTATCCCCAAGTCTTTCATCTCTTTACCGAATTGGCAGAATGTGAGTATTTAACAGGAAATTTAGAGCGAGCAGAGGCTTTGTTTCAGTTACTCCTGAGCAAAGCTCAAACTAATTTAGATCGAGCAACGATCTATATGCTTCAGATCAGGCTGTATCAGGTTGCAGGGCAATATGACAAGGCATTTAGAGTTGGATTGACAGCACTTAAGCTATTTGAAGTTACGTTTCCCGAAACAGATGAGCAGGTACAGCAGGCAATTGATTTAGAGAAGCAACAGGCAACCGTGAATCTGGGCGATCGTCAAATTGCTGACTTAATTGATGCTCCAGTCATTCAAGACCCAACCCTAAGAACCATTATTAGTCTCCTCACCTCGATAGGGCCACCTGCCTATCTTAGTAAGCCCAACTTGTTTCCCCTGGTGGTTCTCAAAGCTCTCAACTACTCGTTGAAATTTGGTAATACCGAAGAATCCTGTTTTGCCTACAGTATGCATTCCATGCTGCTGGTCTCGATGTTTCGAGATATTCCGGCAGGTTATGCTTTCTCGGAAATGACGATTCGATTAAATCAAAAGCTGAATGACCCTAAATACAAGGGCACAGTTCTCCACATTCACGGGAGCCATATCAACGTCTGGCGACATCACATGGCAACAGATTTGCCGTTTCTAGAACAGGGATTTCTGGGTTGTGTGGAAGCGGGCGACATCACAATGGCAAATTACAATGGCTTCCAGGGTTCCTGGCAAATGATCGAAGCCCTTACTCCCCTAACGGATGCCGATCGCGCCATTCGGAAATATCTTGCGTTTGCCCAGCAATCGAAGCACGAAGCAGCTTACCAGACGATTCGTTTGCAACAGCAATTTATTCTAAATTTACAGGGACAAACGCATCACTTCCAGACGCTAAATGGCGATGAATTTGATGAGGGGCAGACTCTGGCAATCCTGAGACGAACAGAATTTGGGAGCGGCATTGTTTTTTACTACATCATCAAACTGATTGTCTTTTTCACCTACGAGCAATATCAAGAGGCACTCCAGTCTGCTCAGGAAGCGTTCAAAGTTTTAGGTGCAGTGCGATCGCTGCCAATCGAAGCTAATTACTTATTGCATCACTCCCTCGTCCTAACGGCACTCTATTCAAGCCAATCCAGCAAGGTGCAGGCTGAGTCTCTAGCAACATTGCAGCAACAGCAACAGCAGCTCCAATATTGGGCAGATTATTGTCCGGCTAACTTCTTACACAAAGCATTGTTAGTGGCGGCTGAGGTTGCCCAAATTGAAGAACGTGATTTGGAAGCAATGCGTTTGTATGAGCAATCTATCAAATCTGCTCAGGAGTATGAATTTGTACAGTATGAGGCGTTGGCGTATGAATTGGCGGCAAAGTTTTACCTAAAACGGAAATTTGAAGCGATCGCCAAAACTTATTTTCAAGAAGCGAGAAATGCCTATTTGCGCTGGGGAGCAGTGGGCAAAGTGACCCATCTTGAAGACTGCTATCCGGCTCTGCTGCCTCAGTTCAAACCAGCTTCTCCTAAAGATCCTGCAACGTCCTCTAGCACAACCTTTGTCAGCAGTGGAGTACAGCTTGAGATTTTGTCGGTAATTAAAGCATCACAAACCATTTCCAGTGAGATCGTTCTATCCGAACTGCTAAAAACGCTAATGCAAATTGTGATTGAGCAGGCGGGAGCCGAAGTGGGTTATGTGCTACTATTTCGTCGCGATCGATTGGTCATTGAAGTCGAAGCGAGAGCAAATCGCGCGAACGAGCAACTGAGAATTCAACAGTCTATGGCAGATGCTGAAACTTCACCGCTTGTTCCTCAATCGATTCTCAACTATGTACAGCGAACCCAAGAAACAGTCATTTTAGAAGATGCTGCAACATCTACTCTTTTCTCAGAAGATCCGTATGTGATTCGTAATCAGCCCAAATCTATCCTGTGTTTACCGATCGCTCGCCAATCTAAACTCATTGCTATTCTGTATTTAGAAAATAATTTAGCAACCAAAGCGTTCACGCAAGCCCAGTTTTCTGCGTTGGAGATCTTATCGGCCCAAATCGCGATTTCATTAGAAAACGCTCAACTGTATCAGGAATTAGCCGAAAGCCGAGAACAGCTCAATCTGGCTTTGCAGTCCGGGCAAATTGGCGTTTGGAGTTGGGACGTGGTGAACGACCGGGTCGAATGGGACGACCAAATGTATCAAGCATTCGGCGTGAGCCGTGAAACGTTTAGCTGTACGTTAGAGGCTGTTCTGGGCTGTATTCACCCCAATGATCGCGACTATTTCACCCAAACGCTCAGCCAAACTTTGGCAGATCGAATAGAACATAACCTGGAATATCGGGTTGTTTTTCCTGATGGCACAATTCACCAGATTGCAGCGAGAGGCCGTCCCTTTTTTGACGAAGTGGGGCAGCCGATTCAGATGACAGGAATTGTACTGGATATCACCGAACGTAAATTAGCAGAAAAGCGGCAGTTACAGCTTCTTCAGGAGCAAACTGCCCGTGCCGAAGCAGAATCTGCGAACCGGATAAAAGATGAGTTTTTGGCAGTGCTATCCCATGAGCTGCGATCGCCCCTTAATCCCATTCTGGGCTGGTCACGGCTGCTGCGTACCCAAAAATTATCTGATGCAAAAAGAGTACAGGCATTGGAGACGATCGAGCGTAATGCCAAACTGCAATCTGAACTGATCGAAGACCTGTTAGATGTATCGCGAATTCTGCAAGGGAAACTGAGTCTCAATACTGCTCCAGTAAATTTAGTACCAATGATACAAGCAGCCGTTGAAACAATGCGCTTAGCAGCAGAAGCAAAATCAATTGAGATTAAGATGAGTCTTGATCCTCATATTGGACAAGTGCTGGGAGATTCAAATCGCTTACAGCAGGTTGTCTGGAATCTCATTTCCAATGCGGTGAAATTTACGCCAACCAGAGGACGGGTAGAGGTGAAGCTAGAGCAAGTCGAAATTGAGCCTAACGAATTGGAAATTCAAAATGGAGCGAACTCTCAGCTTGCTTACGCTCAAATTAGCGTGATCGACACAGGCAAGGGCATTCACCCATCGTTCCTACCCCATGTTTTTGAATACTTCCGTCAAGCGGATAGTGCGACGACCCGTAAGCATGGGGGCTTGGGATTGGGGTTGGCGATCGTGCGCCATTTTGTCGAACTGCACGGAGGCACAGTTCAAGCTGAAAGTGCGGGAGAAGAGTTAGGCGCAACGTTTACGGTCAGACTCCCGCTGATGCCTGTTCAATCGACGGTACAGGGAAGCATTCAACCCTTAGAACCTGCATTCACCCTGAATGGGCTTCAGATTCTTGTGGTTGACGACGACACTGACACTCGCGAGGTTGTTGCCTTTATATTAGAACAAGCAGGAGCAAACGTTTTAACGGCCGCTTCAGTTGCCGAGGCATTGGCAGTATTATCACAGTCCCAGCCAAATCTCTTGCTCAGTGACATTGGAATGCCGGATATGGATGGCTATATGCTGATTCGTCAAGTCAGAACCCTACTTCCAGAACAGGGCGGAAAAATTCCGGCAATTGCCCTCACTGCCTTTGCTGGAGAGATGAATCAACAACAAGCCCTAGCTGCCGGATTTCAGATGCACATTTCAAAACCTGTTGAACCAGAACATCTTATCTCTATGATTGCTAGCCTGGTCGTTCAATGAGCTGATGTTTGTCCTGAATTTTCTGAAAGTGGTGCTTGTATGGAATTGAATCCGATAAATGCAAACAGCGATCGCCTCCTATCACCAGAACCATTGGCGCAGCTTCCTTTTCAGGCTCAGGTTCTGTCGCAAAAATGATAAGAAGGCTCAATTTCCTCTGACCTCAATCTAAATGGTATCCCAATCCCTGTTTAAGTGGCGGCACTTCTTGCCCGAAATCATCGTGCTGAATGTGCGCGGTGGGTGTTGAGCTACGCCCCAGAACTGGACAAACGCATTCGTCCTCATTTGAATCCGACGAACGATTCAGATGCAGGTGGACGAGACGTACATCCAGGTGAAAGGCGAGTGGAAATATCTGTATAGCGCTACCAAAGCGTATTAGGACGTATATTAGAGGGGTAGTGTTGTGAAGCATGGCTATGGCTGCCCCCTACAGCGAAGATATGCGCTCCAAAGCAATTGCTGCGGTGAAACGTGGTGAA
>JAESGH010000120.1_pt1 | contig 180240 bp, 167 predicted proteins | sample 9269641 | NCBI WGS metagenome assembly JAESGH01 (sample SAMN14515345, study PRJNA621665) | algae metagenome | isolation source: Phormidium tanganyikae FI6-MK23 and co-occurring heterotrophs from granitic... | place: USA: Fort Irwin, California | collected 1998-05-24
GCCCCCACCGCATGCTGGCAAAGGAACCCGGCAATTTTGCCCAGAAAGGCTATAGTTTCGATGTCCCAGATGATCCGCGTCACCCTTCCCGATGGCTCTGCCCGGGACGTCGTGCGCGGGACTACCCCGGCACAGATTGCCGCCGACATCGGGCCGGGCCTGGCCAAGGCCGCGCTGGCCGCGAAGATCGACGGCGAACTGCGCGACATCATGCGCCCGCTGGAGGAAGATACCAACCTGGCGCTGGTGACGAGCCGCGACGAGGCCGATGCGCTCGAACTGGTGCGCCATGATTACGCGCACCTGCTGGCGGAGGCGGTGCAAAACCTGTTCCCCGGCACGCAGATCACCTTTGGCCCGTCGACGGGCGACGGCTTCTATTACGACTTCGCGCCGACCGCCGAGCATGGCCCGTTTCGCGACGAAGAATTGCCGCTGATCGAGGAAGGAATGCGCCGGCTGATCGCGGCCGACCTGCCGCTGACGCGCGAAGTGTGGGAGCGCGACAAGCTGATCGCCAAATGGCAGGCGGATGGCGAGACGTTCAAGGCCGAATGGGCCGCCGAGCTGCCGCAAAGCGAAGAGCTCACCGTCTATCGCTCGGGTGATGGCTGGATGGACATGTGCCGCGGCCCGCACCTGGCCTCGACGGGCAAGCTCGACCCCGCGGCGTTCAAACTGACGCGCGTGTCGGGCGCCTATTGGCGCGGCGACCAGAAAAACGCCCAGCTCAGCCGCATCTATGGCACCGGCTGGCTCAACAAGAAGCAGCTCGCCGAACATCTCGTCCGGCTGGAGGAGGCCGCCAAGCGCGACCACCGCAAGCTGGGTCAGGAGATGGACCTGTTCCATCTGCAGGCCGAAGCGCATGGCTCGGTGTTCTGGCACCCCAAGGGCTACATGATCTGGCGCGAGCTCGAGGCCTATATGCGCCGCGCGATCGACGGCGCGGGCTACCGCGAGGTCAAGACGCCGCAGGTCATGGACGCGCGCCAGTGGGAGCAGTCGGGCCATTGGGGCAAATATCGCGAAAATATGTTCGTGATCCCCGACGAGGTACCGAATGTCGAGGACGACGGTCCGATCATCTCGGACGACGCCGAATGGATGGCGCTCAAACCGATGAACTGTCCCGCTCACGTCCTGATCTTCCGCCAGGGGATGAAGTCGTATCGCGACCTGCCGCTGCGCCTCTATGAAAATGGCTGCTGCCACCGCAACGAACCGCATGGCGCGCTGCACGGGCTGATGCGCGTGCGCCAGTTCACCCAGGACGACGCGCATATTTTCTGCCGCGAAGACCAGATCGTCGGCGAAGTGCAGGATTTCTGTGCGCTCGCCGACCGTATCTACAAGGATCTGGGTTTTGAAGGCTATGCGATCAAGCTCGCGCTGCGCCCCGAAAAGCGCTTCGGGACCGAAGAGATGTGGGACATGGCGGAAACCGAGCTGCGCGCCGCGGTCGCCGCTGCGGGCCTCAATACCCCCGAATATGGCTGGGAAGAACTGCCGGGCGAGGGCGCCTTTTACGCGCCCAAACTCGAATGGCATCTGACCGACGCGATCGGGCGGACCTGGCAGGTGGGGACGATCCAGTCCGACCGCGTGCTTCCCGACCGTCTCGACGCATCGTACATCGCCGAGGATGGCGAGCGTCACCGCCCGGTGATGCTCCACCGCGCGATCTTTGGTAGCTACGAACGCTTCATCGGCATTTTGATCGAGCATTTCGCGGGCAAGCTGCCGGTGTGGCTGGCGCCGGTGCAGGCTGTCGTCGCGACGATTGTTAGCGACGCCGACGATTATGCGCGCGATGCCACCGCACAGCTGTCAGCCGCCGGGATCCGCGTCGAAACCGATCTGCGCAACGAAAAGATCAACTATAAGGTTCGCGAACACAGCCTGGCTAAGGTTCCGTACCTGCTCGTCGTCGGCAAGCGCGAGGCCGACGAAGGCACCGTCGCGATCCGCACCCTCGGGCAGGACGGCCAGCGCATCATGCCGCTCGCCGAAGCGATCGCGATGCTGAAGGGCGAAGCGACCCCGCCCGACCTGCGCCGTTGATCGCCAAGTCGGAACGCCGCCCGCACCGGTGGCGGCGCTGGCTGCTGTTGCTGGCGCTGCTCGGTGCGGCGTTACTAGCCAAGGGCTATTGGAACGCGACGCGCGATCCGGTGGTCCGCACCGCGTCGGTTGCGGTCGCCGACTGGCCGGCGGGGCAGCCGCCGCTGAGACTGCTGTTACTGTCGGACATCCATGTCGCCGGTCCCGATATGCCGCCCGAACGGCTGGCCAGGATCGTCGCGCAGCTTAATCGACTGCGCCCCGACGTCGTGCTGATCGCGGGCGATCTGGTCAGCGAAAAGCGCAGCGCAACGCATATCTATACCGCCGCCGAAGTCGTCGCGCCGCTGGGCAAGCTGCGCGCGCCTTTGGGCGTGGTGGTCGCGCCGGGCAATCACGATCATTGGTTCAAGCCCGACGCGCTGCGCGGCGAATTGGAGAAGCGCGGACTTCGCGTGCTCCAGAATGAGGCGGTCAAACTGGGTTCGCTCATCGTCGGTGGGGTCGATGACGATTATTCGGGGCACGACGATGTTCCGGCGACGCTGGCCGCAATGGACCGTCTCGGCCCTGGCGTCCCGCTGCTGTTGACGCACAGCCCCGACATCATCCCGGACGTCAAGCGCCCGGTCGCTGCGATCTTAGCCGGACATACCCATTGCGGGCAGATCCGCTTCCCCTTCATCGGCGCGCTTTCCTATGTGTCGCGCTACGGCGACCGCTTTGCGTGCGGCGACATGACCGACAATGGCCGGCGGGTGTTTGTCGGGGCAGGGCTGGGGACCAGCCTGCTGCCGCTGCGCTATCTGACGCCCCCCGACGTTTGGCTGATCACGCTGGGGCCAAAGGCGACAGCCGAGTGACCGACCTGCAAAGTCTGGTCGGCATAGCGCCACTGACGCTGGCGGGCGCGGCGGCGATGACCTTCGGCGCCGCCTATGTGCGCGGGCTCACTGGTTTCGGCATGGCGATCATCCTCGTGCCTTTGCTCGGCTTGATCATCACCCCGGGTGAGGCGGTGGTGCTCGGCATCCTGCTGCAACTGCTGATCGGGCCGGTCGGGCTGAAGGTCATCCTCGCCGATGCCGATCGCTCGACTGCCGTGCCAATTGCGCTGGCCGCGATGGCGACGACCCCGCTCGGGATGCTCGCGCTCGACGCGGTAACGCCAGACGTGGCGCGGCTGCTCATCACTTTGGTGGCGGTTGGGGCGTTTGTCGCAGTGTTGCTGCCCAAACAGCCCGAAGGCCACCGGCCGGGTCGGCTGGCAATCGGTGGCACGGGTGTGGTGTCCGGCATCCTGACCGGCTTCGCCGCGATGCCCGGCCCGCCCGTCGTTCCCTTCTATCTGCGCAGCGCGCTGCCGCCCAAGACTGCGCGCGCGTCGATGATGCTGATCTTTTTCGCCACCGCGATCGCCGGGACGCTCGCAGCGCTGTGGGTTGGGATTGCGACGTCGCGGCTGCTGATCCTGTCGCTGCTGCTCTTCGCGCCGATGTGGGTCGGCAATTATGTCGGCGGGCGCCACTTTGGCCGCGTCGCACCGCACGTGTGGCAAGCGATGGTCGCGGTCGTGCTGGGCGTCGCTGCAGTGGCGGCGGTGGTGCGGATCCTGGACTGATGGCGGTCTTGGTTGTGGGTCGAGTGAAGGGATTTCGCACGAAGACACAAAGATACAAAGATACGAAGATGCTGGCTCGGGCCGACAGGCCCATTTCTGCGTGACCGTTGCGGACGGAGGCAATGTTGGAAAGTGAATGCCGCTTTGTGGCAAACACGACCTTCTTCGTGTCTTTGTGTCTTCGTGCGAACCAAATATCTGAAGCGCGCAGCCCGACGCGCCGTCCGACCGGGTAAACTTACAGGCTCCGCAGCGCCTGCGCTGGTTTGGCCGACAACAACGGCCAGCTGCCCGCAATACCGATCAAGAACGACAGCCCAGCGCCGCCGATCAATGTTGCGCCGACGACCAGCGGATCGGGGGCAAAGGTGAAATCGAACAGGCTGACAACGACATAGCGCGCCGCGATCAGGCCGAGTCCGAGCGCCAGCACCGCGAGAACTGCCGCCAGCACCGCATATTCCATCGCCTGCGCGCCCAGAATCTGGCTGCGCGTCGCGCCGAGCAGTTTCAGGATCACGCTGTCGTACACCCGCCGCTCGCGGCTCGCGGCGATCGCACCGATCAGCACCGCGATTCCGGCCAGGATCGCGATGCTCGCCGCCGCCGCGATCGCCTGGCTCATCTGGGTCAGCAACGTCGTCACTTGGCTGACCACATCGCGCACCGCGATCAGCGAGGCCGAAGGAAACGCGCGCGGAATGCTGCGCGCCAGCTCGGTTTCGGCTTTGGGATCGACGGCGACCGTGGCGACCATATTGTGCGGCGCGGCGTCGAAGGCGCCGGGCGAAAAGACGAGCACATAGTTGAGCCCGAAATTGTCCCACTGCACGGTGCGGAACGACGCGACCTTCGCCTGCACCTCGACCCCCAGCACATTGACGCTCAGCGTGTCGCCGATCTTGAGGCCCAGCGAGGTCGCGACCTCCTGCTCGACGCTGACCAGCGGCGGTCCCTTGTAATCCGCGGCCCACCATTGGCCGCCGACCAGCTCGCTGCCGCTGGGCGGCACCGCGCTATAGGTCAGCCCGCGGTCGCCGCGCAGCACCCACGCGCCCTCGGGCAGCTCGGCGAGTTCATCGACGCGCTGGCCGCGAAATTCGGTGACGCTGCCGCGCAGCGCCGGGATCATGTTGATCTGCGCGTCCGGAGCAGCCTTGGTCACCATCGACCGGAATTGCGCGGCGCCATCGCGCGGCACGTCGAGCACGAAAAAGCTCGGCGCGCGCTGCGGCACGGTGCGTGCGATTTCGTTGGTAATGCTGGTCTGGATCGCGGCGAGGGTGACGAACAGGGTCAGCCCGAGGCCGAGCGCGACGACCAACGCGCCGGTCGAGGCGCCCGGTCGGTGCAAATTGGCGAGCGCAAGGCGCAGCAAAGGACGGCGCGGGCGGGGCAGGCGGCTAGCAATGCGGCGCACCAGCCAGCCGAGTCCGACGAGGATCAGCAGCAGGCCGATCGCAGCACCGATGAAGCCGAGCGCAAACAATGGCTCGCGCGCGGTGCCGACCGCAAGCGCGACGATGGCGATCAGCGCCGCCGCCACGGCGACCAGTGCGGGCCGGTCGATCCGTGCCGCCTTGTCGACGGTAGCGCGATAGAGCCCCGCTGCGGGAATATGCTTCGTGGCCGCGAGCGGCGGCATCGCAAAGGCGAAGGCGATCAGCAGGCCATAGGCGGCGCTGACCGCAAGCGGCAGCGGATAGAGCGCGAAGCCGGGGCGGACCGGCAGGACGTCGCCCGCAATCGCGCCGATCGCGAACGGCGCCAGCGCGCCGACGACGAGCCCGGCGAAAATCGACACTGCGGCGACTGCCAGAATCTGCAAGCCATAGATGCGCAGCACCGTCGCGCTGTCGGAGCCGAGCACCTTGAGCGTCGCGAGGCCGGGGCGCTTACCCGCGAGATAGCTCGCCACGCCATTGCCGACACCGATCCCGGCGATCACCAGCGCGGCAAGCCCGACAAGTGACAGGAACTGCCCCATGCGCTCGATAAAGCGCCGCGTTCCGGGCGCGCCATTGCTGCGGTCGGTGATCTCCCACCCCGCTTCGGGGAACTGCGCGGTCAGCGCTTTGCCGACTGCTTCGGGATTGGCGCTGGTGGGCAGGCGCACGCGATATTTGCTCTCGTACAGGCTGCCCGGCTGGATGAGTTGGGTCGCGGGCAGGTCGGCGATGCCGATAATCGCGACGGGGCCGAGGGTGAAACCTTCGCCCAACCGGTCGGGTTCTTCGGCGATGACACCATCAATAAGGAACGGTTTTTCGCCGAACTTCACGCGCTCGCCGACGTTCAGGTCAAGCCGCGAGGCGAGATCTTTCCCGATCCAGATGCTGCCCGCAGGGGGCGGGCCTCGGCGTGCGCCGTTTTCCAGTCGCATCGTGCCGTAGAGCGGATAGGTGCCGTCGACGGCTTTCAGCTCGGACAGCAAGGCATCGCCGTCCGGCGCATTGGCCATCGCGCGCATCCGCACCGTCGCCGACGGCGTGCCGACGCGCCGGAACCCGGCAATTTCTTCGGCCGTCGCTTCGCGCTGCGGGATGCCGAATTCGATGTCGCCGCCCAGGATCGTCTGACCGCGCGCCTCAAGTTCGGACGTTATGCCGCTGGTCAGGCTACCAATCGCCGCCAGCGTCGCGACGCCGAGGAACAGGCACACGGCGAGCAGGCGCAGGCCGCGAATGCGCGTCGCGAGATCGCGGCGGGCAATCCGCCAGAGGGAGGCGAGGGGGAGCATCAGCCGCTCCTCCCTGTCGCGAAGCGATGGGGAGGGGGACCGCTCGCGAAGCGAGTGGTGGAGGGGCCGCGACGGTTGCGCCAAAGCCCCTCCGTCAGCGACTTCGCCGCTGCCACCTCCCCATGGCTACGCCACAGGGAGGATTCGGTAAGTTCAACCTTCACGCGGCCTGCTCTTCGATTTTTCCATCATGCATCACGACAACCCGGTCGCAATGCTGCGCCAGCTCGGGATCATGGGTGATAATCAGCAATGTCGCGCCCAAAGCTGCGCGGCGCGCAAAGATCAGCTCGATGATCGACTGTCCGGTCGCGGTGTCGAGATTGCCCGTCGGCTCATCGGCAAAGATGATCGCGGGCGAACTCGCCATCGCGCGCGCGATCGCCACGCGTTGCTGTTCGCCGCCTGACAGCTGCGCCGGGTAATGGGTCAGGCGGTGGCCGAGCCCGACGGCTTCGAGTTCGGCCGCAGCGCGCCCGAACGGATCGGCGATCCCTGCCAGCTCCAGCGGCACCGCGACATTCTCCAGCGCGGTCATCGTCGGCAGCAGGTGGAACGCCTGCAGCACGATGCCGATCCGCCCGCGCCGCGCGCGCGCCAACTCATCCTCGTCCATCGTCGTGAAATCGAGCCCCGCCACACGGATGCTGCCGCCGTTGGCGCGCTCCAGCCCGGCGAGCACCGCCATCAACGAGCTTTTGCCCGAGCCCGACGGACCGAGCAGTGCGACCGAGGCGCCCGCGGGCACCTCCAGATCGACGCCGCGTAAAATTTCGACTGGGGCCTTGTCGCTGCCGAGGGTCAGCGTCACATTATGGGCGGCGATCGCCATATCAGGCGCCCCGGCCTGAGGGGGTCGAGTGTCGGGCAAGGAGAGAACCCTTTGGAAAAACGAACGGCCGGATGGCGCGCTTACGCCGTATATGGTTGCGCGATCGCACTTTGCCAACCGCTCGCCGCATGCGGATCGGCGGAAACCCCGGCGGCTTCGACCAACGACAAGGTCGCCGCCAAGGCAGCCCCTGCCGTTCCCGCCGACGCCCCGCTCGTCATCGCGTTTGGCGACAGCCTTTACGCTGGGTATCAGCTCGGTCCGAAGGAAGGATTGTCGCCGCAATTGCAGGCGGCGCTGACCGCCGATGGCGTCGTCGCGCGGGTGCAGAATGCCGGGGTGTCCGGCGACACGACCGCTGCGGGGCGCCAGCGGCTGACCTATGTGCTCGACAATGCCAAGGTAAAGCCCGCGCTGGTGCTGCTCGGGCTGGGCGGCAACGACATGCTGCGCGGCATCGGCCCTGACCAGACGCGCGCCAACCTCGACGCGATGCTTGCCGAACTTCAGAAGCGCGAGATTCCGGTGCTGCTCACCGGCATGATGGCCTCGCCGAACATGGGCAGCGACTATGCGAAGAAATTCAATCCGATCTATTCGGAACTTGCCGCCAAATATGATGTGAGTTTTTATCCGTTCATTCTCGACAATGTCGTGACGGACAAGGCGCTGATGCTGGGCGACAATATGCACCCCAACGCGAAAGGTGTGACGGTGGTGGCCGAGGGGCTGGCGCCGTTGGTCGAGCAGGCGCTACCGAACGCGGGTTGAAAATGATCCTCCCTGTGGCGAAGCCATGGGGAGGGGGACCGTCCGCGTAGCGGATGGTGGAGGGGCCGCGACGGTAGTGCAATGGCCCCTCCGTCAGTCCTTCGGACTGCCACCTCCCCATCGCTTCGCGACAGGGAGGATCGAAACCTAACTCCCCCGCGGCCCGAACAAGATAATCGCCGCCCCGCCCAGGCATACTGCCGCACCGATCAGATCCCAGCGGTCGGGCTTCGCCCCCTCGACCGCCCACAGCCACAACAGCGCCGCGACGATATAGACCCCACCATAAGCGGCATAGGTGCGCCCCGCATGCTCCGCATCGACCAGCGTCAGTAGGTACGCGAACAGCGCCAGCGACGCCATGCCGGGGGCGAGCCACCACACCGACTTGTCCAGCCGCAGCCACGCCCAAAAGGCAAAGCAGCCAGCGATTTCGGCCAGCGCGGCGGCGATATAGGCGAGGGCGGTCATCGGCGCACCGTGGCCGGATCGCGGGCAAATGAAAAGGGGCGACCCGCAAGCCGCCCCTTCCTGTTTCGTCACTGACCGAAAGATCAGAACGCGAAGCCGACGCCCGCAACGAAGGTGTCGAAGTCGCCGAAGTTCTCGATGAACTGGTGACGATATTCGGCCTTCGCATACAGGTTCTGGCCCAGCTTGTGCTGGTAACCGGCGCCGACATACGGATCCTTGATGTCGCTGAAGGTGTAGCCGCCGGTGACATAGGCCTTGCCGGCCGCGCCAACCTTGGCGCCGACGCGACCGCCGGCCGAGAACTGGACGTCGGCGCCGTCGATCAGCACCTTGTCGGCAGCGCCTTCGACGCCGATGAACGCGGTCGAACCGAGATCGAAATCATAACCGGCGGCAGCGCCGATGGTGGCTTCGTCGATGCCGTTGCCGGTGATCAGGCCGCCGCGCACTTCGACGCGGCCTTCGCCGCCTTCGGCCGCCATGGCGGGGGTTGCAACGATGGCCGTCAGGAGAGCGGCTGCAACTGCGAATTTCTTCATTTTGTTTTTCCTTCTGCTTTACCTGGCCACGCCCTTTGGGTCGCGGTCCACCGCCTAAATGGCGTTCGCAGCTGTCGCTTCAATGAACGGAAGTGTCATCATGTGACAATTTTCTTACCTGTGTTATTTTTACCACACAGTACAGAATAGGTATGCATTCGCAACGCGCCGAATCTGGCGGAAAACCGCGCTCAATTCTCGTCATCCCGGCGAAGGCCGGGATCTCGCCGGTGCATGGGGACGCGATGGTGGGATCCCGGCCTTCGCCGGGATGACGTAGAAAGGTCTAGCCCAATGCGACCTGTTTCTCTTCCGCAATCCGGTCGAGTTCGGCGCGCGTCGGCTTGGTCGCGGCGCTCTTGAGCTGCCCGCACGCTGCCATGATGTCGCGCCCGCGCGGGGTGCGCACCGGCGCCGAAATCCCGGCCTTGAAAATCAGATTGCTGAACGCGCGCACCCGCTCGGGCGACGAACATTCATACTGGGCGCCGGGCCAAGGGTTGAACGGGATCAGATTGACCTTGGCGTGCAGGCCATATTGCTTGATCAGCCGAACGAGCTCGCGTGCATCGTCGTCGCTGTCGTTCTTGTCCTTCAGCATCACATATTCAAAGGTGATCCGCCGCGAATTGCCCGCGCCCGGATAGTCGGCGCACGCTTTCAGCAATTCGTCGATGCCATATTTGCGGTTGAGCGGCACGATCTCGTCGCGGATTTCCTTCGACACCGCGTGGAGCGAAACGGCGAGATTGACCCCGATTTCCTCGCCCGCGCGCGCCATCATCGGCACCACGCCGCTCGTCGACAGCGTAATCCGGCGGCGCGACAGCGCCAGCCCGTCGCCGTCCATGACGATCTTCAGCGCGCCTTTGACCTCGTCGAAATTATACAGTGGCTCGCCCATGCCCATCAACACGATGTTGGTCAGGATGCGGCCGTCGGCGGTATAATGGCCGCCTTCTTCGTCATCGTCCTCTTCGGGGTCGGGGCCGAAACCAGCCATCGTCCCCTTGGGCCATTCGCCCAGCTCATCGCGCGCCAGCATCACCTGCCCGACGATTTCGCCCGCGGCGAGGTTGCGGACGAGGCGCATCGTGCCGGTGTGGCAAAAGCGGCAGTTTAGGGTGCAGCCGACCTGGCTCGATACGCACAAGGTTCCCCGATCGGCATCGGGGATGAACACCATCTCATATTCCTGGCCGTCGGCGGCGGCGAGCAGCCATTTGCGTGTCCCGTCGCTCGACACCTGCGCCTCGCGCACCGTCGGGCGGCCGATAATGAACCGGTCGGTCAGCCACGGCCGCATCGTCTTGGCGATGTCGGTCATCGCCTCGAAATCGGTGACCCCGCGGTGGTACATCCAGTGCCAGATCTGCTTGGCGCGCAGCTTTGCGCCCTTGGCGTCCAGACCCGCCTCGACCAGCACCCCGCGGATCGCGTCACGGGTCAGCCCGACCAAGTCAATGCGGTTGCCGCCGCGCAACGGGACGGTGCCCGTCGTGACGGGGTCGATATGGCCAGGAATCTGCATGATGGGCGCGCATATAGGGGGGAAGGAGGAAAAGCGCAATTGCGCGCAAATGCTCCGCATAGCGGTGCCCGCTTGAACCAGTACATCGCCGCAGGTGGCGGGTCGGACGGGTCGCCCTACGGTGTCCCGCAGAAGCTGAGAGGATACTCATATGCGCCGTCATGTTTCCGTCGCTCTCGCGACGCTCATCCTTGCAAGTCCGCCCGCGCATGCCGCGACCGGGCAGAAGATATGCACCCGCCATTCGACGATCGTGCTGGAGCCGGGCGAAAAGGCCGAGGTCAATGGTGCCGGGTCGAGCGGGGTCGAATTGCTGATTTCGGGTCCGGCGGGGCAGTGGATTTTCGCCGATTACAACGGGCTGTCGGCCCCCGGCGCGGGCGACGTGCAGGTCGCTTCGACCAAGACGCAGACGATTGTCCGGCGCGGGCAGCTGCCGCAAATCTACGCCATCTATTCAAAGGCTTCGCGGATGATCGAGGGCAAGCAGCTGTCTGCCTTCGTCAGCGGACTGTATCTTGACCGGCGACCGCTCGCCAAGCCCCGGATCAACGGCACCGATGCCGACCAGACGGTTTGGGACCGCGTCCTGCTGGGTCAGACGGCCAGCTGCGACCTGCGCTGGGTGCCGGGGCAGGGACTGATGAAATAGGCTTCTCGCCTTTCGTCAGCCGACATTGCCCCGGCTCGGCGGCTCATTTGCGGATCGAGCTGACGCGGATCGCCTGATTGCGCGTCGCACCGGCGATCACGACTTCGGCCTGCGCCGACGCGGCTGACCGCGTGTCGGTCCGGCATTGCCGGACGTCGTTCTTGCCTTTCAGGTCGAAATCCGACGCGCTGCCGCACACTTCGACAACCGCGCGCCAGATGCGGCGGTCGAGGCTCTTGGTACCGGCCTCGGTTCGCAGGTCGAGGTCGTGGTGCTGAACGGCGACGCTCGGGTTCGCGGGCGTCGATTGGGCGAGGGCGGGCTGACCAACCGAGGTGGCGGTCAGCGCGGCGAGGATCAGAAGCTTTTTCATCTCATGTCTCCATCGGCCGGCTGTAGAGGAGGGGAGGAAGCCGGTGGACGACAGATAAGCGATCGGTCGGGGCGGCAGGAGCAACGATGTTGCGCGACTATTCTGCAAAATTGCAGAATGCCGCGAAGCCGCATATGACGCACAAGACGTCATGTATGATTGGAACGACCTCAAAGCCTTTCTGGCGGTCGCGGAAACGGGCAGCACCCTGTCCGCCGCGCAGGCGCTGCGCGTCAGCCAGACGACCGTCGCCCGGCGCATCGCGGCGCTGGAGGCTGCGACCGGGCTCAACCTGTTCGAGCGGCGGCAGGCGGGTTATGCGCTGACCCCGGTGGGCGAGGCGATGCTGGGGAGCGCCGCGGCGGTGCGCGAAGCCGCCGATCGTTTTGGTGAAGCTGCCAGTGCATCATCGCGCGAAGTTGGCGGCACGGTCAGCCTGACCGCGATGGAAATCTTTGCGGTGACGATCCTGCCGCCGATCCTGCGCGAGTTGCGCGCCGCGCATCCGGGCATCCACATCCAGCTCGACACGGCGGACGAGCAGCGCGACCTGGCGAGCGGCGCCGCCGATATCGCGATCCGCAGCAGCAAACAGCCGACCGGCGCCGGTCTTGTCGGGCGGCGCATCGCCGACAATCCATGGACCGTTTATTGCAGCCGCGATTATGCCGACCGCCAAGGCATCCCGCACAGCCGCGAACAGCTGGCCGCGCACCCGTTTATCGGCGGCGGCGGCGGGGTGTGGAAACCCTATCAGGCCTGGCTCCAGCAATATGGGCTCGAGGAGTCGGTGGTGATGCAATATGACAGTGCGTCGGGGCTGCTTGCGGGGGTGCGTTCGGGCATGGGGCTCAGCGTCTTGCCCGCCTTCATCGCCGACCGCGAACCCGACCTGATCCGCTGCATCCCGCCCAAGCAGGAAGACACCACCGGGCTGTGGTTGCTGACCCACGAACGGTTGCGCCATGTGCCGCGGGTGCGTCTGGTGCTCGATTTCTTGGCGCTTGAATTGACGAAGCTCGCGCGCGACGGCTGAACTTCAACCCAGCCGCGCACACCCCAAGGCCGCGGCATCGATCGCGGTCGCGGCGCCGCGCAGTCGGTATGTGTCGGCAATCGCGCCGCCGCTGGCCGTGCTGCTCGCGACGCTCATGCTCGGCGCCGATCGCATGGCGGCAACGATGGCGGCGTCCATCCGTGGGTCGCTGGCCCAGCCGTGTGCGCCGTTGCCGGTCAGGATGAAGCGGCGGCTGCCGATGGTCAGGCGCAGGTCGCGTCCGGGTGCGCGCGCTTTTGACAGGCGGACGTAGAATTGGCCGCGGATCCGCGATTTGGGCCAGTAACCGACGCTGGCGTAGGCCTTGACCTGCGGGGTGCCGATCGTCGCCGAGGGCGCGGCAAGCGCATAGCAGCGCGGAGTGGCTTGATCGCGGAACGCGCCCCAGCCGTCGAAAATGCCAAGCGCCGTCGGCGCGGCGGTAAGCGCCGCGGCGGGCAGCGCCACCAGCATCATGAAAAAGAAGGTCCAGCGCCGCATCGCGCCTTCGTTCGCGCGATTGGGGATGCTTTGCAAGCATGGCTTGCACGTGCCGACGCGTGCGTTAAGGAAGGTGGGCATTTTCAGGGGTCGGGAATCGGGGCGACGAATCGCCTTCGATGGCGGCCCTTTCAGGGACTTCTCCCGCGAAACACAGGGATGGCGGATTAGAATGAAAGCGACGATCGAACGCGCAGTGTTGTTGAAGAGCCTTGGCCATGTCCAGTCGGTGGTCGAGCGGCGCAATACCATTCCCATCCTGTCGAACGTCCTGATCGAAGCCGATGCGTCTGGCCAGCTGAAGCTGATGGCGACCGACCTCGACTTGCAAGTCGTCGAAACCATTGCCGCCAAGGTCGAAACCGCCGGGACGACCACCGTGTCGGCGCACACATTGTTCGAAATCGCCCGCAAGCTGCCCGAGGGCGCCGAGGTCAGCCTCGCCGCTGCCGAGGGCAAGATGCAGGTCAAGGCTGGCCGCTCGAACTTCAACCTGCCGACGCTGCCGCGCGACGATTTTCCGGTGATCGCCGAAGGTGACCTGCCGACCAATTTCGAACTGCCGGTCGCCGCGCTGATCCAGATCATCGACAAGACTCGCTTCGCCATCTCGACCGAGGAAACGCGCTATTATCTCAACGGCATCTTCCTGCACGTCGCCGAGGATGCTTCGGGTCCGGTGCTGAAAGCCGCGGCGACCGACGGCCACCGCCTCGCGCGCTACACCGTCACCCGCCCCGAGGGCGCCGAGACGATGCCTGACGTCATCGTGCCGCGCAAATGCGTCACCGAAATCCGCAAGCTGCTCGACGAGGCCGAAGGCAATGTCGAAATCAGCCTGTCGGCGAGCAAGATTCGTTTCCAGCTCGGCAACGCGATCCTGACCTCGAAGCTGATCGACGGCACCTTCCCCGATTACAGCCGCGTTATCCCGACCGCGAACGACAAGCTGCTCAAGGTCGATCCGAAGAGCCTGTATCAGGGCGTCGACCGCGTCTCGACCATCGCCAGCGAAAAGACCCGCGCGGTCAAGGTCGGTCTCGACAAGGATCGTATCACCCTGTCGGTGACCAGCCCTGAAAACGGCACTGCGGCGGAAGAAGTCGCGGCGGTTTACGACAGCGAAGCGATGGAAATCGGTTTCAACGCCCGCTACCTCAGCGACATATTGGGCCAGGTCGATGGCGACAGCGTCGAATTGCATCTGGCCGATGCCAATGCCCCGACGCTGATCCGCGAAAATGAAAAGAGCCCGGCGCTGTACGTGCTGATGCCGATGCGGGTGTAGGGCTTTGCGGCGGCCGGCAAGCGTCTCGCTCGCTATTGCAGCAGCCGTTGCGCTCGCCTTGCCGACCATGGCGGCGGAACCATTTGGCTTCTCCGATCAGGATCGTGCCGACGTCAACTGCCTTGCCGCGAGCAGTATCGCGTTGGGGAACTCGGTCTCGAGCGGTGCGCCGGACTCGGCCGAGGCCGTCGGGATTACAACCGTTCTCACCTATTTTCTGGGAAAGCTGAAAGGTCGGCACGCGGACTTGCGCGTCGCGGATGTTTTGACGCCAGCCGTCCTGCAGGCGCTTGGTCCGATATTGGCAACCGAGGCGCAGCGATGCGGCGCCGAGGCGATCAAGATCGGTGGCGAACTGGAGCAGGCAGGCAATATCCTAACGGCCGCGGAAAATGCTACGGCAACCGCGCGCAACGGCACCTAGTTGCTGCGCGGCAGGGCTTAGCCCGCCTTCGCTACCCGCCAGATCACGCCGCCGGTGTCGTCGGCGACCAGCGCGCTGCCATCCTTGGCGACCTTCACATCCGCCGGACGGCCGCGGGTGGTCTTGCCATCCTTGCCCAGGAACTGGTCGAGCAGCGTGACGGGCAGGGCGTCGACGGGTTTGCCGTTCGCACCGAACTTCACGAACACCACGCTATAGCCCGCCACCGGCTCGCGGTTCCACGACCCGTGCAGCGCGACCAGAGCACCATTTGCCCAGCGCTCGCCAAGATCCAGATCTTGGGTGAAAGTCATCCCGAGCGGGGCGACGTGTGCGCCCAGCCCATAGGCAGGTCGCTTCACATATTGGCGTCGATCCTCGCCTTCCGGTTCGACGCGCGGGTCGATGTAGCCGCCCCAATAATACCACGGCCAGCCATAGAAATCGCCTTCGGTGACGTTGGTCAGATAATCCGGGACCAGGTCGCTGCCGAGCATGTCGCGCTCGTTGACCACCGTCCACAACCGGTCGCTGCCCGGATAAAAGCCGAGTCCGACCGGGTTGCGGATGCCCGCGGCAAAGGTGCGGATATATTTCTGTGCGGGGCGTACCTCGAGCACGCTGGCACGGCGGAATTCGTGGGTCATGCCTTTTTCGCCGATATTGCTGTCGGCGCCGACGCCGATGTAGAGCCAGCCGTTGGGCGCGGCGGCCAGACTTTTGGTCCAGTGACGGTTGGTGCCTTTGGCCGGCAGGTCGACAATCTTGGCGGGCTTGCCGCTCATCGTCGTTCCGCCCGCGACATAGGGGAAGGCGAGCAGCGCGTCGGTGTTGGCAACGTAGAGCGTCGTCCCGACCAACGCCATGCCATAGGGCGAGTTGAGCCCGGTGATGTAGGCGGTCTTGACCTCGGCCTTGCCATCGCCATCGGCGTCGCGGAGCAGGGTGATGCGGTTGGCGGACGGCGTGCGTCCCGTTCCGCCCTTGCTCATCAGGTTGCCCATGATCTTGCCCTCGACGCCCGACGCATCGCGCGGCGGGCTTTGCGCCTCCGCCACCAGCACATCGCCATTTGGCAGCACGAGCATATTGCGCGGATGGTCGAGCCCTTCGGCAAAGCGCGCGACGGCCAGTCCCTGCGCGGCGCGCGGCGCCTGACCCGCGGGCCAGCTTGTCGCCTCGGGCACGTTGATGGTCGGGAATGTTTCGGTTTTCTGCGATGCCATCACTGGCACCCGGCCGCTGAGTTCAGCGGTCGAGAAGCGCGCCACGTCGGGCCGCGACATGATGTACAGCGTCACGCCGCCGATCAGGACCAGCAGCAACAGGGCGAGGGCGACATATTTCAGGATCTTGCGCATCGCCCTTACCTACACGGCTGATGCGCGGCGGCAAAGAGGTGAAACGTCACCCGCGTGTGAGCGAACAGGGTTAACGTTGGGCGGGCAATCATTAACCTTACCCCAATCTTCATCACGGTTAGGAACGGCGCGGTGAGGCGGGGGCTCTAGGAGAACCGCTCCAAGGCAAAGACGGGGACTCCATGCATCTGCCTGCACCATTTCTGACCGATCGCGCCGCGGTCGACGATGCCCATGCGCTGATCCGCGTGCATGGCGAAGAAGCGGGATTCGCCGCGGCCGCGCGCGCCGAGCAATATCGCGTGCTGGGCAATCACGTCCATTTCGCGCGTTGGCGCCAGATCGAACGGCTGATCACCTATCTGGCGGTCGAGGATATTCTTGACACGGTGCACTGAAAACAACGACCGCAGCGGTTCGTCATTGCGAGCGAAGCGAAGCAATCTCCAGCGATCGGCCGAGCGCCAGCCCGATAGCTGGAGATTGCTTCGTCGCCTTCGGCTCCTCGCAATGACGACAAATTCTAGATCCGCAGGCCCGCCGTCTCCGGCAACCCCGCCATAATATTGAGATTCTGCACACAGGCGCCGCTCGCGCCCTTGCCCAGATTGTCGAGCCGCGCGATCAGGCGCGCCTGGCTGGCGTCGGCATTGGCGAACATAAATAACTCGATCCGATCATCGCCCGCGTCCGATGCGCGGAGCAACATCTCGCCATCCGTCGGCGCCTCGCCCATCACCACGATCGGGCTGGCGGCATAAAAATCGGCGAGCGCGCTGCGCATTGCATCGGGCGACCCCGCAGTCGGCATGGCGGCCAGCGGCAGTTGCACATCGACCACCATGCCGCGATGCGCGGGAATGACCGATGGCGAAAACAGCGGTGCGATCGACAGCCCGCAGCGCACCTGCATCTCGGGCACATGCTTGTGGCCAAGGCCGAGGGCATAGCCGCGCCAGGCGATGTCGCGGTCCTTCTCGAAGCGTGCGATGAGTGCCTTGCCGCCGCCCGAATAGCCGCTGACGGCGTTGCAAGCATAGGGCCAGTCGGCGGGGAGCAGCCCGGCGCGAACAAGCGGCGCGATCAGCGCAATGAAGCCGGTCGAATAGCAACCGGGGTTGCTGACCCGCGCTGCGCCCGCGACTGCGTCATGCCCGCTCACTTCGGGAAAGCCATAGACCCAGCCGGGCGCGACGCGGTGCGCAGTCGACGCGTCGATGACGCGGGTGCGGTCATTGGCAATCATCGCCACCGCGTCACGCGCCGCATCGTCGGGCAGGCAGAGGATGACGAAATCGGCATCGTTCAAAGCTTCGCGCCGCGCACTCGCGTCCTTGCGCCGCGCGTCGTCGATTACGAGCAGCGAAAACTCGCTCCGCCCCGCCAGCCGCTCGGCAATTTCCAGGCCCGTCGTTCCCGCCGCGCCGTCGATGAAGACCGTTTGTGTCATGATTATCGCAGTCGTTTATATCCGCTCACCGGCGGATTATGATCCTTGGCGGCCGAACGTGCGATGACGTCGGCCAGCGGCTCGGCTTTCACCGCCATCCATCGTCGGCTCGCGTGGATGATATTGCACTCGTCGGCCATGATGCCGACATGGCCGGGGAAAAACACCAGATCGCCGTGCGCGAGCGCCGATGGATCGACGTCCTTGTCCGCCCCGAGTGCTGCCAGCTGCAAATCGCTGTCGCGCGGCAACTGCACCCCCGCCGCCGCCCAGCTCAGCTGGACCAATCCCGAGCAGTCGATGCCCTTCGCGGTGCGGCCGCCCCACAGATATGGGGTGCCGATCAGTTCTTCGGCACGTCCCGCGGGATCGCTGTCTTCGGCGCCGACCTCGACCAGCGCCGCCAGCGGCAGATAGCCGTGCGACGTCACCAGCCACTCGCCGTCGACTTCACCCATCACCAGCGCGCCGCGCGGCAGGACCGCGGGACCGCCGCTCGCCGCGTCGGGCGTATTGTGCACGATCGCTTCGATCATCTCGACCCGGTGCGTTGGCGCAATCGGCGCCGCCAGCGCATCGGCGGACAGATAGCCGACATAATGGTCGGCGAGGCAGTAACCCCACGCCCAGCCGCCGGTCAGGTCGAGCAGGGCAAAGCCTTCGCCGAACAGCAACTCGCTCGTCTGGTCGGCATCAAGCGACGGCGATCCGCGCAGCACCGCGGCGGGCAGCACGCCGCTGCGCATCATCGGCGCGGCATAATGCGGGGCGAAATGCTGCCCCGCGACCGCGATGTCGGCCAGGTCGGGGCGGATCGCGACGATGCGCGGATCATAGGCCTGCGACGTGCCGGTCAGGCCAAAGCGGTCGCGGCCCGCTCCGGCGGCGCCGGGGCGTCCCATGCGGACGCGGTTTGCCGCTGAATTATCGCCGCTTTGTGCTGTCACCTGTCGTCCCGTAAATAGCAGATCCGCGCCCCCGGCGGACAATCGCGCGCCATTAGACCAGCAGGAGGCGCTTTATCAAGAATGTTCAGGCCTTGCCGCGGCGGTCGTAGCGCGCCTGCAGCATCGCCCATGCGGCACGCAAGCCCAGCGCAGCGCCGCCCTTGGGACGCCCGGGCTTCGCCGACGGGCGCCAGGCAAAGGTATCAACGTGCGCCCATTGCGCGCCATCGGGCACGAAGCGTTTGAGGAACAGCGCGGCTGTGATCGTCCCGGCAAAGGCCGAGCTACCCGCATTGCCAAGGTCGGCGATGTCGGTTTCGAGCAGGTCGGCATAGCCGTCCCACAGCGGCATCCGCCATAGCGGATCGTCGCGGTCGATCCCGGCGCTCAGCATGGCCTCAGCGAGCGCATCGTCATTGGCGAACAGTGGCGGCAGGTCAGGGCCAAGCGCGACGCGCGCGGCGCCCGTCAGCGTGGCGAAGTCGATGATCAACTCGGGCTTGGCTTCGCCCGCTTTCGCCAGCGCATCGGCCAGCACCAGCCGCCCTTCGGCATCGGTGTTGCCAATCTCGACCGTCAGGCCAAGACGGCTTTTCAATACGTCGCCGGGGCGAAAGGCATCGGCCGAAATGGCATTTTCGGCCGCGGCGACCAAACAGTGCAACCGTACCGGCAGCCCGCTCGCCATTACCAGTTCGGCGAGCGCCAGCACATGCGCGGCGCCGCCCATGTCCTTTTTCATCAACCGCATGCCTGACGCGGGCTTGATGTCGAGCCCGCCGCTGTCGAAGCTGATCCCCTTGCCGACCAGCGCGACGCGCGGATCGCCGTCCTTACCCCATTCGATCTCGATCAGGCGCGGCGCGTGATGCTTCGCCGCGGCGCGGCCGACCGTGTGGATCATCGGATAGCCCTGTTCGAGCGCCTCGCCCTTGGTGACGGTCAGCTTGCCGCCATGCGCCTTCGCGATGCGTTCGGCCGCCTTTTCGATCGCCGCCGGACCCATGTCGGCGGCGGGGGTGTTGACCATGTCGCGGACCAGTGCGACCGCGCCCATCTCCGCCACCAGCGGCGCGATCGCGCCGACGTCGCTGGTCAGTAGCACCCGCGGCCCCTTGATCTCGACCTTCGACCGATAGGTGTCGAAGCGATATTGCGCGCTCATCCAGCCGAACAGGGCTTTGCCCGGTTGCTGCCCCTCAAGCCGATAGCGTCCGGCGGGCAGGATTTGCCCCAGCTTGGCAAGACACCACGCCGACAGACTATCGACCTTGGCCACCGTGGTCACTACGGCCCATTTGTCGGGGTCGTCCCCGGGCAAGATCGCGTGGACATAGGCGTCGGGTTTGAACCCCACTGCGGCGAGGTGCGCGCGCTCACGGGCGCTGCGGCCCTTCAGCCATTCGTCATAACTCTTCTTGTCGACGAGGTGGATCGGGCGGGCGTCCTGCCCCTTGTCGGGCTGGATCAGGTCGGAATAGTCGGTCATGTACCCGGTGCTAGGCCGCGATGGATATTTTGTCGATTCCCTGCGTTATGCTGGCATGATGACCGCCAGACAGCCTCGCACCATATTACTGCTCCTGACCAGCGCCGCGCTGCTTACTGGCTGCGCCGAAGACCCGCCGACGCCCGCCGAGAAGGCTGTGGCTGCTGCGGTCCCCGGCGCGCCGCCCCAAAGCGCCGCAGACGCGAAAGCCAAAACCGCCCCGGCTTCGAACGTCAAGGAAAGCAGCGAGCTCGTCGAATTCACCTATGCCTATCCGCGCGAGGCGGCGGCTATCCCCGCGCTGGCAGCGTGGCTCGACAATGATCGCGCAACCAAGCGTGATGCGCTGATTGCCGCAGCCCGGCGCGACAAGGCTGCGGCAGAGAAGGCGAGTTATCCCTATCGTGCACATAGCCTTTCACAAGTGTGGCAGCGGGTTACGAACACCCCGCGCTTCCTGAGCCTGTCAGCGGAAATTCAGACCTACACCGGCGGCGCCCATGGCATGACGAACTTTGCCACGGCGCTGTGGGACCGCAATCGGGCGAAACGGCTGCAACCGCTCGACCTGTTCACCAGCGGCGATGCGTTCGACGCAGCGATCCGTGAGGCCTTTTGTGCGGGGATCAAGCGCGCCAAGGCGGCGAAGGGCATCGTTGCAGAGGAAGCGCCGGACAGCCCCTTCGGCAAATGCCCACCCGCATCGGCGCAGACCGTGTGGCTCGGTTCGTCGGACGGTCGCCATCTTGACCGCATGACCATCGCGATCGCGCCCTATGAAATCGGTTCGTTTGCCGAGGGCAGCTACAAGATCAACGTGCCCGTTACCGGCGCGCTGGTGGGTGCGGTGAAGGACGAATTCAAACGCGATTTCCTCCCCATCAATTGAGACCGAAGGAAAGCGAAATGGCGAAACAGCCCAAAGCTGGCAAGGTCGGCGAAACCGCAAAAGAGCAGAAGGGCAAACAGAAGGCTGCGGCCAAGCTGCGGCGCGAAGTCGGAAACGACGCGACGATCACCAAGCCGCCGTCCGATCGCGAAGCCGATCTCGGTCGCGCGCCTAAATGGCAGCCGCGCTACCCCGGGTCGGGGCGGCTCGAAGGCAAGGTGGCCATCGTCACCGGCGGCGACAGTGGCATCGGGCGCGCGGTCTGCGCGCTATTCGCGCGCGAAGGCGCTGATGTCGCGATCGTTTATCTGAACAACAAGCAGGATGCCGCAGCCACGGCGAAGATTGTCGAAGGCGAGGGTGGCCGCGCGATCGCGATCAAGGCCGATGTCGGCAAGGAAAAATCGGGCGAAAGGATTGTCGCGCAGACGGTCGCCAAGCTCGGCCGCCTCGACATCCTCGTCAACAATGCTGGTGAGCAGCATCCCGCCGAAGACATCCGCGACATCAGTCCCGACCAGTTGCAGCGCACTTTTGCGACGAATATTTTCGGGATGTTCTATCTTGTGCAGGCCGCGCTGCCGCATCTCAAAAAAGGGGCGGCGATCGTCAATTGCACCAGCGTCACCATGTACCAGGGATCGGGCGGGCTGCTCGACTATAGTGCCACCAAAGGTGCGATCACTGCGTTCACCCGCTCGCTCAGCGAAAATCTGGTGGGCAAGGGTATCCGTGTGAATGCGGTAGCGCCGGGGCCGATCTGGACCCCGCTCAATCCGCGCGGCGGTGCGCCAGGGGAAAAGGTTGCGACCTTCGGTGAGAGCACCCCGATGAAACGTCCGGGCGAACCGAATGAAGTCGCGCCCTGCTTCCTGTTCCTCGCTTGCGACGACAGCAGCTATATGTCGGGGCAGGTGCTGCATCCCAATGGCGGTACGATCGTCAACGGATAGGGGCGCTAAAGGCTAGCGGGGGCAAGGCAGGAGACGGAACATGCCAGCTAAATCCAAGGCTCAGCAAAAGGCGGCAGGTGCGGCGCTCAGCGCCAAGCGCGGCGACACGCCGAAATCCAACCTCAAAGGCGCGTCGAAGCAGATGGTCGACAGCATGAGCGAGGCCGAATCGAAAGAGTTCGCGTCAGGCTCGACCAAGGGCAAGCCTGAGCACGTCTGATTATTCGGCGGCTTCCAGTTCGGCAGGTGCTGCCGCCACAGCGCGCGCATTGCCGAACGCCAGTACGCCGTCGTCGATCGCGCCGGTTTTCATGTCGATGCGATCCTGGATATAATTCTGGTTGAGCCGCCAGGGCAGCTTGTCGGCGTTCTTCGGCATGATGTGCAGCGAGCGCTGGATATAGCCCGACGAGAAATCAAAGATATTCTCTTCGGTCAGCGTCGCCGGGTCGGCCAGCGCCGGGGTCGCTACGGTGGTGCCAGTGGCCTGCATATGGTTGAGCACGCGGCACACATATTCGGCGACGATGTCGGCGCGTAGCGTCCAGCTGGCGTTGAGATACCCGAACACCGCCGAGAAATTCGGGACGTTCGAAAACATGCAGGCCTTGTAGTAAAAATGCTCGCTCCAGTCGACGAGCGCGCCGTCGACGCGCACCGGAATCTTGCCTGCGACGGCGAGCTTGAGACCGGTCGCGGTGACGATGATATCGGCGTCAAGATGCTGGCCCGACTTGAGCTGGATGCCGGTCGCGTCAAAGCGCTCGATATGGTCGGTGACCACCGACGCCTTGTCGGCGTTGATCGCGTTGAAGAAATCGGCGTCGGGCACAAGGCACAGCCGCTGGTCCCATGGGTTATACGGCGGGGTGAATGCCTTTTCGTCATAACGGTCGCCGAGCGCGTTCTTGATCTTGCCAGAGAGGAACTCCTTGACCTTCTCCGGCTTTTCGCGCGCGCGGCGAAAGCCGATGTCCTGCAGCTTCACATTCTTGAAGCGCGTGATCCGGTAAGCGAGTTTTTCGGGCAGGACTTTGCGCAGGAAATTCGCAAAGGCATCCTTTGCCGGACGGATGAAAAACCAGGTCGGGGTGCGCTGCAGCATCGTCACATGCGCGGCTTTGTCAGCCATCGACGGGACGATCGTCACCGCGGTCGCGCCCGATCCGATCACGACGACCTTCTTGCCCGCATAGTCAAGATTTTCGGGCCAGAATTGCGGGTGGATGATCTGCCCCTGGAAATCTTCGCGGCCCGTGAAGCTGGCATCGAAAGGCTCGTCATAATCATAATAGCCGGCGCCGAGGTAGAGCCAGCGCGCGGTGGTGGTCGATGTGCCGCCCGCAGCATCCTCCAAGGTTACCGTCCAGCGCGCCGCGGCGCTGTCCCAATCGGCGCCGACGACCTTGCGATCGAACCGGATGCGTTCGCGGATATGGCGTTCGTCGACGATGCGATTAAGATATTCGAGGATCGCAGGGCCATCGGCGATCGTCTTTTCATGCTTCCACGGCTCGAACACGAACCCCAGCGTGTGCATGTCGCTGTCCGACCGGATGCCCGGGTAGCGGAACAGATCCCAGGTACCGCCCAGATTGGAACGGCGCTCGACCAGCGCAAAGCTGCGGTCGGGACTATACTGCTGAAGGTGGACCGCCATGCCGATCCCCGAGATCCCGGCGCCGACGATCAGCACGTCCTGATCGACCGGGGCAGCGTTTATGTCCGCGGAGCGTTCCATCGTCGCCGTGCCTGCCATCATCCTGTCTCCCGACTATGTTTGGGCGCAGCTTACGCACCACGTTGCATTTTGCAATCGAATTGACGTTTACGGAAAGCAGCGCCGGGGTGAAGCGTCCTTGTCGCTGTCACAATATTGTCATAGGGGCGTAACGCTTTTGTCACCTCGGCCCGCGTTGGCCAAATTTGCAGGAAAGGATTGAGTCTATGCGTCAGATCGCGGTCCTTCCCTATCGATTCGGCGGCCCGACGCAGGATGGTCCGACCGAAATCATGCTGATCACATCGCGTGAGACGAAGCGCTGGGTGATACCGAAGGGCAACCCGCTGACGGGGATGGAGCGCCACGCCGCCGCCGCGATCGAAGCGGAGGAAGAGGCGGGCGTAATCGGCGCCGTCTGCCCGACCGCGATCGGCAGCTACGAATATCGCAAGCGCCGCGCCAACGGCGCGTCGATCATGTATAACGTCGAAGTGTTCCCGCTGGCCGTAACGCGCGAACTGGCCGACTGGAAAGAAATGGACGAGCGCGACCGGCGCTGGTTTTCGTTCGACGCCGCCGCGGCGGCGGTCGAGGAACCCGACCTGCAAGCGCTGATCCGCTCATTCGGCGACAGCGGCTTTCGGGCCGTCGCCGCGCCGCGGGGTGTGGTTCAAAATGTTGCCGAGAAGACAGGGGTAAGCTGGATGTTCGCATGGTTTCAGCGTTTGCTGCCGCGACAGGGAAATTTCTTTGAATTGTTCGAAAGCCATGCGGCGACGCTGGTGGCCGGGGCCAATGCGCTGTCGCGGATGTTGCAGGGCGGCGAGGGGATGGCCGACCATGTTCAGGAGATCATCGAGCGCGAGCATGACGCCGACGCGATCACCCGCGAAGTGTTGCAGACCGTCCGCCGCACCTTTCTGACCCCGTTCGATCGCAGCGCGATCACCGATCTGATCGCATCGATGGACGATGCGATCGACGAGATGCAGAAAACCGCAGGCGCGGTCGACCTGTACGACGTCACCACCTTTGAACCCGAGATGCGCGACATCGGCGGCATCATCGTCGATGCGGCGCGGCTGACCGCCGAAGCGCTGCCGTTGCTGCGCAACATCGGCGCCAACGGCGCGCGCCTGCACGAGTTGACCGAACGGCTGGTACGAATGGAGGGCCATGCCGATGAAATCCACGCTGCCGGGCTCAAACGCCTGTTCCGCGAGCATGGTCATGCGAATCCCACGCAATTCCTGATCGCACGCGAACTCTTCCGCCACCTCGAGCGCGTCACCGACAGTTTCGAGGATGTCGCGAACGAGATCGACGGCCTGGTCATCGACCACGCATAAGCGGGGGCGCAAACCATGCACGAACTCGCTTTTCCGCTCCTCGTCGGCCTGGTCATCCTGGCGCTGGCGTTTGATTTTCTGAACGGGCTGCACGACGCTGCGAACAGCATCGCGACCGTCGTCGCGACGCGGCTGCTGCGGCCGGTGCAGGCGGTGCTGTTCGCCGCCTTTTTCAACTTCGCCGCCTATTTCCTGTCGGTGATCTTTCCCGAATTGCACAAGGTTGCGGAGACAATCGGCAAGGGGATCATCGACAAAGATCTGGTCACCCCCGCGGTGGTGTTCGGGGCGCTGGTCGGGGCGATGTTCTGGAATGTCGTCACCTGGCTGAAAGGTATTCCGTCGTCGTCGAGCCACGCGCTGGTCGGCGGCATCGTCGGCGCGGGCGTGGCGCACGCGGGGTTCGAGGGGATCGAGTGGACCGGGCTGAACAAAACCGTCATCGCCATCTTCCTGTCCCCGCTGCTCGGCATGTTGCTCGCGATGCTGGTGATGCTGCTGAGCAGCTGGGCGCTGCGCCGCGCGACCGCGAATTTTGCTGAAAAGACCTTTCGCCGTCTCCATCTGCTGTCTTCGGCGGCTTATTCGATCAGCCACGGGCTGAACGACGCGCAAAAGACGATGGGGATCATCGCGGTGCTGCTCTATTCGACCGGCTATCTGAAGGGCGAGTTTCACGTCCCGCACTGGGTGGCGTTCAGCTGCTATGTCGCCATCGCGCTGGGCACCTTGTCGGGCGGTTGGAAGATCATCGAGACGATGGGCGGGCGGATCACCAAGCTGTCGCACCATCAGGGCTTTGCTGCGTCGACCGGCGGGTCGATCATGGTGTTCACCGCCAGCCTGCTCGGCATCCCGGTGTCGACGACGCACACGATCACCGGCAGCATCATCGGGGCCGGCGTCGCCCGCCGCGCCAGCGCGGTGCGCTGGGGCGTCGCCAGCAACGTGGTCGCGGCGTGGTTCATCACCATCCCGGCGAGCGCGCTTGTTGCGGCGGCGTTTTACGGGATCACGCGGCTGTTCTGATCATTTGGCCGGACGATAATCGACGCTCGCCCCGCCGACCATCCGCACCGGCAGGTACAGGCCGTTGCCATAGGCCTTGATCTGGCCAATCTCAAAGCCATCGACCCGGGTGCGGATGACGAATGCGCCCTCGCGCCGCTGATCGACCGCGCGTTTGATCTTGCCCTGCAACTCGCTGAGATCGCGCGCGAAATTCTGCGTCAATGCATCGGCAATCAGCGGGGCAAACCCCGGGCTCTGGCCGAGCGTGATGAGCAGGTCGCCGCCGACTCCGTCGGTGTCGCCGTTGATCGACAGATTGGTGAAATGCACCTCGGCCGAGCCCGGCTTGTTCTTGGGAACCGCGGTCATCCAGATGCGGCCTTGGGTCGGCTCGCCGCTGCGGTCCGCCAGTCGCATCGCGACATCGACACCCAAAGCAATGCGGCCGTCAGGCGCGCCATAGATCGTCGATTTTCCGAATTTGACCGTCATCGCTCCGACCTTGGGCAAGTCGAACGGCCGCGCCGACCGTTTGAGCAGTGCGCGATCGACCACGGGCTGAAGCTGGGCATAGTCGGCAAGAACCGGCACCCGCACGTCGAGGAGTGGCTTGGGCACGGCGCGGACCATATTCGGCAACGGTGTCGGCGTCGGGTCGCTTGGGCGGCCCGAAACAAAGGTCTCGGTAATCGCCTCCAAGCCCAGGTTCAGCCGCATCTGCTGCCCTTCCATCCGGTACCCGCCATAGAGGATGCGCTGCGGCGTGACGCGCATCCACACCGGCGGTTTGTCGCGGTTGAGCTCGAGCGCGGTGAAGCTCTGCCGCCACACCTCGGACGCCTGTTTGCGAATGTCGATGCGGGCGATCTCGCGGTTCACCTCGCGCTCGACATCGCGCACGACGGGCTTCAGCTTGGCATCGGCCTCGTCGGTGAAGGTGATGCGCTTGCCCAGAAAGTCGATCCCTGGTGCCTTGGTCCAGCCATAGCTGATCCGCGCGGTGCCGCGGGTGCGCCAGTCGGGGGTGATGTCGATCTTGACCCGCGCATGCGCCATCGCGGCGCCGGTGGCGGTCTCGCCCTTCAGCACCCCGCCGACGTCGCGAGCGGCGATCGTGGCGCTCAGCGGCACATCGACGATAATCTCGTCGCCCACGCCGCGCAGCCGCAGCGGCCCGCGTGTCACCCGCCCGACGATAGTGCAGGCGATCGGCGGCGTGACCTTCACCTCTTTGCCGAACACCTTGACCTGTTGCGGCTTCACGCACGCACGCTCGCGGCGGTTGATCGTCCACAGCGTTTTCGGCACCGCACGTTCGAGCGCCTGTTTAAGCGCCGTAGTATCGGCGTTGATCGGCACCGCAATCAGCGAGGTTTGCGTCGGCGAAGGTGCCTTGTCGGTCGCGCGCGGCGGAGGATCGACGGCGACCTTGCGGTCGCAGGCGGACAGGGCGCTCAGCAAGAGCAGCGTGGCAAATGTCCGGTTTATACGCATGATACGGCCCCTGTTCGATGTCCTGTATTAACATCGAACAGGTAAAGCCGTTCCAACATTATCGGTTTAGCCGGTCACGACCCCAAACAAATCATGCTCGTCGGCGTCCTCGATCGCGACATCGACGATATCGCCCGCTTTCAGCGTCGCCGCGACGTCGCGCAGATAGACATGGCCGTCGATCTCGGGCGCATCGGCCTGTGACCGGCCGGTCGCGCCGATGCTGCCGTCTTCATCCGCTTCGCCGACTTCGTCGATGATCACGGGCAGGGTGCGGCCGATCTTGGCTTCGAGCTTGGCGGCGCTGATCGCGGCGGTTTTTTCCATGATCCGCTGGTAGCGTTCTTCCTTGAGTTCCTCTGGAACCTGATCGTCGAGCGCATTGGCCTGCGCGCCTGCGACGGGTTCGAAGCGGAAGGCGCCGACGCGGTCGAGCTGGGCTTCGTCGAGCCAGTCGAGGAGATATTGGAAATCCGCCTCGGTCTCGCCGGGGAAGCCGACGACGAAGCTGGAGCGGATCGCGATGTCGGGGGCGATGGCGCGCCAGTTCTTCAAGCGTTCGAGCACCTTCGCTTCGTTCGCGGGGCGCTTCATGCGCTTGAGCACGCTCGGGCTCGCGTGCTGGAAGGGGATGTCGAGATAGGGGGTGAGCAGTCCCTCGGCCATCAGCGGGATGACCGCGTCGACGTGCGGATAGGGATAGACATAGTGGAGGCGCACCCACGGGGCGCGACCTTCGCTGGTCTGGAGCTGCCCGAGTTCGCGCGCGAGGTCGGTCATGTGGGCGCGAACTTCGCGGCCCTTCCACTGGCGCGGGTCGTGGCGCGTATCGACGCCGTAGGCCGAAGTGTCCTGGCTGATCACCAGCAGTTCCTTGGTCCCCGCGGCGACGAGCTTTTCGGCCTCGCGCAGCACCGCGTCGATGCGGCGGCTGACCAGTTTGCCGCGCAGGTCGGGGATGATGCAGAAGGAGCAGCTGTGGTTGCAGCCTTCGCTGATCTTCAGGTAACTATAGTGGCGCGGCGTCAGTTTCAGCCCGCCTTCGGGGACCAGATCGACGAACGGCCCTTGGGTGGGCGGCGCGGCGTCGTGGACGGCATCGACGACCTGTTCGTACTGATGCGCGCCGGTGACCGCCAGCACATTAGGGAAGCGGGCGCGGATCACGTCGGCCTCATTGCCCATGCAGCCGGTGACGATGACGCGGCCATTCTCGGCCATCGCTTCGCCGATCGCCTCAAGGCTTTCTTCCTTCGCCGAGTCGAGGAAGCCGCAGGTGTTGACGAGCACAACGTCGGCCCCCGCATAATCGGGCGACAGGCCGTAGCCGTCGGCGCGCAGCTTGGTGAGAATCCGTTCGCTGTCGACGAGCGCCTTGGGGCAGCCGAGCGAAACCATGCCGACCTTCGGCTGGGAGGGGAGGGTTTTGACTGTCATGATTGCGGGCGCGCATAGGCGATTTTTTGGGGTTTGTCACGAGGGTGCTTCTCGCGTCATTGCGAGGAGCGAAGCGACGCGGCAATCCCCAGCCGTCGATATGGCCTGACGATGGCTGGAGATTGCTTCGTCGCCTTCGGCTCCTCGCAATGACGTTGGTTATTTCCCCGCCAGCGTATCTGCGACGATCCGCCAGACTTTGGGATTGATGCCAAGGCCCAGATGCGTGCTGTCGACTTTGATGTTCCGAGCTTGGTTATTGTAAATATCGACCGCGATGTCCGGGCCGACGATACCGTCGCGGTCGGAATAGATCACCGTCAGCGGCTGGGTCAGGCCTTTCAGGTTGCGCGCGTGAATCTCGCGCTCGATCGCATCGAAGTCGCGGCCCGCAAAGCGCTGCGCGAGCGCGGTATATTTGGGGCCGCCGATGATCGGGGTGCCCATGGTGATGATTTCGCGGACGAGCTTGGGATAGGCGCGGGCGGTTTCGCGGGCGATGACGCCGCCGAGGCTCCAGCCGATCAGCGTCAGCGGCGCGCCGTCGGCCTTGACCCACTCGGCCGCCTGCGCGGCGAACCGGTCAACGTCGGCGGCGACGCGGCCCTGATTGCGGCCCATGCCCCAGTCGCGGACCTGATAGCCGAGGTGACGCAGATACGCCTCCAGCGGTCGCATCGAGAGTTCGCTGGCGCCATAGCCGGGGAGCAACACGACCGGACGCCCGTCACCGCGCGGCGCGCCGATCAGGTGATAGCCCGACAAGCCGTAGCGCAGCAGGTCGAACGGCAGCGTGAGTTCGCCGAGCTGCGCCAGCCGACTGGGCGGTTTCAATCCGGTGGGCAGCGGAACGTCGCGGGGCATCGCCTTCTCCCTGTCATCGGTTTACAGCTTGGCCGATTGGTGCGGCATTGCAAGCGGATAGGGTGACGGATGAGCATAGGCGTATTGGCGGCAGTTTCGGCGGCGATTGCGGTGGCGGCGGGCGCGTTCGGGGCGCATGGCGCGGCGGGACAGCAGGAGGCCGAATGGCTGCGCACCGGGGGCATGTACCAGCTGGTTCATGCGGTGGCGGCGCTGGCAATCATGGGTGTCGCGCGCGGACCGGCGATCATGCTGCTGGTCGGTGCGGCGATTTTTGCCGTCACCCTCTATGCGATGGCGCTCGGCGCGCCGCGCTGGCTTGGGGCAGTGACGCCGATCGGCGGCGGGTTGCTGATCATCGGGTGGCTGTGGGCGGGTTGGCTTTTCTGGCGGGGCTAGCCGCCCGGCACGCTCGCTTCGCATTCTTCGCAGCGGATGACCTCGACAATCATGTCGCCGGGGGCGAGGCTTTGGGCTTCGGATTCCCAAAAGCCATAGGGCTTGCCGCCGCGATAGATGCGCAGGCCGCGGCCTTCGCTGGCCAGCTGGTCGATGCTGCGGCCAATTTCTGCGGCCGCAACCGGTCGTTCGCGCAGCTGGACGCGGCCGCCGATGCTGGCCAGGTCGGCCATATAGTCGGCGACATGCGCGCCCTGCGCCGATCCGGCGAGCAGCAGGCCGGTGAAGCTGACCGGGTTGATGACATTGTTCGCGCCCGCCTGCCGCGCCAGCAGTTCGTTATCCTGCGCGCGGATGACGACGCTGATCGGCACCTTGGGCGACAGGTGGCGGACGGTGAGGACCATAAGGATCGACGTATCGTCGCGCCCCGCCGACACCAGCACCGCCTGCGCCCGCGCGATATGAACGTCGATCAACGTGTCGTCGTTCGATGCGTCGGCTTGAAGCACGTTGCAGCCCATCGCCTCGGCCTCTTCGATTCGCGATGCCGACTGGTCGATGACGACGATGCAGGTGGGGTCGGTGCCGCGCGCGATCAGTTCGCGCACCGCTTCGCTGCCACTGATGCCGAAGCCAAGGACGACGATATGGTCGGTGAGCTGTGCCTGGATGCGGGCCATGCGCCATTTTTCCCATGTGCGTTTGAGGACGAAATTATAGGCGGTGCCGACGAAGATAAACAGCACCGCGATGCGAATCGGGGTGACGATCACCGCTTCGATCAGCCGCGACCGGTCGGACACCGGCGCAATGTCGCCAAAGCCGGTGGTCGTTACCGAAATCATCGTGAAATAGACGACGTCGAGGAAGCTGATGTGGCCGTCGTGGCTGTCCTTCAGCCCCGCGCGGTCGATCCAGTGGACCAGCACGACAATGCCGATGAGGAAAAAGGCGAGGCTGAGCCGCGCGAGGACGTCGGCCCATACGGGCCATTTGCTCGCGCGCTTCAGCGGCTGAAAGCGGTGCTGCAATTTGGGCTTTTGCGCGGGGCGTTTGCTCATCGGGGCGGTAATTGTTTCATCGGATCAACGGGTATGCGATTTTTGCGCAGCTGGAAATGGAGTTGCGACGTCTGGACTTGCCCGGTCGCCCCGGCGCGGCCGATGACGTCGCCGGTTTTGACCGCTTGGCCGCGCTGCACGTCGATGCGGCCAGCATGGCCATAGGCACTGACCCACCCGCCACCATGGTTGATCAGGATCAGCCCGCCGTAAACGCCGATCTGGTCACCGGCATAGGCGACCACCCCGTCGGCGGTGGCGCGGATCGGGGTGCCTGCGGCGGAGGCGATGTTGATCCCGTCGCTGACCTTGCCCGGTGCGATCGGGCCAAAGCGCGAGAGGATCGGGCCGTTGAGCGGCCAGGCGAAGCGACCGGCGAACGCGGCAGGCGCGGCGATGGCGGTGGTGACCGGTTGGCGCGGTGCCGCGCTGCCCATCGTCGGTCGGCTGCTTTCGGCGAGCGCTGGTTGGCTGCCCGTCGCAATATCGTCGATGTCGAGGGTGAAAGCGGCGGCGCGGGCGCCGACATTGACCGGACCTGCGGGGACCGCACGCGCATCGGACGGCAGGCGCAGCCGCTGGTCGACGCGCAGGATATAGGGTTCGGCCAGCGCGTTGATCGTGATGATCTCACCCCATTCGGCGCCATAGGCCCGTGCGATGCCGATCCCGGTCTCGCCCGCACCGACGCGGTGATAGAGACCGGCGGGGATGCGCAGTTGCTGGCCCGCGCGCAGGGTGAAGGGCGGGGTCAGGTCGTTTTCCAGCGCGAGGGCTTCGGACCCGGCGCCGGTCATCTCACCGATCGCGCGCAGCGTGTCGCCGGGGCGGACGGTGTAGGCGCCTGCGGTCACTCGCACTGCATTGACGGCGACGGGTTTGAGCGTCCAGGTCGGCCGCGCGTCGCCGCCGACGACATCGCTTGCCGAGCGACGTTCGAAGTCGAAGTTGTCGGGGACGGACGCTGGTACCGGGGTCGACGCGACGGGCCGTGACGGAGGGGCAGGGGCCGCGGGGATGCAACCGGCAAGCAGCACGGCGCCCAGCAATGCCCCGACATGATGTCTGATTTCCCCCACGCGCCGCTTTTGCCAAAGGAAGCGGACGGTGGCTAGACTTCTGTCTCGCAGCGGAACAGATTTCTTATGTTTCGTCATCCCGGCGAAGGCCGGGATCTCTGCGGTGCATCCGAACGCGAAGCTGAGATCCCGGCCTTCGCCGGGATGACGAGGTTACGGTGCGTAAGCGCTCCGCAAAGCCGCCAGCGACGCATCATGCGTCAGATCGAGATGGAGCGGAGTGACCGAGATGTAACGGTCGTCGATCGCCTCGAGATCGCTGTCGTGCGCGAGGCTGTGTTCGATGCCGTGCAGCCCGAACCAATAATAGCGATAGCCGCGCGGGTCGGTACCCTCGACGATCGAGCCGCGGCCATAATCGTGGAAACCCTGCCGCGTCACCCGGATCCCGCGCACGTCGGCGGCGGGGATCGCCGGGAAGTTGACGTTGATCAAGGTGCGCGGCGCCATGTCCATGGCGAGCAGCGGGCGCAGCACCTGAACCCCCCAAGTTTCGGCAGGCGCGAACGGCACCGTGTCGCCCATGCCTTCCTTGGCATAAACCTGGCTGAGCGCGATCGAAGGAATGCCCGCGAGCGCCCCCTCGATCGCCGCCGACACGGTGCCCGAATAGGTGATGTCGTCGCCCAGGTTGGCGCCGCGATTGACCCCCGACAGGATCAGGTCGGGCTTGTCGGGCATCAGCTTGCCGATCGCCATCATGACGGCGTCGGTCGGGGTGCCGCTGCACGAGAAGCGCCGTTCGTCATGCTGGCGGATGCGGACGGGGCGCGAGAGGGTCAGCGAGTGACCGGCGCCCGATTGCTCCTCGGCGGGCGCGCAGACCCAGATGTCGTCGGAGAGCTGGCGCGCGATCGTTTCGAGGATAGCGAGGCCGGGCGCGTGGTAGCCATCGTCGTTGGTGAGGAGGATGCGCACGTTTTTTTGTCCACCTAGCGCGTCATTGCGAGGAGCGCAGCGACGAAGCAATCTCCAGCCGGGAATGTTGCGCAGGGTCGAAGGCTGGAGATTGCTTCGCTGCGCTCGCAATGACGAATCAGGGTGTCAGGCGCGTAATGCCACCCATATAGGGCAGCAGCGCCTGCGGAATATCAACGCTCCCATCCGCCTGCTGATAATTCTCCAGCACCGCGACCAGCGTGCGCCCGACCGCGAGCCCCGATCCGTTGAGCGTATGCACAAACTCATTGCTCTTGCCGCCGTCGCGGCGGAAGCGGGTGTTCATGCGCCGCGCCTGGAAATCGCCGCAGTTCGAGCAGCTCGAAATTTCGCGATAGGCGTTCTGCCCCGGCAGCCACACTTCAAGATCAAAGGTCTTGCGCGCCGCAAAGCCCATGTCTCCGGCGCAAAGCAGCATCTTGCGATAGGGCAATTCTAGTGCTTCCAGAATCGTCTCGGCGGCGCGGGTTTTGCGTTCCAGCTCGGCATCGCTGTCTTCGGGCCGGACGATCGACACCAGCTCGACCTTCCAGAACTGATGCTGGCGGATGTAGCCGCGGGTGTCGCGCCCCGCCGACCCGGCTTCGGAGCGGAAGCAGGGGGTGAGCGCGGTCATGCGGATCGGCAGGTCAGTTTCGGGCAGGATTTCTTCGCGCACCGCGTTGGTCAGGCTCATTTCCGAAGTCGAAATCAGCCAGCGGCCGTCGGTGGTCTGGAACAGGTCTTCGCGGAATTTGGGCAGCTGGGTGGTGCCGAACGCCGCCTCGTCGCGGACCATCAGCGGGGTCGCGCATTCGGTATAGCCCGCCTCGATCGTCTGCTTGTCGATCATGAACTGGCCGAGCGCGCGTTCGAGCCGCGCCATCTGGCCTTTCAGGAAGGCGAAGCGAGCCCCTGACATCTTGGCCGCGGTTTCGAAATCGAGACCAAGTGCGGGTGCGAAGTCGGCGTGCTCCTGCGGCGCGAAATCGAAGCTGCGCGGGGTGCCCCAGCGCGCGATTTCAACATTGCCGTCCTCGTCTTCGCCTTCGGGGACATCGGCAGCGGGCAGGTTGGGGAGCGCGGCGAGCGTGTCGTGCAGCGCCGCGAGTTGTTCGCGCTCGGCATTTTCCTTGTCGGGCAGCGACGTCTTGAGCGTTGCGACCTCGGCCTTCAGTGCTTCGGCCTTGTCCTTGTCGCCCTGCGCCATCGCCTGACCGATCAGCTTCGATGCTTCGTTACGGCGCGCGAGCGACGCCTGGATTTCGGTTTGCAGCGCGCGCACCGACGCATCGGCTGCCAGGATGGCGGCGGACAGGGGTTCGAGACCGCGGCGCGCGAGGCCGGCGTCGAAGGCTTGCGGGTCATCCCGGATCAGGCGGATATCGTGCATGGCCGCGCTATGGCGTTGCCGGGCAAGCGGTGCAAGCCTGACCTTGCGTGATCCTCCCCATGGCTTCGCCACAGGGAGGGTTATTAGCTAACGGCGCCGCGCAAGCCCGCTGCGCCCATAAAAAAGGGCCGCCCCGAAAGGCGGCCCCTTAGTACGGTGGTCTGGGTTTAGCCCCCCCGACCTCCAGTGGATCGTTTACGCCGCTTCGGCGTCTTTGTCGTTGCGGTTGGCGGCGCGGCGCCGCGCGACCAGCGCGACGGCGGCGGCGCCGAACAACAGCATCATCGGCGGCGCCGGAACCGGGGTCGGGGTGCCCGACGACGTGCTGGTGGTGCCGCCCGAGCTGGACGACGAAGAAGAGGATGAACTCGACGACGAACTGCTGCTCGACGACGAGGAACCGGTGCTGCCGGTCGAACCGAAGCTGCTGCTGCCGCCGGTCGCGCCCGAAGAGGTCGCGCCGCTCGACGTGCTGCTGCTCGACGAAGAAGACGAGCTGGACGACGAGCTGCTCGAACCGCCCGAGCTGCTGCTGGAGCCTCCCGAGCTACCATTAGAGCCACCCGAGCTGCCGTGCGACGAACTGCCCCAGCCCGAGCTGCCGTGCGACGAGCCGCCCTTTGACGAATTGCCGTGCGACGAGCCACCCTTGGACGAGTTGCCGCCCGACGAGGACGAGCTAGACGAGGAGGAGGAAGACGAAGAACTCGACGACGAACTGCTGCTCGACGACGAGGTGCTGACATTGCCCGATGACGTCGAGACGTTACCCGACGAGGTGCTGACATTGCCCGACGAGGTCGAAACGCCGCCGGTCGATGTCGATACACCGCCCGTCGAGGTCGAAACCCCGCTCGAGGTGCTCACGCTGCCGGTCGAGGTCGATACGCCGCCGGTCGATGTCGAGGTGCTCACGCCGCCGGTCGACGTCGAAACGCCGCCCGAGGTGCTGCTGCTGGTCGTGCTGAGGCCGCCGGTGGTCGTCGAGGTGACCACCACGCTGCCGCCGCCACCGCTGCTGCTGCCGCCGCCGAAGAAGCCGCCAAAGAAACCGCCGCCAATGCCGCCGCCAAAACCGCCGCCGATGACGGTAACGCCGCCGCCGCTGCCGCCACCTTCAAAACCGCCGCGCGGGAAGGGTGCGTAAGGGATCGGGGGCAGCGGGATCGTCTGTGTTACGACCTGCGTCTGCGGGGTCGCGGTGCGGATGATGCGCTTCGTCGTGACGACGCGGCGGATCCGCTTGACCGGCTTGCGTGCCGCGTGGCGCTTGCGAACGACCTTTTTGCCGACGCAGGGCGAGCAGGACTTGACCGTCTGAGCCCGCGCCTTGGGAACGTCGGTGATCTGCATCGCGCCGGTACCGATCAGCGCACCGCCGCAGGTGCAGGCGCAAAGCTTGGCGAGGGCCATTCGGACAGACATAGGTTTCTCTTTCTTTCCCGTTGCAGGTGCAAAGCGCCATCCACCGACACCTGTTTCACCTTCGCTATACCCCAAAAGGTCAAAGCTTTGCGAACACGGCAATTGCGTTAACCGCGTTTGCCTGTCCGACAGCGGGAAAAGGACGCCGGAATCAACCCCAATGGCGGTTCTTGTCCCAAAATAGCACGGAAACTGCAATGATTCTATGCGATTGGTTAATCTTCGGCCCTAAATCGGGGTCGCGCAAGCCGCGCCGCGGGTCGCAATCGATTGATAAGAATCACGCGGCGTGCCTCCTCCGTTCAGCCGCGCTTCACGCCCGGTCGCTATCGGCTGCTTCGGCGCTTGTATCGCGACCAGCGGCTGGTTATAGGCGCGCCACTCCCTGCGCCGCTTGGCGGATCGCAGGGTGACAGGAAAGGACGCGAGAGCCCCTCATGCCGACCAAGATTGCCGACATTGGTGCCGACGCGCTGCGAGCAGCCAAATCAAATCTCGATACGGATTATGTTCCTCGCGACGACGAAGAGTTTATGAACGAGCGGCAGCAGGAATATTTCCGCGGCCTGCTGCTCGCCTGGAAAAAGTCGATCCTGTCCGAATCCGAATCGACCCTCGCGCATTTGCAGGATGGACCGCTGCGCGAACCCGACCTCGCCGATCGCGCGTCGAGCGAGACCGACTGGGCGATCGAACTCAGAACCCGCGACCGCCAGCGCAAGCTGATCGCCAAGATCGATTCGGCGATCCGCCGCATCGACGAGGGCGAATATGGCTATTGCGCGGTGACCGGCGAGCCGATCTCGCTCGCCCGCCTGCAGGCGCGCCCGATCGCGACGATGACGCTGGAAGCGCAGGAACGCCACGAGCGCAATGAGCGAATTTCCCGCGAAGATTGATCCGCGGCGGGACAATATCAGCCAATCCCACATCCACAGTTTACGTTTCGGCAACGCCTCGACTCTAGTTTCGCGACCCTGACAATAACGCGGGGAATGGGTCGCAATGGATTCGCGTGGGCCGGTAACGGTAGATGAAGAAGTGGCGGCGCTGTCGCGCGGCGCCGATCGGGACAGCCTGTTCATGCAGGCCAGCCTGATCTTGCCGGGTCGCGCCGATCCGGTGGTCGTGCGCGTGCGCAACCTGTCGCCGGGAGGTATGCTTGCCGAGGGCAAGGTGCGTGTTGCGCAAGGCGCAACAGTCGAGATCGAGCTGAAAAATGTCGGACCAGTGCCGGGCCGCGTCGTTTGGGCGGGCGAGGGCAAGTTCGGTATCGCGTTCGACCATCTCGTCGATCCGCAGGCGGTGCGCCGTCAGGTGGTGTCGCAGTCCGATTTGCCGCCGCATCTGCGGCGCTCCGGCCTCGAAAGGGGGCCGCTGTACCGCCGACGCTGATGCCTTCTGATTAGGGTGGCACCAGCGGGGCGGTAACGGCCGGCGATCGTCAGGCGACCGCGAGCATCTCTTCCTTCAGTTTCAGCTTCTGCTTTTTCAGTTGCGCCAGCGCCGCCATGTCGGGCGCCGGACGCCGCTCTTCATTCGCAATTTTCTCGTCGAGGTGCGCGTGGCGCGACTTCAGGGCGGAAAGATGCGAGTTGCTCATGGGCCATTCTCCTTTTCGACTCGATTGGCAGGACCGAGTAAAACACGAATCGGAGCGAATGTCGTCGCGATTCGGCCAGCCGGTCCCCGTTGCGGACCAGTGGTGAACGTGGCAGGGAAGCGGTCGTGAGCCCCGATGAAATCATTCAGCGCCTGGAACTGTTACGCATCGAGCATCGCGACCTCGATGCTGCGGTTATTGCGCTCGGCACCGCGGCGATCCCCAACCAGCTGCAGCTCGCGCGGCTGAAGAAACGCAAGCTGCGGCTGCGCGACGAAATCGCGTGGTGCGAGGATCAGCTGGTTCCCGACATTATCGCCTGAATCAAAACGGGACGCTGCGGCGCCCTATTTTCATGGTTACCGCCATTGCATTGCGGCGCGGGCATGGCATCCATCGGTCCATGGTGGCTCCACATTCAGACATGATGACAATCGCCGCGCCGGTGCAGCGCGCGCAGGTCGAAAATCTGTATGTCGAAGCGATGGTGCTTGCTGACGAGGCGCACGCCGCTTTCGCCGCGCAGCGCGACCTCGGCGACATCCGCCGCGACGGCCTGATGCAGATCAGCCTGGCGTGCGAATCGCTCAAAACCACGACGCGATTGATGCATGTCATCGCGTGGCTGCTCCACCGCCGTGCGATGATGGCGGGCGATCCAGGCGCGGGGCCGCACGACAGCGCGGCGCGGATCGGTGAACCGGTGGCCGCCGATTGGGACGTGTGCGCGGGGTTCGAAGCGTCGGTGCGGCGGATCATCGCGGCGAGCGAGCGGTTGTTCGAACGCATCGCGGGGCTGGAGGCGGGCTGGGATGCGCCGCAAGCGGCGACGCCGGTGCAGCGTTTGCTGGCGCAGCTGGAGGCGCGGCTTTAATAGAGCGGCAAGTCTGTTTTGGGGTGGGGAGCGGACGGAACCGATCCTCCCCGGAACGGGGAGGGGGACCAGCGAAGCTGGTGGAGGGGCACCATCGGTTTACCTTGGCGTAGAGGTAGTACTCCGCGGCGAGGTTCCCGGAAAAGTGGACTCAACCGTTCCGACGCTGCGGTAACCGCCCGTGCCCCTCCACCACCCTTCGGGTGGTCCCCCTCCTCCGTTGGGGGAGGATCGCGTAGGTCCGCAACCGGTCGCTAGCTGCCTACCCCAGCCACTCCACCCACGCACCATGGGCATGCGCATGCGCCAGTTTCACCGGTTCGCCGCCACCCGGCCAATGCCGCACCACCAGCTCATGATGATGCACCGTCCGATTGGCCTCGAGTGCGATCCACGCCAGCGGGCGCTCCGCGGTTGCCCGCGCCCCCACGGCTTCCATCGCCGCGGTGATCCGCGCTTGCTGGTCGGCGGCGACATATTGCCAGACGATCGAGTGCATCAGGACGCGCGTCGTCCCATCCGCTTGCGGCCGCGCCAGTTCGGCCTCGACGAAATCGGCGGCGTTGGCGTGGACCAGCCGCGGCGGCTCTTCGGTCGCCGCAGCAATCGCCGCTTCCATCCGCTCGAAGCGGATATGATGTTCGGGCCAGATATAGGCTTTCAGCCGTAGCGCCTGCGCGGGTTCGGTCAGGTCGACCGGCGCGACGTCGCAACCTTTCAGACCTGCAAATTCGATCGCGTGCTGCGGCGGGTGGTTGCCGCGCCAGTCGGGGGTGAAAGCCATCGCGCCGGGCTGCTGCCCGACATGGACGCCAGCCAGATCATAATGATAACGGTCGAGCATCAGGTTGATCCCGGCACTCGACCCGATTTCGAGGCAGTCGAAGCGTGGCGGCAATCCCTGCTCGGCGAGCCAGAGCATCGCGGCGATGAAATTCGACGACCGCCCCGCCTCGTTGGTCTGCGGCGGGCCGTCCAGCCAGGGCAGCAGCGCCGCCTCTTGCCGCGCCACCACGCCCGCGACGATCGCGGCGTCGTTGATGTCGTCGGCATCGGCGTAAATCGGTGCCAGTTCATGCGCGCTGCCCGCCAGATGCAGCGCGTGGATACCGCCCGCGGCGCGCAGCGGCAGTGCGTCGGCGAGCGGGGCGCCGGGCCAGTCCGCGATGCGGCGGGCAAATTCGCTCGCGGGCTTGTCGAGCAAAGCGCCCAGCGCGGCGACGACGCGCCCGGTGATCGGCGCATCATTGGCGCGGCAATAAGCGACCTGATTGGCGAAGGCGGTGCGAACTGCTTCAGCGCCTGTTTCAGCCATATCGATGAACTCGTAACGCTCGCTCATTGCCCTTTTTCCCGTCAACACCTATGTGCGCGACGCTTATGCCCGAACCGATCATCTTTGCCATCCCGAAAGGGCGCATCCTCGACGAGGCGCTGCCGCTGCTGGCGCGCGTCGGGATCGAGCCCGCGGCCGATTTCTTTGACAAGAGCAGCCGCGCGCTGGTGTTCGCCACCAACCAGCCGCACATCTCACTGATCCGCGTCCGCGCGTTCGACGTCGCAACCTTTGTCGCGCATGGCGCGGCGCAGCTCGGCATCGTCGGTTCCGACGTCGTTGATGAGTTCGATTACAGCGAGCTGTACGCGCCGGTCGATCTGGGCATCGGCCATTGCCGCCTGTCGCTCGCGGGGCCAGCCGATGCGCCGCCGCCGGGGATGGGCGAGAGTCACATCCGCGTCGCGACCAAATATCCGGCGACGACGCGCCGCTGGTTCGCGGCGCAGGGCATCCAGGCCGAATGCATCAAGCTGAACGGCGCGATGGAGATTGCGCCGAAGCTGGGGCTCGCCTCGCACATCGTCGATCTGGTTTCGACCGGGCGGACGCTGGTCGAAAATGCGCTCGCCGAGCAGACAATCATCAGCGACGTGTCGGCGCGGCTGATCGTCAATCGCGCCGCGTTCAAACTGCGCTCGGCCGAAGTCCCGGCGCTCGTCGAGAAATTCCGTCAGGCGGTCGGCGATGCAGCGGCTTGATGCCTCCGCGTCCGGCTTTGCGGCCGAATTCGACGCGCTGGTCAATGATCGGCGCGAGAGCGATTCGGATGTCTCGATCGATGTTGCGGCGATCATCGCGCGGGTGAAGACCGAGGGCGATGCGGCGCTCGCAGAATATACCGCCAACTTTGACAAGTTCGATCTCGACACGAGCGGCTGGAGCATTTCGAAGGCGGAATGCGCCGCCGCCTATGACGCGCTGGCGCCAGAACTGCGTGATGCGCTCAATCTCGCCGCCGACCGCATTCGTGCCTACCACGCCGCACAGTTGCCCGAGGACCGCGATTATCGCGATGCGACGGGGACGCGGCTCGGTGCGCGCTGGAACGCGGTCGATGCGGCGGGGGTCTATGTTCCCGGCGGTCGCGCTGCCTATCCCTCGTCGGTGTTGATGAACATCCTGCCCGCGAAAGTAGCGGGGGTCGGGCGTATCGTGATGATGACCCCGACGCCCGGCGGCGAGACCAATCCGGTGGTGATGGCCGCGGCGCATATCGGCGGGGTCGACGAAATCTGGCGGATCGGCGGCGCGCAGGCTGTTGCCGCGCTGGCCTATGGCACCGACCGGATTGCGCCGGTTGACGTCGTGACCGGCCCGGGCAACGCTTGGGTCGCCGAGGCGAAGCGCCAGCTGTACGGCGTTGTCGGCATCGACATGGTCGCGGGGCCGAGCGAGATCGTCGTCGTCGCCGATGCGCAGAACGATCCGCGCGTCATAGCCGCCGACCTGCTCAGCCAGTCCGAACATGATCCGACGAGCCAGTCGATCCTGTTCACCGACGATGCGGCCTTTGCCGACGCGGTCGCCGCCGCGGTCGATGCGATCATCCCGACGCTGAGCACCGCGGCGACGATGCGCCAAAGTTGGGATGCCAATGGTGCGATCGTCATTGTCCCGATGCTCGTCGATGCGATCCCGCTGTGCGACCGGCTCGCCCCCGAACATCTCGAACTTGCGGTCGATGCCGCCGAGGCCGACGCGCTGTTCGCCAAGGTGCGCCACGCCGGATCGGTCTTCCTCGGCCGCCAGACCCCCGAAGCGATCGGTGATTATGTCGCTGGTCCCAACCATGTCCTCCCCACCGGCCGCCGCGCGCGTTTTTCGAGCGGGTTATCGGTCAGCGATTTCATGAAGCGCACCAGCTTCCTCGCGCTCGACGACGCCAGCCTTGCCGCGATCGGCCCCGCCGCGGTTGCGCTGGCGGGCGCCGAGGGACTTCCCGCGCATGCGCTTTCGGTCAGCCAGCGTCTCAAGTAGAAAAGAACCATGAACAAACGCTCCCAATCCCGCTCCGCCGCCCGCCTCGCCGCCGTCCAGGCTCTCTATCAGCATGAGATGGAGGCGACCCCGGTCGCCAAGCTGATCCATGAATTCCACCAGCACCGCATCGGCGCGACGATCGAAGATGCCGAATATGCGGATGCCGACACCGAATTTTTCGACGACATCGTCAAGGGTACGCTGGCGCGGTCCGAAGAGATTGACGCGGCGATCATCACGCGGCTGGCGAGCGGCTGGTCGATGGAACGGCTCGACCGCACGATGAAGGCGATCCTGCGCGCCGGTGCCTATGAACTGATCGCGCGCGGCGACGTGCCGGTCGGTGCGGTGGTGAGCGAATATGTCGATGTCGCAAAAGCGTTTTTCGACGCGCGCGAGGCGGGGTTTGCCAATGGGCTGCTCGATGCGATCGGCAAGGATGTGCGCAAACCCACCTAGAAACCGTTCGTGTCGAGCGAAGTCGAGACACGCCGAAGCCCAGCGCGTCCCGAGCGTGTCTCGACTTCGCTCGACACGAACGGAATTACGGCACATTGTTTTGGGCGAGAGGGTCGCGCATGTCCGAAGCCGATTTCATCGCCCGCCTGCGCGCCATCGCGACCGATCCCGCCGCGCGTGGGCTGGCGGACGATGCGGCGGAGTGGGAAGGACTGGTCCTCACGCATGACATGATTGTCGAGGGCATTCACTTCCTTCCCGACGACACGCCGCAGGACGTCGCGTGGAAACTCGTCGCGGTGAACCTGTCCGATCTGGCCGCCAAGGGCGCGGCCCCGGTCGGGGTGCTCGTCGGCTACAGCCTCGGCGACGACCAATGGGACGCAGCCTTTGTCGAAGGCCTTGACCTCGCACTCCGCCGCTTCGGAATCATCCTGCTTGGCGGCGATACGGTGCGCGTGCCAGCGGGCGCGCCGCGCAGTTTCGGGCTGACTGCGATCGGGCGCGCGCCGCCGGGTGGGGCGCCATTGCGGTCGGGCGCGCGACCGGGCGACCAGCTGTGGGTCACCGGGACGATCGGCAATGCCGGGTTGGGGCTCGCGATGCGACTGGGGCAGGAGGATGCAAACGAGACCTGTCTTGCCGCCTATCGGCGCCCGCAGCCGCAGCTGACCTTTGGACAGGCGGTGACGCCGCATGTTCATGCGATGATGGACGTGTCCGACGGCCTGCTGATCGATGCGCAGCGCATGGCCGACGCCAGCGGGTGTGAATTCGTGCTGATGCTGGAGTCGGTTCCGCTGTCGGCGGCCTTGCTCGCGATGCGCCCCGACGTGGTCGATACGCGGATCGCGGCGGCGACCGCAGGCGATGATTATCAGCTGCTGTTTGCGGCCGATCCCGGCGCGACGGGAGCGATCCGCGACATTGCGGCCGGGTTGAATGTCATGGCGACGCCGATCGGCCATGCCGGGGTCGGCGCGGGAATCGTGCTGACGCATCGCTCGCAGCGCATTGTGCTGCCCGAGCGTCTCGGTTTCACACACTGACGCGAAAGCGTTACAAAAGTGCCGAAAAACCGGGGTTGCCCTTGGCTTTCTTTCTTCCCATAACGCGGCGTCCAAATTTAGGGGCGGTCGCATCAGGGGAGAGGGCGAACCGGCAATCATGGTCGGACGTGCTCGACTGTTCACCTGGGTCCGCCCCGTTCTAGGGGAAGGAAATTCATGATTGATCCGGTTATGATCGCGATAGCGTGCGGCCTTATCGCCGTGCTCTATGGCTTCATTACCTCCCGCCAGGTGCTCAGCGCCTCGCCGGGTAATGAAAAGATGCAGGAAATTGCCGCCGCCATCCAGGAAGGCGCCAAGGCCTATCTGGGCCGCCAATATCGCACCATCGCCATCGTCGGCGTCGTCGTCGCCATCCTCGTCGGGTTCTTCCTCGGCGCGATTTCGGCGACCGGCTTCGTCATTGGCGCCGTCCTGTCGGGTGTCGCCGGTTTCGTCGGCATGAACATCTCGGTGAAAGCCAACGTCCGTACCGCGGCCGCGGCGCAGACCAGCCTTCAGGCCGGCCTGACCATGGCGTTCCGCGCCGGTGCGATCACCGGTCTGCTCGTGGCGGGGCTTGCTCTGCTCGCGATCTCGGTCTTCTTTTGGTATCTGATCGGCCCCGGTGGTTTCACCGTCGGCGGTGACGATCGCACTGTCGTCGACGCACTCGTCGCGCTCGCTTTCGGCGCCTCGCTGATCTCGATCTTCGCGCGTCTGGGCGGCGGTATCTTTACCAAGGCCGCCGACGTCGGCGCCGATCTGGTCGGCAAGGTCGAGGCGGGCATTCCCGAAGACGATCCACGCAACCCCGCGGTGATCGCCGACAACGTCGGCGATAACGTCGGCGACTGCGCCGGTATGGCGGCCGATCTGTTCGAAACCTATGTCGTCACCGTCGGTGCGACGATGGTGCTGTTGGCGCTGCTGCTGAAGAGCGCGGGCGACCAGCTGCTGCCGCTGATGAGCCTGCCGCTGTTGATGGGCGGCGTCTGCATCATCACCTCGATCATCGGTACTTACTTTGTCCGTCTTGGTGGCGGCAAGAATGTCATGGGCGCGATGTATAAGGGCTTCCTGGTCACCGCGGTCCTTTCGGTCCCGGCGATCTGGTTCTCGACCAGCTATGTCCTGAAAGGCGACATGGCGACCGACATCACGGGTCAGACGTTCAACGGCAGCGACCTCTTCTATTGCTCGCTGCTCGGCCTGATCATCACCGGCCTGATCATCTGGATCACCGAATATTACACCGGCACCAACTATCGCCCGGTCCGTTCGATCGCCAAGGCATCGGAAACGGGCCATGGCACCAACGTCATCCAGGGTCTCGCGATCAGCCTTGAATCGACCGCGGCACCGACGCTGGTGATCTGTGCCGGCATCATTGCCGCGTTCCAGATCGCGGGCATCGTGGGCATCGCCTTTGCTGCCACCGCAATGCTGGCGCTCGCCGGCATGGTCGTTGCACTCGACGCTTATGGTCCGGTGACCGACAACGCGGGCGGCATCGCCGAAATGGCGGGTCTCGACGACTCGGTCCGTGAAAAGACCGACTTGCTTGACGCCGTGGGCAACACGACCAAAGCGGTGACCAAGGGCTACGCCATCGGTTCGGCGGGTCTGGCGGCATTGGTGCTGTTTGGCACCTATACCGCCGACATCACCGAATATTCGGCGAAACTCGGGCTGACCGAGCCGCTGACTTTCTCGTTGTCGTCGCCCTATGTGATCGTCGGGCTGCTGCTCGGCGCATTGCTGCCGTACCTTTTCGGGGCGTTCGGCATGACTGCGGTCGGCCGTGCGGCGGGTGAGGTGGTCAAGGATGTTCGCGACCAGTTCAAGAACAACCCGGGCATCATGACCTATGAATCGAAGCCCGATTATGCGCGGACGGTCGATCTGGTGACCAAGGCAGCGATCAAGGAAATGATCATCCCGTCGTTGCTTCCGGTGCTCGCACCGATCGTCGTGTTCTTCGTGATCCGTGCAGTGGCCGGTCCGGCCGCGGCGCTCGAAGCGCTCGGCGCGCTTCTGCTCGGCGTCATTGTCAGCGGCTTGTTCGTTGCCATCTCGATGACCTCGGGCGGCGGCGCATGGGACAATGCGAAGAAATATATCGAAGACGGCAACCATGGCGGCAAGGGCAGCGAGGCCCATAAGGCCGCGGTGACCGGTGACACCGTCGGCGATCCGTACAAGGATACTGCGGGTCCGGCGGTCAATCCGATGATCAAGATCACCAATATCGTGGCGATCCTGCTTCTCGCAGCACTGGCGAACGGCGCGCTTTAACGCGCGCCGCCTGTAGGCAAAAGAAAAGCCCCGTCGGAGTGATCCGCGGGGCTTTTTGATTGTCGGGGTCGGGGTTGGGACGGACTTGGCCGATCCTCCCCGGAACGGGGAGGGGGACCAGCGAAGCTGGTGGAGGGGCACCGGCGGTTTGCCTTGCCGGTGAAGCAGGTGGGCCTCCAGCAGGTTCCGTCCTGTCAGCTCAGCGCTGCGTAAACCGCCTGTGCCCCTCCACCACCCTTCGGGTGGTCCCCCTCCCCCATTGGGGGAGGATCGTTTGCGTCCCCACCTGTTCGAAAGCCGACACCTAGGACGCCTTCGTCGCCCGCATCTGCGCCGCATAGCCCGCCTGCACCATCGCGCTCATCCGGTCGAACAGCGCGTTGGGTTCGCTGCGGCGCAACTGTGCAATCGCCGCCTCGGCGCCCTCAGCCACCACCAGTTCGCGTGTCCCGGCATCGACCGCCGCCAATATCTCCGCGGCGGCGAAATCGGGCGACAGGCCGTTGTCGATTGCGGCGTCGCTTTCCCCCCGCACGCTGCCGTCGGCGTTGAGCGCGTTGCGGCTGACGTTGGTCTGCACCGATCCCGGCGCCACTACCAACACCTTCAGCCCCAGATGCTCATTCTCGGCGCGCACACTGTCGTGATAGCCGATCAGCCCGTGCTTGGCGGCGCAATAGGCGCTGCGCAGCGGCACCCCGGCGATCCCCGCGACGCTGGAGATGGCAACAATCTGGCCGCCGCCGGCGCCGACCATCCGCGGCAGCATTTGCTGGGTCAGCGCGATCGGGGCGAGCAGGTCGACGGCGACAATCTGTTGATAGACCACAAAATTAGTATCGATTGCCAGGCTGCGCTGTGAAATGCCGGCATTGTTGACCAGCCCGTCGATGCGCCCCTGCCAGCCCCAGGCCCGATCGGCGATGGCGGGGAGGGCGGCATAGTCGGTGGCCTCGAACGGCAGCACCAGCGTCTCGGTCGCGCAATCCGCGGCGACCGCCTCCAACGCGCCGACATTGCGCCCCGACAGGATCAGCTTTGCGCCGCGCGCCGCAAGCGCCCGCGCCAGCGCCGCGCCGATGCCCGACGATGCGCCCGTAATCCACCAGATCTGATCTTTCATACCCGCTCCCATTCCATGATTTCGTTGCAACTTGAAATGGGTTCAGCCAGCCGTCAAGGCGCCGCGCTCGCGCGTTCCCGGGCGGGGGTGGCAATTTTGTTGCGAATCTGTTATAATAAATATCAACGCGCTGACATTCTGCCTCTTCCCGTCTCGGGCTGGGGCGTTTCGCGGCGTTCCGATGGAGCCATATCCCTTGTCACTCTGACTGGCTAGCGCCGAGCGATTGTTGTTCCCCCTTGGCTAGAGGGCGGGATGCGCCGTTGTTGTCGCACTTTCAGATCAGGGTCAAGGCACAACAAAAGGAATTTGCATGTCCGTAAACACGCTCTTGTTCGAAGTCGGTGATTATGTCGTTTATCCCAAACATGGCGTGGGGCGCGTCATCGAGTTGCAGAAATCGGAAATCGCCGGGATGCAGCTCGAACTCTATGTGCTGCGCTTCGAAAAGGAAAAAATGACGCTTCGCGTGCCGACGAACAAGGCCGAAGGCGTGGGCATGCGCAAGCTGTCGTCGGACAAGACGCTGAAGGAAGCGCTTCAGGTTCTGACCACCAAGCCGAAGGTCAAGCGCACCATGTGGTCGCGCCGCGCGCAGGAATATGAAGCGAAGATCAATTCGGGCGACCTGGTGTCGATCGCCGAAGTGACCCGCGACCTGTTCCGCGCCGACGACCAGCCCGAGCAGAGCTATTCGGAGCGCCAGATCTTCGAAGCGGCGTCGAGCCGCCTCGCGCGCGAACTGGGCGCGATGGAAGAAAGCGATGAAAAGACCGCGCAGGCGAAGATCCTCCAGATCCTCAACGAACATGCGCCGCTGTATTACGTCGAAAAGGTGTAAGCGCGCAGCATCGCGATAAGGGAAGGGGCGGTCCGTTGGGGCCGCCCTTTTTCGTGGCGGTCATTGCGAGCGGAGCGAAGCAATCTCCAGCTGTCGTATTGTGTGGACGCCGGCTGGAGATTGCCGCGTCGCTACGCTCCTCGCAATGACGGGCTAGGGATACACCGCCCCCACAAAATACAGTCCATCGGGCGGAGCATTCAGCCCCAGTGCGGTTCGGTCCGCCGCCTCCAGCGCCGCCTTCAAATCGCGCGCCGACCATTTGCCGTGCCCGACCAGCGACAGACAGCCGACCATCGAACGCACCTGATGATGCAGGAAGCTGCGCGCTGCCGCCTCGATGATCAGCTCGTCGCCGTGGCGGCTGACGGTCAGTTTATCGAGCGTCTTCACCGGACTTTGCGACTGGCAATGCGCCGAGCGGAAGGTGGTGAAATCGTGGAGGCCGACCAGCTGCTGCGCGGCGGCGTGCATCGCATCGGCGTCGAGCGGCGGGATGATCTGCCACGACAGCCCCTTGTCCCACGTCAGCGGCGCGCGGCGGTTCACGATGCGATATTCGTAACTGCGCCCGGTGCAGGTGAAGCGCGCGTGCCAGTCGTCGGGGACGATCTCGCACCCCACCACCGCGATCGGGGCAGGGCGAAGCTGCGCGTTGAGCGCCTCGGTCAGCTTGAACGGGGTCAGCGGCTTGGCGATGTCGACATGCGCGCGCATCGCGATGGCATGGACCCCGGCGTCGGTGCGCCCGGCGCTTAACACCGACACCGTCTCGGCGGTAAAGCGGTGAATCGCTTCCTCGATTGTCTGCTGGACGCTGGGACCATGCACCTGCCGCTGCCAGCCCATATAGGGGCGGCCGTCATATTCGATGGTGAGGGCAAAGCGGGTCATGGGCGGGGCTTTAGCGTTACGATCAGAAATTGTCGAAGGTGCGAATCCCTCTCCCATTTAGGGAGAGGGTTGCGAAAGCTTGGCAGCTTGCTGCCTAGCTGGAGCTGGGTGAGGGGGTGTGACTTCACGATAGCACACAGCCCCTCACCCGCTGCGACTAAGCCAGCAAGCTGGCAAGTCTCGCTGCCCTCTCCCTAAATGGGAGAGGGGATTAGGTCAGCCGCGTCCCTTTGACGATTCCCCGCCCGCGCAGCAATTCGCCCGCCTCCATCGCGGGCTTCCCCGCGCGCTGCACCCGCACCGCACGGATCGCGCCGGGGTTGCAGGCAATGGTCAGCGCATCATCGAGTGTCGTTCCCGGGGTGACGCCCGCGACGGTCTCGCCCGGATGCACAACCTCGGCCGCCAATATCTTGTACCGCTCGCCCTCCAGCTCGAAAAAAGCCCCCGGTACCGGGTTGAACGCGCGGATCTGGCGTTCGACCTGCACCGCGCTGACCAAGAAATCGATCCGCGCCTCGCTTTTGTCGATCTTCGCGGCGTAAGTGACGCCGTCGTCGGGCTGCGGCACCGGCGGAAAAGCGTGGAGGTCGCTCAGCACCCGCCGCATCATCAGCGCGCCCATCTCGGCGAGTTCGTGGGTCAGCACCCCTGCGGTCTTTCGCCCGATCGGGGTCGGCTCGACCAGCCGCATCGCGCCGGTGTCGAGCCCGACGTCCATCTGCATGATCGTCACCCCCGTCTCGGCATCGCCCGCCAATATGGCGCGCTGCACCGGCGCCGCGCCGCGCCAGCGCGGCAGGATCGAGCCATGGACGTTGAGGCACCCTTCGCGCGGCGCATCGAGGATCGCGGGCGGCAGGATCAGGCCATAGGCGGCGACGACCGCAATATCGAGGTTCAGCGCGGCGAACTCGGCCTGTTCGTCGGCGCCCTTCAGGCTTTTCGGGGTGCGGACGGGCAGGGCGAGCTCTTCGGCCCAGACCTGCACCGGGCTTTTCTGAAATTTCTTGCCGCGCTGCGCCGGGCGCGGCGGCTGGGTATAGACCGCGGCAATGTCATGCCCCGCCGCGTGCAGCGCAGCGAGCGTCGGCACCGCAAAGGGCGGCGTTCCCATGAAGGCGATGCGCATGGGTGCGGGCTTTGGCGGAGGATGCGGGGTTGTGCAAGATCGATAGCGGGAGATTGCTTCGCTTCGCTCGCAATGACGAGTTTTGGCGTCATTGCGAGGAGCATAGCGACGCGGCAATCTCCAGCTATCGGCCTATCCGCCGGTCAACTCTGGAAACAGGTCGCGCCACTCGGGATTCACGACCTCGATCAACGCCACTTTCTTCGTCCTTGATCCGGCCTTGATCTGCTTCTCGCGCGTGATCGCCGAATGCATGTCGCCGTGCAGTTCAAACCACACCAATTTGTCGCAACGATAACGAGCCGAAAACCCGCTCAGCTTTTGCTGATGCTGCCACGCCCGCGCGATCAAATCGGACGTTACCCCAGTGTAGAGCACCCCATCTTTCCGATTGGTCATGATGTAAACCGCTGGCTGCCGCTCTTGACGCATGGCTGGAGATTGCTTCGTCGCTACGCTCCTCGCAATGACGAATTTGGGGACGTCATTGCGAGGAGCCGAAGGCGACGCGGCAATCTCCAGCTATCGCCCTTGCGTGACCTTGCGCGCTAAGCCAAACACCCACCATGGCCTCCACCGAAATCGAAGCCCTCGTCCAGCAACTCGCCCGTCTCCCCGGCCTCGGCCCGCGGTCGGCTCGGCGCGCGGTGCTGCATTTGATGAAGAAGCGCGAGAGTGCGTTCGTGCCGCTGCTCGCGGCATTGCAGACGGTGTCCGAACGGCTCGTCACCTGCACCATCTGCGGCAATGTCGACACCCACGACCCCTGCGCGATCTGCGCGGACCCGCGCCGCGATGCGCGGTCGCTGTGCGTCGTCGAGGAAGTGTCGGACCTGTGGGCGCTCGACAAGTCGCGGCTGTTCCCCGGCAAATATCATGTGCTGGGTGGGCGATTGTCGGCGCTGGAGGGCATCCGCCCGCAGGATCTGGCGATCGACGCCTTGGTCGCGCGCGTCGCCGCGGGCGGCATCGACGAGGTCGTGCTGGCAATGAACGCGACGCTCGAGGGCCAGACAACCGCGCATTATCTGGCCGAGCGGCTGGAGGGCTATCCGGTGCGGCTGACGCAGCTGGCGCACGGTTTGCCGGTGGGCGGCGAGCTGGATTATCTCGACGAGGGGACGTTGGCGCAGGCGCTTAGGGCGCGGCGGCCGGTGGGCTGACGGTTCAGGCGATCTCGGTTGGCTCCCCGAGGTCGCGCCATTCATGCATTGCGGCGATAAGTGTGACCGTCGGGTAGCGTTTTATGTCCTTTTTCGAAGCACCTCTCGCTAGCTCCCGTTCGTAATACCACTCCTGAAAATCGATATATTTCCCTTCGATAGCGGAGAGCCCGACGTGCGGCGCTCCGGCTTGGGCAATGAGCCAACCTCTCACGCTTCTCATTGCTTCTAAATAATCGTTTTGGTGAGCTTCGATATCCCATCCGGCTATGTCAGAGAGTGCTTTCTGATAATCGTATTGTTGCGCTTCGAGCACCAAGATTGATTTTTGAGAGATATCCGCGCCGCCGTATTTTCGAGACCCATGATCCATTCCCAACTCGAATGGCATATTCATTCGGAAGAAGTCGTCTTTCTTCAAAGCCTTGCATCGGCTTAGGTCGTGAATCCCATATTTCGACGAACCGATTATCTCGGTGATGCGGTCAATCCGTGGGATAGCGTTATCGGCGTTTTCGGGCGCAATTCGGGGGTAAAACCCTAAGTGCACCACACAAAACGCGATCGCCTGCAAAATCGACGCGAACTTTGCGTCAAACGCACAGTTTATGAAAACCGAATTTTCAAAAGTGCGCGGCAACGCTACCCCTTTGGAGGATGAGGGTCATTGCCATAAGAGTTTCGCTCGCGAATTCGACCATCTCTGCCGTGGATGTAGAGTTCGGTCCGCTGATTGACAGCAATTCGTCGTGCTTCGCTCACGGCAGCAGCCTGCGTCGGATGTGTGCTAGTTGCTCGAGTCGAGCCAGCCTTTCTGACTGACCATCCGTCACCATTTGGTACGACATGCTGACCTTGTTTGGACACTGAGCGACTCCTTGTTAGACCGAGATAATAGCCCGACGGCAAAAATGCCAGCGGCAGATTCGGTGCGGTAAGTCATTTTTCGCCCCCTTGACCCAACGCCCCTCCGACCATAACTGCACCCCATGGCCATCCTACCCATCATAGAGACCCCGGATCCTCGGCTGCGCGTCATTTCGAAGCCCGTCGAGACCTTCGATGCCGAGCTGAAGCAGCTCGTCGCCGATATGTTCGAGACGATGTACGACGCGCCCGGCATTGGGTTGGCGGCGATTCAGGTCGGGGTGGCGAAGCGTATCCTTGTCATCGACCTGCAGGAACCCGACCCCGAGGATGAAGAGGGCAAGAAGGTGATCCGCGAGCCGCGCGTGTTCATCAATCCCGTCTTTTCCGACGAGAGCGACGAGCATAGCGTCTATTCGGAAGGCTGCCTGTCGGTCCCCGAACAATATGCCGATGTGACGCGCCCCGCCGAGGTCACCGTCGATTGGCAGGACGAAGACGGCAAGCATCACCAGGAACGCATGACCGGGCTGATGGCGACGTGCATCCAGCACGAGCATGACCATCTGGAGGGCATTCTCTTCATCGACCATCTGTCGCGGCTGAAGCGCGATATGGTGCTGAAGAAGCTGCTGAAGATGCGCAAGGCGGCTTAGCCCGTCATCGCTAGGCTAGCCTGTCATTGCGAGGAGCGTAGCGACGCGGCAATCTCCAGTTATCGGCCGCGCGTTCCGATAGCTGGAGATTGCCGCGTCACCTTCGGCTCCTCGCAATGACGATTTATTACCCCGCCTTCGCCACCGCAACCATCGCGGGGCGCAGCAAGCGGTCCTTCATCATATAACCCGCCTGCATTTCCTGCACGATCGTGCCGGGTTCGGCCTCGCTGCTCGGGATTTCCAGCATCGCCTGATGCTGGTTCGGGTCGAGCGGCAGGCCGATCGCCGCGATGCGGGTGATGCCGTTGCGCTCGAAGACACCAAGCAATTCGCGCTCGGTGGCTTCAAGCCCGATGATCAGCGGCTTGATCGCGTCCGATGCGCGCTGTTCGTCGCTGAGCGCGGCGAGCGCGCGGCCGAGGTTGTCGGCGACCGACAAAATGTCGCGTGCAAATTTGGTTGCGGCATAGGCGTGCGCGTCGGCAATTTCCTTTTCCTTGCGGCGGCCCAGATTCTGCGTCTCGGCGCGCGCATAGAGCAGGTCCTGCTGCACTGCGGCGAGCTGTTCGGTCAGCTGGGCGACCTCATCATTTTCAGGTGCAGCCGCTTCGGGGGCGTCGGTTGAGGTTGCGGCTTCTGGGGTCGCGCTGTCGTCGACCGGGGTGTCGTTTTCGATGTTCGTCATAAACCTATCGTATCAGTCTGGAGAGTGATTGTGCGGTGAAATCCACCATGGGAACGATGCGGGCATAGTTCAAGCGGGTGGGGCCGATTACGCCCACCACGCCGACCACTCGCCCGTCCGATCCGCGATAGGGCGCCGCTATCACGGAAGAGCCCGAAAGCGAGAATAATTTATTCTCCGACCCGATGAAAATCCGGGTCGCGCTGCCGTCACGCGCGCTGTCGAGCAGCCCGGCGATTTCCTGTTTGGTTTCGAGTTCGTCGAGCAGTTGCCGGACGCGGTCGAGGTCGCCGACCGCGCTGTCGTCGAGCAAATTCGCTTGGCCGCGGACGATCAGCACCGGGCGGTCGGCGCCATCGGACGACCAGATCGCGAGCCCGCGCGACACCAGATCCTGCGCCGCGCGGTCGATCGCGATGCGCTCAGCCTCGATCTCATGGCGCACCCGCGCCATCGCCTCGGTCAGCGTCAGCCCCGCCAGCATCGCGCTGATATAATTGCCCGCCTCGACCAGCGCCGACGGGTCGAGTCCGGGCGGGGTGTCGATGACGCGGTTCTCGACCGCGCCGTCGCCCGCGACCAGCACGACGAGCGCCTGCGCGTCTGACAGCGGTACAAACGCAACTTGTTTCAGGATACGCTCATGCTTGGGGACGAGGACCAGTCCGGCGCACGCCGACAGCCCCGACAGCGCCGACGTTGCCTGCGCCAGCGCGCTTTCGATCGGGCCGGGGTCCGAAAGGGAGGCCTCGATCTGCGCGCGGTCCTCGGCGCTGGGCTCGGCGACCTGCATCATGCCGTCGACGAACAGGCGCAGGCCTTGTTCGGTTGGCAGGCGCCCCGCGCTGGTGTGCGGGCTGGCGAGCAGGCCGAACTCCTCCAGATCCTGCATGACGTTGCGGATCGAAGCAGGGGAGAGGTTGAGCGCCGCGAGCTTCGACAAGGTGCGCGACCCGACCGGCTGCCCGGTCTCGAGATAGGCGTCGACGACCAGCCGGAACACGTCGCGGGCGCGCGTGGTGAGTTCGGTGATCGGTGCGGTGGTCATGGGGAGGATTTAGGGATGCGGGGGCGTGGGGGCAAGCGCAGACCCCCTCTCCCGATGGGAGAGGGGGTTTGCGCTCGCCTCGCTTCACCGCTAAGCGCGCCGCACACAATCACAGGAGAATCCCCCATGCGCCCATCCGGCCGCGCCCCCGATCAGATGCGCCCTATCGCCATCGAAACCGAATTCACCATCCATGCCGAGGGCAGCGTGCTCGTCAGTTTCGGCAACACCAAGGTGCTGGTGACCGCCAGCGTCGATGAAAAAGTGCCGCCGTTCCTGCGCGGCAAGGGACAGGGGTGGGTCACCGCCGAATATGGCATGCTGCCCCGCGCGACGCACACCCGCGGCAGCCGCGAAGCGGCAAAGGGCAAGCAGTCGGGTCGGACACAGGAAATTCAGCGACTTATCGGGCGTAGCTTGCGCGCAGTGGTCGATATGAAGAAGCTCGGCGAGCGCCAGATCATCATCGATTGCGACGTCATCCAGGCCGACGGCGGCACCCGCACCGCAGCGATTTCGGGCGCATGGGTCGCGTTGCGGATCGCAGTCGACAAGCTGCTGGCGGCGAAGACGATCGCCGAGGATCCGATCGAGGACAAGGTCGGCGCGATTTCGTGCGGCATGTACAAAGGCACCCCGGTGCTCGACCTCGATTATGACGAGGATAGCAACGCCGAAGCCGACGGCAATTTCGTGCTGACCGGCAAGGGGCAGATTGTCGAAGTGCAGGCGAGCGCCGAGGGCGCAACCTATGACGAAGAAGGCCTGCTTCGCCTCCTGCGTCTGGCGCGCATCGGCTGCACCGAGATTTTCGCGGCGCAGGACAAAGCGACGGGGCGGTAGGTTTGTAAAATTTGGTTCGCACGAAGACACAAAGACACGAAGAAATAGCTCTGGGCCGACAGGCCTCTCTCTGTATCGACATTGCGCCATAGCGCGCGGTCGATGGAAAAGGCCGCTGCGCGGCAAGCGCAACATCTTCGTGTCTTTGTGTCTTCGTGCGAACCCCTAAATGCAGCACTCGCGGCCTGAATCGACGGGAGACCATCGCCATGACCCATCGCAAACTAACCCCCGGCAAACTCGTCATCGCCAGCCACAATGCGGGCAAGGTGCGCGAAATTCGCGCGCTCCTCGAACCCTATGGCATCGAACCGGTGTCGGCGGGCGACCTCGGCCTGCCCGAGCCCGAAGAAACGGGAACGACGTTCCGCGACAATGCGCTGCTGAAAGCGCATGCGAGCGCGTCGGCGGCGGGTCTGCCCGCGCTCGCCGACGACAGTGGGCTGGAAGTCACCGCGCTGCGCGGCCGCCCCGGCGTTTACACCGCCGACTGGGCCGAACGGCAATGGTTCGAGGGCGAACCCGGCCGCGACTGGTATATGGCGATGGGCAAGGTCGAGGGGTTGCTGGCCGAGCAGGGCACCGACGTCGACCGCAGCGCCTGTTTCGTCTGCACCCTCGCGCTGGCATGGCCCGACGGCCATGCCGAAGTGTTCGAGGGCCGGGCGCAAGGCAACCTGACCTGGCCGCCGCGCGGGTTGTCGGGGTTCGGTTATGATCCAGTATTCGTACCGGTTGGCAAGTCACTGACTTACGCCGAAATCGACCCGGCAGAAAAGCACGCGATCAGTCATCGCGCCGACGCGTTTGCCAAGCTGGTGGCGGGGGTGTTTTAGATCGGACGACGAAACGTGAAGAGCGGATGCGCTATGAAATGGATCCTCTTGTTTTTTTGCGGGGCGTTGTCGTCGTGTACCACGCCCATTTCGCGAGAAGAGCGCCTGATGGACGCGATCGATCGTGAGGTGCGCCTTCCCGCAACTGCGCGAGCCATTGACGAGTATGCTCGCTACTACAGCCATGGTGCGGAGGGCCAAGTCGTCGCGGTATTTCTGCTTCCGCTGACGCCTCGTGAAACGGTTACAATGGATCGGGAAATGGCTGCTGGCGAACGGCGCTGGATGGCCAAAGAGGCAGACCTCCCCTGGATTTCCGACGGCCTTTGTGACCAAATTACTGTTCGCTATGAAATCGCATCGGAGCGTTTTCTGAGTGTTAGATGCAACGGGTCATAACATTCAACGCTGGAAGACAGAGCCCAAAACAATCCCTATATCGCCCCGCATGGCCGAACCGCTCGCCCTTTATGTCCATTGGCCGTTTTGCGTGTCGAAATGCCCCTATTGCGACTTCAACAGTCATGTGCGGGAGAGCGTCGATCAGGCGGTGTGGCGCGATGCGCTGCTGGCAGATCTGCGGCATGAGGCGGCGTTGCTGCCGGATCGCACCGTCGGATCGATCTTTTTCGGTGGCGGCACGCCCAGCCTGATGCCGCCTGCGACGGTCGCGGCGGTGATCGCAGCGGCGGAGGCCGAATGGGGGCTGACTGATGATGTCGAGATCACGCTGGAGGCCAACCCGAACTCGGTCGAGGTCGCCAATTTCGCCGAGCTCGCGGCCGCCGGAGTCAATCGCGTTTCGATAGGGGTTCAGAGCTTCGATACCGAAGTGCTTGAATTTCTGGGTCGTGCGCACAGCGAAGACGAAGCCCGCCGCGCCATCGCGACCGCACAGGAACACTTTGCGCGGGTCAGTTTCGACCTGATCTATGCGCGCCCCGGCCAGACGATGGCGGCGTGGGAAAGCGAGCTGGCGGGCGCGCTGGCGTTTGGCACCGATCATCTGTCGCTCTACCAGCTCACCATCGAGCCCGGCACGCGCTTTGCGACGCTCGCCGCCAAGGGCGACCTCACCATTCCCGACGGCGATGCCGCCGCCGACCTGTTCGACGCAACGCAGGCAATGACAAGCGCTGCGGGCTTGCCGCGTTATGAGGTGTCGAACCATGCCCGCGTCGGCGAGGAGAGCCGCCACAACCTCGCTTACTGGCGCTACGCCGATTATGCCGGGGTCGGCCCCGGCGCCCACGGGCGGCGGCTGGGACAGGCGACCGAGCGCCACAAGAAGCCCGAAAATTTCATCGCGGCGGTGGAGCGGAACGGGCATGGGCTGAAGGTCGAGAGCGACCTGCCCGCGCACGAACGCGCGACCGAGGCGATGCTGATGGGGCTGCGGCTGACCGAAGGCATCGATCTGGCGCGGATCGAGACGCGGAGCGGGTTGGGGCGCGCGGCGTTTGTCGATGCCGATGCGGTGGTGCGGTTGGTCGATCAGGGGCTGATGGCGCAGGACGGCGACCAGCTGGCCGTCACCGACGGTGGCATATTGCTGCTCGACAGCATCCTTTCCGAGGTGGTTCGGACCAGCTAAACCCCATCAGACCCGTTCGTGTCGAGCGAAGTCGAGACATCCCTCGGCGTTGCGTGACCCCGATGGGCATCTCGACTTCGCTCGATGCGAACGGAATTTGGGAAAACGGTTTGCCGCAGCAGTTGATCCGCGATTGGGATGCCCATCTGGCGCATGAAAAGCGCCGGTCGGAGCACACCCGCCGCGCCTATATCGCGACCGCCGAGCGGTTCTGCGCCTTTCTGTCCAAGCACCGCGGTGGCGCGGTCGATGGCGCGATGCTGGTGAAACTGACCCCCAATGACCTGCGCGCCTATCTCGCCGATCGCCGCGCCGAGGGGCTGGGCAATGCGTCGGCGGCGCGCGAGCTGTCGGCCTTGCGGGGTTTCCTGCGTTTCGTCGGCGGTTCGGGTGCCAGCGTGCCGCCGCTGCGCGGGCCGCGGGTCAAGAAGGGGCTGCCGCGCCCGGTCTCGCCCGCCGAAGCGATCGCATTGGCGCAGGATGTCGAGGACAATGCGCGGCAGGGCTGGACCGGCGCGCGCGATTTTGCGCTGTTGTTGCTGCTCTATGGCGCAGGGCTACGCATTGGTGAGGCTCTGGGACTGACGGAGGCGGCGCTGCCGCTGGGCGAGACACTGCGCGTGACCGGCAAGCGGAACAAGACCCGCGTCGTGCCGATCCTGCCTGCGGTGGCGGCGGCGGTGATGCGCTATGTCGAAGCCTGTCCCTATCCGATCGCCAAGGACAGCTCGCTGTTCCTCGGCGCACGCGGCGGGCCGCTGGCACCCGGGGTCGTGCGCGCCAGCGTGCGGACGGCGCGGCGCGCGCTGGGGCTGTCCGAGCGGACCACACCGCATGCGCTGCGCCACAGTTTCGCGACGCATCTGCTGGCGGGCGGGGCCGATTTGCGCAGTTTGCAGGAGTTGCTTGGCCATGCGAGTTTGGCTTCGACGCAGGTTTATACCGCGGTCGATGCCGCGCATCTGCTCGACATTTATCGCAGCGCGCACCCGCGGGCGGGTTAACCCGCCGTCGTCATTGCGAGCGAAGCGAAGCAATCTCCAGCTATCGACCTCGCGCTGGGGGCGATAGCTGGAGATTGCCGCGTCGCCTACGGCTCCTCGCAATGACGATTTTTGTTATTCGGCCTGCTTCGGCTTCCAGGTAACCACCCGATAAAGATAGATCAGCACTAGCGAGCCGATCGCGATGAGGGCGACGGGGCCGACGAACGCGTCGAGATTGGCGAAATTACCCCCGAACCAATGCCCGGCCCCCGCGAGCGCGGTGATCCAGATTGTCGATCCCGCCGCGGTCCAAGCCAAGAATTTGGCTTGGTTCATCTTCACCATGCCCGCGGGCAGTGACACCATCGTGCGTGCGACGGGCATGAAGCGCGCGACGAAGACGATGCCGGGACCATATTTCAGGAACCAGTTGTGCAGCTTTTCGACCTCGGCCCAGTCGAGCGTCAGCCAGCGACCGTGGCGATCGATAAAGGGCTTCAGCCGTTCATAGCCGATCCAGCGCCCGATGCCGTACCACACCCAGTTGCCCACGGTTGTCCCGGCCACTGCGACCGCGACGAGGGTCCAGAAATCGAAATGCCCCTTGGCCACCGCAATGCCGCCGAGCCCCATGATGACTTCCGACGGGATCGGCGGGAACACATTTTCGAGGACCATGAGGATGAAGATCCCCACATAGCCCCAGCTCTGGATCAGGTTCAGGATGAAATCGGTCATGACGCGGGGTAACGCACAGACGGCGTCAACCGATCCGTCGGACGATCGCGTCCCAGATCATGCCCGCCGTATCGCTGTTGTTGAACCGGTCGATCGCGACGATCCCTGTCGGGGACGTGACGTTGATTTCGGTCAGCCATTCGCCGCCGATCACGTCGATGCCGACAAACACCAGTCCGCGCTCGCGTAGCTGCGGGCCGAGCACGTCGCAGATTTCCTGCTCGCGCGGGGTCAGGGTTGTCGCTTCGGCAAAGCCCCCGACCGCCAGGTTCGAACGAAACTCGCCTTCGCCGGGCTTGCGGTTGATCGCGCCCGCGACTTCGCCGTCGATCAGCACGATGCGTTTGTCGCCTTGGCTCACGCTGGGCAGGAATTGCTGGACCATGAAGGGTTCGGGCCACACCTGCCCGAACAGCTCGACCAGCGCGCCCAAATTGCTGCCGTCGGCATCGATCTTGAACACCGCCTTGCCGCCATTGCCGTGCAACGGCTTGATCACGACAGCGCCGTGACGCGCCTGAAAATCCTTCACCGCGTCGAGATCGCGGGTCACCATCGTCGGCGGCATATATTCCGCATAATCGAGAACGAACACCTTTTCGGGCGCATTGCGGACCGAGACGGGGTCGTTGACCACCAACGTCTCATTGGCGATCCGTTCGAGCAGCCAGGTGCCGGTGAGGTAACCGAGGTCGAAGGGCGGATCCTGCCGCATCAGCACGACATCGACGTCGCGGCCGAGGTCGAGCATCACTTCGTCGCCGAACCGGTAATGCGCCCCGGCTTCGCGCTTCACGTCAAGCACGCGGTGCGCCTTTGTCGTCAGCCGCCCGGCCTCCCACGTCAGCCCGCGCACGTCATAATGATAGAGAGTGTAACCGCGTTCGAGCGCCTTCAGCATCAGGGCAAAGCTGCTATCGCCCCCGATGTTGATACCGTCCATCGGGTCCATTTGCACTGCGGCGCGCAGGGTCATTCGATATTCCTCAGGGTTGCCAGACGTGGACCAGATGGCGTGGCAGGCGCCCGGGCGCAAGGAGCATCACGTCGATCCTGATGTCATCCTGCGGCCGGGCAAAGCGTGAGGCGAGCATTTCTGCCGCCGCCGCGACCCGGCGCAGGCGATAGTGGTCGATCGCAAGGTCGAGATCTTCGGGCCGCTCGCGCCACTTCACCTCGATGAAAGCGACGATGCGGCCGCGCCGCGCGACCAGGTCGACTTCGCCCGCCGCGACGCGCAGCCGCTCGCCCAATATGCGCCAGCCGTGGAGGCGCAGCCACCAAGCCGCGCGGCGCTCGGCCTTGCGTCCGCGCGCTTCGGCCGCGGCGCGCTTCAACCGGCATCCTTGAGCGCCAAGGCGCGGGCATAAATGTCATGGCGATCGAGCCCGAAGCGCTTGGCGATCGCTTTCGCCGCTTGTGCCACCGGCTTGTCGGCCATCGCATCGCGCAGCGCCGTGTCGAGCGTCGCATCGTCGGCCTGTTCGGGCACCGCTTCGCCGGGCGGGCCGACGACAACGACGATCTCGCCCTTGGGCGGCGCGTCGGCGTAGCGGGCGGCGAGTTCGGTCAGTGTGCCGGTGACGCATTCCTCGAACATTTTGCTGATCTCACGCGCGACCGCCGCCTCGCGGTCGCCCAAGCCCTCGGCCATCGCGGCGAGCGCCGAGGCGAGGCGCGGCCCGCTTTCGTAAAACACCAATGTCGCGCGCAGTCCGGCGAATTCAGCGAGCGTGTCGGCGCGCGCCTTGGCTTTCGACGGCAGGAACCCCGCGAACAGGAACCGGTCGCTCGGCAACCCCGACAGGGTGATCGCGGCGATGGCGGCGCAGGGGCCGGGCAGGGTGGCGACATGCCGCCCGGCGGCGCGCGCGTCGCGGACCAGCTTGTACCCGGGGTCCGAAATCAGCGGGGTGCCCGCGTCGGACACCAAGACGATGACCTCGTCCGCCATGCGCGCCACCAGCGCCGCGCGCGTCCGCTCGTCGCTATGATCATGATAAGGGGTCATCGGCACCCGCAAACCCAGATGCGCCAACAGCTTGGCGGTTACCCGCGTATCCTCCGCCGCGATCAGGTCGGCGCGCGCCAGCATCGCCCCGGCGCGTGCGGTGATGTCGCCGAGGTTGCCGATGGGGGTCGCGACGATATAGAGACCGGGCAAGGGAGAATTTGAGATGGTCGAATCTGGCATGACGCCGAAAATGGCAGAAACTGCCCCCAATAGCCACGACGGCGCGCGCCAAACATATGCATCGCCGCGGCGGCAAATGCTGCGCGGACTCGGTGCGGTGGCGATGGCGGGGCTGCTCGCCGCGTGTCAGGTTGTGCCGAAGACCGCTGGGCCGGCCGTAGCGCCCCCGCCCGAAACCCCGACCGACAATGTCGGCCCCGGCCTGCCGACCGACACCGATCGCCACCGCGTCGCGCTGTTGGTGCCGCAGACCGGCCCCAACGCCGATGTCGGCATGGCGATCGCCAATGCGACGACGCTGGCCTTGCTCGATTCGCGCACCGAACGCGTCCGCATCACCACTTACGACACCGCGCTCGGCGCGGCGGCGGCGGCGCGGCAGGCGGTCGCCGACGGCAACCGCCTGATCCTCGGCCCGCTGCTCAGCGAAGACGTCGCCGCCGTCGCGCCGATCGCGCGCGACGCGAAAGTACCGGTGCTCAGCTTCTCGAACGACAGCAGTGTCGCGGGCAACGGTGTCTTCATCATGGGCTTTGTCCCCGGCCAGTCGGTCGAGCGCGTCGTCGCCTTTGCGCGCGGCAAAGGGCATCAACGTTTCGGCGCGCTGGTGCCGAAGAATGTCTATGGTGATCGTTCGGTCGCGGCGTTCCGCAGCGCGGTCGCAGCGGCGGGCGGGACTCTGGTCGCGGTCGAAAGCTATGATCGCAGCGCCACGGCGCTGACCGGCGCGGCGCGGCGGATCGCCAATGCGGGCGCTATGGATGCGGTGCTGATCGCCGACAGCGGCGGCAATGCAATCCGTGCGGTGCCGGTGATCAAGGGCGCTGGACAGCGCCAGATCCTTGGTACCGAACTGTGGAACACCGATGCCTCGCTCGGCACCAGCGCGGTGATGCGCGGGTCGTGGTTCGCTAGCGTTTCGGACGGCCTTTATGGTCAGCTCGCCGGCAAATATCGCACGCGGTTCGGCAAGGCGCCATACCGGCTCGCGAGTCTGGGCTATGACTCGGTGCTGCTGACGGTCCGCATTTCGCGCGATTGGAAACCCGGCACCAGCTTCCCGGTCAACAAGCTGCTCGCAGCGGATGGATTTGGCGGGATCGACGGCATTTTCCGCTTCAACAATCGCGGCATTGCCCAGCGCGCGCTGGAGGTCAGCGAGATCGGCGCCGGGGGCTTCCGCGTCGTCGATCCGGCGCCAACCAAATGGTGATCGGCGTGGCCTGACCGCCACAGTCGCTCAAAAAGCGTCACCTTCACGCCACGCGCGGCCTTTACGCCGTGCGCGCGTTCACTATATGAGCATGGCGTGCGTATATCGCGCTGATTCCGCACGCCACCCGTCCACGATCAGGAGATACAGCTATACCACCGCCCACGACCCGCCGCCCGATGGAGCGCACGCCGCCCAAGAATGGCCCGCGATACAATGAATTCATCGCCTCTCCGAAGGTCCGCGTGATCGACGACGAAGGCGAAAATCTGGGCGTGATGCTGACCGCCGAAGCGATCGAACAGGCGGCCTCTGTGGGCCTCGACCTGGTCGAAGTATCCCCGAACGCCGATCCGCCGGTGTGCAAATTCCTCGACGTGGGCAAGTTCAAATACGAAGCCCAGAAAAAGGCGAACCTGGCGCGCAAGAGCCAGAAGACGCAGGAAATCAAAGAGATCAAGATGCGTCCGAATATCGACGATCATGATTTCGATACGAAGATGAAGAAGGTCTTCGATTTCCTTGGCGAAGGCGACAAGGTCAAGATGACCATGCGTTTCCGCGGCCGCGAAATGAGCCACACCCAGCTGGGCTTGAACGTGCTGCAGCGCGTTGCCGAACTGACGTCGGAAATCGCGAAGGTCGAGGCGCATCCGCGCACCGAAGGCCGTCAGATGCTGATGGTCATCGCGCCGAAGTAACTTCCAATCCTCCCTGTGGCGAAGCCATGGGGAGGGGGACCGCCGCCGCAGGCGGTGGTGGAGGGGCAGCGACGGCAGTGCCAAAGCCCCTCCGTCAGCGCTTCGCGCTGCCACCTCCCCATCGCTTCGCGACGGGGAGGATCAATCAGCCGATACGAAATTGCAGGGCGGTCGTTCCAACGGGACGGCCGCCCGCTTCATATCGCCGCTCGATCATTCGCGCGCTGCCGTCTGCGGCCACCGCGACCAGCGTCGACGCGCGGGTGCCATAGACGTCGCCGCGCAGGAACAGCGCCGGATCGCCTTCAGCCGTCAGTGTGTCGAGCAGGCCTTCGGGATCGGTACCGGCATCGACCACCGCCGCCAGCGCCGCGCGCAATCGCTCGGCGCGCGGGCAGGGGCTGTCGATCGGCTCGTTGGCGAGCGCATGGACTCCGGCGCCCAGCGTCAAGATTTGGGATTGCGGGCGATTGGTCAGCAGCCGCGCCTTGCCATCGCCCATCGCAAACAAATTGAACGCGTTAAAGCTATCGAGATCCCCCTCTGCCGGGTCGGCGAAGCGCCCATCACCGCGCAACAAATCGACCACCAACGACCCGCGCGATTCCTTGGCCGGATCGGGCAATGCGCCGCGCACATTGGTCACCACAACGACCCGCCCGCTCGCCGGATGAACGCCCAGCCAGGTGCCGCCTGCTTGCAGATCGCGCCCCGCGACGATGCCGCTACCATCGTCCCATGCGCCAAGCGGTGCAGCGGGCCGCGCGTGAAACTCATCGCGGTTGCCGATCAGGATCAGCGGCCAATCGGCATGAACCTGCCAGGCAAGAGCAACGACGCACATGGTGCGGCTATCGCGATCTGCACGCAGCTTGCCAAGCGCCTTGGCGATCACCGGCTTATCTTTGTTTCGCGAAAGACACGGGTGTGTTATATGATTATGGCACCGTGATTGCGGTTGCGGCAAAAGCTGTTAGGCTCGCGCCATCTTTCTGGGGAGGGAGATACTTATGACCGAAGCTGGAAAAACGCCGTGGCATCTGTGGGTGGTCGGCATCGCATCGTTCTTTTGGCACTGCATTCCGGTGTCCGATTACATCGGCTTCAAGACCAAGGCGGCCTGGTATCTGGAAGGCGCGGGCCTGAAGCCCGAGCAAATCGCGTGGGTCGACGCTTATCCGATCTGGGCCGACGCGGGCTGGGCGCTCGGTGTATGGGGCGCGATGGCCGGGTCTTTGCTGTTGCTGGCCCGCAGTCGGCACGCGGTGACCGCCTTTATCGTGTCGCTCGTCGGGCTGGCGATCATGAGCCTGTATCAAGTGGGCATGCAGGCCGCCGAGTATCAGGCATTGTTCGGCGATAGCATCCTGATGTTCCTGGGCTTTATCTGGATCGTCGCCATCGCGCTGTTCTTCTATGCGCGCGCAATGAAGGCGCAGGGCGTGCTGCGCTGACATGGGCTGAGCCGGTCCTCCCTGTCGCGGAGCGATGGGGAGGTGGCAGCGCAAAGCGCTGACGGAGGGGCCATGGCGTCACGTTGCCACCCCTCCACCACGTCCTTCGGACGCGGTCCCCCTCCCCATGGCTGCGCCACGGGGAGGATATAATGTCCGCAACCGGTCGTTAGCCGAAACCCGGTCCGGCCTTACCGCGCCCGAATAAACGCGCGAATATCCGCCGACAATTTGTGGCGATCTTCGTCGCGGATATACATCATATGGCCCGCGCCATAATAGGTGTAGCTGATCCGGTCCTGCGGGATGCCGGTGCGTGACAGCGCATATTCGGCGGCGAAGAACGGCGTCGCGAAATCATAATAGCCCTGCGCGACCAGCACCTTCAGCCCCGAATTTTCGCGCAGCGCCTGCCCGATATAGGGCGCGACGTTGAGATAAGAATTGCTGTCGCGGCCGCCGATCCGCCAGTCCCACTGGCCGCCGATGCTGCCGATCGACTGATATTCGCGGTCAGTCTTGAACCCCAGCCCATCACGGCTCCAGCTGTTGATGGCCGCAGTGTAGCTCGCATCAATGCCGTAAAAGCTGGGGTCGTTGTCGGGACCTTCACCCGCGTTGTCATAATCCTTGCCGGTATAGCGACTGTCGAGGCGGCCGACGGTCAGGCCGCGGTCACGGAGCAGCTCTTTGTAAAAGCGTTGCGGCGTGACGCGCAGGTCGGCGCTGTCGAGATAGGTTTCGGACAGGCCGGTGAAGCGCGCGAGATCGCGGCGGATCATGGCGCGTTCGTCGCCCTGCAACTTCTGACCTTTCAGCAGCGCGGTGGCATAGGGGCCGATCGCCCATTGCCGCGCTTCCTCGACAAAACCCTCGACCGACGGTGCCGTCGCCTTGCCGTGATAGAGTGCGGTCGCGGCCATCGAGGGCAGGTTGGTGATCGGCGACAGCTCGTTGCCCGGCGTGTCGGCGCCCGCCGCGAAATCGAGCACGGTCGAGATCAGGATGATGCCGTTCAGCGCGACGTCGTTGTACGTCTCGTTCATCAGCTGGTTCGCCACTGCGGCCGATCGCGTCGTGCCATAGCTTTCACCGCCCAGATATTTGGGGCTGTTCCAGCGGCCATTGTCGTTAAGCCAGCGGCGGATCACTTGGGCCACCAGCTTCGCATCCTGCGTCACCCCATAATAATCCTTGGGGTCGGCCTTGCCGATCAGGTGCGAGAAACCGGTGCCGGGCGGGTCGATGAACACCACATCGGTGACGTCCATCAACGCGTCGGGATTGTCGACGATCGGATAGGGCGGGGCGCCGTCGTCGACCCCGGTGCCGGGGATCGCGACGCGCTTCGGCCCGAACGCCCCCATCATCAACCAGACGGTGCCCGACCCCGGGCCGCCGTTGAACAGGAAGGTGATCGGGCGATTGGGGTCGCGCGGTTCCTTGATATAGGATGTGGTGACGACTGCGACTTCGGCCACGCCGTCCTTGTTCTTGATGATCGTTTCGCCGATCGTCGCCGCATAGTTGATCCGCTGGCCGCCAAAGGTGCCGCTGAGTTTGGTGGTGCGAACCTGCGGTTCGTAATCAGCGGGCTTTTCGGCGGTGGCCTTATCGGCAGGTTTGTCCTGCGCATAGAGGACCGAAGGCGCGGCGGCGGCCAGCGCCAGTGCGATAAGCGAAAGACCCGATTTCATAAGCATTTTCTCCCCGATTGCGCGCGAACCCTATGCAGCGCGCGGGGAGGGGGCAAGGCTACTTGTCGGTAACAGGCGGGGTTTCGTCGAAGGGGTAACGGCGCGCCCTATTTGCGAAGCAGACGCGGGTCGGCTTTGCCGAACCAATATTTGCCGTCCTTGGGCGCTGACCAAGGATTGACCGCGTCCCAGCGTTTGCCGGAAAGCGTTATATCGTCGGGGTTTGCCTCAAGCGTCTGTTTGGCGCTGTGGCGCAAGACACGCGCCGCCCTTGCCTTCCACTCAGCGTCGGACTTTGCGGTGGTGTGGCCTGTGATGGGCGTTTTTCGGCGCGAGCGAGACATGGCACGTACTCAGGCTGCCGCGTAGATCGCCGGGCGATAGCGGGGCGGTGGGATGTCGAAGCCTTTTTCGCGCGCGACTTCCAGCCAGCCGTCGATGGCGTCCTGCACGTTGGCAACAGCCGCTTCGCGCGTATCGCCATGCGCCGAACAAGGGCGCAGGTCGGGAACGTCTGCAATCCAGCAGCTATCCTCCGCGGACCAGAAGAGGTTGATATGGTAGTGCGGTTCGTTCACTCGCCGAGTTTTAGCCCATATTGCTCGATAAGTTCAAGCAGTTCGCGGACCTGGTAGCGCTTGGCATCCTTGCTGTCGGGTTGAACGGGGAAAGGACGGGGGATCGCCGGGTGAACATATTGGCGGTGACTGCCGGTGGTTCGAGCAAGTTCGAATCCGAACGCTGCTAACAACGCTTCAAAATCACGAAAGCTGATGGAGCGACTACTCGATTGAAGCAATTTCGCATAAAGTTTGTGCGGCCTAACCATCCTTTTGCTCCGGATTTCTCAAGGCCCAGACACCATTTCCAAGGCCGCCTACGGAGCGAAACCAATCGTAATTTCCCGTAAAGACATTAGAATCGGAGCTATTGTACTCCAGTTCTCTCCTAACGATCGCTGGAAGATTTAGCGGAACGGAGCGACCCTGCTCCACGCGAATTTTCCGCACCTTGTCGTAAATCTCACGAAGATGCGCTTCTCCCCCGCAGGCTCGCAATGCGGCTTTCACGTCGTGTCGCCATAGAATCCTGACCGCAGCAACCGTCATTTTCTGTGATGTGGCAGGCGTATCTTTTCCGGCCGGCGCTGAAAGGATCAGTCCTAACAGCCGACTGAGTATTGCGTTCTCGTCCTCTTCGCCATCGGCCCTATGTGACCAAATTTTGGCAAAAACTTCGGTGCTAACTTCGATTGATCGAGGCATAGCGATCTTATGTAAGAACTATTAGGATCTTTCAAGAACAAAGTTCTATCGTCTAGTCGCGGCACTAGGCGTTACCGCCCCCATTTCGTCTTGCTCTGCTTCCCGTACCGCCCCTTGCGCGTTCCCGGCTTGCCTTCATTGCTGCGCCCCACGCGCGGCGCCACCTGCTCGCCCGCCGGAAGGCCCAACTCGTCGGCCTCCAGCTTGCGGATCTCGTCGCGCAGGCGCCCGGCCTCCTCGAATTCAAGGTCCGCCGCTGCATCGCGCATCCGTTTCTCCAGATCCTGGATGTACGCGCGCAGGTTATGCCCGACCATGTGCACCGGCTTGTCGTCGCCGATGTCGATCGTCACCTGATCCTTCGACGCGACATGCGCGATGATGTCGCCGATGTTGCGCTTGATCGTCGTCGGGGTGATGCCGTGCTCGATATTATAGGCGTTCTGCTTTTCGCGGCGGCGGTCGGTTTCACGCATCGCGCGTTCCATGCTGCCGGTGATGCGGTCGGCATAGAGGATGACGCGGCCGTCGACGTTGCGCGCGGCGCGGCCGATCGTCTGGACCAGGCTGGTTTCGCTGCGCAGGAACCCCTCCTTGTCGGCGTCGAGGATCGCGACCAGCCCGCATTCGGGAATGTCGAGCCCCTCGCGCAGCAGGTTGATCCCGATCAGAACGTCGAACACCCCCAGCCGCAGGTCGCGGATGATTTCGATACGCTCCAGCGTCTCGATGTCGCTGTGCATGTAACGCACCTTCATCCCCGCTTCGTGCAGGAATTCGGTCAGATCCTCTGCCATCCGCTTGGTCAGCGTCGTCACCAGCGTGCGGTACCCCGCCGCGGCGGTCTTTTTCGCCTCGACGATCAGGTCGTCGACCTGCTCCTCGACCGGCTTGATCTCGACCGGCGGGTCGATCAGCCCGGTGGGGCGGATGACCTGTTCGGCGAACACGCCCTGCGTGCGGTCCATCTCCCAGGTGCCGGGGGTGGCCGACACGCTGACTGTTTGCGGGCGCATCATGTCCCATTCGGCGAAGCGCAGTGGCCGGTTATCGATGCAGCTGGGCAGGCGAAAGCCATATTCGGCCAGCGTGATCTTGCGGCGGTGATCGCCCTTCGACATCGCGCCGATCTGCGGGATCGTCTGATGGCTCTCGTCGACGAAGAGCAAAGCATTGTCGGGCAGATATTCGAACAGGGTCGGCGGCGGTTCGCCGGGCAGGCGGCCGGTCAGGAAGCGGCTATAATTCTCGATCCCGGCGCAGCTGCCCGTCGCGGCGATCATCTCGAGGTCGAAATTGGTGCGCTGCTCCAGCCGCTGGGCTTCGAGCAGGCGGCCCTCGGCCTCGAGTTCCTTCAGCCGCTCCGTCAGCTCATGCTTGATCGCCTCGCTCGCCTGCTTGAGCGTCGGTCCCGGCGTGACATAGTGCGAGTTGGCATAGATGCGGACATGGTTGAGCGTCGCAATCTTCTTGCCGGTCAGCGGGTCGAATTCGGTGATTTCCTCGATCTCGTCGCCGAAAAAGCTGATCCGCCACGCCATATCTTCATAATGCGAGGGGAAGATTTCGAGATTGTCGCCGCGGACCCGAAAATTGCCGCGCGCGAACGCCTGGTCGTTGCGTTTATACTGGAGCGCGACGAGCTTGCGGATGATCTCGCGATTGTCGGCAACCTGACCCTTCTTCAAATCGAAGATCATCGCCGAATAGGTTTCGACCGAGCCGATGCCATAGAGGCACGATACCGACGCGACGATGATCACGTCGTCGCGTTCGAGCAGCGCGCGCGTTGCCGAATGGCGCATGCGGTCGATCGCCTCGTTTACCGAGCTTTCCTTCTCGATATAGGTGTCGGACCGCGGCACATAGGCCTCGGGCTGGTAATAGTCATAGTAACTGACGAAATATTCGACCGCATTGTTCGGGAAAAAGCTTTTGAACTCGCCATATAATTGCGCCGCGAGGATCTTGTTCGGGGCCAGGATTAGCGCCGGACGTTGCAACGCCTCGATCATCTTGGCCATCGTGAAGGTTTTGCCCGATCCGGTGACCCCCAGCAGCACCTGATCGCGCTCGCCGGTCAGCGCGGTATCGACCAGCTCGCGGATCGCGGTCGGCTGATCGCCCGCGGGTTCATAGTCGCTAACCAGCTCGAATCGTTTGCCCCCTTCGACCTTGTCTGGCCGAGCAGGGCGGTGAGGGACATAGCCTTCGGCGGTGTCGATTTCGTCGAGCGAGGTGCGAATCTGGATTGCCATCGCTGCCAATATGGTATCGATGGGGCGGGTCCACAATCGCAATGAGTCCGCCACAGAGCAGGCAGCGGCTAGTCACAGGAGACAGGGTATGAAAAAGATTTTGACGATTGCAGCCGTCGGTACGCTCTTGGCGGTCGCGGGCTGCGGCAAGAGCGAAAATGCAGGCGGCGCCGTGAAGCGCGAGGCCGGCAACTGGAAAACCGACGTCAAGCTGGTGAAATTCGAAGTCCCCGGCATGCCCCCCGAAATGAAGGACGGCATGGCCAAGATGATGGAAGGCGCCAGCGGCATGGACCAGTGCTTCACGCAGGAGCAGGTCGACAAGGAAGATATCGCGTCCGAACTGGCCAAGGGGCCGGGCAATGGCGGCGAGTGCAAATGGTCGAAGAAGAATATCTCTGGCGGCACCATCGACATCGCCGGCACCTGCACCGCCAACGGCCAGACGGTCGACATGGCGATGAACGGCACGATGGAAGCCAAGAAGTCCGACGTGACGATCACCACCAAGGGCAAGGTGCCGACCGGCGGCGACATGGAAATGGTCATGCAGATGACCAGCACCCACACCGGCCCGTGCAAGGCGCCCGCGACGACCTGATCCGCGACGTAATTGCCAATCGATCGGGGCGTCAGCAAAGCTGGCGCCCTTGTCGTATCGACGTCATATCGACTTGAGAGGAGAGCGAAGATGCTGGGTTATGTGACGATGGGAACCGACGACATCGACCGCGCGCGCGAATTTTATGCCGCGCTACTCGGGACGATCGGCGCCAGCGAATTGATGCGGATGTCGGACGAAGACAATGGCTTTACCCTCTACGCGACCAGCTGGGGCCAACCCGGTATCGCGGTGACGCGGCCCTATGACGGTCAACCGATGCATGCGGGGAATGGGCATATGGCCGCAATCATCGTCGACGAGCGCGCCAAAGTGGACGGCCTGCATGCCAAGGCGATCGCGCTCGGCGGCACATGCGAAGGACCGCCGGGGGTTCGCGGCGACGAGAGCGATCAGGCGTTTTACGCCGCCTATTTCCGCGATCTCGACGGCAACAAACTGTGCGTGTTTCGCATCGGTCCGGCCTGAGCGGGGCGCGGGCAGGGCGACGGTCGACTTGCCGGGCGGGTGACAGGTGGGGCTGCCAATCCGCCCGGCGAAGTCTTGAAATGAAGCCGGAGGGGGTCTGAAGAATGCCAGGGACCAGCTCGCATCCTTCGCCTGTCGGCCTCAACGCCGCACCATCGTAGGAATGATGCGACGCCGGAAGAATGACAGGGTTTCGAATATGTGGCAGTTACAAGGGGTCACATGGCGCCACGTCGCCGTTTGATAACCCTTTGCTCACCAGATTTCGGGCTTTGTCGTTGCCGATTGGCGACGGGCCGCGCTTCTGATATGGTGAACGCCGCGCCTGTTACCGTTACATGGAAGTAACAAGGACTGGTCGCGCTTGTTGATTGGCGTATCACCCGCACCGCCCGCCGTGGGCATTTGAGGGTAGCATGGACCACGCGAAAGCGAACGAGACGCAAAATCCCGGCGAGACCGAACGGATTATCGCCGAGGAGCTGGAGCGACTGCTCGAATCCCCGATGTTCGTCCGGTCGCCGGTGTTGACGCGCCTGCTGCAGTTCCTGGTCGAGCATCGTTTGCGCGGTGGGCGCAGTTCGCCCAAGGCCTATGCGATTGCCACCGAGGCGCTCGGCCGCAGCGAGGATTTCGATCCCGCGGTCGACAGCTATCCGCGCGTCATGGTCGGACGGCTGCGCAGCTTGCTGGACCGATATTATGCCGATACCCCCTGGATCCATCGCTTGCGCGTACCGCAGGGCAGCTACGAAGTGGTCGTTCAGCACCGCGTTTCGCCGCCCTCGCGGTCGATGGACGGAACTGGCGACGCGGGTGACGTCAAGGCTGCGGCCAGCGCTGATGGGGCTGGCGCACCGCACAGCCCGGGTGTTGTTAGTCGTCCGCTGACGGCCCAGCCGCGTTATGGCCGCTGGCTCGTAGCACTCGTGCTGCTTGCGCTCGCAATCTTCGCGCTGTGGTCCTTGCGCAGCGGACCAGACCGCCTGTTCGTCAGCGATGCGGTGCCGATGCCGTTGCTCGAGGTGAGCGCCCCGGTGGCGGGCAGTACGCCGCCATCGCGCGCGCTGGCCCGCGCGCTCGACGGCAAGCTGCGCGACGGATTGCGGCGGTTCGATCTTGTCGATCTGTTGAGTGCCAAGGCGCCGGGCGGCGCGGCGCCCCGCACCGCCGACTATCGGCTCGACGCCTCGCTGGTTCGCAATTTCGAGGGTGACGCCGAAATCACGCTGGTGCTGAACCGCGTCGCCGATCAGCGCGCGATCTGGTCGCAGCAAGTCCCTGTCACCGACCAGGATATGCCCGATTTTGCTCCGGTCGACGCCGCTATTGCCCAGATTGCAGGGGATTACGGCGTCATCGTGCGCGACCAGGTACAGCGTCAGCCTGATCGTTTTTCACCCGGCTTTCCTTGCCTCGCGCAGTTTAACCGGATGCGCCAGATGCGCAGCACCCCGACCGCCAAGCAGGTCGAATCCTGCCTGCGCGCAACGCTGAAACGCGACGAGCGCGACCCCGTGGCGCTCGCGGCGCTGTCGCTCCTCCGCTATGGCGACTGGCAGCCGCAGCGCGGGACGCCTGCTGGCCGCACCGCCTTTGCCGAGGCGCGCGCGCTCGCGCTGAAAGCCTATGAAAGCAGCCCCAATTCGTCGGCGGGCCTGTTCGCGATGGCGCGCGCGAATTATTATGTCGGCAATTGTTCGGGCGGCAATACGATGGGCGATGCCGCGCAGCGGCTCAATCCCTATGATCCCGACATGGCGGGCTTCCTGGGGCTGTTCAGGATTACGTGCGGGCAGGCGGTGGAGGGGGAGGCTCTGCTCCGTCTGTCGCTGGCGCTCGACGACAGCTACCCCGGCGTTCCGGCGGTCACGCTGGCGTTCATCCTGTCGCAGCGCGGCGAGCAAGTCGAGGCGCAGTCGATCCTCGATCGGATGCCCTCGCCAAGCAATATGGAGCCGCAAGCCATGATGGTCCGCGCGATCGTGTTGGCGCGGCAGGGTGATGTCGTCGGCGGACAGGCGCAATGGCGCCGCCTGCTCGCCTATACCCGTCAGCCCGCGGACGCGGCCCCCGAAACGGTGCTCGGCCGCTTTATGATCACCCCGGTGGTGATCCAGCGCGCATCGGCGGCGCTGCGCGATTCGGGGGTCGTTCCCGCCAAGCCCGCGCCTTGACGCGCTGAAACGCGCCGAGCAGAACGGAGCGATGCTGCTCGCCATCGCCTTGTTCGCCTCTGCGCCATCGGCGCCCGCCGCGGTCGCGGTTGATTTCGACCGTGACGGAACCGTTGAGACGCGCGTCGTCGTCGGTCAGGCGGATCGGGCGACCGGACGGGCGCTGACGCCGGATGACCCGGTGCGCATAGCATCGGTGTCGAAACTCGTCGTCGCGCTCGGCGTGCTGCGGCTGGTCGAGCAGGGGCGGCTCGATCTCGACCGCGATGTCTCGGACTATCTCGGCTGGCGACTTCGCCATCCCGCCTATCCCGACCAGCCAATCACGCTGGCGCAGTTGCTGGTGCATCGCTCCGGGCTCGTCGATCGGGTCGATTATGCGCTGCCGCTCGACGCCGATCTGGAATCGGCGCTTCAGAACGCAGCAGCATGGGACGCGCCGCGCCGCCCGGGCGGCGATTTCGTCTATGCCAATCTCAACTATCCCATCATCGCCGCGGCGATCGAAGGCGCGACGGGCGAGCGGTTCGATCAAGCGATGGCGCGGCTGGTGCTGCGCCCGTTAGGGATCGACGCCTGTTTTAACTGGCCGACCTGCAGCGACGCCGCGGTGGCGCGCGCGGTAGTGCTGTACGGCACGGACGGCGCGGTCGTGCGCGACGATATGAAGGGCATCCGACCCGCCTGTCCCGTCGTTCCGGCGACCGACGGCAGCTGCGATCTCGGCACCTATCGGCTCGCGCGCCACGGTGCGGGCTTCAGCCCACAAGGAGGGCTGCGCATATCAGCCAATGGACTCGCGCGCATCGGCGTCATGCTGCTGCGCCGCGGCGACAATTTTCTGACCGCCTACAGCCTCGCCCGACTGGAAGCCATGACGCCGGTCCGCCCGGCGACGGGCGAGGGCACAGGCGGGTTTTTCTGCGAATATGGCGCCGCGATGCACAGTACCGGCAGCGGCGACGCGACCGGGCCGGGGTGCCGCGACGACCTGTTCGGTGACGGGCGGCGGCGGCTCGGTCACTCGGGCGATGCCTATGGATTGCGTTCGGGCCTGTGGTACGATCTTGAAGCGGGCACCGGCACTGCCTATTTCGTAACGCAGGTGCCGGACGGACAGAAAGGGAAGCATTCCGCCTATAGCGCGGCGGAGGAGGAACTGGTCGATACCAGCCCTCTTGCCAGCCCCGTCCACGGACACTAGGGCAATTTCCAACATTCACGGCTTAGTCAGAAAAGGAATAGCGCATGAGCGATTCGGCCGAAAAGGTTAAGAAGATCGTCGTCGAACATCTGGGCGTCGAAGCCGACAAGGTTACCGAAGAAGCGAGCTTCATCGATGATCTGGGCGCCGACAGCCTCGACATCGTCGAACTGGTGATGGCATTCGAAGAAGAATTCGGCGTCGAAATCCCCGACGACGCAGCGGAAAAGATCGCCACCGTCAAGGATGCGATCGACTATATCGAAGCGAACAAGGGCTAAACCCCTGCGGTCCGGCATCGCCGGACGCGGCGGCGACGCCGTCCACGCGTTTCCGGCTTCCCGGTCCCGAGCGCTCGCGTGCAGGGACCGGGAAGCTTTTTTTATGGATATAGCCCCGTACAACGCTAAATCCGTCATCCCGGCGAATGCCGGGATCTCGCCGGTCCGGTGGTAGCAGGTCGCGAAGGCGAGACCCCGGCCTCCGCCGGGGTGACGATGAAAGTTTACTGAGGCGGGTTCCGCGCAAATGGGGCCGACGAAAGGACAGACTATGCGCCGGGTTGTGGTGACGGGATTGGGTTTGGTGACGCCGCTGGGCGCCGACGTGGAAACCGTGTGGGCCAATCTGCTCGCAGGCAAATCGGGCGCCGGTCAGATCACCCATTTCGACGCCTCCGACTATAAGTGCACGATCGCGTGCGAGGTGAAGGGGCCGGACCATGAATATGGTTTCGACCCCGGCAAGCGCGTCGACCACAAGGTGCAGCGCCAGGTCGATCCGTTCATCATCTATGGCATCGACGCCGCGGGGCAGGCGATCGAGGATGCGGGTCTCGAGGACATGTCTGACGAGCTCAAGCTGCGCGCCGGTTGTTCGATCGGTTCGGGCATCGGCGGCCTGCCGGGCATCGAGAGCGAAAGCCTGTTGCTCGCCGAAAAGGGTCCGGGCCGGGTCAGCCCCCACTTCGTCCATGGCCGCCTGATCAACCTGATCTCGGGTCAGGTCAGCATCAAATATGGCCTGATGGGGCCGAACCACGCCGTCGTCACCGCTTGTTCGACCGGCGCCCATTCGATCGGCGACGCGGCGCGGATGATCCGCGACGACGATGCCGACATCATGCTGGCGGGCGGCGCCGAGGCGACGATCTGCCCGATCGGCATCGCGGGCTTCGCGCAGGCGCGCGCGCTCAACATGAGCTATAACGACCGCCCCGAAGCGGCGAGCCGCCCCTATGACAAGGACCGCGATGGCTTTGTGATGGGCGAGGGCGCGGGCGTCGTCGTGCTCGAAGAATATGAGCATGCCAAGGCGCGCGGCGCCAAGATTTACGCCGAGGTCGTTGGTTACGGCCTGTCGGGCGACGCCTATCACGTCACCGCCCCGCACCCCGAAGGCTCGGGCGCGTTCCGTTCGATGGAAATGGCACTGAAGAAAGCCGGCATGACCCCGTCGGACATCGACTATATCAACGCGCATGGCACCTCGACGATGGCCGACACGATCGAGCTCGGCGCGGTCAAACGGCTTTTCGGCGATGCGATCGGCACCGTGTCGATGAGCTCGACCAAGTCGGCGATCGGCCATCTGCTCGGCGGCGCCGGCGCGGTCGAGACGATTTTCTGCATCCTCGCGATCCGCGACCAGATCGTCCCGCCGACGCTCAACCTCGACAATCCCGACGAGGGGACCGAGGGCGTCGATCTGGTCCCGCACACGGCGAAGAAACGTAAAGTGAAGGCCGCGCTCAACAACAGCTTCGGCTTCGGCGGCACCAATGCGAGCGTGATCGTGAAAGCGATCGACTGATCAACCAATCCTCCCTGTCGCGCAGCGATGGGGAGGGCGACCGTCCGCGAAGCGGATGGTGGAGGGGCAGCGACGGTGGCGCCAAAGCCCCTCCGTCAGCGCTACGCGCTGCCACCTCCCCATGGCTTCGCCACAGGGAGGATCAAAACCTCTTTCCTACAATTCACCGCCATGCTCTATCGTCCCTGTCGCCGCCGCTGGCCTAAAGCGACAAAGGAGACATTTTGAACGCGCACATGCGTATCTTTTGTCGCTTTAAGGACAAGATTGGGAGAATCAGGTGCATCCGTTCCGCTGGCTGACGATGGCAATCTTGGCCCTGCTGCTCGCCGCCTGCTCGGGCGGTGCGCCAGCGGATACCGTCGTCGTGATCCCGCAGGGCGCCAGCATCGCCAAGGCGGGCGAAATCCTCGAAAAGGCCGGCGCCGTCTCCGCCTCCAGCTTTCGCAACGAAGCCCGTTTCTTTGCCTCCGACGATCCGATCAAGCCCGGCGAATACAAGATCGACAAAGGGATGGACGCGGGCGACATCCTCGAACTGTTCCAGTCGGGCAAAACGATCCAGCGCCTCGTCATGATCCCCGAAGGCATGCCGTCGATCATGGTCTGGGACCGTCTGATGGCCGAAAAGCGGCTGACGGGCACAATCCCGGTGCCTGCCGAGGGCAGCATCCTGCCCGACAGCTACGCCTTCACCACCGGCGAAAGCCGCGCCGTGGTCGTCAAACGCATGCAGGCGGCGATGGACAAGGCATTCAACGAACTCTGGACCAAACGCACCCCACGCACCGCTGCCAAGGACCGCAACGAAGCGATCACGCTCGCCTCGATCGTCGAGAAGGAAACCGGCGTTCCCGCGGAGCGCCGCACCGTCGCGGGGGTCTATACCAACCGACTGGCGGTCGGCATGCGGCTCCAGGCCGACCCGACGATCATCTATCCGCTGACCAAGGGCAAACCGCTCGGCCGCCGCATCCTGCGTTCCGAGATTCAGGCGGTGAATGATTATAATACCTACAGCATGATCGGCCTGCCCAAGGGGCCGATCGCCAACCCCGGCAAAGCCTCGATCGCAGCGGTGCTCGACCCTGAGCCGACCGATTATCTGTTCTTTGTCGCGAAAGGCGACGGCGGCCATATCTTTGCCCGCACGCTGTCCGAGCATAACGCCAATGTGCAGAAATGGTATCAGCTGCGCCGCGAGCGCGGGGAGATCGAGTAACGTCAATTTGTGATCGGGGAGGGTGGTGATGCGGAATGTTTCGGGGCTGATCGTCTTTTCGCTTTTGCTGACCGCCTGCATGGCGGGCGGCGGCAGCGCGGCGGAGCAGAGCAGCGGTGACATCAGGATCGAAGCTGGCCCGCGTCTCGGCGCCCCGCGCGCCACGCATCAGCTGGTTGCTGCGGGGGAGGGGCGCTTGCTCGCCATTGGCGGCTGTGTCCGTTCGGGCTGCGAGGCCGGTCCCGCGAGTGCAACGGTCGATGTGATCGATGCGCAAAGCATGGAACTGGTCGGCAGCGGCAACCTGCTCGTCCAGCGCATCCAACCTTCCGCTGCCGCATTGCCCGATGGGCGCGTCCTGGTCTTTGGTGGCTGGGTCGACGGGCGCGTGTCGGCGACGAGCGAAATCTTCGATGCCGCATCGGGAAAGTCGCTAGCGGGACCAGCAATGGTCGCGCCGCGAACCGCGCCTGCGGTCGTCCGCCTTGCTGATGGCCGCATCCTGATCGCGGGCGGTTATGACGGGAGCGATGTGCGCTCCGATGCCGAAATTTTTGATCCCGCCACAGGTCACATGACGGTCACCGGCTCGTCCGGCACCGCCCGCAGCGGCGCGACCGCGACCTTGCTGACCGACGGGCGGGTGTTGATAGTCGGGGGTGGGCGGCCCGATCGTGCGCCGACGCGGGCGCTGGCGAGTGCGGAAATCTTCGATCCAACGACCGGACGTTCCAGTCCCGCCGGGCAATTGGCGCAGGGCCGCTACAAACATGGCGCGCTGCGTCTGGCAAACGGCGATGTGTTGATCGTCGGCGGATCCGACGCGCGTGACTATGACGGCAAGCTACGCTCGGTCGAACGATTCGATGTCGCCGCGAGCCGGTTCGTTCCGGCGGGCCATCTCGCCGATCCGCGGTTCAAGATAGCCGACGGTTTGCTGTTGCTGCCGGGCAACAAGGTGCTGGTGGCGGCGGGCGACACCGCGCCTGAAATCTTCGACGTCGCCAGCGGTACTGGCGCGCGTCTGGATTACGACCTCGGCGGGCAGTGGAATTACATGACCGTCGTTCGCGCCGATGCCCACACTGCGCTGCTCGCGGGCGGTTATCGCGAGGGGCGGATCGAACCGACCGATCGAAGCTGGATCATCCATTTGCCAAAGGGCTGATATGACCACCGCCAAACTTTTCCTCCACGGCGTTCCCGACAGTCCGGCGATCTGGCGCCCCCTGCTCGCCGCGCTCGACCTTGGCGACACGCCGGTTGCGGTCCCCGCGCTCCCCGGCTTTACCGCGCCGCTGCCCGCGGGTTTCCCGGCGACCAAGGAAGCCTATGCCGATTGGGCGATCGCACAGGTCGAGGCGCTTTTCGTTCAGCACGGCCCGATCGACATCGTCGGCCACGACTGGTGCGCGCTCATCGCGCAGCGCGTCGCGATGCTCCGTCCCGATCTCCTGCGCAGCTGGGTAATCTCGAACGCGGTGATCGATCCTGATTATCGCGGCCACCGCGTTGCGCGGATTTGGAACACGCCGGTGCTTGGCGAAATCTTCATGGCGCTGAGCAAACCTGCGAAGCTCGCCGAAGGGTTGGCTGCGCAGGGCATGCCCGCCGACATCGCACGCGAAGAGGCGGAGCAGTGGCGGAACAAGGATAAGCGCCGCGCGATCTTGAAACTCTATCGATCGGCCAAGGGACTGAGTTTCGAACATGATTGGGCGCGCGATATTGGCAGATTGCCCGCGCAAGGGGCGTTGATCTGGGGCGCCGACGACCCATATGTGCCATTGTCGGTCGCGCAGCGTTTCGCCGCCAACACCGGCATCCCGCTCACCGTCATCGATGGGGCAGGGCATTGGGCGATTGCCGAGCGACCCACAGAGGTCGCGGCGGCACTGCATCGCTTCTGGGCCGCGCTCTGATCGCCTGACGCAATCAATATAAGCGGCCCACTCGATTTGACCTGCGCCCGCTGGTCTGCTTTTGGTGCGCTGCACAAAAATCCCACAGAAAGGATTCTCTCCCATGATCAATCAACCCGTTCCCGCCGTGACCCTCAAGACGCGCGTCCGCGATGAGGCGGTCGACGGCCCCAACCCGTTCCGCTGGCAGGACGTCGATACCGGCGAAGCCTTTGGCACCGGCCGCCACATCCTGTTCGGCCTGCCGGGCGCCTACACCCCGACCTGCTCGAACGAGCAGTGCCCGGGCTTCGAGCGCCTCTATGGCGATTTCGCTGCCGAAGGCGTCGCCGACATCCACTGCATCAGCGTCAATGACGCGTTCGTGATGTATAATTGGGGCAAGAGCCTGGGCGTCCAGAACGTCAAGATGGTCCCCGACGGTTCGGGTGCATTTACGCGCCGCATGGGGATGTTGATCAACAAGGATCACGTCGGTTTCGGCATGCGCAGCTGGCGCTACACCGCGATCGTCGATGACGGCGTGGTGGTCCAGATGTTCGTCGAACCCGGCATCAACGATGTCGGCACCGACGCCGATCCCTATGTCGAATCGACCCCCGAAAAGGCGCTCGAGTGGGTGAAGGCGAACCCGTATCAGGGCAAGCTGGCGCAGGCGGCCTAAACCAATAAGCGGTCCGGCCATCCCCCCTCCCATCCGGGCCGCTGGCGCCGCACCCATCATCGTGACCGCGACGATGGGTGCGGCCGACCAGCGCTATTTCGATACGTTGCGCTCCACCCACTTTCCGCCCGAGCGCAACTATCTGACCGCGCATATCACGCTGTTTCACCAGCTGCCGCCGTCGGCGCTGGACGAACTCGACGGCCTGATCCGTCGCATCGCTGCCGATACCCCGCCGCCCGACGCGCGGCTGCGCGAGCTGTACTCGCTTGGCAAAGGCGTCGCCTATCGCATCGACAGCCCCGACCTGCTGGCGATCCGCGAGCGGATAGCCGACCATTTCACCGGCATGCTGACCGCGCAGGACCAAGGTACCCCTCGGCTTCACATCACCGTCCAGAACAAGGTGGACCCCAGCGGGGCGCGCGCGCTGCTCGCCGAACTCGCCAACGATTTCCAGCCGCGCCCGCTGACCATCACCGGCCTCGCCGCTCACCACTATCGCGGCGGCCCGTGGGAAGCCGCCTTCGCACGGAATTTTCGCGGCCCGCGCACATGATATTGACCAGCGCCAACACCATGCCTATAGGCGCTGCTCGCCCGTCGCGGCGACCCTTCGGGGCGGAGTAGCTCAGCTGGTTAGAGCAGCGGAATCATAATCCGCGTGTCGGGGGTTCGAGTCCCTCCTCCGCTACCAAGACGTTTAAGCCATTAAAATAATTAAATACTTTTAGCATTCGTCGCTACCGCATTGACGGCCCGATGAAACCTAACGCATTGAAATAATGAGGTTCAATTTTCGTCTTCGGCTGAAATTTGCGATTCAACACCTGATTTTTCGGCTATCAATTGTCCCCGCGTAAAGCGCGGCTTTGCGCCTTAACCCCGGCGTTTTGCTTGTTAGCCGAACATAAGTGGATCGCTGATATCATGCGATCCGCGTTCGATACGCCCGGCGAGGCGGGTTTCGATACCCGGTAGTGTGACGACAATGTCGTACCAGTTGTGGTTCTTTGATGTTCGCCATGTCTCAAGCGCTTTGCCGCGGCTCGCAATCACTATCGCCTTGCTGGCCGACGGGGCGTAGGCGTCACGTAGTATCTTTGCTTCCTGCGCATCGCTGCCGTCATTCACGAACGCGAGGGTGACGGCGCTCTGCTTGAGATTGTAGCGCGCGGTCATCGTCAGTGCGCGCACAGTCTCGTCAACGGTGCCGCGAAACGCGCGATGGAAGCCGTTGGGGCCGAGGACCCACAGGTCGAACGCCCCATCGGCGCCGACGGTCCAGCGATCGTCAAGGCGCTTCCCCGCTTCGACCGTATAGCGGCGCGGAATGCGGTCGAGATCACGCTTGTCATAGACGTGGAACACCGCGCCTGCTGCGCCCTCATTGATGAAATCGAGTACGATCATATTGCCGTCCGCATCAATGCGCGCGTCAACGTGGAGCATGTAAGGCAGCGCGCGTGAGCGCCGGATGCCTGGCTCCTGAAACAATTCCTGCGGCGCGCGCGGCGGCAGCGCCTTTGGCCGCTGTAGATGGACATCGAGGATCGCCGCCGAGCCGCTGACGTCGGGCAGCGCGGGGAAGGCTGCGTCAGCATCCGTCGAGAAATCGAAGCACGAGGTTAGGTCACCGCACACCGAACGGTGCCAGGGGCTGATCGCCGGGATCGTCACGCCGAAGCGGCGTTCGAGGAACTGACCGACGGACGTGTGATCAAGCACCTCGCTGCTGACCCAGCCGCCCTTGCTCCACGGCGAGACGACATACATCGGCACGCGCGGACCGAGGCCGAATGGGCGCGTTGTCCCCGAGATAGTGTCATCGCGCGAGAGATATTTGTCCTCATGATCGTCGAAATAATGACCGGGCAGAGCGAGCGTCGCCTTACCGGCCAGTGTGCCGTCGGCATTGTAGGAGGGCGGAGCGGCAGGAGGAAAATGGTCGAATAGCCCGTCATTTTCGTCGAAGGTTTGGAAAAAGACGGTGCCTGCCCATGTGTCGGGATTGGCGGTTAGCGCATCGAGCACCGATGCGGTGAATTCGGCGCCCTCGATCGGGGTCGAGGCCGAGGGATGTTCTGACCATTGTTTGGGGGGGAGCACCCACGACACCGCGGGGAGTGTGCCATTCCTTGCATCCTCGGCGAGTTTCGCGAGCGAATGATGCGCCATGCCGCGTTCGTAGATCGGCGAGCCCGGCTTCGCGTCGCGAAAGCCCTTGAACGCAAGGCCGCCGTGCATCGCGCCGGTCCAATTGTCGTTGGGGTCTTGATAGATGCGCCAGTCGACCCCGGCGGCTTCGAGCACTTCGGGAATCGTTGCCCATTCGAGTGCGTTGCCAGCGTAAGTATAGCCGGGTTCGGGCAGTGCACCCTTGATCCAGCAGCGCAGGTTGTTGGGTTCCGACTTGTCGTCGCGGCAGTTGGTACCGCTGGCCGCGACCTCGGGATCAAAATTGGACCCCGACCAGAAGACAATGCGGTTGGGGTCGGTGCCGGTGGTGATCGAGCAATGATAGGCGTCGCAGATGGTGAACGCCTCGGCGAGCGCGAACTGGAAGGGGATGTCCTCGCGCCTGTAGTAGCCCATCGAATAATCAGTCTTGAATTTCGGCCACAGGCCGAACTTGCCTTGGTTCCAAGCTGCCTGCGCGTCGGCGAAGCTGTGCGGGGTGCCCGGCACCTTCAGACCGTTGGTGCGCGCGGTGTTCAGGTGGAAAGGCGGCAGGTCGCGCGCGCCATTGCTCTGGAACCAGACGTCGTTGCCGCTGGGCAGCGGTATCGGGTGGCGATCGCCAAAGCCGCGCACGCCCTTCATGGTCCCGAAATAATGATCGAAGGAGCGGTTTTCCTGCATCAGGATGACGATATGGCGGACGTCCTTGATCGTGCCTGTGGTGCGCTTTGCCGGGATAGCGAGCGCGCGGCCGATGCTGGCGTGAAAGGCTGCGGCCGAACCTGCAACGCCCGCCGCTTTCAGGAAATCACGTCTCGAATTGCTCATTCAACCTACTCCGGGTTCAAAAGGGAAAGGGGTTATCGCCACGCTTGTCGGGCGCGCAATGCGATCAGGTCGAGCGCGAGAACGACAAGGAAAATCGCGATCAGGATCGTGCCGACATGGCCATATTCATAGAGGTCGAAGCGGCCCTTGAGTTCCTGCCCGATGCCGCCCGCGCCGACGAGGCCGATTACCGATCCCATGCGGACATTGCGGTCGAAGGCGTAGAGCGTGCAGGCGATATGCTGCGGCAGCACCTGCGGCAGGATCGCGCTGCTCCACACCGTCAAGCGTCCGGCGCCCATCGCGGCGAGCGCTTGCTGCGGTCGCGGATCAGCATCCTCGATATCGTCAGCGTAGAATTTGCCGAGGAAACCCGCCGAATGCAGGCCGAGTGCGAGCACGCCTGCGATCGGTCCAAAGCCAAAGGCGATCACCAGGAACAGCGCGGCAATCAGTTCGGGTACCGCGCGCAGGAAACCGGAAACCGCGCGCGAAGCAGCCCGTAACGCCGGATGCAGGGTGACGTTACGCGCGCCGAGCAACGCGAGCGGCAGCCCGATCAGTACCGCGATCACGCTGCCCCATAAAGCGATCTCTAGCGTCTCGAGCATCTTTGCCGCGACATGGAAGAGATAGCCGAACGGTTCGACCAGCCAGGCGGTGCGCACCATGCGGTCCTCGCGGCGCAGTGTTTCGGGATTGAGCTCGCTGACGCGCGTCTCGACGGAGTCGATATGCGCGAAGGGTGGCAGGCGATCGGGATCGAACCCTTCGATGCGGTCGACCTCGCGCCGCGACGACAATTGGATCGGCACCAACTGCGCCAGCGTCGAGCCAAAACCGTCGGCCACTTGCGACCGCTCGGCTATCCCCACCTGAGCCAGCACGGCTTCGCCGCTAAGCGCGAGCATCCGGCCGATCTCGACGCGTTGTCCGGTGTACCAGAGCAGCATCAGCGCGGCGGCGAGCAGCGCGACGGTTCGCGCGTTGAGCAAGGCCGGGAAGCGCCAAGGGAGGATGGTACTCACTGCGTCACCGCCCGGATGCGCGGCGCCGCGGCATTGTCGTCGAACATCGCGGGCGTGCCGTCAAAGATCACACGTCCGGCATCGAGGATGATGATGCGGTCGGCGAAACGGCGCGCGAGCGCGGGTTGGTGCAGGCTGCACAGCAGCGTGGCGCCCAGCCTGCGCGCCTCGTCGCGCAGCAGCGCCAGCGTGCGTTCGCTCGTCGCCGGGTCGAGGCTGGCGACGGGTTCGTCGGCAAGGACGATCGCGGGACGATGGAGCAGCGCGCGTGCGATCGCGACGCGCTGTTGCTGCCCGCCCGACAGACTGTCGGCGCACCGCGCGAGATGGCTTTCCTCGAGCCCGAGTTGCGCGAGCAACCGGGCGGCGCGGGCGCGGTCGGCCTGTGGGTACAGGCCAGCGAAGGACCGCAAGAGCCCGATACCGGAAACCGCCATGACATTGCGCGCGACACTGGCGCGTCCGCTCAGGGCGAAATCTTGCGGGACCAGCCCGATGCGGCGCCGCTGTATGGGGCGCAGGGGGGCATCGTCGTAGAGGATGTACCCCTCGCTCGGTGTCACAAGTCCGGCAAGCGCGTGCAGCAGGGTCGATTTGCCTGCGCCCGATCCCCCCAGCACCGCGCAGAACTGACCCTTGGGGATAGAGAGCGTCATGTTCGCGAGCGCGGGGGCGCCGCCCGCATGGCGAATGCAGAGATCGACGATCGCGATGTCCATCACCGCGCCTGCCTTTCCGCCGACTTGCGCAGCATCGCGTCCTTCAGCGCCGGGGTGATCTGCGCCATCTTGCGTAGCGCGGGGTCGAAATGATCGGCGGGAACATGCCCGACATAGCCGTCGACCCGCGCCCCGCCATAGCCGCGGATCATCTCGGGCGTAATGCCGGGGGCGCGGTCGATCTTTTCAAACGCGTCCCGCAGCCGACCGCGCAGCGCGGGCGCGAGGCGCATATTCGCGATCAGTGGCGGATAGGGAATTGGCTCGCTGCGCGCGATTACGCGAAGATTGCGGGCGCCGGGAACATCGGCGCGTACCGCCTTGTCGTAACTGTCGAACGAAAGCGCCGCGGCATCGACCTCGCCGTTGATCAGCGCCGCGAGGCTGTTGGCGTGCGTCCCCGTCATGCGCACCGCCGCCAGATCGCGTGCGGGATCGATCCCGGCGTCGAGGAACATCGCGACGGGGAAGGCAAAAGCAGAGGTCGATTGGACGTCGCCAAATGCGACGCGCTGGCCGCGCAGGTCGCCGATCGACCGGATGGGGGAATCCGCGCGGACGAACAGCCCCGAATAATAGACCGAACGGCCCCCTTTGACCGCGACGGCGAGCAATTCGGCGCAGCCGCGCTTTTGCGCCTGAAGATAGGTGACCGACCCGACAAAGGCGATATCGGCGGCGTTGTTGCACATCGCCTCAACGACCCCGCCATAGGATTGCGCGACCTTCAGGTCGAAACGCAGCCCGGTGCTGCGCGCGACCGCGTCGAAGACCGGCCGATAATCGGCCAGCGTACCGGTTTCGGTCCCGCCGTCGGCGGGGATCAGCAACACGCGCAGCGCCGGTGGCTGTGCCGAGCGCGGGGGCGCGGCCAGCCAGGCCGCACCGGCGACGCACAGCGCCGCCAGTACGCCCGCAAGGATCCACCGCTGCATACACACCCTCCGACAACCCGGGAAACGGTGGGCAACTACGACAGGGCTGTGACAACGCCATGAACCGGCTTCCTGACCGTGACCCGGTCAGAATTTGGTGGAGAAGGAGATGTAAACGGCGCGCGGCTTGCCCTCGAACTCATAGCCATAGAAATAGGCAGGGCTGTTGAGCGCGATCTCGCCGCGGGTGAAGGCCGAGCTATAGCGCATATTGCCATAGCCGTAGCGCTCGGCATATTTCTGATCGAAGATATTGACGACGCGCAATTGAATCTGGTGCTGGCGTTCGTCACCCAGGCGATAGCCGATCGATCCGTTCATCAGGAAATAATTACCGAAATTGTGCCGCAGCGAATTGTTGACGCCACCGGTTGCATATTCGGGCCCCTGATAACGGGGGAAGAGCGTGATCGAGAGGCGGTCGTCTGGGCTGGTCCAGCGAAGATTTCCGCCGATCATATATTCGGGGGTTTCGTTGATCTGCAGCTTGCTGCCGTCGAGGCGCGCCTTCTGCTTGGTGTAATTGATGTTGAACGAGAAACCCTTGCCGACGCGGACATCCAGTTCGGCGGTCAGCCCGCGGATCTCGGTGATCCGGTCGTTGTTGAAATAGGTGTTGGGGGTGAGGCCCAAGGTGGTCTGGATGCGGTTGGTGACGTCGGTGCGGAACGCCCCGACTTCGGCATTCACTTGGACATTGCCGAAATCCTGCGAGAAACCGGCGCCGCCATTAAAGGTTTTGGTTTGCTCGGTCTTGAGGTCGGGGTTGCCGATCAGCGTCGGGCTCTCGGCGAACAGTTCGTTGGTGCGCGGCAGGCTGTACGAGGTGCCGCCGTTGCCGCGAATATAGAAAGCGCCGATCGGCTGGCGGAAGCCAAATTTCCAGATCGTGCGCGACCCGAAGCTGTCGGCAAAATCGGTGCGCACCGCGAGCGAGAGCTTGGTGTCGGGGCTGAACGGGAGCACCGGGCGGAAATCGGCATAGACGCCGGTGATCGTATTCGCCTTGTTCGAGATCGGGAACACGGGGTCGGAGTCGTTCTTGTACGACACGACCTGCACGCCCGTGACGACCTCAAGGACGTTGGGCAGCGACAGTGTGTTTCGGACGTTGAGCCCCATTTCGCGGAAACCGCCGACCTTTGAATCCTTGCCGAAGCCCTTGTTGGGGAAGGCGACCGACTTGCCCGTCGCATCGCCGAATCGCGTGGTTCGGCCCGTCGTCGGATCGATGCAGCCCGCCCGCGTTTTGCAGATTTCGGCGAAGGTCTCGGTGTTGTTCAGCCGCGGATTGCTCCAGTAACCCGCGATCTCGGTGTAGAGATTGTCCGACCAGCGCCGGTCGAGCGAGAAGTCCACGATCGGATAGCGGACGCGGTTCGGCGAGAAGGTTTCGGCGTCGGGGAAAGCGTCCTGGAACTCAATCTGGGTATATTGGCCGTTTACCCGAAACTCTGTCTTGTCGTCGAGCTTCCATAGATATTTGACGCCGATATTGCTGCGGTTGAGCGGGTAATCCTGGATGCCACCCGCCTTGGCGACATTGTCGACAAAGGATTCGGGGGCGAAGATGCGCGGGCCGTCGGTCTGGATCGTACCGCCATAGACCATCAGGCTGTGGCGCCCTTCGGAATCGATCGGGAAGCTGGCGTTACCCCATATTTCGCGCGTGTTGAACGCGCCGTACTGAGCGCCGAGTTCGAACTTGCTGCTACCGTCGGGGCGCTTGGTGATCAGGCTGATTACGCCGATGCCGCCGTTGCTGCCGAAGAACAGGCTGTTGCCGCCGCGGAACACTTCGGCGCGGTCGATCATGTGCGGGTCGATCGTCGTTGTGCCCCAAATATCCTCGAGCGCCGGGCCGCGGTCATAGAGCGGGACACCGTCGAGCACGACGAGCGTGTCACGGTCGCTGCCGCCGTCGAGGCGGATCGTATATTCGCCTTCGTCAGGCGAATAGCCGATGTTCGCGCCCTTGATCAGGAACTGCGCGATTTCGGCGAAGTTGGTCGCGCCCGTGGCAGCGATTTCTTCGGAGCTAATGATCTGGACGGCGTTGCCATATTCGACCGCCGCGGCGGCGAGCGGCGTCGCCTCGACCGTCATGGTGCCGTTGACGATGATCTCGTCGTCGGCGCCCGAGCCCGCATCGGGGCTGTCGGCGGCAGTCTCTTCGACCGCCGCATAGGCGACCGACGGCAGCGCGCTGGCGGACAACAACAAGCCACAACAAATGGCCGCACGAAAATTGGAAGCGTTCTGCACGATAATGCCCCTTTTGAAGGATCCCGGTCACATTGGCGGGGCAAGGATCGGCCGCGTTGACGACTCGATGTTGCACCGCCGCAATTTGCGAGGCCTCCGCTACGGACGGCGTGTGACAGTTGAATGAAATACTCTCATTTCGTAGTTCAAAATATATTGAGATAATCACACTTTCGGACGAGCGCATCATCGGCTATTGTGCACCCGTCCCGCGGAGCCGGGCAGCGGAAACAGCCGGAGAATCGCGCGACATGGACGATATGAACGGCGGCCAGCAAGCCGCAGACGATCGGGGGCCAGTCGAAAACGCGCTCGAAAGAATGAGAATTGCTCATGGCAATATGGCCAAGGGCGCCCAGCGGATCGCCGATTATATCCTCGCGCAGCCCGAAGAGATTGTCCGGATGTCGATCACCGAATTGGCCGAAGCGGTCGGAGTGAGCGAAGGCAGCGTCGTCAATTTCTGTCGCGGCATCGGTCTTTCCGGGTTTCAGCACCTGAAACTCAGCCTCGCGCGCGAGACAGTGCAATCGGTACAGTTCATCCACGAGGATGTCGGGCGCGACGACGATATGGAAACGATCTGCCGCAAGGTCTTTCATTCGGGAATCCAGGCGCTGCGCGATTCGCTCTCGGTTCTCGATCCGCAGGTGCTGACGCGCGCGGTCGACGCCATCCGCACCGCGAAGCGTGTCGAGATCTACGGCATCGGCTCATCGGCCCCGGTCGCCGAAGACACGCATTACCGGATGCTGCGTATCGGGCTCGATGCGCGCGTGGTCACCGACAGCCACATCCAGGCGATCAGCGCCTCGCGCTGCGACAGCGACGTGGCGGTGCTGACGATTTCGCACAGCGGCGCTACGCATGAGACGGTCGCGGCGACGCGGCTCGCGAAGGAAGCGGGCGCGCGGACGATCGTCATCACCAACTTCGCACGTTCGCCGATCCAGGCTTTTGCCGATGTGGTGCTGTTCACCATGGCGCGCGAGACGCGCTTTCGCACCGAAGCCATGACCAGCCGCATCGCGCAACTCTGCGTCGTTGACGCGCTGATCGCGGCGCTGGCGCTCGGCGACTACGACCACTCGACCGAGACACTGCGCCAGACCTTTGAAGTGCTCTCGATAAAACGTTTCTGACAGGCGTATCTCTAAGTGGCGGATTGGCGTGTCCGTTTTTCTTTCCAGCGCGGCTGAAAGCGGCCTTTCTAAAAACGGCCAGACTCGACAACAAATGGCGCGAGAGACCGGGGCGTAAGTGTGACTGCAGTGATGGGCCTGTCTTCCCAGCTTCTGGCCGGACTGCGAATACCATTATTTCAACCAACCCAACTTATCGTGTCTCGAGAGCGCCAGCGTCGGATCACGGACATGTGCCGGACAAATGTACCGCGCCGTTTCTCACGGCGTCGCCAAGGCGCGAAAATTGGCAAGGCGGGGATTTTTTCGTCGATCGCCAGAAAGCTCGCGCGGCTGCTCAAGGTGGACGAGTTTCGGTAGTAAAGCACGGTCTCCAAGCCATTCAACGGCCTATAACTACGGTTCGTCGCATACGGACCAAATTTGGGGTGGAATTCGAAGAGAGTCGCAAAAATTCCACTGAATTTCAATTCGATATGCAAAAATGTGAATCCATCCTCCGCTACCACAATGCAAATTTATTGCGCGTCGATGCTGTCCAAAATCTGACGGGTCGCCTAACCGAGCCGCCTGATGAGTTGAGCGGTCGATATGATAAGAGCAGATCTCGTTATAGCCGCCAATTATGAGGATCAGCGTTTCGCCGTACCTGCGGAGTTCCGAAAAGCAGCCGCTGCACCCCAAAATGACTGTCTCTGACCTTCGTGATCAGCGGCATCCACGCCGGTTAGAGCTGGTGACAGGGGGCCACTGGATCGACGGGCATATCGCACCGTGAATGCTTCGGCCTGCTGCTGGACGCCGCATGATCTGTATTGTCACGGCGCGGCATCACCCGATTGGCAGAGGTGGCGAATGGTCGATGAGATCCTCCATCATCCGGCGATCGAGGCGCTTCGCTTCAGCATTTCAGTGGACGATGACGCGCATTATGGCCCCATCGTTTCCGCACAGCATAAAGCCAAGGTCGGAGGCTGGATTCAGACCGCGATCGCCGCTTAAGTCATGTCGGCCACGAGTTTCAGCACCCGGTCGGCCCACTCGCGGCGGCAGATCAGCAGGTCGGGCATGTACACATCGGCCTGATTATAGATCAGCGGGCTGCCATCGACGCGGCTGACGTGCAGGCCGTGGGCCATGGCAACCGCGGCAGGGGCGCAGCTGTCCCATTCATATTGCCCACCGGTATGCAGATAGATTTCGGCCTCGCCGCGGACGATCGCCATCGCCTTGGCGCCCGCGCTGCCCATCGGCAGCAGCTCGGCTCCGATCTTTTCCGCCACCGCGACAGCTTCCCTGGCAGGGCGGGTGCGGCTTACGACCATGCGCGGCGGGGTGGCGGCCGCGGAAAGGGGTCGGGGTTGGTCGGTCCGCAAAACAAGGTCGAGATCGGGCAGGGCGACGGCACCGATGATCGGCTTGCCGTCGATGGCGAGGGCGATGTGAACCGCCCAATCGGCGCGTGCCTCGCCATATTCGCGGGTGCCGTCGACGGGGTCGATAATCCAGACGCGCGATTTGGACAGCCGTTCGGGACTGTCCTTTTCCTCTTCGGACAACAGCCCGTCATCGGGCCGCTGTTCGCGAATGGCGCGGCACAGAAACTGGTTGGCGGTCTGATCGCCCGCCTTCCCCAATGCGTCTGACGAAAGTCCCGACGCACGGACGTCGAGGAGCAATTTTCCGGCCACTTGTGCCAGATGCGCGGCGAGTTCAGCGTCGTTCATTTCCGGCATCACTTTAACGGCATGATCTGACGGACGATATATTCGGCGGCTTCGGCCGGCGTCATTTCGACCGTGTTGACGCGGATCTCGGGGTTCTCCGGCGCCTCATAAGGACTGTCGATCCCGGTGAAGTTCTTGAGCGCTCCCGACCGCGCCTTTTTATACAGACCCTTCACGTCGCGCGCCTCGGCGACCTCCAGCGGGGTGTCCACGAAAATCTCGATAAACTCGCCCTCGGGCAGCATCTTTCGCACCATGTCGCGTTCGGCACGGAATGGCGAGATGAAGGCCGTCAGCACGATCAGGCCCGCGTCGGCCATCAATTTCGCGACCTCACCAACGCGGCGGATATTTTCGATGCGGTCGGCTTCGGTGAACCCCAGATCCTTGTTTAACCCGTGGCGGACATTGTCGCCGTCGAGCAGGAAGGTGTGGCGGTTCATCATGTTCAGCGACTTTTCGACCTCGTTGGCGATGGTCGATTTTCCCGATCCCGACAGTCCGGTAAACCACAGGACGCGGGGGCGCTGGTTTTTCAAACTGGCGTGTTCGTCGCGATCGATGTCGGTCGCCTGCCAGTGGACATTCTGCGCGCGGCGGAGCGAGAAGTGCAGCATACCGGCACCGACGGTGCGGTTGGTGATCTTGTCGATCAAGATGAACCCACCCAGTGTCCGGCTTTCGGCATAGGGTTCAAAGACAATGGGCTTGTCGGTAGCAAGCTCTGCCACGCCGATCGCATTGAGTTCGAGTGTTTTCGCAGCCAGATGCTCTATCGTGTTGACGTTGATGGTATATTTGGGCTGCTGGACGGTCGCGGACACCATCTGTGTCCCCAGTTTCAACCAATAGGACCGGCCGACGTGGAGCGGATCGTCGTCCATCCAGACGATCGTCGCTTCAAACTGGTCCGACACTTCGGGTGGGTTGTCGGCCGCCGCAATGACGTTGCCGCGCGAGCAATCGACTTCATCGGCAAAGCAGATTGTCACCGACTGCCCGGCCACCGCTTCGTCGAGGTTGCCATCCAGCGTCACGACTTTGGTCACCGTCGATGTCTTGCCCGAAGGCAGCACCCGGACAGCGTCGCCGGGTTTGATCGTTCCGGTCGCGATCAGGCCCGAAAAGCCCCGGAAATCGAGATTGGGCCGGTTGACCCATTGCACCGGCAGGCGGAACGGCTTGGCCTGATCGGACATATTGTCGATTTCGACCGTTTCCAGATGCTCGATCAGCGGCTTCGCGCCCGCCGCCTCGTCATACCACGGCGTGTTGGCGCTGAGCGTGGTGATATTGTCGCCCTTGAAGCCCGAAATCGGCATCGCCACAAAATTCTTGATCCCGATTTCGGCGGCGAAGGCGCTGTAATCGGCGACGATCTTGTCGAACACCTCTTGGCTGTAATCGACCAGATCCATCTTGTTGACGGCCAGAACGATATTCTTGATGCCGATCAGATTGCACAAATAGCTGTGCCGCCGCGTCTGCACCAACACGCCTTTGCGCGCGTCGATCATCATGATCGCCAGGTCGGCGGTCGAGGCGCCGGTGAACATATTGCGTGTATATTGTTCATGCCCCGGGCAGTCGGCGACGATGAATTTGCGCTTTTCGGTTGCGAAAAAGCGGTAGGCGACGTCGATCGTGATGCCTTGCTCGCGTTCGGCTGCGAGGCCGTCGACGAGCAGCGCAAAGTCGATGTCCTGGCCCTGCGTGCCGACGCGCTTGCTGTCCGCCTGCAAGGCTTCGAGTTGATCCTCGAAGATCATCTTGGAATCATACAGTAGCCGCCCGATCAGGGTCGATTTGCCGTCATCGACCGAACCGCAGGTGATGAAGCGCAGCAGGCTTTTGTACTGGTGGGTGTCCAGATAGGCGTCGATGTCCTCGGCAATGAGGGCGTCGGTCCGGTAGATGGTGTTGGCGGCACCTTCGATGTCATTTGGCATCAGAAATAGCCCTCCTGCTTCTTTTTCTCCATGCTCGCGTCACCGCCGTCCTTGTCGATAATGCGGCCCTGCCGTTCCGATGTGGTCGTCAGCAGCATTTCCTGGATGACTTGCGGCAGCGTCGTCGCCTCGCTCTCGACCGCGCCGGTCAACGGATAGCAACCGAGGGTCCGGAACCGGATCGAGCGCATGACCGGCTCTTCGCCGTCCCTGAGCGGAAAGCGGTCGTCATCGACCATCAGCAGCATCCCGTCGCGTATCACCGTCGGCCGCATCGCGCTCAAATAGAGCGGGACGATCGGGATGTCGTTCAGGTGGATATATTGCCAGATGTCGAGTTCGGTCCAATTCGAGATCGGAAAGACGCGGATGCTTTCGCCCTTGGTCTTGCGGGCGTTATAGAGGTTCCACAATTCGGGCCGCTGGTTTTTGGGATCCCAGCCGTGGGTGGCGGTGCGGAAGGAAAAAATCCGCTCCTTTGCCCGCGATTTTTCCTCGTCGCGCCGTGCCCCGCCAAAGGCGACGTCGAATCCATATTTGTCCAGCGCCTGTTTCAAGCCTTCAGTCTTCCACATGTCGGTGTGCAGCGGCCCGTGGTCGAACGGGTTGATGCCGCGGTCCATCGCCTCCTGATTGTGATGGACGAGCAATTCCATGCCCGATTGCTGGGCCATGTGGTCGCGCAGCCGGTACATCTCCTGAAACTTCCAGGTCGTATCGACGTGCAGTAACGGAAACGGCGGGGGCGAGGGATAGAACGCCTTGCGCGCCAGATGCAGCATCACCGCACTGTCCTTGCCGACGCTATACAGCATCACGGGTTTTTCAGCGTCAGCAATCACCTCGCGCATGATGTGAATGCTTTCGGCTTCAAGCCGTTCCAGATGGGTCAATGTGCGCGACATCGGCGGGCAAGCTCCTTTTACCAGTTGCGACTCATCTGCCGTACCAAGTCAGCCCTTGAACCTCCCATGTGGGAGGATATATGGGGTGCATGCGCGTTGACGATGATGGCCTGTTGCAAGCGCTCCATGGGGGGATGTTTGAAACGCCCCTTTGGGGTGGTTTTCTGAACCGGTTGCTCGCCAAAACGGGAGCCCACTACACCACGCTGATCTTTCGACCGGTTGATGAGGAAGCCGTCGTCGAACTTTATGCCGGGGAGCCGCCGCCAAAAGATGTCCGCAAACTGTTCCTGGAAAGCAACCTGCGCGATCCCTTTCCTTATCATTTAATGCGACCTGACCGCGCATATTCGCTGGAGGAGTTGCTCGATCCGTCCGACCCCCGGCAACAGGCCTTTTACGACCAGGCGATGGTGCCACAGGGGCTTACCAATATGCGCTCGATCCGGGTGACCGAACCTGGCGGTATCGATTTGTGGCTCGGTTGCTCGGGCGGCCGGAATATCGGATCGGCGGCGGGGGCATTGCTGACCGCGCTGGCCCCGCATCTGCGGATTGCGCTGCGCAGCTATGCTACTCTCGAACGCGAACGCTTTCGTTCGGCGGTGACCGGACAGGCGTTCGACCGGCTGAAGATGGGGTGGTTGTCGCTGGACGCCGAGTGCCGGATCATCGATGTGACTGACAATGTCGCACAATTGTTCCAATGGGGCATGCTGTTGCGTCGGGGGCGATATGACCGGCTTGTACCCGCGTCGCCCACGATCGATCGCCAACTGACCGCGCTGCTCAAGAATTTTGCCGTCAACCGCGATGCGCGCCCGCAGGCGTTCAACCTCAGCAAGGATCCGTGGGTCGAAATGCTGGTCACGCCGGTGCAAAACTCGGCCTTCGCCGGCAGCAAAACCCCGGTAGCGATTGTCTATATCAGCGGCGATCGGCGGTCGCAGGCCGACCGGTGCGATCAGTTGGTCGACCTGTTCGGATTGTTGCCGAGCGAAGCGCGTTTGGCGTGGATGCTGGCGCAGGCGACCAGCATCACCGAGGCGGCAGAGGCGCTTGGCTTGACCGTCGAGACAGCGCGGAATTATTCTAAGAAAATTTACGCAAAGACTGGCGCTCGGGGCCATGCCGAATTGGTGCGCATCATTCTGACCAGCGTGTTGGCGATCAGTTAGCGGCAAGCCCTGTTTTAGGGGGCGGCAATTCGCGTGGCGCCCGGTGCCGAATTTCTCACATGCCGAAATACCGCAACACTTCGTTCTTGAACTCGACCGTCAAGCGCGATGGTCTTGAGACATTCGATACGGCGAAGGCATATTCATGCAGGATCGGCGGGTCGAAGGCGCGCGTCACCAGCGGCCGGTGCAGATAGGGTTTCACCAGCAAGGCATTGAGGATCGCCATGCCGTTGCCGTGCGCCGCCAAAGCGCAGGCCGAACCATGGGTATGCGTCTCGACAGCAACGACAGGGCGCAGGCCAAAGGCCGCAAAGCTGCTGTCGACCTGCGTCCGCCAATAGCGTCCGGCGCCAAGCAGGATCAACGGATGCTGGCCGATATCGGCGGGCGTGATGGTATCGAGCGACGCCAGCGGGTGATCCTCATGCATGACGCACACCGAACCGCTCGATACGATCTGCTGGATGGCAAGATCGCTTTCGTCGGTCGGCAGTTTCAGAAACCCGCAGTCGACATACCGCATTGCGATCATGGTCCGCGCGGTTTCGACGCTCCGCGAATCGATGCTGAATTCGACGCCGGGGAAGCGTTCGCGAAACCGCGAGACGATGTCGGGCAAGATGCCCTCGGCAAAGCTGGGCGGCGCCACGATGCGGATCGTTCCTGCCGAATAGCCGGCAATATCGCGGACCAGGCTGTTGAACCGGTCGAGGCTCGACAGCGTCAGTTCGACTTCCTGGATCAGCTTGATGCCGTCGGCGGTCGGGACCAGCTTGCCGCGATCGCGATAGAAAAGATCAAAGCCGACATTGGCTTCCAGCTGGGCGATCAGGCGGCTGACGGCGGGCTGCGATAGCGACAATTGCTTGCCAGCGGCGGTTGCCGATCCGGTTCGCATGATCTCTGAAAACACGCGCAGCGCGCGAAAGCTGACATCCTTGTCGGGGGACAGACCGGGCGGCGTCGGCAGCTTGTCCATCAAGGGACCACGACGGGCAGCAAAATGCGAGAGGCCTGCCCGGGACCGAAGTGGACGCAATTTTCGGCCGACTGCGGCGATTGGTCGGCCAGACGCCAGTCGCTGTTCGGGTTGATGTCGAAATGCGGGAAATTGCTGCTCGCGATTTCGACGCGGATCCGGTGGCCCTTGCTGAACGAATTGCTCATCGGGAAGGTCGCAATTTGCACGGCATAGATTTTTCCCGCTTCCATCGCCTCGGGTACCTCGAACGAATTCCGGAACCGCATCCGCAATATACCGTGTGCGATGTTGAGCGCATAGCCCTCCGGATAATCGGCGCTCGGTGGATAGACGTCGACAATCTTGATCGTGAAGTCGGTATCGACCGCGCTCGAGCTCACAAATAGTTCGGCCACCACCTGACCCGTCAATTCGACATCGGCGTCGAGCGGATCGGTGTCGAACACCAGCACGTCGGGACGCTCGGCGAGCGGGCGGTAAGGGGGCTTTGATCCGAAAAAATCGGGGCTTTCGCGTTGGTCAAATCCGCCCGCCTCCATCACCGGCGCGCCCGACGCAATCGCGCCGCCGATAGTCGGCACAGGATCGAACGGATTGTGGGTGAAACTGGCATATGCCGTCGCCAGGAGCGGGTCGCCCATCCGCCCATCTTCCCGCAAATGGAGCGGCTGCATCGTCACTTCGGGAAGTGGCCATGCCGAAGCAATGCGCCAGTGGCCACCATGGTCGATTCGGCCGCTGGGCAAGCGTCGGCCCGACCCGCCGCCCATCGTGAAGAGATAGACGGCATCGGGCAGCGGGTCCGCAACATCGGCGCGCGCCAGATGATGGTCGAACCAGGCGCGGCGGAGCGCGGTGTAATCACCGAACTGGAAATCGAGCGTCGATGCGGGACCGAAATCGGCATCGCCCGCAAAGGTCAGCGACCGTTTGCCGTGCGTCCACGGCCCCATGATCAATTTCACCGGCCCGCGTTTGCGGTCAACCAAGCCGGTGAAATTCTCGATCGCGGTCAATGCATAGGGATCGTACCAGCTCGACATATGTACCATCGGCACATCGGCGAATTCGTCGTACCAGCCGCGCGCATAGATACCGCGCTGCTTCCAAAAGTCGGTGAAGCGATCCTCCCTCCACTGTTCCAGGATGAAGGCTTCATATTCCGGCGCCGCGCTGATCGGTGAATGCCCCGGCGCCCAGCGATCGACCCCGATCCAGTCGCGGATATCCTGCCGCTCCAGCGCCGCCCGCCGGGCCGGATCGCTCGCCGTCTCGCGCGCCAGCAGCGCATGTTTCTGTGCCCAGGTCAGCTGTTTCAACTCATAGGCGCCGCCCTGTCGGATGCCGCTGTGATAGGCGCTGGAAAAACCGCCGGAATCGAGAAACATCGCGGCGAGGCCCGGTGGGTCGAGCGATGCCATCGCCGCCTGGACATGCGCGCCATAGGACAGCCCCAGCGTGCCGATCCGGCCATCGCACCACGGCTGGGCGCGAATCCAAGCGAGCGTGTCGGCGCCATCTTCGGCTTCGGACAGATATTTGCGAAAGCCGCCTTCGGAGGCGTAGCGCCCGCGGCAATCCTGCAGCACGAAGGCATAGCCGTAGGCGGCGAATATCCGCGCGATATCGGGCTTGGAGAGCGGCTCTGTCGCGGCGACCGAAAAGTCGGCGTGGTTGGTCCCTTCCTTGTCGTAAGGCGTGCGTTCGAGCAGCACCGGCAGCTGCACATCCAATGCGTTTGCAGGCAGATAGATGTCGGTCGCCAGATGGACGCCGTCGCGCATCGGCACCATCGCATTTCGGATCATGCCGCTTGGCGCTGCCGCTCTCATGGTGCGGGGACCGCATATGTCGCGGGTGCGCCGGGGCCAACGGGCCAATCGAAACTCGTCCAGACGGCGATGAGCGACAGGCCGGTGATTCCGATGGCGATCGAAAAGGGCAACATCATCGCGACGAGCGAGCCGACACCGAAATCCTTGCGCCACCGCTGGGCGAGCACAAGAACGAGGACGAAGTTCGCTGCGACGGGGGTCACGATGTTGAAAATGGAATCGCCCATGCGATAGGCGGCGGTCGTCATTTCGGGCGATACGCCCAGCAGCATCAGCATCGGCACGACGATTGGCGCCATCGCGCTCCACTTTGCCGAGGCCGAGCCGATGACGAGGTCAAAGATCGACGACATCAGCAGCAGCAGGATTAACAGCACCGGCGTCGCCAGTTGCTGTGCGCGCAACCAGTCGGCGCCGTTGATTGCCATCACCGGACCAAGGTTCGACCAGGCGAACATCGCGATAAAATGCGCGGCAAAAAAAGCGATGACCAGAAAGGGCGTCATCGTTGCGAGCCCCGCCGTCATCATCCGCACGACATCGCGATGCGATTTTATCGACCCGGTCGTCGCGCCATAGGTCCAGCCGCAGACAAGGAAGAGCAGCATGAAAGCGGCGACGAGCGATGCATAGAAAGGGCTGTAACGCGCCGGGCCGGTGGCCGTATCGTCAACCAGCGGCGTGTACCCGGGCCACAGGGTGAGCGCCGCGAATAGCGCGATGATCACCACCGCGGCTATACCGGCACGCCGAAGCCCCTTTGCTTCACCCTCGACCGTCGCTTCGCCGGGGCCTTCGTCTTCGGGCGACGTCCCCGTCCATGCTCCGAGCCGGGGTTCGACGATCCGGTCGTTCACATACCAGGTGACGGGAATCAGCAAAATTCCCAGCGCGGCGGTGAACCACCAATTTCCGAGGGGGTTGAGCATATGATCGGGCACCAGCAGCGCCGCTGCTGACTTGGTGATGCCCAGCATCAGCACATCGAACTGGCCGGGCACCAGATTGGCAGCGAACGCCCCTGATATGCCGGCGTACGCGATCGCCATTCCGGCGAGCGGATGGCGTCCCGCGGCGGCAAAGACGATTGCCGACAACGGGATCAGCACGACATAAGCAGCATCGGCTGCCTGGTGCGACAGCAGTCCGATCAAAAAGATGGCTGGGCTAAGGAAGCGGTTCGATACCCCGCGCATCGCCCGCGTCATCAATGCGCTGAACAATCCCGACCGTTCGGCGACCGCAGCGCCGAGCATTACGACGAGGATCAGCCCGAGTGGCGGGAAATGCGCCATGGTTTCGGGCATGCTGGTCAGCAACTGTGCGACATTGTCCTCTGACAACAGGCTTTTCGCGACCAACAGGTCGCCGGTGACCGGATTGACGGCGCCCCAGCCCAGCCAGGCTGCCACAACGGACACCGCGACGAGCAGCGCAATCAGCCCCAGGAATATGAAGACAGGATCGGGCAGGGCGTTGCCCCAACGCTCAACCCTGTCGAGCCATTTTCCTCTTTTGATGTTCGCTGGCATCGCACCGCCGCCCCGCAAAGTTTTCACCGATGACAGTCCCCCGCAAGATCGTCCCCCAAGGGGCCGACATTGCGGGGTTATCCTGCTTACATCTTCACCGAGAAGCGAGCGTAAAAGAACCGGCCGCGCGACTCATAGGTGTAGATGTCATAGTTAATCGGCGCGTTCGCGTAAGAAGCCGGAGGCTGCTTGTCGAACAGGTTGTTGATGCCCAAGTTGAACCGCGCCGCATCGTCGTTGATACCGAACCCGATTTCGGCATCGGTGTAGATGATCGACCGGGTCCGCGCATCCTTCACCGCATTGACGACGTCGGTGGTGGGACCGATGTAGCGGGCGCGCAGCGTCATATCGACCGTGTCGCCGATCCAGCCGAGCGAGGCCTGTCCTTTCCAGCGCGGGTAAGTCGAACGCGGCTGATCGCCTTTGCCGGCGCGTTCGTCGACGATGGGATCGCCGCCGGCCGGGTTGGGCGAGGTCGTCTTGAACGAGTTGAGGTACGACGCATCGACCATGGTCGTGAACCGCCCGATACCGGTATTGAAATCGTACCGCAGCGTCGCATCGACCCCGTCGGTCTCGATCGCATTCAGGTTTTGCGCACCCTGGAGCAGTTCGAGGATGGCGCCGGTTCCGGCGTCGCGATTCACCAGATCGCAGAATATGTCACCGCGCAGCGCGCACAGCTGCATGATCTGGGTCGCCGACTGCGACGCGATCGCGTTCTTGATCTTGATCTTGTAATAATCGACGGTCAGGGACAGCCCGCTGATACCGCGCGGCGAGATCGCGACCCCGGCGCTGAACGTATCCGCGGTTTCGGGCTTCAGGCCGGTATTGCCGCTGATGACCCCCGGGATCAGTCCGTTCAGGTTGAAATTGGCTTGATTATAGCCGGCCGGAACCCCGGCGCAGCCCGGTCGGCCCGCGTTTGCCGCAGCGCCGCCGTTGCAGGGGTCGGTCCCCTGAAAGCTCGTCTGCCGTGCGCCCTGATACAGCTCGAGGATTGAGGGCGCGCGGAAGCCCTGCGAATAGGTCCCGCGTAGCAAGATGTCCTCGATCGGGCGATAGCCGATACCCGCCTTCAGCGTTGTCTTGCTGCCGACCGTCGAATAGTCTGAATATCGCGCCGCAAGGCTGACATCCAGGCTTTGGGCGAACGGCTGATCCTTGAAAATCGGGATGTTGAGTTCGCCATAGGCTTCGTGGAGGTCGTAGCTGCCCGCGGTCGCCGTGCGCGTCTGCCCCGTCGTCTTGGTGTACAGCGACGCGTTCAGGTAAATCGGCGGCGCGTTGACGATCGGATCGGGAGCATCAAAGCCGCGATTCTGGCGATATTCATAACCCACTGCGAGGGCCACCGGGCCGGCGGGGAGGTCGAACAGATTGCCGGTGATGTTGAACGCGGCGTTGTACAGTTCGGTGCGGTTATATTCGCGCGTGGTGAACCGAATATAATCGGCCTGCTGCGCGGTCATCGGCGCGAACAGGTTGATCGGCACGCAACCCGCATTGGCCGCGCAGGTCGCGGGCGACCCCAGTCCGAGGAACAGATTGTCATAGTTGATGCCATTTTCGGCGATCGTATGGATGCTGTTCTTCGAATAGGAACCAAAGACGTCCCAGCGCCATTCGCCGCCCAGGATCGACAGCACGCCGTCGATGCCGACAGACACGCGGAAGGTTTCGACATCCTGCCCGTTGTTGCGGTTGCCGACGTCGCTCATCACCTTGCGGATGCGCCAAGCGCTGTTGGCGGCAAAGCCGATGGCATTGGCGCCGGGGACGCCGTTGGCGGTGCCGAACGGGTTGAATGCCTGATTGTTCGGAATGGCAAAGCCGCGCACTGTGCCAGCACTGCCGCCGACGTCGAGCAGCACCGGCGAGAATAGCTGGTTCGACTTGCGCCGGTTATAGACGCCCTCGATCTTGATCGTCGCATCTTCGGTCAGTTCATAATCGAACCGGCCATAGACGCCGTAACGCTCGGATGGGCCGGTCGAGTAAATGCCCTGCGCCTGCGTGTTATAGGCATCGCCCGGCAGCGCCCCGACGTGGAATGCGTTGTCGGCGAGATTGCCGGCGCCGATCGCGGCGTCATTGTTGAGCACGATCGGGTTGGCGCTGCTTGCAAAGCCTGCGGCGGTACCGAAATAGGCGTTGTTGGCGAGCCCCGGCAGGATGAACAGGCCGTTGGGATTGGTGCCGACCGCGGTTTGCGGGACCAGCGTCAGCGTGGTCAGGTCGCGCGCGTCGGTGCGGATTGGGCGCGATTTGAAGTAGCTCCCCGACAGGATCACCGATGCGCGGTCCCACGTCTTGCCAACGGTCAGCGTACCGCCAAGCTCGGCGCCGTCGCCGCGGCTGGTGACGCCAGCGCGAACCGATCCGCGCAGCCCGTCAAAAGGCTGGACCGTTTTGATGTTCACGACGCCCGCGATGGCGTCGGCGCCATAAATTGCCGACGCTCCGTCCTTCAACACCTCGATGCCGTCGATCATGCCCTGCGGCAGCGTGTTCAGATCGACGAAATCGCGGAAACCGCGCTGTCCTACGCCGTCGACCCAGCGATGCCCGTCGACCAGCACGAGGACGCGGTTGCCGCTACCCTCGGCCCCGCCCAGATAGCGAAGGTTGATCGAGCTGGCGCCGTAGGACGTGCCTTGCGTCCCGTTGGAATTGAGGCTGACCCCGGCCGACGGAATTTTCTGGAGCAGGTCGCCGATCGACGAGGTTCCCGACCGAGCAATGTCGTCCGAGGTGATCGTCAGCAGCACGCCGACCGAGTCGGCGTCCTTGCGGCTGATCCGCGATCCGGTGACGACGATATCGCCGCCGCCGGAATCGGTGTCCGCTTCGGCCGTTGCGATGTCGTCGGTATCCTGCGCCTGCGCCATGGTCGGCCACGCCAGCGCGGCCAGGCTGATGCTGGCGGCGGCGGCGAGTTTTGCGAGGCGGCTTTGCCGGTCGCTCTGAACGATTGCACTGGTCATCGATAAACCCCCAATTTGTGATGTCCCGACCGGCTTAGGGCGAAGTGCGGCGCGGAAAAATATTATGACACTCCGTGATGCTATCATAACGAAAGTGCATGGCGTTGCCCGTGAATGCGCAATCTTTGTATGAGTGGGCAAGGGAGGCGACATATGGGTTCGGATATTTTGGGCGTATTGACGCGTCGGCATCTGGTCGCGGCTGGTGTGTCGATTGCCTTTTTTCCACTGCCTGCGGCGGCGCGGTCGGCGCCGCTGCGGATCAGCCTGCTCGGGCAGGCGCTGATCAAGACCGACCTTCGCGCGGTCGGCTGGCCCGCTCTGGGCAATTTCCGGCGCCTGTTCAAAAACAGCGATGTTGTCTTCACCGACCTCGAAACGGTTATCGCCGGACCGCTGGCCGGACAGTCGACCCGGCCCGAGAACAGCGAGGTGCTGCATGTTGGCGCGCCCGAAGTCATCGATTGCCTGAAAGCGATCGGCGTGAACCTTGTCGCGACGTCGAACAATCACGCCTGGGATCTTGATGCCGGCGGCATATTGTCGACGATCGACGCGTTGAAAAAGCGCGGGCTGGCCTTTGCCGGATCGGGATCGGACCTGACATCGGCCAGTGCGCCTGGATATTTGAAAGCGCGAAATGGGGTGGCGCTGGTCGCTGCGGCGGCCGGTGCGATCCGCGACGGCGCCGCTGCGACGGCGACCCGGGCGGGGGTCAACGAACTACGGCGCGGCGCAGATAGCGCGCTCGATGCCGTCGACGTCGAACGATATCTGGCGGCCATCCGCCTTGCGGCTTCGTCGGGGGCGATCGTGATAGCCTATCTGCACAGTCATTATTGGGAGCCGAAGAAATCGGACACCCCCGAATGGCAGCGCGATCTCGCACGGCGCGCGATCGACGCGGGGGCAGTAACCTTCGCGGCGCACGGCGTACCCGAACTGCAGGGCATCGAATATTATCGCGGTGCGCCACTGTTCCACGGGCTCAGCTCCTTCGTCTTTCAGTCGAAGAAACCCGACGATGCCTATGGGCCCGAAGCATGGCAGTCGATCATCGCGGAGCTGGAAATCGAAGGGCGAACGGTCACGCGAACGCAAATCATCCCCGTGCAGCTCGACGGTCGGGGCGTGGCGCATGACGGGGAGCTGGTTCGCGGCACCCCCGCGCTCGCTGACGACGCGCAGGCGCAAACGATCGTGGATCGCGTGGCGGCGCTCAGCATGGTGCTCGGACGCTCGCCGAAATTTGGCCCGGTCGTGCGTTCACGACAGGGTGGCCGTCGCGTCTCGATCGAGCTGCGGTCGCAATAGGGTGCCGTCTGCAAAGGGCCGCTATCCGGGAGCCGTACCCGAATAGCGGTTGATCCTTGCTGCGCGAATTGCCGATGCGCTCTGCGAAGATTGCTACCCCAAACTTGGCAAATCCAGCCCCTTGTCGCGCGCGCAGTCGATGGCGATGTCGTACCCCGCGTCGGCGTGGCGCATCACGCCGGTGCCGGGGTCGTTCCACAGCACGCGCTCCAGCCGCTTTGCCGCTTGCGCGGTGCCGTCGGCGACGATCACCATGCCGCTGTGCTGCGAATAGCCCATGCCGACGCCGCCGCCGTGGTGCAGTGACACCCAGGTCGCGCCGCTGGCGGTGTTGAGCAGCGCGTTGAGCAGCGGCCAGTCCGAAACGGCATCCGACCCATCGCGCATCGCTTCGGTCTCGCGGTTGGGGGAGGCGACCGAGCCTGAATCGAGGTGGTCGCGGCCGATGACGATGGGGGCTTTCAGCTCGCCCGATGCGACCATTTCGTTGAACGCGAGGCCGAGCCGGTGACGATCGCCGAGCCCGACCCAGCAGATGCGCGCGGGCAGCCCCTGAAACTGGATCTTCTCGCGCGCCATGTCGAGCCAGTTGTGGAGGTGCGTGTTGTCGGGCAGCAGCTCCTTCACCTTGGCGTCGGTCTTGTAGATATCCTCGGGATCGCCCGAAAGCGCCACCCAACGGAACGGGCCGACGCCGCGGCAGAACAGCGGGCGGACATAGGCCGGGACGAAACCCGGAAAGTCGAACGCATTTTCGACGCCTTCGTCCTTCGCCACCTGACGGATATTATTGCCATAATCGGTCGTCGCAACGCCCGCCGCCTGCATGTCGAGCATTGCCTGAACATGGACCGCCATTGACGCCTTCGCGGCTTTGGCGACCGCAGCGGGATCGCTCTCGCGCTTGGTGAACCACTCGTCGAGCGTCCAGCCCGCGGGGAGGTAGCCGTTAACCGGGTCGTGCGCCGAGGTCTGATCGGTGAGCAGGTCGGGGTGGATGCCGCGGCGGACCATTTCGGGCAGGATGTCGGCGGCGTTGCCGAGCAGGCCGACCGACACGGGTTTGCCCTCGGCATGGCTCGCTTCGATCATCGCCAGCGCCTCGTCGACGCTCGCCGCCTGCTTGTCGAGATAGCCGGTGCGCAACCGCATCTCGATGCGGCTCGGCTGGCATTCGATCGCGAGGCAGCTGGCGCCGGCCATCACCGCGGCCAACGGCTGCGCGCCGCCCATGCCGCCGAGGCCCGCGGTGAGCAGCCAGCGGCCCGCCAGGCTGCCACCAAAATGCTGGCGGCCCATCTCGACGAAGGTTTCGTAAGTGCCCTGCACGATGCCCTGGCTGCCGATATAGATCCAGCTGCCCGCGGTCATCTGGCCGTACATCATCAGGCCTTTGCGATCGAGTTCGGAGAAATGCTCCCAGTTCGCCCATTGCGGTACCAGGTTCGAATTGGCGAGCAGGACGCGCGGCGCGTCGCTGTGGGTGCGGAACACCCCGACGGGCTTGCCCGATTGGATGAGCAGGGTTTCATCGTCATTGAGGCGCTTCAGCGTCTCGACGATCCGGTCATAGCTTTCCCAGTCGCGCGCAGCGCGGCCGATGCCGCCATAGACGACCAGCTCGTGCGGCGCCTCGGCGACATCGGGATGCAAATTGTTCATCAGCATCCGCATCGGCGCTTCGGTCAGCCAGCTTTTTGCGGTGATGTCGGGGCCGGTCGCGGGACGGATCACGCGGCTGTTGTCGAGGCGGGTCATGATATTCCTTTCTGCTGGAGCGAATAAATAGGGACTGTCCCTATTTATTCGTCGCAAAGTCGAGGGTGGCGGCAATCACTTGCTCCAGCACGGGCCGGATCGCGGGGTTGGGATCGATCGGGGAGGGCCAATTGGCCTCGGTCAGGGTGGCGGGTTCGGCCATATAGCCGCGCTGCGCGAGTTCCATCTGGATGGCATGAATGCCCTCGTCGGGGCGGCCATAGTGGCGAGTGGTCCAGCCGCCCTTGAAGCGGCCGTTGACTACATGGCTACGGCCGCTCGCGGCGCAGATATTCCCGACGAGCGTTTCCAGCTCGGGCGCCGCGGTCGCGCCGCCGTTGGTGCCGATGTTGAACTGCGGCAATTCGCCGTCGAACAGGCGCGGGACATGGCTGCGGATCGAATGCGCGTCGTAGAGGACGACCTTGCCGTGCGCAGCTTTCAGACGGTCAAGTTCGCCCGCCAGCGTGTCGTGATACGGTCGGTGGTATGATTGCAGCCGTTGCATGATCTCGGCCTCGTCGGGCTCGCCGAACCGGTACAGCGGCTCGCCGTCGAAGGTCGTCGTCGGGCAGAGTTCGGTCGTTGCCTGTCCGGGATAAAGCGACGCGCCCGACGGATCGCGGTTCATGTCGATCACGCTGCGCGAAATCCCGGTCGCAACTAACGTCGCGCCCATGTCAGCAGCAAAGGCGTAAAGCTCGGCGACCCACCAGTCGGTGTCGATCCGCGCCTGCCAGGGCGAGACGAACTGGTCGTCCAGTCCCGCCAAATCGGTGCCGCCGTGCGGGAAGGCGATCACCAGCGGCGCGTCGCCGCGATGGACGCGCAGCCAGTCCATTAGCTCACGCCCGGCAGGTCCGCGGGAATCGCGGCGACGAGGCTGCCCGACCGGATCAGCGCGGTTGCGGCCTCCATGTCGGGGTGAAAATGGCGGTCGTCTTCGAGTGTCGGTACGTCGGCGCGCAGATGCTTGTGCGCCGCCTCGAGCGCGTCGCTCGAGGTCAGCGGCGCGTGGAAATCGATGCCCTGACATGCGGCGAGATATTCGATCCCGATCACCGCGCTGACATTGTCGGCCATTTCGAGCAGACGGCGCGCGCCGTGCGCGGCCATCGACACATGATCCTCCTGATTGGCCGAGGTCGGGATCGAATCGACGCTGGCGGGATAGGCGCGCTGCTTGTTTTCGCTGACCAACGCCGCGGCGGTCACCTGCGGAATCATGAAGCCCGAGTTGAGCCCGGGACGCGGGGTGAGGAAGGCGGGGAGGCCCGACAGCGCGGGATCGACCAGCATCGCGATGCGGCGCTCCGCAATCGAGCCGATCTCGCACAGCGCCATCGCGATCATGTCGGCGGCGAAGGCGACGGGTTCGGCGTGGAAATTGCCTCCTGATAAAGCCTCATCGGTGTCGGCAAAGATCAGCGGATTGTCCGACACGCCATTCGCCTCGACGCCAAGGGTGGTCGCGGCCTGACGCAGCAAATCGAGCACCGCGCCCATCACCTGCGGCTGGCAACGCAAGCAATAAGGATCCTGCACGCGCGGATCGTCGATCGCGTGGGAAGCGCGGATCGCCGATCCCGCCATCAGGTCGCGCAAGGCGTCGCCGACCGCGCGCTGTCCGGCATGGCCGCGCAGGGCATGAATGCGCGGATCGAACGGCGCGTCGGAGCCCTTCGCCGCCTCGGTCGACAGCGCCCCGGTGATCAGCGCCGACTGGAACACCGTTTCGGCGCGGAACAGGCCAGCGAGTGCATTGGCGGCCGAAAACTGCGTGCCGTTGAGCAGCGCGAGGCCTTCCTTCGGCCCGAGTTCGAGCGGCGCGAGGCCCGCCTGCGCCAGCGCCTCGGCGGCGGGCAGGGTCTCGCCGCCGATCGCAATCGCGCCGACCCCGATCATCGCCGCGGCCATGTGCGACAGCGGCGCCAAGTCACCGCTTGCGCCGACCGAACCCTGCGACGGGACGACGGGGGTCAGGCCTTTCGCGAGCATCGTCTCGAGCATCGCCACCGTTTCGCGCCGCACTCCCGATGCACCGACGCCAAAGCTCGCGAGTTTGAGCGCCATCATCAGCCGGACGACGGGGACGGGCGAGGGCGCGCCGGTGCCCGCGGCGTGGCTGAGCACGATGTTGCGCTGGAGCGTTGCCAGATCGTCGCTCGCGATCCGCACGCTCGCCAGCTTTCCAAAGCCGGTGTTGATGCCATAGACCGGCTCACCCTTGGCGACGATGCGCGCCACCGCGGCGGCGCTCGCGTCGATCGCATCCCACGCCCCGGCGTCCAGCGCCGCGCTCGCGCCTTCGTAAATCGCGCGCCAGTCGGCCAGCGTCATCGCGCCGGGGGTAATCGTCACGGCTTCGGTCGTCTTTGCGGTCATTGTCCGTCCTTGATGCGTTGGTGCAGCGGGTTGAAGCCGATGCGGTAAACCAGCTCGGCGGGGTCGGTGACGTCCCAGATCGCGAGGTCGCACGCCTTGCCGGCTTCGAGCGTCCCGACCTCGGCGCCGAGCCCCAGCGCGGCGGCGGCGTTCACCGTCACCCCGCGCAAGGCCTCGACCACCGTCAGCCCGAACAAGGTCGCGCCCATGTTGAGCATCAGCAGAAGCGAGGTCGTCGGCGAGGTGCCGGGGTTGTTGTCGGTCGCGAGCGCGATCTTCGCCCCATGGCGGCGCATGGCTTCGATCGGCGGCAATTTGGTTTCGCGCATGAAATAATAGGCGCCGGGCAGCAGCACCGCGACCGTTCCGGCGGCCGCCATCGCGGCGACATCCTCATCGGTCGCATATTCCAGATGGTCAGCTGACAATGCGCCGTGGCGCGCCGCGAGCGCGCTGCCGCTCAGCGCCGACAATTGTTCGGCGTGCAGCTTGACCGCGAGCCCATGCGCCTGCGCCGCCTCGATCACCCGTGTGCATTGCGCGGGCGAAAAGCCGATGCCTTCGCAAAAGGCGTCGACCGCGGTCGCGAGCGGTGCGGCCGCAGGAATCATTTCGCCGACGACGAGGTCGATATAGCCGTCGCTGTCGCCTTGATATTCGGGGGGCAGGGCGTGCGCTCCGAGGAAGGTCGGCGCGACGCGGACCCGGCGCCGCTCGCCGAGCGCGCGGGCGGCGCGCAGCATCTTCAGTTCGTTTTCGGTGTCGAGGCCGTAGCCCGACTTGATCTCGATCGTCGTTACCCCCTCGCCGATCAGCGCGTCGAGGCGGGAGAGCGCGGTGTCGACCAGTTCGGCCTCGCTCGCAGCGCGGGTCGCGCGCATCGTCGATACGATGCCGCCGCCCGCGCGGGCAATATCCTCATAGCTCGCGCCTTCGAGCCGCATCGCCCATTCATTGGCGCGGTTGCCGCCGTGGACCAGATGCGTGTGGCAATCGATCAGCCCCGGGGTGATCAGCCGGCCGCCGCAATCGGTGGTTTTCGCGGGCTTCGTCGGCGCGCCATCGGCGGGTCCGGCATAGACGATGCGCCCGTCCTGCGCCGTGACGACGCCGTCGTCGATCAGCCCCAGCCCGTCATCGGTCATCGTCGCGAGTCGCGCGTTGGTCCAGCTATGCTCCATCTGGACAACATCTCTCGATTGCGTCATTATGTCTAGACATAATATGAGGGCTCTTGATGATGGCTTATTGGTTTCAGCGCGCATGGATCGACAATCAGTGGCAGCACGATGTGCGCCTGACGGTCGCGGAAGGCCGGATTTCTGCGCTTGAAACCGGTGTCGGCGGCGCCCCGGATGACGAACGCCACGCCGCGGCGCTACCCGGATTGTGCAATGTCCACAGCCACGGTTTCCAGCGCGGGATGGCGGGGCTTTCGGAGCGTCGCAGCCGCCCCGACGACAATTTCTGGAGCTGGCGCGAGATCATGTACCGCTTCCTCGACCGGCTGACCCCCGACGATGTCGCCGCGATCACCGCGCAGGCCTATGCTGAAATGCTCGAGGGTGGTTTCACCCGCGTCGGCGAGTTCCACTATCTCCACCACGACCCGGCGGGCGCGCAATATGCCGATCCCGCCGCGATGGCGGGCGCGATCGTCGAAGCCAGCGCGGCGACAGGCATCGGCCTGACCTTGCTGCCGGTCTTCTATGCCCACGGCAATTTCGGCGGCACGGCGCCAAGCCCCGGCCAGCGGCGCTTCCTGAGCGACATCGACGGCTTTGCGCAGCTGCTCGACGGCGCGCGCGCCAAGCTGATCGGCGATGCCAATATCGGCATCGCGCCGCACTCGCTGCGCGCGGTAGGCCCAGACCAACTGGCGGCGCTGCTCGCGATGTCGCCCACCGGCCCGGTCCATATCCACGCCGCCGAACAGGAAAAGGAAGTCGCCGACTGCGTGGCATGGAGCGGCGCGCGGCCGGTCGAATGGCTGCTCGACAATGCCGCGGTCGATGCGCGCTGGTGCCTGATCCACTCGACCCACCTCGACGCGGGCGAAGTGCCGCGGCTTGCCGCCAGCGGCGCGGTTGCCGGGCTCTGTCCGATTACCGAGGCGAACCTCGGCGACGGCATCTTCCCCGCGATCGATTATCTCGCCGCCGGTGGCGGTTTCGGGATCGGCACTGACAGCAATATCCTGATCGACGCGGCGGGCGAGCTGCGCGCGCTCGAATATTCGCAGCGTCTGGCGCACCGCGCCCGCGCGCTGCTCGCCGGAACCGAATCGCCCTTCGTCGGCGCCAACCTCTATGCCCGCGCGCTCGCCGGTGGCGCGCAGGCGCTCGGGGTCGAGGCAGTCCTTGCGGTGGGTCAGTCCGCCGACATCGTTTCGCTCGATCTCGATCACCCAAGTTTCGCGGGAACCAACGATGCGACGCTGCTCGACCGCTGGATTTTTGCCGGCGGGGCAGGGACGATCGACTGCGTCTGGCGCGGCGGGGTCAAGCGCGTTGACGGGGGGCGCCATGTCGATCGCACTGCCATCGCTGCCGCCTACCGCAAAAGCGTCGAGCGGATCGTCGCGTGACGCGCGCAGCGCCGAATCCGGCGCGGCGGATCCGCGAGGATATCGAGGGCCGCATCCACTCGGGCGAATGGAAACCGGGGACGCGGATCCCGATCGAACAGGAACTGGCGGCTCGCTACGGCTGCGCCCGCGCGACGGTCAGCAAGGCGCTGGGCGAACTCGTCGCCGCGGGGCTGGTCGAACGGCGGCGCAAGGCGGGCTCGTTCGTCGCCCACCCGCCGGTGCATTCGGCGGTGATGACCGTCCCCGATCTGGCTGAACTGATTGCAGCGCGCGGCGAAGCCTATCGCTGGGAAGCGCGCGCGATCGTCCGTCGGAAAAATGCGGATGATGCCGACACGCTCCAGATCGACGGCGTTCATTTTGCCGCCGACGAACCCTTCGCGCTCGAGAGCCGGACGATCGAACTCGCCGAAGTTCCTGCCGCGGCGGAGGCGAATTTTGCCGTCGAGGCGCCCGGAACCTGGCTGCTCGCGCATATTCCCTGGACCTCGGCGCGCCACGTCGTGCGCGCCGTCGCCGCCACCCGCACCGAAGCCAAAGCGCTGGCGACCGGCAGCGGCGCCGCCTGCCTCCAGCTCGAACGCGATACCTGGCGCGGCGAGCGGCCCGTCACCCACGTCCGCCAGCTTTTCCGCGGCGATCGCTTCGATCTGGTGGCGGAGTTTCAAGCCGGGACGGGCAAGCGCGACGGCAATTGAAATTTGCACCCAACGCCGCTTGTTTTCACCCCGCCACGCTGTTAGAGGCGCGCCTCGTTGCCGCTTTAGCTCAGTTGGTAGAGCACATCATTCGTAATGATGGGGTCACAGGTTCGAGTCCTGTAAGCGGCACCAGTCCCCGTCCCGATAAGTGGCGGAAAACCTTCATTTTTTCGCTCTGATGTGCTATACGCAAGGCGTTGATCGTCTGTGCGCGTCCACGCAAATCCGTGGCTGTCTGACCCTCTTTGGGGGCCATTTTTTCGGCGATTGACCAGTTCGAGTCCTGAATTGGAGTTGCCATGCTGACGGTCATTCAAATCCAAAATCTCAAGCCCAAGGCAAAGCCCTATAAGGTGTCCGATACCGACGGGCTGTTTATCCTCGTCCAGCCCAACGGATCGCTCCTTTGGCGTCTCAAATACCGGATAGATGGCCGGGAGAAGAAGCTGGCGCTTGGGAAATACCCACAGGTCAGTCTGAAAGCCGCGCGGGAGAAGCGCGACGAGGCCCGGAAGAAGATCGCCGAAGGCGTCGATCCCGGTAAGCAGCGGCGCGAAGCGAAGATTAAGGCTATGACAGAGGCGCGCAACACGTTCCGCCTCGTTGCCGACGAATTTATTGAGAAGATGGCTGTGGAGGGAAAGTCGCCCGCTACGATCAGCAAACTTCGCTGGTTCCGCGATCTCCTCAATCCCTACATCGGGCACGTCCCGGTCGCCGAAGTGTCTCCGCACGAACTGCTCGCAGCGCTTAAGCGGATCGAGCGGCGCGGACACCACGAGACGGCGCTGCGAACCCGGTCGTTCGCTGGCCGTGTCTTCCGCTATGCCATCGCGACGCTCCGCGCCCAGTATAATCACGCCGACGTGCTGCGCGGCGCGCTGGTCATTCCCAAGGTCAAGCATCGCTCTGCCATCCTCGAACCCAAGAAGGTCGGCGAATTGCTCCGCGCGATCGGCGATTATACAGGCCGCGTCGAGACGCGGATCGGCCTGCAATTGGCCGCGCACGTCTTTCTGCGTCCAGGCGAAATCCGAACCGCCGAATGGGATGACATCGATCTGGCAGAGGCGGTTTGGCACGTCCCCGCCGCCAAGATGAAGATGAAGCGGCCCCACACCGCTCCCCTGTCGCGTCAAAGCGTCGAACTGCTACGCGAACTGCAATCGCTGCAGCATCCGTCCACCTACCTCTTCCCGGCCTTCCACACCCCGAAGAAGACAATGAGCGAAAACACGCTCAATCAGGCGCTGCGCCGGATCGGCTACACCAATGAGGAGATGACCGCGCACGGGTTCCGCGCGGTCGCCAGTACGCTGCTTAATGAGTCAGGTCGATGGCATCCCGACGCCATCGAGAAATCGCTCGCCCATCACGATCCCGACCGCGTTCGCTCCGCGTATAATCGCGGCACCTTTTGGGACGAGCGCGTACGCATGGCGCAATGGTGGTCCGATTATCTCGACAAGCTTCGCGACGGGGCCGACGTTGTGCAACTCGATTTGATGCGAGGCTGAGGTGGCCTGCGGAAGCACGTTGAGCGCGGAGGAGCGGCGCAGGCTACGTCGTTACGAACGCGCCGTTGACCGCATGATGCCTATGCAGCGGGCGATCTTCGTCGGCCATGTCGTCGAGGATCTGACATACCGGGAACTTGCCGACAAACACGGTATCAGCATCATCGAGGTCGAATGCCATATGTGGCGGGCACTCGGACAGGTGGACGATTGCACAACGGAAAAGAACCGTCCTTGGTGGCAATTCTGGCGCCGCTGACCGCGCTTCGACCTTGCCAATCCGCCGCCGTCTCGACAGGGTGCCGCCAGCATGAAAACCGACCTCGATCATCTTCCGGCGAACAAGCAGCGCGAACTTGAACGCGTGAAGCAGATCATCTTCGAAGAGTTTGAGGACGCGCTCGCGCTCGGCACGATGAGCTGGAAGAAGAAGGGCCGGATCGACAAGATCATCCTCTATGGCAGTTATGCGCGCGGCGGTTGGGTGGACGAGCCGCACACCGCCAAGGGTTATCGGTCAGACTTCGATTTGCTGATCATCGTCAACGACAAGCGGCTTACCGAGAAGGTCGATTTCTGGGGCAAGCTCGAAGACCGGCTCATCCGCGAGCTGGCGATCGACAAGACGCTGCGCACGCCCGTCAATTTCATCGTCCACACCTTGCAGGAGGTCAACGACGGACTCGCGCATGGCCGTTATTTCTTTATGGACGTCGCTAAGGACGGCATCGCGCTGCACGAATTTGACGATAAGCCGCTCCACACACCCAAGCCTAAGACGCCGGAACAGGCGCTCGCGATGGCGCGGGAATATTTTGACGAGTGGTTTCCATCAGCGATGGGCCGCGACAAACTTGCACGGTACGCGGTTCAAGAAGGTTTGTTGAAACACGCGGCTTTTGAATATCACCAGACAGCGGAAACGCTGTATCACTGCGTTTTGTTGGTCTGCACTTTCTACACCCCCCATGTTCACAACCTCGCCTTCCTGCGTACCCAGGCCGAACGGATCGATATGCGCCTCGTCGATGCTTGGCCGCGCGAACGACGCGAAGACCGTGCCCGCTTCGAAAAGCTGAAAGAGGCTTATGTGAAGGCCCGCTATTCGAAGCACTACCGTATCACCGAGGACGAACTGAACTGGCTCGGCGGCTGCGTCGAGGAACTCGGCCGCGCCGTCCACGCGATCTGCTCGGAGCGGATCGCCGAACTCGAAGCCAAAGCATCGGTTCATCCCTGATTATCCGCGCTCATGAAGTTTGTCGTTGCAGGCTGATTTCTATCGGCGCGGACACCAGGTAAGGCATATGGCGACGGGATATCCACGCGAAGAAGAGCGAAAACCTTGGCCAAGGTCACTCAATCCCGGCCTCGACTTGTCGCATCTCGATCACCATGGCCGCGTAATAGCGCCATTTGAGATCGTGGGACACCGAAAGGCGCGGCGGAGGCCGGATTGCTTTACCGCCGGACCAAAAAAACGATCCACATATTTTGCACAAAAAAAACCCCAGCATCAGCTGGGGCTTCGGTTAATGGAATGCCGGAATGGGCTACTCGGTGGTATCTTCGACTCCACGCATTTTCATTCTCCTTCACTCTGTATCTATAACACTTGGTTCATTAACGGGATCTTTCAAGACGCCGAAAAGCACAGAAATTTTTGACTCATGCGAAAGGTTCTCGATCCGGTACGCTTTGTGCTGCTGATCTCCAGGGTGAACCTCAAAAACCCGCTTGTCTTGCCCATGTATGGCAATCCGAATCCTATCTGACAAGCTGTTTCGAACTCGGATTGTGAGTTCATCCCAGTGCTTTTTCGCCTGCAAACGATAACCTTCGTGGTCCCCCGCCGCAGTCTTTAGCTCTTTCAATCCTGCCCCTTCAAGCGGAACCACTTTCTGCCAGCATCGAAAACGAGTTCGAAATTCCCGAAGCTGCCCAGGCAAAATTTCAAGCCTACGAGACTCAGGCTCGAATTTTTCGTCGGCGCTGAACTCTCCCCCCTCATGAAGAATTTCGTCTTCATGGCTCTCATAGCCCCCCTTGCCATCAGGAAGCAGACTTGTCGTAACCGCAGGGAAAATCTTCAAACATGGTTCATTCCCACATGAATTATCTGGAACCACTCTTTGTTTGAATTCGAAAACTGCCGGCTCGCTTGTTAGATAATTTGCGACAGTGAAGCTGCGCGAGACGTCGATCTGAATTAGTCCGTTCGCCTCGTCGAAGCCTATAACGTCAATCGTTGTATCGTTATTTTGACAGTCAGAACTCACAGTTTGAATCCGAGAGCGGAGATACGCGATCTCTCCACTCCTGAGTCGCTTCGCATCGAAAAGTAGATCGATCTTGTCATCAAAGTTTCGTCCCCGGTCTGCCTCTCTTCTCTGAATTAAAATAATCATGAACCCCAAGAGCGAGAAAAAAACCAAATCCTCCGCCAAAGAGGAAAAAAAGCTCAAAATAATCTGTGGCCTAGTATTTCCGTCTGACTCTAGAGCAAGAGCCCAGAAAAACAGCATTGCAACGACAAGAAGCACAGCAAAAGCTGCAAACGTAGGCCACAAGTGCTTCCAAAGAGAGCGCATAGGCGTGCGCACTTCTCGCATGTATTTTTGAAATATGACCCATGCCACCGCGAATGGTAATACGATAGCGAGGAAGATGATCCAATTTACCGAATCGAAACCGAGAAAACTGCTAACGGCGACTGCGTCGGCTGGCTGACCGCTGGGCAATAATACCTCCCCCTCAAAAACAACTCTGGAGAAATTCTATAGGGACAGAGCGAATTCTGTAAACTTCAAGAGCTTCCCCATCTATCTCCACCCCAGCGAACCGCAGCCCATATCGGGGCAATAAAGCCCTCTCAGCGCCACTCTGCCATGTCGAATGACAATAGGCACGTTGCTGAGAGACCACTGCGGCAGCTTTCCTATCGCATCTCTGACTTCAAAGCACAAATCACCCCCGCGGCCCTTCTCGAAATCATCGATGCTTTACAACGACCAGTTCTCGGGCCGCGATGCTACGCATCGGACCCATAATCTAGATACACACCTCACGCACGGGTGCATGCAGCTTTTCCGCCACTTTTGGAGGCAGCGATCCGGCACCGCCTTGCGTTCGCCGCATAAAAGTGGCGCTTTTCTGCCATGTTTTGAGGCAGCGGATTGGCACCGCATCGAACGCGAGGCCGAAAACCAGAGCGGCGGACCAACCGCTCCATATTTGGACTTCTCGGCGCCGTGAATTGATGCCGATCTCATTCAGAGCAGTCGGGCGCGACGGTCGTGCCGTTGTTCAGACCGCATAGCCCTGCTAGGCGCGCAAATGAATTAGCTTGGCGCTGAAGGAAATGACGATGGAAGATTCTGAAACCTTGGTCACGTTGACGGCCGACATCGTCGCCGCGCATGTCAGCAATAACAGCGTCGCCATATCGGACATCCCGCTAATCATTCGGTCGGTGCACGATGCGCTCGCGGGCCTTGGCAGCGCCGATGTTCCCGAAGTCAAACAGGAGCCGGCAGTTTCGATTCGCGCATCAGTTAAGCCGGATTACCTCGTCTGTCTTGAGGACGGGAAGAAGCTGACAATGATGCGGCGCTATCTAATGACCAATTTCGAAATGACGCCCGACGAGTATCGAGCCAAGTGGAACTTGCCGAAGGATTATCCGATGGTCGCGCCAAACTATTCGGAACGTCGGCGTGTGCTCGCGAAGGAAATCGGACTGGGAACGAAGGGGCGCGGCGGTGGACGGAAGCCCGCCCCACGCGGACGCACCAAAGCCAAATAGCCTCGCCCCCAGAGAGTGCGGATCGCACTCTCGAAAAATGGCTAAAAACTGTAGATTTCTCCTGACGCCGCCAGAGTGTAGTCGGATCGCACGCTCAAAAAGTGGCGGAAAAGCTGCATGCACCCGTGCGTGAGGTGTGTATCCAAATTACGGGCTCGATGCGTAGCATCGCGGCCCTTTAGCGGCGCAGGTTGGGGCGGCGTCATTTGGTAGCGCCTGCCAAACCCCGTCACGGCTCTGGTACGTCAAGAGAGAACTCCGATCGCCACCATTCCCGGTTTTCGGGAGTGTTTTTCGCCCTGCTCCCCGCGCGTCCCAGCGACGGGTTGGATATGAGCGAAACGGCACGGGGCAGCCTTGAGAGCCACCCCAACTGGTCCTGCAAGTCTTCCCAACAGATCGAATGCTTCTCGCCGTTGATCTCCCAACACAATGCGGCTGGCCTCATTTCATTTGCCGCCGAAATGCCCACCAGCCCGTGACATAAGCCGTTCCGAATATCGAGCGGTCCTTGCATCTGCCTTCGCAGAGTCGTTGCCAGCTGCGAGCCCAGAGAGGTGGCTGGTTGAGCTTCGATCACCGCGCTTTCCCAAGTTCTCAGGACAGCAGCTATGCCGTGCGCTCTTGCCGGTAAGAAGCCATGGAAACGGGTAACTTCGTCGCGCACCGATTTTTCGACCGCAGCCCAAACCAGCAACAGCGAACCTAAGGACCCACTGATCCTGTCATAGGTTATGTCCAATATCGTTTGCCCCCACTCCTCGGTTGAAGCACCAGATCCTCGATGCTGCAATGTCTGCAATCGGTCGCTTTTGCGGCGAATGAGGCTAATTTCTTGCCATGACGGAAAGGTGGAGATGGTGAAAACTTCGAAAATCAGGGGGCCAAAAAAGAGGGCAAGATAAAAGACGTGCCAGCTTCGGGCACGTGATGGCCTGTTTTCTAAGGCTCGACACGTATGGCACCTTCGAAACTAGCCATACCTGCGGCTTTCTTTCTTGCTGGTTCAATGCGATATTGGCAGGCATTGGATGTTTTGCTGGTCTGGCGCGCCCCGAAATTCTCCGCGAACCCGCTGCGCTTGAGAAGGCGTCCGAACCGTCTCTCGGGATAAAAATCGTAGGATAGGGTTTTTCCGGCAAGGAACGTCGGGTGGCGAATCCCCTGCAAAATCTGGATAATAGCCCACAACACGCCGACATCTGTCTCGGAGGTCAGCTGCCCTGTGGGAGTGATAATTCATGCCTCAAATCAATTCGCCAACAGAACCGATTCATTCCATCGAACGCCAAGCGATCACTCCAATATCTATGCGGGTACCCGATGCCTGCCGGTTTCTTGGCATAGGCCGCAGCACCCTCTACCTTCTCATCGGAAAGGGGGAGATAGAGATTGTGAAGGTGGGCACCGCAACGCTTGTATTGACCTCGAGCGTCCATGGGCTGATCGAGCGTCTGCGCAATAAGTCAGTTTAGCCTAAAATATTTGCATTCGCCTTGACGACAAAAGTCCGCGGCCTGGTGACGCCGGACTGTCGCGTCGGATTGGGCTTCCGCCGTCGATAATGCCAAAGGCCACTGATCAAAGGGGGCGGAATTTCACGATTCTGAGCTGTCTCAGAGTCTTCTATCCGAGGCAATGATTCCTCTGGGCTTGGCGTTCGCGCCGAAATGTGGCTAACCGGCTGCATGTTTGAACAGACCTTCAAGAATATTGACGACATTCTCCGCAAAGAGGCGGGGTGTGCGTCTGAGCTGGATTATACCGAGCAAACCAGTTGGCTGCTCTTCCTGAAATATATGGATGATCTGGAGGCTAGCCGGTCGATTGAGGCTGAATTGAAGGGTGCGGCTTATACGCCTATTATCGACGCCGCGCATCGTTGGGGCCTGTGGGCCGCACCCAAGGATGCGGCAGGCAAGATCGATCATAATCGCGCCAAAACCGGCCCCGACTTGATCGATTACGTCAACCGCGAGCTGTTCCCCTATCTGGAGGGGTTCAAGGGCCGTGCGGCCAGCGCCGACACGATCGAATATAAGGTTGGCGAGATTTTCGGCGAAATTCGCAACAAGTTCCAATCGGGTTACTCGCTGCGCGATGCCATTGACGAAATCGACGCGCTGTCGTTCCGGTCGCAGGACCAGAAGCACGAGTTGTCGCACCTGTATGAAGCCAAGATCAAGAATATGGGCAACGCTGGGCGCAACGGCGGTGAATATTATACTCCGCGTCCGTTGATCCGTGCGATGATCCGCATTGTCAAACCGACCATCGGCGAGAAGATTTACGACGGCGCGGCCGGGTCATGCGGCTTTTTGTGCGAAGCCTATGACTATCTGTTGCCGCAGGCGGACACGACCGAAAAGCGCGATACCCTCCAAACCCGCACCTTTTACGGCAAGGAGAAGAAGAGCCTCGCCTATGTGATTGGCACGATGAACATGATCCTGCACGGGATCGACGCGCCGAACATCGTCCACACCAACACGCTATCCGAACAGATTTTGGATATACAAGAGAAAGACCGCTTTGACGTCGTTCTTGCCAACCCGCCGTTCGGCGGCAAGGAACGGCCGGAAATCCAGCAGAACTTTCCGATAAAGACCGGTGAGACCGCTTATCTGTTCCTGCAACATTTCATCAAGTCGCTGCGCGCGGGCGGCGCGGCGGCGGTGGTGATCAAGAACACCTTTCTGTCTAACACCGACAACGCCAGCGTGGCGATCCGCCGTGAGCTGCTCGAAAGCTGCAACCTCCACACCATTCTCGATATGCCCGGCGGCACCTTTCAGGGGGCTGGCGTCAAGACAGTGGTGCTGTTCTTCGAAAAGGGCGAGGCGACGCGGAGCATCTGGTATTACCGGCTCGATCCCGGCCGGACGATGGGCAAGACCAGCCCGCTGAATGATGCCGACATGGCCGATTTCGTGATGCAACAGGCGAGTTTCGCCGACGGACCGAACAGCTGGAGCATCGTGGCGGAAACGATCGACCCGGCGACCCGCGACCTGACCGTCCGCAACCCCAATGCACCCGAAGCACAGGCGTTGCGGAGCCCGAGGGAGATATTGGACGAGATCGCGGCACTTGACGCGACGAGCGCGGAGATTCTAGCGCGGGTGAGGGAACTGGTGTGAAGGCAGAGTGGGTCAAAATTCCGCTGGGGAAGCTTTGCAAGGTCCAGAGCGGCAGTTCGAATACGCAAGATGCGGTACCAAACGGACAATATATGTTCTTTGACCGTTCGAAAAAGCCAAAGCGGAGCAGCCAATATCTTTTCGACTGTGAAGCGCTAATCATCGCCGGGGAGGGTGCAGAGTTCCGCCCGAAAAAATTTAACGGAAAATTCGATTTACATCAACGCGCGTATGCGATCCATGGCTTTGGAGACCAACTTCTTGGCGATTATCTGTTCTACTATCTTGAATACGTGCATGAGTATTTTCAGAAGGTTGCTGTAGGCGCGACGGTAAAATCTCTCCGCCAGCGGCATTTTGACGACCTTCCCGTCATTGTGCCCCCCATCGAAGAGCAGCGGAAGATTGTGAAAGTGCTGGATGAGGCATTCGCCGCCATCGCCACTGCAACTGCCAACACCGAGAGAAACCTCGCTAATGCGCGAGAGTTGGAGGGTGCAGTAGTCTCCGAAGCACTTCGAAAATTACCGGCAGGAACGAAATCAAGCGCACTATCGACCTTTTGCGAAGTTGGCCGCGTGATCACATACGGGGTAATCAAACTCGGCGACCATGTTGTCGATGGAGTGCCTTGCCTGCGCACCAGCAATGTGCGCTGGCTCGAATTTGAACTCGACGGAATGAAGTTTATCAAACCCGAATTGTCTCAGGAATATAAGCGCACCATTCTCAAGGGCGGCGAGGTTTTGGTAAATGTCCGTGGCACACTAGGAGGCATCGCCGTCGCTAGCGACGAAATGGCCGGGTGGAATGTGTCGCGTGAGGTCGCGGTCGTTCCTTCGTCATCTGAACAGATCGATCCCCATTTTCTTGCATTTTGGATTGGTTCTGAAGAAAGTCAAAAATGGCTTACCGGCGTCCTCAAAGGGGCCGCTTATACGGGAATCAACATAAGCGACCTGAGGAATTTAAACGTTCCTATTCTTCCTATGCCACTTCAGTTAGCGATGGTTTCTCGCATATCCAACGCGCTCGGAGAGGCGCGCGCATTATCACGCAATTACGAAGCAAAGATCGAACGCTTGTATGCCGTTAAACAGTCACTCCTGCACCGCGTCTTCACCGGCGAACTTGCCGTCGTCGCTCCACATGCAACCAACGATAACTGGAAAACCTCTGCCTTCACCGCACAGGTAATCGCGTTCGCGTATCGCCGCCATCTCGCGCTAGGAACGGAAGCGACGTTCGGGCGGGTGAAGGCGCAAAAGGCGCTCCACCTTTGCGAAAGCGTCGGTCGGGTCGATCTGGGGCGTACTCCGATCAAGGACGCGGCGGGACCGAACGATTTTCAGCACATGCTCGCCGCCGAGGATTGGGCGAAAGCGAACGAGTTTTTTGAGTTTGTGGTGCGACCGTCGGGCAATGGTTACAGCTTTCGGAAGCTTCCTCGATACGACGCGATGGTTATCGAAGGAGCCGCAGCCTTGAAGCCTGTGCAGGATCACCTAGAAAGAGCGATCGGGCTGATCGCGCCGATGAATTCAGAAGAGGCGGAACTGCTCGCCACGGTGCATGCTGCGTGGAACAACCTGATTCTGGATGGCGTGGAGCCAACTGAAGACGCCATTATCCGTGAAGCCCGCGAAAACTGGCATACCTCCAAGCTGAAATTCTCCGATGGCAAATTTCGCGAAGCAATCGCAACGATTCGCGCGAAGGGCATAGTTCCTGACGGTTCTGCAAAGCGCGTCGGCGGCCAGGAGGCGCTGGCGTTTTGAATGAAGCCGAAACCCGCGCTGAACTGATCGACCCCGCACTACGCGAGGCCGGTTGGGGCGTGGTTTTGGAAAGCCGGACTCGGCGCGAGGTGATCGCGCCCGGCCGCATCATGGGCAAGGGCAAGCGCGGCAAAGCGCTGAGCTGTGACTATGTGCTAGTCTATCGCAACACCAAGTTGGCGGCATTGGAAGCCAAAGCAGACTTTAGATGCTACACCGAGGGGGTAGCGCAGGCGAAGGATTACGCGACGCGCCTGCAAACGCGCTTTGGCTATGCGACCAACGGCAAGCAGATCTATCGCATCGACATGGTGGTGGGTAACGAGGGGCTGGTTGATCGTTTCCCGACGCCGCAAGAATTATGGGATGCAACCTTTGCCGAGAAGAATTATTGGCGCGACCGTTTTGTCGCTGTACCATATGAAACTGGCGGCGGGCGTTTCGATCCGCGATATTATCAGCACAACGCCATCGAGAGTGTGCTGGCGGCGATAGCAGGCGGGCGCGACCGCATCTTACTGACAATGGCAACGGGAACGGGCAAGACCGCCATCGCCTTTCAATTGGCGTGGAAGCTGTTTCATGCGCGCTGGAATTTGCTGGACTGGCGCGACATCCCGGCCGAGGGCGCAGAGCCCGCACGCCGCCCGCGCATCCTATTCCTCGCCGACCGCAATATCTTGGCCGACCAAGCCTATAACAGCTTTAATGCGTTCGACGAGGATGCGCTGTCGCGGATCAAGCCCGGCGAAATCAAGAAGAAAGGCGCGGTGCCCAAGAACGCGAACATCTTCTTCACGATTTTTCAGACCTTCACGGCGGGCGTCGATGCCGATGGCGAACCCGCACCCTATTTCGGTGACTATCCTCCCGACTTTTTTGACTGCATCATCATTGACGAGTGCCATCGCGGCGGTGCGAAAGACGAAAGCGAATGGCGCGCGATCCTGGAGTATTTTGCACCCGCGGTGCAAATCGGCCTGACCGCGACCCCCAAACGCAGCAACAATGTCGATACCTATGCCTATTTCGGCGACCCGGTTTATGTCTATTCGCTGAAAGAGGGTATCAATGATGGCTATCTGACCCCGTTCAAGGTTCGCCAGATCGGCACGACGATCGATGAATATGTCTTCACCCCCGATGATGAAATTCTGTCGGGTGAGGTCGAAGACGGCAAACGCTACACCGAAAGCGACTTCAACCGCCGCATCGAAATCCGCGAACGGGAAGCTTATCGCGTCAAGACGTTCATGGACATGATCGACCAACGCGAAAAGACTTTGGTGTTTTGCGCGACGCAGGAACATGCCGGGATTGTCCGCGATCTGATCAACCAGACCGCGACTAGCACCAATCCCAATTATTGCGTCCGCGTCACCGCCAATGATGGCGCGGCGGGCGAGGCGTGGCTGCGGACCTTTCAAGACAATGACAAGACTATCCCGACGATACTGACGACTTCACAAAAGCTGTCCACGGGGGTCGACGCGCGCAATGTCCGCAACATCGTGTTGATGCGTCCGGTAAATTCAATGATCGAGTTCAAGCAGATTATTGGACGCGGCACCCGCCTGTTCGACGGCAAGGAATATTTCACGATCCTCGATTTTGTGAAGGCCTATGAACATTTCAGCGACCCCGAATGGGACGGCGAGCCGATGGAGCCGCCGACGCCGGGCGAGCCGAGAAAGAGGGGCGATGATCCGCGCGCGCCCGACGAGCCGCCGCCACATGGACCGGACGAGCCGGATTTTCCGGCCGCCAAGCTGGTTATCAAGCTGGCGGATGGGAAAGAGCGCACCTTTCAGCATATCAGTGCGACGACATTCTGGAGCGTCGATGGCAAGCCGGTGTCGGCAACCCAATTTATCGAAGATCTGTTCGGCCAATTACCCGACCTGTTCAAAGACGAGGAGGAGCTGCGCCGCCTTTGGAGCCAACCCGATACACGCCGTAAGTTGGTTGAAGGCTTGGCCGAACGCGGATTTGCTGGTGATACCCTCGCCGCAATTCGCCGCGCGGTGGACGGGCAGGACATGGACTTGTTCGACGTGCTTGCTTACATCGCCTATACCAAGGCGCCCTTGAAGCGCGCTGAACGGGCAGGCGCCAACCGCGCCGACATTTTGTCGCGCTATGACGCCAAGCAGCAAGAGTTTGTAGATTTCGTTCTAGGCCAATATGTAGAAGTTGGCGAAAGCGAATTGGACGGCGACAAATTGCCAGATTTGCTCGAACTGAAATACGGCTCGCCCTTGGATGCCATCGACAAGCTTGGCAGCGTGGCTGATATTCGCCGCACATTCAGTGGGTTTCAAGCAGGTTTATATAGGCCGCAGGCGCCGTCGGGAAGTCCAACCGAAATCGACAAGGATAATTAATGCCCATTGAGAGTGCGATCTGGACGGTTGGGCCTAATCCGAAACCGCTGGCGTCATCGCGGCTTCAAACCGAGCGCGAACTCGAAGACATGATTGTGGCAGCTCCTAAGGTTCTCTCTGACGAATGGATGCTTATAGGGAGGCAGGAGCGAACAGGATCAGGCGGAATTGTCGATTTGTTGGCAATCGCGCCCGATGGCGGGCTGGTTTTGATTGAACTGAAGCGCGACCGCACGCCGCGCGAGGTTGTCGCGCAAGCCTTAGATTATGCCTGTTGGGTTGAAGAGTTGGAAGGCGATCACATCGCTGCAATCTATGCCCGCTTTGCGCCGGGGCGAGATCTTGCTGAGGAATTCCAGCTTTTTTTTGGTCAACCGCTTGACGAGGAAACCCTCAACGACAGCCACCAAATTGTGATTGTTGCGACACAGCTAGACGAGAGCAGTGAGCGGATCGTTGGATATCTCAACAATCGCGATATTGCCATCAACGTGCTGTGCTTTCAAATTTTTGAGATCGAAGAGAAGAGGCTTTTGAGCCGTGCTTGGCTCCTCGATCCGGCAGACACACAGATCAGCGCGGCGATGCCTAGCGCACGGGGAAATCGCGACCGAGAGAAAGAGCCATGGAACGGCGAGTTCTACGCCAATTTTGGACAAGGCCCCACTCGCGATTGGGAAGATGCCCGCAAGTATGGTTTCATTTCTGCTGGAGGTGGAAGTTGGTACAGTACGCCCTTGAAGTCGTTAAAGGCTGGGGACCGCCTTTGGGTCAAGGCTCCGGGTTTCGGCTTTGTAGGCGTGGCAGAAGCTATGGGGCCGCGAGAACCGATGACGACCTTCAAGGTGATCACCGATAGCGGTGAAGCGCTAGCGGCGGAAGTGCTGCAAAGGGCCACTTATCATCGTGAGGTCTTGGATGATCCCGACAAAATGGAATATTTCGTGCCAGTCCGTTGGCTTCACAGCGTTCCGATTGAAAAGGCAGTCAACGACATCGGCATGTTCGGCAATCAAGGCACAGTTTGCAGGCCCACGACACCAAAATGGCGAACGACTGTCGAGAGGCTCAAGGAACGATGGGGCATGAATTAAATCTAACCCATCGGCGCGAGCACGTTCGTTGCCGATAGTCACGATCATAGTTGCAAGTTGGGGGCCACGCACCACCAGCGATCCGGTTTGGGGGCCACGATTTGCAAGGTATTTGGCCCCCCAAATTTGTAGAGTCATGCCCTGAGTCAGCGCCTTCACTTCTGAAAAATCTACCTTTTATCGATGTGCGACGTCAAGATGTGAGTCCTAGGGACGAAATTTGGCCCAAAATATGTCGGCTGTGGGCGGACGGTTTTTGAAATCGGTGGCCACGGTTTTCTGGGATTCTTTGACGAAAATAGCTCAGGACTAAATGTGAGTCCTTGGTTCGGTCAGTCCCGGATCGCGGGGGCCAAAAATTTCTGGCCGAAAAAACAAGTTAAATATCAACTCACTATAGGACGAAAGTCGGTCCTGTAAGCGGCACCATTTCCCCAAAGCGGCGCTAGGCCGTGCCGATACGCCAGCCGCACGGCCAAGTCGACCGGGCCGATGCTTACCGCTGCCTCGTGCCGTAATCGATCCTGATCCTGACCCAGGCGCCCACCAGTGGTCGCCCACCGAGGCGCGGCGGCCGCACCTGAAACGCCCACGCCGCGGCGAGCACTGCGCGATTGATCTGTGATCCGTTCGGATATTCGTCGAGCCCGACGCAATCCTCGACGCGGTAATCCGGCGCGGTGCGGCAAGCAATGAGGCCCCAGCCGGGGCCGCTGGCGGTGGATAAATAGCCGCGCAGCTCGTCATCGCGCGGTTCGCGGTACCAGGCGGCCTTGTAGAGCGGTTCGCCATTGGGCGCGGTGCCCACCCGCTCCGAATCGCCCGAAGTGGACGAGCGGCCCGGGCTGGGCGGCCCATAAACCTGTCCGCTCGGTGGACGAACCGCCTGCGGGGGAGTCGGCGGCGCGGGCGGTCGTTCGGCTGGCGTCGTGATTTTCGGCACGACCTTGGGTTCGGGGAGTCGCGGCGGCGGCGGTTGCTCGGGAGCCGGCTGCGGCGGCACGGGCTTCTCTTCGTTCTTTTCGCGCTCAGCGCTGCTCGGTTCGGGTGCTTCCTCCGCAATCTCGCTCGCGGGAAGGCTCACAACGCTCACGCGTGCCTCGCGAGATTCTGGCGGCTTTTCCGCGCCAAAGGTGAGCAGCATGAGCAGCAGGATCGCCGGGATCAGCACCGCGAGGCTTATGGCAAGCGTGCGGCGGCCCGGCCCGATGCTGAGCTGATCGACATAGGGAATGGCTGGAACAGGGCTCAGCGGAAGCAATCTTTGGTGGCGGGGTCCGCTGGTCAAGGAGCCGCGGGCTGGATGCGCGGGGATAGTGAGGCGCCAGACCTTTGACAAGGGTGGGTGCCCCACGATGAACGAAATGGTGGCCGCAGGCCCGCGCGCCAATTCGGCATCTTCGGCTAGAGGAAAATTGGAAACTGCCGCTGGGAAGCAATTGCTATTGCTCTTCCTTCTGATACGCCAGGACGCAGATCGGGGGGGCTATGATCGACGACGATGCGGGCGAATGGGCGGCGGTTCAGAAGCTCTTCGATGAGCTGGTAGATGCAGCGCCCGATGATCAGGATCGGCTGTTGACGCAGTCGACCGCGAGCGCCGCCGTTATCACGAAAACCCGAGCGATGCTGGCTGCGCACCGGGCCGAGGGGATCCTTGATAGCAGCAGCCCATCGCTCGACGGCGGCGGAGATGAGAGCGAATTCCGGTCGCTGGCGATGGGGCAGATCGTCGGCGGTTTCACGGTCGACCGTTACCTCGGGCGCGGCGGGATGGGCGAAGTCTATCTGGCGCACCGCTCGGATGCCGATTTCGTCCAGCAGGTCGCGATCAAACTACTCCGCGCCGAAGCGTCGGAAAAAAGCCAGCTGTTCGCGCGCGAACGGCGCTTGCTGGCGAGCCTGAACCACCCGCATATCGCGCGGCTGATCGACGGCGGCATGGCGGCCGACGGTCGGCCCTATATGGTGATGGACTATGTCGACGGGCGGCCGATCGACAATTGGGTTCGCGACGAAAAGGCAGACCTCGCGGTAAGGCTGGCGCTGTTCCGCGACATCTGCGCGGCTGTCGCTTATGCCCACGCGCATCTGGTGGTCCACCGCGACCTGAAGCCGTCGAACATCATGATCGACGGTGACGGATCGGTCAAACTGCTCGATTTTGGCATTGCCAAGCTGATCGACGGCGACGCGACGGGCGCGGAAACGACGCAGCCGATGCTGACCCCCGACTATGCCGCGCCCGAGCAATTGGGCGGCGAGCAGATCACTGTCGCGACCGATATTTATGCGCTGGGTGCGGTGCTGTATCAGCTGGTGACGGGTACCTCGCCCTGGCAACGCGACGGCAGTTCGGTGCCGATGATGGTTCGCCGTATCCTGCAGGAAGATCCTGCGCTGCCCAGCAGGATCGCCGCGCGCGATGGCGCACCGGTGCGCGCGCAGGCGGTCGCGGGCGACCTCGATGCGATCATCCTCAAGGCGATGCGACGCGACCCGGCGCAACGCTATGACAGCGTTCAGGCGCTGGCCGACGACATTGCGCGGCATCAGGATCTGAAGCCCGTCAAGGCACGCGACGGGACGACGCGCTATCGGTTCGGGCGGTTCGTGCGCCGCAACAAGCTGGCGGTTACCGCGGCGGGCGCGGCGTTTGCCGCGCTGCTCGTCGGGGTCGGCGGGATCGTGTGGCAATCGCATCAGACGGCGATCGAACGCGATCTGGCGCAGGATGCGGCAGAGCGATCGGAATCGATCAACCAGATGCTCCAGGTCATGCTGCGTGACACCGCGGAATCCGATGTCGGGGAAAGCGTGACCGTCAAACAGATGCTCGATTCGACCGCCGAACGACTGGTGAACTCGGTCGATACCAGCGCGGAGTCGGCAACTTTGGTGTCGACGCTGTTCGACCTTTACATCAACCTGGAGGATGCCGTCGGCGCCGACGCGCTGATCACCAGGGCGCTGGCCCGCGGGATCGGCAAGAATGACCGGGTTGCGACCGCTCAACTAAAAATCCGCGCCGCAGCCTCGGCTGCTTCTTCGGGCAAGACCGACCAGATGGCGCCGCTGATCGATGCCGCCGAGCCGGTGTTTCGTACCGACCCGGTGCGGTTTCGCCGCGAGCTGGTCGACGTCAATTTGACCCGCGCCCAGCTTTGGCGGCGCACCGGGCGGACCGAAGACGCGATCGCACTGTTGAAACCGACCTTGTCCGACGCCGACATCGCCTATGCCAACAGTTATCGCGATCGCATGACGGTCTATAACAATCTGCTCGCTTATATGATCGAGGCAAACCAGATCGACGCAATGCCGGAAATCTTTGCCCGTGCGGACCGGATTACGGCGGAAAACCGGCAGGAAGACAGTACGCTGGCGCTGGCGATGGAACAGCTTAAGGGCGCTCGCTTTGCCAAGCTGGACCAACCCGCGCGCGCCGAACCGATATTGGAGCGGGTCGTGACCCGGCGTCGGGCCGTGTTCGGCCGGTCAGCCGGGTTGGCGGTCGATCTGTTTCAACTCGGCCGCGTGAAGGCGACGCTGGGCAAACATAAGGAAGCAAGTCTGTTGCTGACCGAGGCATGGCCGTTGGCGAGCGAAAAGCTGAGCCCGGCCGCCCAGCCGACCATCATCATCGGGGCGACATTGGCCGAAGCGCTGGCCGAAACGGGGGATACGCGGCAAGCCCTGCGCATATTGGGCGAGATCGACACGATCATGAAGGATATGCCGGTCAGCATGACACATGGTGTCGTCGAGCGCGCCCGCGCCCTCGCTCTGTTGAAATCCGGACAGCTTGCCGATGCCAAAGCCGCCGCGGACCGGTCCGAAACCATTTTCAAGGCCAACGGGGCCGCCGCCGCATCCTATCTTAAGAGTTTTCCGGCGTTCCGCAAACGACTGGCAGCGGGCGGCTAAAGTCAGGATCTAGGCGGCCAGCATTTCGACATGAATCCACGCGCGCGCCTGAACCCACCAGCGCCGTACCGTGCGGTCCGAAACGCCCAGCACCTGCGCCGTTTCCTTTTCGTCGAGGCCAGCAAAAAAGCGGCAATCGACGACCTTGGCCAGATTGGCATCGACATCGGCGAGCGCCTTTAAAGCATCGCCCAGTTTGACGACCTCGGCATCCTCGGGAACGGCGGCTGCCATGGAATCGAGGCTCTGGGTAAAGCTGTACATCGCCGCGTCGCGTTTCGACGCCATCCGCGCCCGCGCGGCGTCGATCAGGATATGGCGGATCGCGGTCGCTGCGCAGCCCAGGAAATGTGCTTCGCTCTCCCAGCTATCGCGGCGCTGCAGTTTGACATAGGCCTCGTTGATCAGCGCGGTCGGCTGCAAAGTTTGCGGTCCGCCGGCGCGGAAATGTTCGCGCCGCGCGATGACCCGCAGCTCGCTATATAGCAAGGCCATCAGGTCATCGGCGGTGCCAGGAAAATCGGGTGCGGCGCTATGATCCGGATCGATCGACTTTCTCCGCGCTGCTGACAGGCCGCCCACCGCGCCCGCGGAATTTATGCGGGTCGGTCAGGGGTTTGGCAAGCGCGAAAGAAAGCGGGGTGCGGTGGGCGCCACCGGTCAGTCAGGCGCCAAGCTCACGCGCGAGAGCTGTCGCCTGCTCCTTTGAGGTCGGGCTGCTGGGCAGGGTGATGATCGCGAACTTGTCATCGCCGATGAACACATTCATGGAGTCGATCTTGCCCGCCCAGAACGCCGATTTGCCGAGGCCGTCGATTGTTTCGATGGTTCCGCCAAAAGCTTCGATCGTTTGTTTCGACGTGTTGCGCGTCGCGGCCATTGCTTCGGGGGTGTTGTCGTTGATCGGCGACCAGCGCAACATCACCGAAGCGCGGCTGCCGTCTTCCATAAGATAGCTGCATTCGGACGTCGTCGCGTCGCTCCCGCCGCTGCTCTCATGGACCAGGCCCAGCGTCGCTTCGCTTACCGGCTTGCCGGTCGTCGCGGCCATCTTGGCCTTGTCGACGACCGCGCAGGCGTCGGCCGCATTCCACCCTTTGGGTGCGGCAGCGCCGCTGCCCGCTTCGGCCTGCTCGCCCGACTTGGCGGAATCGGTCGATCCGCCGCAGCCGGCCACCATCAGCGAGCCCGCAACGAGTGTGACAAATGATAAGGTCTTCATACTGGTCGGTCCTTCAAGCGTTGGTAATATACAATGTCGCGGGTCAGCAGCCGCTGGCGCGATTGCTCGTGCGATCGGCCGCATAGAAATCGAAATAGCCCTCGCCAAGCGCCGGGTCGGTGTTGCGGCCCATCCCGATCAGCTCGCGTCCATTGGCGCTCATCCCGAAATAGGCGCGATGCTTGATCGGCGATCCGTCCAGCCCGGTCTCGGTCATGGTCAGGATCATCGTCCGCCCCTTGATGACGCCGGTGACCCGGCCGTTCAGAAATGCATAGCAACCGGTAACCTGATCGCCCTGTTGCGTCAGGTTGATTTTGCCCCAGCCGCTGTGCCCCTCATAGGTTCCCGTCACATTGGGCATCTTGGCGACCGCGGTCAATTGCCGCCCGTAACCGTGAAAGCCGGTCAGCGCCGAATAGTCGTCGCCGCTATGGTTATCGACGACGGTCAGGCGCACCCAGCGACCCACGGGCAGAAACTCGGGATCAAAGGAAAAGCTCTGATTGTTTTTCAGGCGCTTCAGCGTGAGTTCGGCGACCATCTCGAAGCCGCTGGTCGAAGAGGTGTCGGATACTTCGATCGTCACCGAGCGCACGGCCTTTTCGTCGCGGTTGAGCGGGCTCGTGTCGAACGCAATCCGGCTGAGCTCGGTCCGTTCGGGCAATTCGAGCACAAAGACCGGTGACGGCGAGGCTCGTCCCGTCCAGTCGGTCGCGACGAACCCGTCGATCAGGTTGAGCGGACTGCTGTCCATCTGGCTGAGCATGACGTCGTCGGGATATTGGACAAGGCGCGCGCCTTCCGAAAAGGCGAACAGGTCGGGCTGCGCGCCACCAGGAGCACCGGCGGCGCCGGTTCCGGCGAGGAGAGCGATCGTGCCAAGCAATGCGGCCGAAAATTTGCGAAATCTGGTCATGTGAATATCCTTTCAATCGGTGATTGGGGGCCGCTGTCTCGGCGGGCCATGCCGCCTATTGCGGGTCTTTTGTCTTGCGTGCCGCCGTCAAAATATCCTGCACCAATCCGACCGGATCCGCGCCCGACGATCCCGGCGTTCCGCCATTAGACCCGGTCCGTCCGATCACGGTGCGGACAATCGTCTCGGCGTCCTGCACCCGCTGCGCCCCTTTGGCTCCGAGTACGCTACCGGCCACGTCCGCTACGCTGCGGTCGCCGATCGATCGTGAAGGAACGGCGCCATATGGGTCGGCGGGTTCGGGCTCGGCGTAAGGATCGGTGTCCTCATAGGCGGCCTCGTCATAGGCGCCGTCGCCGTCCGCGGGCGGCTCGGCGGTGTCTTCCGCCGCGAACTGGGCGGCGGCGGGCGAAGCCGGCAGGCCCGCCGTCGCTATCAGGGCCACCGTAATCCAAAGCACTGGTCGCATGATCGTCACTCCCTCCAATCGGCGGCACCCGGCAAACGGGGCCTTGTTACCTAAACGGCAAAGCGCATCGAAAGCGGACACCAGCTTACCGGATCACCTTGGGCTGTTTCACGCCCTTGGTTTGTCGTGCCACCAATTGCGCCTGGGCGATCGACTCCCGCAGGATGGAATCGTCCACCTCCTGCTGAAATTTGGGGACGAATTCCTTGTTCACCTGCTGGTTGATCTTCATCGTCCCCAGGTCTGGGTTCGCCTGCGCAATTTGCGCCGCCCGCGGTCCCATTTGCGCTGTCAGCGCCGTGATATTGTCAAAACACAGGCTGTCCTTGCACTTCTTCGTCCAGATCGCCTGCGCCAGCAGGCCCATCGCATTCGACACGTCCTGCGATTTGCGCGCCTGCGCGTCGGCGATATAGGCTTTCGCGCGCTTGGTCGCTTCGACGAAGAACGGGGTCATCGCCTGATACAAGGCGTTGGCATCGCCGGTCGGATTGTCGGCGTCCTTCTTTTTCCCTTCAAAGATGGCCGTGTTCTGCGCCAGCCTGACGCCGAACCGGCAGGTTTCGTCGATACATTTAGGCAGATAGAGCTTTTCGAAATCCAGCCCCCATTGTTCGACCCGGCCCAGGAAGATCGATTGCGCGCCGTTCGGGGTGAAACGGAATTCCTGCGAACAGACGGTCCCTTCATGGCATTCGAACTTCAGCCCGTCGGACGGCACGGTCACCGCCAGTTGCGGGAACCACACCGGCCAGTCGACCTTTGTGCCCCACACCGCCAAGTCGATGAACAGGCGCGCGTTCAAGCCGGGGGTCAGCGTGAACTGGATGCCATATTGCGGGTTGCTGATCACAAATTCCGCCGCCCCATTTTTCAGCGCCAGCGGCACTGTCGTTGCCCCCGCCGACAATGTCGCCGTCTTGTTCGCGTCTAACCGGTCGGTCAGCGTCAGCGACAGCAGCGTGGAATCCATCCGGATGTCGATTGCGGGAAACACTTGCGCGCCAAGCACCCCGAAATTGCCGCGGCCGCCGAGCAGGTCGAGCTGTTCGAGGATGAAGGGCGCTGACGGCCCCTTCTTCCCCGGCTCCGGCGGTTTGAACTGGCCGTTGGCGAAGTCGCCGGGCAACAATGTGGTCAGGTCGTAATCGAGCAACGGAATATCGATCGGCCCAAGCTGTCCGATGATCGGCAGCTTGGCGGCAACGCCGGCATGGGCGTTGAAACCCGCAACCAGTTCCTTGCCATTGTAAACCAGGTTGGCGGGCAGCTTGGTCGAAATATAATCCGCCGCGCTCCCGTCGATCGTCGCAATCTGCGTCGTCACGGTCGCGCTCTGATTGCCGCCTTTGAGCGCATAGTCATAGGTGCCGGAGAGCTGGATCGGAAAGCGGAGGCCGAACTGGTAGCCGAAGCCAGCGGACACCTTGGCATAATAGGTCTTCTTGCATCCAAGAAGGCACCATTTGATCGTGGTTTGAACCCCCTGGCTCCATTCGAAATCTCGCCCGAGCGTAAAGCCGGCGAGATAGACATGGGTGCCGAGCGGATAGGAGGCCGTAACGTCTTCGATCTTTGGCGCTGGCGGCGGGGCGGGGGTCGCGGGCTCCTGCGGCGGCGCGTTGGTCGGAACGTAAAACACCTGCTCGATCAGATTGTCGCTGTTGTTGATGAGCTCACCAGCGAGCGATGTGTCATCGAGCGCCTCCAGCCGCGCCACTTCGGCGTCGCCAACCGCCGATACCAGCTCTGCGCGCAGCGCCGGGTCCGCGAGCCGTGTCCGAAACTCGGCCACCTGCTGGTCGATGTCCTGCCCAACCTGATTGCGTTCCGCTTTCGCCTGAGCCAGCGCTTGCGCGCGTTTGATGGGGTCGCGGACGTACCGCAGGCTACCGGCCCTGGCATAGCTGCCGTCGATGTCGGCGGGGGTCGAACGGGTGAAACAGGATATTCCCGTCGCCGCAATTCTGGCCCGATTGGTTTCGGTGCTGCACGCTCCGGCCTTGTAGCTGTACGACAGGAAATCGCGGACGACGACGCCCTTGCCGACCTCGAATGCGGTCAGCTTGCCGGGCCGCACATCGACCAGGTCGGATATGCGCCCCAGTCGATCGGCGACGTTGATCAGCGCCATCGGATTGTCGAGCATCTTGCGGAAATCGAGCTGCGTCTTGCCCACTTTGATCATGGGATTGGCGCGCAATTGCGCGCCCGAAATTTCGCGGGCAACGGGCAACGTCTTGATCATGTCGCTGAAGCCGCCACGCCGCAACGTCACCGATCCCGCCAGCGGCTGGGTCTGGCCATCGGTTGGCGGGATGATCTCGGTGGCAAGGATGTTGACCAGCGATCCGGGGCGGGGGCGCACCGGCGTCAGCGGACGTCGGTCCGATGGCGTGGCGACCGATGTCTGGGGCGCGTCGTCGGCCGCAACATCATTATCGGATGTGGTGACCACCGGCGGTCGCCGCCGCACCTCGCCAGGGGGCGTGTTTGTGATGACGGGCGGACGGCGGCGGACTTGGACCGTTCCGTCCGACGATGGCGTGGTGATGACAGGTGGACGACGGCGGACTTCGCCGGGCTCATCGGCTGCCGGGGTGGTGATGACCGGCGGCCGTCGGCGGACCTCGCCCGCAGGCGGGTCGGCCGGGGTGGGCGTCGGCGATGTAATCACGGGAGGCGTCCGCCGCGGCCGCACTGGCCCGGTCGGCGGCAGGCTCGGCGGCGCCGCCACAACGGGCGGAACGCGGCGGATCTGACCATTGTCGGGGATCGTGCTGTCCGTCTCGGCGGGCGTCGTGATCACCGGCGGTCGCCGACGCGGCCCGACGATCGAGGGGCCGGGCGCGGGCGTTTCAATCGACGTCGGCGCTACTGGCGGCACCCGACGGACCGGCCTTGCAACGGGTTCTGTTGCCGGGGTCGGCGTCGTCACCACTGGTGCAATCCGGCGAATTTGACGGGGCGCTGGCGCCGGTGTTGTTTCCCGGGCTTCGTCCGCTGGTGTGTCTTCTTCTTCGGCGGGTGGTGGCGCCGGGGTCATAATCCGCGGCGGTATGCGCCGCGTGGGCGTTGGCGTCTGAGCCTCGGCGACGGTTGCGCCGGCAAAAGCGAACAGGCTGATCAGCACGGTGCCGCAGCCCGTCCGCAGCAAAACTCGATCGTTCATCATGTCCCTCCCGGCTGGCGGACCCTGGTCCCCCATCGACGCCAAACAAGGCCGGATCGACGGTCGCGATCACGGACTTGCAAAAGGAGAAACGGAACCGATCGCCCAAAGCGGACATGCGCTCCGGATTATTTCGGTCGAGCGATGGCAGCCAAACACGTTAGCGCCAGCGTTTGACGCCGCTTTGCTCTTCGGGCCGACATCGCCGAACATCGACGCGCCATTCGACCATTCATTCGCGCGCAACCCGCAGGATGTGATAGCCGACAAGCTGTATAAGCCATTTGCTTATGCTGTGTTGCGATTCTAATACGGCGGGTGATTATGTCCTGGTTCCGTAAATCCAATCGTTCTGATCCAGCGCTTGCCGCGCCGCCCCTTTCTATGCCGGGTGGACCCGGTTTCGATACGCCGCCGGCGGTTGTCCCGGAAAGCCGCCGCCGCAAATGGCTGCGCCGGATCTCGCGCGGCTTTGCAATTTTCTGCATCCTCTTCATCTTGCTGGTCGGCTGGCTGGCGCTCACCGCGCCGCTGTCCAAGTCGCTCGAACCGATCGCGCCGCCGCAGATCACCCTGCTCGCGTCGGACGGCACCCCGATCGCGCGGATCGGGGCGATCGTCGACACGCCGGTGAAGGCGAGCGCGCTGCCCAGGCATGTCACCGGCGCCTTTCTCGCGATCGAGGACCGGCGCTTTTACACCCATATGGGGGTCGATCCGCGCAGCATCGCACGCGCGGTGTGGAGCAATGTCACCGGCGGGCGAACGCAGGGCGGCAGCACGATCACGCAGCAGCTGGCGAAATTCACCTTCCTGACCCCGAAACGGACGCTCGGCCGCAAGGCGCGCGAGGCGCTGATCGCCTTCTGGCTCGAAGCCTGGCTGACCAAGGACGAGATCCTCGAACGCTATCTGTCCAACGCCTATTTCGGCGACAACACCTATGGTTTGCGCGCCGCGTCGCTGCACTATTTCTATCGCCAGCCCGAAAAACTGACCCCGGCGCAGGCCGCCATGCTCGCGGGGCTGGTGCAGGCACCGTCGCGCCTCGCGCCGACCAAGAACCCCGATCTGGCCGAAAAGCGCATGCAACTGGTGCTCAACGCGATGGTCGCGACGGGTTATCTGTCCGAAGCGGAGCGAAAAGCGCTGCGCACCCCGCGCATCGATGTGCGCTCGCGCAACACGCTGCCCACCGGCACCTATTTCGCCGACTGGGCGCTGCCCGAAGCGCGCAAGCTCAGCGACGTCGGCTATTCGCGGCAGACGATCAAGACAACGCTCGACGCGCGGTTGCAGGCGGTCGCGCGGCGTGTCACCAGCCGCGCCGGGGTCGGTCAGGCGCAGGTCGCGCTGGTCGCGATGCGCCCCAATGGCGAAGTCGTCGCGATGGTCGGCGGCAAGGATTATGCCGCATCGCCGTTCAACCGGGTCACACAGGCGCGGCGCCAACCCGGCTCGACCTTCAAATTGTTCGTCTATCTCGCCGCGCTGCGCGCGGGGTGGGAACCGGATGACGTGATCGACAATCAGCCGATCGAAACCGGTTCCTATCGCCCCAAAAATTCGGGCGGCGCCTATTCGAAAACGATTACGCTGGAGGATGCCTTTGCGACGTCGAGTAACGTCGCGGCGGTGCGGCTGCTGCGCGAAGTCGGCGACGACAAGGTCATCGACATGGCGCGCGACCTGGGCGTCACCGCGCCGATGACCAAAGGCGACCCCAGCCTCGCGCTCGGCACGTCGAGCATGACCTTGCTCGAACTGACCGCGGCCTATGCGGCGGTGGCGGCGAACAGCTATCCGGTCGTCCCGCACGCCTTTCCCGGCGACGAAAAGGGCTGGTTTGAAAATTTGATTTCGGGGCCGAGCCGCTTCGGGTCGGGCGTTCACGACGACATCGAACAGATGCTGCGCGCTGCGGTCAATCGCGGCACCGGCCGCGCCGCGCGGCTGCCGCAGGCCAATTTCGGGAAGACCGGGACGAGCCAGGACAATCGCGACGCGCTGTTCGTCGGCTATGCTAACGGCCTCGTCGTCGGGGTGTGGATCGGCAACGACGATAACAGCCCGCTCCGCGGCATTGCGGGCGGCGGGCTACCGGCACGAATCTGGCGCGACTTCATGATGGAGGCGTCGGGGCAAAAAGCGGCGCCGCGGCGCGAGGCCGACCCGCGCGGACCGGTCGAACCGCAGGACATTCCCGACATCGGCGCGATTCCGGTTGGCGAGAATACGAGCGTCGGCATCGAAGGCGGCGACGCGGTGATCTCGACCGAAATCAACGGCAGCCGGATCGATTTGCGCGTGCCGATTGCAAATGAGGCGTCCGCGGAGCCGGTGCCCGCGCCGCCGTGACGAACGGGCGCGGAGCATCGGCGTGCGTTTCAATCGTTGTAGAATAGCGCTGTTCTCCCGCGAAGGCGGGAGTCCATCACCAGCCCGCGCCAGTTTGAACCTTCTGGTGATGGATCCCCGCCTTCGCGGGGAAACGGAAATTTTCTTGAGCCTTATTCAGTCAGCCAGCAGCTCAAACTCACCCGTCGCCATCGTCTGTCCATTGACCATCAACTCGACATCGTGCCGTCCCGGATGATGACGCCGGGTGCTGAAATCGCGGATGACCTGACTGATGCGAAGCGCGACGGTGGCACCGGCTGCGAGGTCGAACGTCTTCCACTTGAACACCTTCGCCGCAGTCTTGCCGCCAGCACGTGCGTAGTGGATCCGATAATCGACGACCAAAGGCTGATTTGCCGTCGCATCCGAAACAATCTCCAAGGAGATCGCGATCCGTTCGCCCAGCCGCACCGCCGCTGGCTCGACGGTGAAATCGCGCACCGTCACCGCTGCGCCATGACCGACGCCGATCAGCGCCAGCGCGCGCGGTTCGCCCTGCTTGATCAGGGTGCGCAGCGCGTGGCGGATGATCCACACGGTGCGCGGGTCATCTTTCGGCCACTCCGCCAGCCGATCAAGCAGCCAGTCGGGGCGGTCCTTGGCAATATCGTTCAGATGATTGGCGACCGATTTGCGCACATAGAGGCTGGGGTCGGCCTTCAGCACCTCGAGAATATGAGCCGCGCGGGTCGGGTCGGCCTTCAGCGCCGGGACGCGCGCCGCCCAAGGCAGGCGGGGGCGGGCGCCCTCGCTCGCGAGCCTGCGAACATGCTCATCGTCGCTGCCAGCCCAGCGCGCCATTGTCGCCAGCGCGCGGTCGGCATCCTGCGCCAGAAAGGGCCGGATCGCGAATTCGGCGGTGCCACAGCGCGTCAGACTGGCGAGCGCGTCCAGCGACCGGTCGAAATCGTCCAGCCCGTATCGCGCGACATATTCGGTCACCGCTACCGCCTGAAACCCGTGCGTCAGCCGCGGCGCCATCGCCTTGATGACATCCAGCGCCGCCGCATAATCGGCGGGTAGCGCCGAATGCAGCGCTTCCGCGATGTGGCGCACCCGCTCCATGATCGACAACGCATCAAGGCCATCGCTGGCGGCGGTCAGGAACGCCCCCCGATCAAAGCGCGGCGAAGCGGCGGTGCCCGCGTCGGCGATCGTCGTCAACGCTTGCGGACCCAATAAGTCCTTCAGCAGGGCCGGGGCGTTGTCCGAAATCGGCTGGGCCTTTCAGCGCCGCTCGACCAGCCCGCCGCCCAGCGCAACATACAGCGTCACCAAATTGTCGACCTGCGCGCGGCGCGTTTCGATCAGCGTCTGTTCGGCGGCGAACAGGTTGCGTTCGGCATCGAGCACTTCGAGGTAGGTCGACACACCCTCGCGGTACCGCTTGCGCGCCAAGTCGGCGATCTGCCGCTGCGCCAGCGTGCCGCGTTCCTGCGCCTCGACCTGCTCGGCCAGATAGCGGCGCCCGGCGAGCGCGTCGGCGACTTCGCGGAATGCGCCCTGCACGGTGCGCTCGTAGGTCGCGACCGCAATATTCTCGCGCGCTTCAGCGACGGTCAGATTGCCCTTGTTGCGCCCGAAATCGAAGATCGGCAGGCTGATCGAAGGGCCAAAGCTCCAGCCAAAGCCGTTATTACTGAACAGATTATCGAGCGAACCCGAGGCGAAACCGAGGTTGCCGGTCAGCGAGATCGACGGGAAGAAGGCCGCGCGCGCCGCGCCGATATTCGCGCGGGCAGCGCGCAGTCGTTCCTCGGCCGCCAAGACGTCGGGGCGTGCGACGAGCAGGTCGGACGGCAGGCCCGCGGTCAGCACCGGCGACTGGCCCTGCGCGACAAGCGGTAGCGGCACGGGCAGGGGGCCGGGTACCGGGCCGCCGGTCAGCACGGACAGGAAATTATCGGCCTGCGCCTTGCCCAGCTTCAGGCTGGCCAGCTGCGTCTCGGCCTGCGTCAGCAAAGTTTCCGACTGGCGGTAATCGAGCGCCGAGGTGACCCCCGCGTCGAGCCGCCGCTTGGCGATCCGCAGCCCTTCCTTGCGGCTGGTCACCGTCGCTTCGGCGAGCGCAATCTGCTCGGTCGCGCCGCGTGAGGCGAAATAGGTCGACGCGACGTCGCGCACCAGCGTCAGCCGGAAGGCGCGCTCGGCCTGTTCGGTCGCCAGATACTGGCTGCGGGCGCTTTCGGACAGATTCTTCACCCGCCCCCAGAAATCGAGCTCGAACGACGTCACCCCGACTCCGACCGAATAACGGCTGGTCGTGTCGGTCCCGGCGCCGGTCAGCGACGGTCCGCGGCTGCGCGCCGCATCGGCGCTGGCGCCCACCGTCGGCAGGCGATCGGCGTCTTGAATCCGATACAGCCCGCGCGCTTCCTCGATCTGCGCGATCGCCACCGCCAAGTCGCGGTTGCGCAGGGTCGCCTGCGTGATCAGCACTTCCAGCTGCGGGTCGGCAAAAAAGTCCTGCCACGCCACATCGGTCGCGCGCTGGCCCAGCGTCACGTCACCCGCAAAGTCTTGCGGATAATCGGGCGCAGTGGGCAGCGCCGGGCGCTCGTGCGGTGGCGCCATATTGACGCAACCGGCAAGCGTGGTCGCCGCGAGCAGTGCGATCAGCTTACGCATGTCCGGGCTCCTCATGATGGCCTTTTTCGGTCGGGGCAGGGGGCCGCTTGCGGCTGATCCATTTGCGCACCGACAGGTAGAAGAGCGGGATGAAAAAGATGCCCAACAAAGTGGCCGCGATCATGCCGCCCATCACGCCCGACCCGACCGCGATGCGGCTCGCCGCGCCCGCGCCGCTGGCGATGACCAGCGGCACCATGCCCAGGATGAACGCCAGGCTGGTCATGATGATTGGCCGCAGTCGCAGCTTCACCGCCTCCATCACCGCATCGAGCGTCGATTTGCCCTCGGCCTCCTGCTCGATCGCGAACTCGACGATCAGGATCGCATTCTTCGCCGACAGGCCGATGATCGTGATCAACCCGACGTTGAAATAGATGTCGGCGGAGAGCCCGCGGAACATCGAGAATAGCACGGCTCCCAGCACGCCCAACGGCACCACCAGCAGCACCGACACCGGCACCGCCCAGCTTTCGTAGAGCGCCGCGAGCAGCAGGAAGACGACGACCAGCGACAGCCCGAGCAGCAGCCCGATCTGCCCCGCGGACTGCTTCTCCTCATAGGAGATGCCGGTCCACTCGAACGCAAACCCCGTCGGCAGCGTCTCGGCCAGTCGCTCCATTTCGGCCATCGCCTCGCCGGTCGATTGCCCCGGCGCGGGCTCGCCCGAGATCGTCATCGCCGGATAGCCGTTGTAGCGCTGCAACTGCGGCGCCTCGGCCGACCATGCGGCTTTACTGAACGACCCGAACGGCACCATGCCGCCATTGGCGCTGCGCACGCGCAGGTCGAGCACGTCCTGCGGCGTCATGCGGCTGGCGGCGTCGGCCTGGAGCAGCACGCGCAGCACGCGGCCTTCGCGGGTGAAGTCGTTGGCATAGGCACTGCCGAAACTGATCGCGAGCGTCGCGTTGACGTCGCCGATCGACAGTCCGAGCGCGCGCGCCTGGACGCGGTCGATGTCGACCTTCAGCACCGGCGCATCTTCCTGCCCCTCGGGCCGGACATTGGCGAGCAGCTTACTCTGCATCGCGCCGCCCAGCATCTGGTTGCGCGCCGCGACCAGCGCCTCGCGCCCGTTGGCGCCGCGGTCCTGCAACTTGAAGGTAAAGCCGCTCGACGTCCCCAGCTCGGGGATCGACGGCGGGCTCAGCGAGAAAGCGAACGCTTCCTTGATCCCCATCAACGTCCCCATCGCCTTGCCCGCGATCGCATCGGCGCTGTCGCCGTCGCCGGTGCGCTCGTCCCACGGCTTCAGCGGCGTGAACATGATCGCATTTGCCTGACCCTGCCCGAAAAAGCTGAAGCCGTTGACGAGCACGATATTCGCGACTTGCGGCTGTTCGGCAAAGAAGGCTTTGACCTGCTTCGTCGCTTCGGCGGTCCGCTGCGACGTCGCACCCGGTGGCGCCTGGACGACGGTGATCAGATAGCCCTGATCTTCCTGCGGCAGGAACGATCCGGGCAGGCGCGTGAACAGCAGGCCGGTCACCAGCACCATCGCCGCAAATACGCCCAGCCAGCGCAGCGGCGACGCCAGCATCTTGCCGACCCCGCCCTGATAGCGATCGGTGGCGCGGCCGAACCAGCCGTTGAAGCGGGCAAAGAAGCGATCGAAGAAGGCGCCGATCTTGCCCTTGCGCGCCGTGTCGTCGTGCGGCTTGAGCAGCGTCGCGCACAGCGCCGGGGTCAGCGTCAGCGCGAGCAGCGCCGAAAACGCGATCGAGATTGCCAGCGTCATCGAGAATTGGCGATAGATGCCGCCCGTCGATCCGGGGAAGAACGCCATCGGGATGAACACCGCGATCAGCACCAGCGTGATGCCGATGATCGCGCTGGTGATCTGCCCCATCGCCTTCACCGTCGCCTCATAGGGCGACAGATGCTCTTCGTTCATGATCCGCTCGACATTTTCGATCACGACGATCGCATCGTCGACGAGAATGCCGATCGCCAGCACCATGCCGAACAGCGTCAGAACGTTGATCGAAAAACCAAACATCCACAGGCCCAGGCACGCGCCCGCCAGCGCGATCGGCACGACCACAGTCGGGATCACCGTCGCGCGCCAGTTCTGCAGGAACAGGAACATGACGAGGAAGACGAGGACCATCGCCTCGACCAGCGTGATGACGACCTCTTCGATCGACAGCTGGATGAACGGCGTCGTGTCATAGGGGATCGACCAGGTGATATCGGGCGGAAAGCCCTTCGCCAGCTCGGCCATCTGGGCGCGGACACCCTCGGCGGTCGCGAGCGCGTTGGCGCCGGGGGTCAGCTGAACCGCGAGGCCCGCCATCGGCTTGCCGTTCAGCTCCGACGAAAAGAGGTAGCTTGCGGACCCCAGCTCGACGCGCCCGACATCGGCCAGCGTCACCGCCGACCCGTCGGGATTGGCGCGCAGGATGATGCTCTCGAACTGCTCGGGCTTGGTGAAGCGGCCTTGCGTGGTGATCACCGCGTTGAGCTGCGCGCCCTTGGCCAGCGGCTGGTCGCCCAGCTGGCCGCCCGGAGTCTGGCTATTCTGTTCCTGCACCGCCCCCAGCGCTTCGGCTGCCGACAGATTATAGGACGCCAGCTTTTGCGGATCGAGCCAGATCCGCATCGCATATTCAGGCGCGAACGCCTGCACATTGCCGACGCCATTTACGCGGCGCAGCTCGTCGAGCACGCGCGTGTTGGCGAAGTTGTTGATCTCCATCGGGTCGGTGTTGCCGCTCTTCGAGGTGACCGCGACGATCAGCAGGAATCCCGAATTGGCCTCGGTTACCGAAATCCCCTGACGGCGGACGTCCTCGGGCAGGCGCTGTTCGACGCGGCGCAGGCGGTTCTGCACCTCCATCTGCGCGTTATCGATGTCGGTCCCGGCCTCAAAGGTCAGGTTGATCGACGCAGTGCCGTTCGATTCGCTGGTCGAGGCCATGTAGAGGAAGCCCTCGACCCCGTTCAGTTCTTGCTCGATGACCTGCGTGACATTCTGTTCGAGCGTCTTGGCATCAGCGCCCGGATAGGTGACGCCGATCGTCAGCGACGGCGGCGCGACCGATGGATATTGTTCGATCGGCAGGCTGCGCAACGCGATGATGCCCGACAGCAGGATGCCGATGGCGATGACCCACGAAAAAATGGGGCGGTCGATGAAAAAACGGGGGGTCATATCAGATCAGCGCTTTGCCGGGTGCGTTGAAGCCGTACCCTTGGGCGGCGCGATCCGAACCGGCTGGCCCGGCTGGACCTTTTGCAGCCCGTCGACGATCACCCGGTCGCCGGGCCTCAGCCCATCGAGCACCGCCCACTGGCCCGCGACCATCGCGCCCAGTTTGATCGGCCGCGGGGTCGCGATATTCTTGGCGTCGAGCACCATCACGCTGGCGTCGTCGCCGGTCAGCTTGACCGCGCGCTGCGGGATCAGCATGCCGTCGGCGCGGTTCCCGGCAAAGATGCGCGCGCGCACAAACTGGCCGGGCAACAGCGCCGAAGCCGGGTTGGGAAATTCGGCGCGGAGCGCGGCAGTCCCCGTCGCCTCGTCGATCGACAGGTCAAGGAAGTCGAGGTGCCCGACGACGGGATAGGCACTGCCGTCCTCCAGGATCAGTTGCACTTCCACGCGTTCGAGCTGCGGCGAACTCACCTTGCCCGACCCCATGTCGCGGCGCGTCGCCAGCAGGTCCGAACTCGACTGGCCGAAATTGACATAAACGCGGTCGATCTGTTCGATCGTGGTCAGCAGCGTACCCTGCGCGGCACTGACCAGCGCGCCTTCGGTGACCTCGGCGCGGCGGGCGCGGCCCGAAATCGGTGCGGTGACCGACGCATAGCCCAGGTTCAGGCGCGCCGATTCCAGATTGGCCTGCGCCGCTTGCACATCCGCCTCGGCGGTGCGCTGGGCGGCGACGGCGGCGTCATATTCCTGTTTGCCGATCGCCTGATCGGCGAGCAGCGGCTGGTAGCGTGCCACGACCTGCCGCGCATTCGCCGCGGTCGCCTGCGCGCGGGCCAGCTGCGCGCGCGCTGCGTTGGATGTCGCGTTCAACTGGCGCGGGTCGATGCGGAACAGCGAGGTTCCGGCGCGCACAAAGCTGCCTTCGTTGAACAGTCGCCGCTCGACAATCCCATCGACGCGGGCGCGGACTTCGGAGGTGCGAAACGCCTGCACGCGGCCCGGCAGCTCGATGACGTTCGGCACGGCTTGCGACCGCACCGTCACGATGTTGACCTCGGGCGGCGGCGGGGCAGGGGGCGCTTCGGACGCGCAGGCGGTGAGCAACAAGGCCAACGCGGCGACGCTGGCGCTGGCAAAGGAACGAGCGCGACTCATAAGGACCCCTGAATAATGCTGTATTATGAAGCGTGGAGGGCGCAATAAACGCCTTGCACAAATCGCCATGTAATTTAGATTACAGAAAAGCACAAGGGAGAGAATCACGGATGATAACGTCCGACTTGCTGGAATGCCCGATGGAGCCGCTAACGCTGCGCGAACGCCGCCGCGACGCGATCCTCGACGCCGCCGAAGCGCTGTTCCTCGAACAGGGCTATGAACGCACCAGCCTTGCCGAAATCGTCAAACGGTCGGGCGGATCGCTCGCGACGCTCTATGACCTGTTCGGCAATAAACAGGGGTTGCTCCATGCCATTGCGTCGCGCTGGGGCAATGAAGCCCGCTGCCAGCCGGCCGAATGTATGGCGATGGCGGATCTGTCGAACGTCGAATTGTTGCGCGGCTATGCGCACCGCCAATGCGACCGGATGCGTTCCCCGCGCGCCGTCGCCTTGATGCGGATGCTGATTTCCGAAAGCTTGCGCGATCGCGATTTTGCGCTGCAAATCTATCGCGACCTGCACATCCCGGCGGTCGAAGAGCTTTCGACGCTGTTTGCCGAATGGGCGGCAACGGGGCAGGCCGAAATCGACGATCCCGACGCGGCGGCAAAACTGCTGCTCAGCATCGTGATCGGCGATTCCATGCTCCACACCCTCGCGGGGCTGGAGGATGAATGGCTCGATAACGATCAACTCGACTGGCGCCTCCAGCCGTTTCTGTCGCATTTCAAAATCGTCTAGGGGCGCAGCTGCCGCGCATCTGTTGACATGACTGTCAATAACTGAAAGCCTGCTCCCTTCGGCATCGGGAGCATCGCATCGTGGCCAGTACCGCCCTGCCACCGACTGGCTTGCCCGAGCAGACGGAAACCTTGCGCCCGCGCACCGTCGCCGCCTACGCCGCCACCGCCGGGCCGACGGTCATCCTCGGCCTGCCGTTCAGCGTCTATCTGCCGCCCTATATTGCCGAGGGCGGGGTGATTTCGGTCGCGCTGGTAGGACTCCTGTTTTCGCTGACCACCATCTGGGACGGCGTCGTCGATCCGCTGATCGGGACGATGGTCGACCGCGTTCGCACCGGGCTTGGCGCGCATCGGCGCTGGATGCTGCTCGCGCTGGTGCCGCTCGCGTTGCTGCTGCTGGCGCTGGTGACCGTCGGCGACCGGCTGCCCTTTGCCGCACTGTTCCTGATGATGGTGCTCTTTTACTCCAGCTACAGCCTGTACGAAGTCGCTCAACTGTCGTGGGGCTCGGCCTTGGTCCGCACCCCGCGCGACAGCGCTTTGCTCTACGGCATGCGCGACTGGTTCGCGAAGGTCGCGCTGATCCTCGCCTTTGCGGCCCCCGCGGCGGCGCAAATCCTGATCCCCGGGGTCAGCTTGCAGGGCCGGATCATGGCCTATGCCAGCCTGTTCATGCTGATGGTGCCGATCGCGCTCTATGCGATCCGCCTCGTCCCGCCGCGCGCGGTGATCGCCGAACCCGGGATCGGCTGGCGCCACGAGATTCGGGTATCGCTGGCGTTCCCGCCGCTGATGCTGCTGCTCGGGGTGCAATTCCTCAACAGCTTCGCCTTCGGGTCGCTCACGTCGTTGTTCGTCTTTTTTGCCGCGGCGGTGCTCGATCTCGACGGGCAGAGTGCGGTGCTGCTGTTCGCCAGCTTCATTGGCGGGGCTTTGGCTTCGCCGGTCTGGACGATGCTGGCGCGCCGCTTTGGCAAGCCGCCAATGATGATGGCGATGGGATTGCTGATCTCCAGCCTGCTGATCGCGACCTTGTTCCAGCAGCCGGAGGGGATCGCGCAGGCGGCCGGATTCTCGCTGATGCTGGGAACGGGCTTTGTCGGGCTGCTGTTCACTTACTCGATGCTCGCCGACATCATCCCGGGCGACGCCGCGCGCTGCGGGCGCAATCGCTCGGCCTTCCTGTTTGCGCTGCTCAACCTGATGCAGAAATTCGGCGTCGCCGCGGCGATCGCGGTCAGCTACCTGCTCCTCGACCTCGTCGGGTTCGATCCCCAAAATGGTGATGCAGCGGCGCGCGAGCTACATCTGCTGTTCGCGCTCCAGCCGACGATCAGCTGGATGGTCATGGTCGCGCTGCTTGTCGCGATGCGGCGGGCGCTGGCGCGCGAAGCCGACCCTGCACTTGCAATCGCCGCGGCGCGCCAGTAAAGGCCGCTTCATTCGGACAGATGCGCCGTTTTCGTTCCGCCTTTCGCCGACATGCTCGGGGAGGGTGGGCGGACTATTGCCCAAAAGCGCGCTTGACGCGGGGGGCATGGCAACCCATCTGGCCCGAAGCAGGTATTTGTAGGACAGGACGATCAACATGGCGAAAACCAGCCCGGCTGAGTTCATCAATCAGGTGCGCGCCGAAGCCAAGAAGATCGTCTGGCCCACGGGGCGCGAGACGGTGCAGACGACGATCATGGTGCTCATCATGACGACGATCCTGTCGCTGTTCTTTTTCGGCGTCGACACGGTTTTCAACGCGATCGTCAGCTGGCTGACGTCGCTCGCGCGCTAAACGCCGCGGATTTCAGGGACAGGACACGGACACACATGGCGCGCTGGTACATCATTCACGCCTATTCGGGTTTCGAGAACAAGGTGCGCGATTCGGTGCTTTCCGAAGCCGAACGCATGGGCCTCAGCGAATTTGTCGAAGCGGTCGAAGTGCCGGTGGAAACCGTCACCGAGGTGAAGCGCGGCAAAAAGGTGCAGGCCGAGCGCAAATTCTTCCCCGGCTATGTCCTCGCCAAGCTGACGATGACTGACGATGTCTATCATCTGGTCAAGAACACGCCGAAGGTCACCGGCTTCCTCGGTTCGATGGGCAAGCCGCAGGCGATCAGCGAATCCGAAGCCGCGCGCATCCTGAACAGCAAGGAAGAGGCTGCGGCCCGTCCGAAGCAGGAAATCCGCGTCGATTACGAAATCGGCGATCAGGTCAAGGTGCTCGACGGTCCCTTCGCCAGCTTCAACGGGCTGGTCGAGGAACTCGATTTCGAAAAGGCGCGCGTCAAGGTGTCGGTGTCGATCTTCGGTCGCGCCACCCCGGTCGAGCTCGACTTCGAACAGGTCGAACGCATGAAGTGATGGCCGTTGGCTGTCGCTACCTCAAGGAACGGATGACGATATGAGCCTGACTCCCGCCGAGATTCAGGCCCGCATCCATCGCGCCCGCGAAATCCAATCCGCTTTCTCGCCCGAAAAAGTGGTCGGTGCGGTCACCCGCCTGTTCGATCTCGTCCCCGCCGAAGAGCCGGACGAATACACCTTCCCCGCCTTTAACAAACCGACGCGCGACCGCATTTTCGGCGGGCAAGTGATTGCGCAGGCGCTGGTCGCCGCGGCGCGCACCGTCGATCTCGGTAAATCCGCGCACTCCCTCCACGCCTATTTCCTGCGTGGCGGCGACGAGGCGAAGCCGCTGCACTTTCGCGTCCACCGCGATTTCGACGGGCGCAGCTTCGCCAACCGCCGCGTCGTTGTGCGCCAGGACGGCAAGGTGATTTTCAACCTCACCGCATCCTTCCACGCTCCCGAACCCGGCGCGTCGCATCAGGTGGCGATGCCCGACCTGCTGCCGCCCGAAAAATGCGGCGAGTTCACCGAAAATCTCGCCGCCGACCCCAATGTCAGCGACGCGCAGCTCGACCGCATGGCACGGCTGCGCCCGTTCGAGATGCGCAGTTTCCGCCCGCCCTCGACCGAAAAGGCGTCGGCGCATTATCAATGGTACCGCCTCGCGGCGCCGATCGGCGACGATCCGCTGCTCCACCGCGCCTTCCTTTCCTATGCGTCCGACATGGGGCTGCTGTCCTCGTCGCTGCTGCCGCACGGCTTCACCTGGTCGACCCCCGGGCTGTTTTCGACCAGCCTCGACCACGCGATGTGGTTCCACGACGACATCCGCGTCGATGAGTGGTTCGCTTATGTCATGGACAGCGACTGGACTGGCGGCGCCCGCGGCATCAACCGCGGCCTCGTCTATCGCCAGGACGGCACACTGATCGCATCGGTGATGCAGGAAGGGCTGTTGCGGCTCACCAAATGAATTCGCGCGCCGCGACTTTTTGGTCCGCAGCGCAGCCGAGGGTCGCGCCGCGTGGGCGGCGCGACCCCCTTTTCGGTCAGAAACTATAGGTCAGACCGACGAACGCCTGCGATTCGCTTTTCCGGTCGATCGCCGGGCTCCTACGGATCGACCTGTCGAGATAGGTATTGGCGAATACGCCGATCAGCGTCAGCTTGTCGCTGATCTGATAGGTCGCGGTCAGGTCGGTCCCGAAATTTGTCGCGCTGTCGGTGATTGGCGCGATCGGCAGAATGACGTCGCGGCCCTTGCGGATCGCCCGCGCGCGCTGTTTTGCGGTCACGCCATACATATGATTGGCGGTCGCCTGGTCGAGGAAGTTTACCTGCGCAGCGGGCCTGATGGTGAAGCGCCCCAGGTTGATCGGCAATTGGTAGCGAAGGATGACCTCGCCCCCGTCAAACGTGCCGGTGATGTCGTGCCGGTATTCGGCGCTGAGATCGCCCAATTTGCTGCCAAGCGTCAATCGGGCACCGGCGTCGGCCGTGAATTTCTGGCGATCGCGTGCTACCGTGTTTCGCGCTGCGACAAACGCTTGGACCGACGGGGTCAGTCCGCTGACTGACGTATCTAGTTTCAGGCCGGTTTCGGCGCCCTCGAAGTAGAAGGCTCCTTGCTTGATCGACAGTATCGGCAGCGGCAGTACGCGTTCGTTCTCGCCACTAAACGGCGATTCAATCGACATCGCCCCGATGCCGACGCTCACATAATTGTCGCTGGACGCGTGATTGTCGCCGGATTCCTGAGCGACTGCGGGGGCTGCGTTGAAAGTTGCGATTGCAGTGATAGCGAAGAGGATTTTTCTTTGGTTATTCATTTATTTGTCCAGGCTTGAACGAGGGGAAAGCGACGGGAGCGATGTTGTTCCGCCGGGAGCGGCGCTTACAATTGATGGTCCGCAAACACGCCCCGCGAAAACGTGCTAGATCACAGACGATGAAGTCACGTCACGCGCCGCCGATCCGATCGAAGGCGATGCCCGGTCTGGATGGCCGCGACGGACCCCGATGCCGCCGCGATGCAGGATGATCGCTGGCTGCGATCCGCCTGCATAAGGCTTGTTTTCTGCGCCATTTGCGCTTATGCGCGCCGCTTCGCGTCAGATACGGGCGTGATTCCGCGCGGGAGGAAGGGGTGATGCCCTTCTGTTCGACCGCTAATTTTGAGCCCCGGATCCTGTCCGGGGCGACAGAAAGATAGGAGGCCAATCATGGCTAAGAAGATCAGCGGCTATATCAAGCTGCAAGTTCCGGCAGGGACCGCAAACCCCTCGCCGCCGCTCGGGCCGGCACTCGGCCAGCGCGGTGTCAACATCATGGAATTCTGCAAGGCGTTCAACGCCGCGACGGATGGCATGGAAAAAGGCACCCCGACCCCGACCATCATCACCGTGTTCGCCGACAAGAGCTTTTCGTTCGTCACGAAAACGCCGCCGGCGACCTATCTGATCAAGAAGGCCGCAAACCTGAAGTCGGGTTCGAAAGAGCCGGGCAAGATCAGCGGCGGCAAGATCGCCCGCTCGAAACTGACCGAAATCGCCGAGATCAAGATGAAGGATCTCAACGCGAACGATCTGGAACAAGCGACGAAGATCATCGAGGGCAGTGCGCGCTCGATGGGCCTCGAAGTGACGGAGGGCTGATCCGATGGCAAAGCTGACCAAGAAACAGAAGGCCCTTGAGGGCAAGGTTGACAGCCTCAAGCTGCACACCGTCGACGAAGCGCTCAAGACCGTGCGCGAGCTGGCTTCGGCCAAGTTCGACGAAACGCTCGAAGTCGCGCTCAACCTCGGTGTCGATCCGCGCCACGCCGACCAGATGGTCCGCGGCGTCGTGACGCTCCCCGCCGGGACCGGCAAGGACGTCAAGGTTGCCGTGTTCGCGCGCGGCGACAACGCCGACAAGGCGCTGGCCGCTGGCGCCGACAAGGTGGGTGCCGAAGACCTGATGGAAGACATGCTCGCGGGCAACCTCGACTATGGCCGCGTCATCGCGACTCCGGACATGATGGGCATCGTCGGCCGCCTGGGTAAGACGCTGGGTCCGAAGGGCCTGATGCCGAACCCGAAGCTGGGCACCGTGACCCCGAACGTCGCCGAAGCCGTGAAGGCCGCCAAGGGCGGTCAGATCGAATTCCGCGTCGAAAAGGCCGGGATCATCCACGCTGGCCTCGGCAAGCTGTCGTTCGGCGAAGAAAAACTCCGCCAGAACTTCGACGCTTTCGTCGACGCGATCGTCAAGGCCAAGCCGGCTGGTGCGAAGGGCAAATATGTCCGCAAGATCGCGCTGTCGTCGTCGATGGGCCCGGGCGTCAAGGTCGATACGGCCGACGTCACCGGCGCCTGATTGGCACCACATGATTTAGGGAAGGGCCGGGGGAAACTTCGGCCCTTTTCTTGTGGGCGATGCCGACTTTGGGGTGGGGAGCTGATATTCTTTTCCCCGGCGAAAGCCGGGGCCCACGGAGTTAGAAAACAAGGGTCGCGTGATGACGCTCTGGGCCCCGGCTTTCGCCGGGGAACGGCTAGTTTCGGTAGCGAACTATCATTCCCTCAACCCCCGCATCGCCGCCCCCGCCGCAAACGGCCCGATCATCGTCAGCAGCAAACTCGTCGCCGCCAGCAGCTTCATCGCCCCGCGCCCCGACGGGTCGAGCATCCCGGCGCCAAAGATCAGCAGCGGCACCGCGAGCGGCAGCACCAGCAGCCCGCCGATCGCGCTGCCGCCTTTGAGCCCTGCGGTCAGCGCCGCGCTCAACACCGCCAGCGACGCCAGCGCCGGGATCGCAATCGCGATCCCCGTCGCCAGCACCTCCACCCGCGCCGCATCCTGCGCCAGCAACGCCGCCGCAGGGAACAAGGCGATCATCAGCGGCAGCCCGAACGCGATCGCATGCGCCAAAATCTTCACCGCCGCGATCACCTCGTCGGCGATCCCGCGCACCGCCAGTTGATCGAGCACCCCGGCGTCACGGTCGGGCCGCACCAGCCGGTCGATCGGCAGCAACGCCGCCAGCAACGCTGCGACCCACACCATCCCGCCACCCGCGCGCCGCAGCAACGGCGCGTCAGGACCGACGGCAAAGGGAAAGGCGGTCGCGACGAGCAGGAAGAACAGCACCGGCAACCACAGCGCCCCGCTGCCCCACGCGCGCCGCAGGTCGCGCCAGAACAGGGCGAGGAGGGTGGTCATTGCGCTTCTCCCTCACCCGTCATTGCGAGCGCAGCGAAGCAATCCAGAGTAGCGTAAACCGCCCTGGATTGCTTCGCTGCGCTCGCAATGACGAGGGGAAAGGGCATCACGCCAACGCGCCCATGTCCAGCTCCGCCAGATCGCCAATCCCCAACGCAAAATGCGATGCCAGCAACACCGCCCCCCCATTCGCCCGATGCGCCGCCACCGCCGCGACCAGCCGCGCCTGCGCCGCATCGTCCATCCCGTTCGCGGGCTCGTCGAGCAGCCAGATCGGTGCCCCGCTCGCGATGACGCGCACCATCGCGGCGCGCTTGCGTTGCCCGGTCGACAGCATCGCCACCGGCACCTCGCTCAGCGGCGCCAGCGCCATCGCCGCCATCGCGCGGTCGACCGCATGACCATCGACGGTATCGACCCGCGCCCAAAAATCGAGCGCGCGGCGCAGCGGCAGTTCGGCGTCGAGCGCCGAGGCTTCGTCGATCAGCGCGCAGCGCCCGCGGCGCTCGACCGTCCCCGCCGCGGCGCGCAGCAGCCCCGCAGCCAAACGGATCAGGCTCGACTTGCCCGCGCCATTCGGCCCGCGCAGCCACAACGCCTCGCCGGGCGCCAGCGCCAGCGATAAATTCTCGAACAACAGCCGGTCGCCGCGAATGCACGCCACGCCATCGAGCCGCAGCAGTTCGCTCACGCCATATCTTCCAGTGCGTGCATATCATCGTCCGAAAAGCCGAAATGATGCCCGATCTCGTGGATCAGCACATGCCGCACCAGCCGGTCGAGCCGCTCCCCCGTCTCGATCCATTCGACCAATATGGGAATGCGGTACAGCGTCACCCGGTCTGGCATCCCGCCGCTCTCGCTGACACTACGCTCGGTCAGCGGGCGCCCTTCGTAGAGGCCGGTCAGGTCATAGGGATGCTCGATATCGAGCGATTTCAGGATCTCGTCGTCGGCAAATTCTTCGATCGCGATCACCACGCCCTGAATATGCGGCAGAAACACCGCGGGCATCGTGTCGAGCGCGACCTCGGCCATCGCGAACATCGCGTCGGCATCGGGGGCGGCTCCGGTCCATCCGGCTGGCAGGGCAGACTTGTCGCTCATCGCGCCCTTCCTTATGGCGGCGGCACGGCCTTTACCAGCGGGAGAAGATTCATGGTCCAGAAACTCGACGACGACGCCCGCACCGCCTTGCTCGCCCGGTTCCCGCAATGGACCCACGAACCGACGCGCGACGCGATCACCCGCCGGTTCACATTCGATGACTTCGCGCAGGCGTTCGGTTTCATGACCAGCGTCGCGATCATCGCCGAAAAAATGGATCATCACCCCGAATGGTCGAACGTCTATAACCGCATCGACATCCTGCTCACGACGCACGACGCGGATGGCTTGTCGGAACGCGACGCAAAGCTGGCCGAAGCCATCGAGCGGCTGCTCTGATCGCATGATCCGCTTCGACCCCTCGCACCAGCTGCTCGCTATCGGGGTCGCCATCCTCGCCGGGTTTGTCGATGCCATCGGCTTTGTCGAATCGGCGGGTTTTTTCGTCTCGTTCATGACCGGAAATTCGACCCGGCTCGCGGTCGGGCTGGCCGAGGGGCCGCATGCCGCGCTGGTCGCCGCGATGATCATTGCCGTCTTTGTCGTCGGGGTCGTGGCGGGGTCGCTCGTCGGCGCGCATGCCGGACGGCGGCGGACCCCTGCGGTGCTGCTGGGCGTCACCATCTTGCTGGCGATCGCCACGGTGCTGCGGCTCGACGATGAGGCTTGGGGGGCGATCCTGTCGCTCGCGCTGGCGATGGGCATTGCCAACGCCGCGATTGCGGGCCGCGATGGGGCGGTGGTCGGGGTCACCTATATGACCGGGACTTTGGTCCAGATGGGGCAAAAGATCGCCAATGCCTTGCGGGGTGAGGGCGATCGCCGCTGGCTGCACCATTTCGGCCTGTGGGCGGCGCTGGTCGGCGGGGCGCTGCTCGGCGCGCGCGCCGTGATGTGGTCGCCGCCGCTGGCTTATGCGCTCGCCGTCGCGCTCGCCGCGGTGCTGGCGCTGCGCGCTGGCTGGATCGTCCGCGATGCCGGGTAGTGGCTGGCCGGGCGAACTTCATGGGACCGTCCGCTTGGTACGCCGAAGCTGTCGTTCCACGCGATTCTCACAGCGCATCTTGCGCTCATGTCACACCGGCCTAAAAGGCAGGAAAAATTTTTTCCTTTAGGAGAGGGGTCCCCATGTCTGACAGCTTGCTGCGCCGCAAACCGATCGTTCCGGAAAAGCAGGAGGGGCACGGGCTCGCCCGAACGCTTGGCTGGCCGCACCTGATTGCGCTCGGCGTCGGGGCGATCGTCGGCACCGGCATCCTGACCCTGATCGGCGTCGGCGCCGACAAGGCGGGTCCGGCGGTCATCCTCTCGTTCGGCATCGCTGGCCTGATCTGCGCCTGCGCCGCGCTCGCTTATGCCGAAATGGCGACGATGATCCCGGCATCGGGCAGCGCTTACACTTACTCCTATGTCGTGATCGGCGAGCTCATCGCCTGGGTGGTCGGGTGGAGCCTCATCCTCGAATATTCGCTGGTGGTCAGCGCGGTCGCGGTGGGCTGGTCGGGCTATGCGGCGCCCTTGCTCGAAGCGTGGGCGGGCGTGCCGATGGCGTTGATGCAGGGCCCGGAACTCGGCGGTATCGTCAACCTGCCGGCGATCGCGATCATCGCGGTGGTCGCGGGGTTGCTGCTCGTCGGGACGCGCGAGAGCGCAACGCTCAATGCCATTCTCGTGCTGGTCAAAGTGTTGGCGCTCGTTGTGTTTGTCGCGGTCGCATTGCCCGCGTTCAACGCCGCCAACCTCGAACCGTTCAGCCCCTATGGCTTTGCCAAGCATATGGGACCCGACGGGGCCGAACGCGGCGTAATGGCGGCGGCGGCGATCATCTTTTTCGCCTTTTACGGCTTCGACGCCATCGCCACCGCCGCTGAGGAAACGAAGAACCCCGACCGCGATCTCAAGATCGGGATCGTCGGGTCGATGTTCGTTTGCGTCGTCATCTATATCGCGGTTGCGGTCGCGGCGGTGGGCGCGATTTCTTACACCCGCTTCGCCAACAGCCCCGAACCATTGGCGCTGATTCTGCGCGAATTGGGCAGTCCGCTCGCCGCACAATATCTGGGTGTCACGGCGGTGATTGCGCTGCCGACCGTCATCCTCGCCTTCTTTTATGGCCAGAGCCGCATCTTTTTTACGATGTCGCGCGACGGGCTGTTGCCCGCCAGCCTGGCCCGGCTGTCGTCGCGCGGCACGCCGGTGCGGATCACGATCTTTACCGCGCTCGTCGTCGCGGTGCTGGCGGGCTTTATCCCGCTCGGCGAGCTCGCGGCGCTTGCGAACGCGGGAACGCTTGCGGCCTTCGTCGCGGTTTCGATCTGCATGCTGATCATGCGTGTCCGGGCGCCCGACGCCCCACGCACGTTCCGCGCCCCGCTGCCGTGGGTGATCGGCACCATTGCGGTGCTCGGCTGCATCTATCTGTTCTTCAGCCTGCCGGCGAAGACGCAGCTTTGGTTTCTGGTGTGGAACGTCGTCGGGCTGGGGGTCTATTTCCTCTACGCCCGGCGGAATGCGGTGGTTGGCTGATTAAGTCCCTCCCTGTCGCGAAGCGATGGGGAGGGGGACCGACCGCGAAGCGGATGGTGGACAGGCGGCCACGTCGCGCCAAAGCCCCTCCGTCAGCGGCCACGCCGCTGCCACCTCCCCATGGCTCCGCCACGGGGAGGATCGTTCATCTCAGTCGAACAACTCGCTCAAAAAGCTCTTCTTGTAATTCTTCTTGTACGGCTTGCCGCCATAATAACGGTCGTCATGGCCCTGGTCGCGGTACTGCGGCTGCTGCTGGTAGGGCTGCTGCTGCGGAGGCGGCGGCGGTGCCGACGCGCGCGGGGCAGGGGCGGCCACCGCTTCGCTGCGCTCGATAATCTTGTCGAGCTCGCCGCGATCGAGCCACACGCCGCGGCACTGCGGACAATAATCGATTTCGATCCCCTGCCGCTCCGACATCGTCAAATTCACGCGGCAGGTCGGGCAAAGCAGCCCTGGGGCATCGGTCACAGATTTTCCTTTCGTTGGTTGGGTGTCAGAGCGCCTAACGCGCTTGGCGCATCCGGCGTTCCGTCAATCTGATACCCTCTGCCAGTCGAACGGCAAGGGCGCCTCGCGAAACGCGAAGCGGTCGAGGTGACGCGCCACGGCCCCCTGCAACCCTTCGAGCTGCTCGGCGACGCTGGCGTCGATGCGGACCGACAGGGTGTCGGATCCGGCATCGAAGGTCACCAGCCCGTCGCCCGGCCAGTCGGCGCCGCGCGCATCTTTGGGAAACGTCACGGTGCCGTGCTCGGCGGTGAATTCGACGGCCAGATTATGCTGCCAATGCTTGCACAGCTGTTGCAGATATTTGCTGGCGTGGGCGGTCGGCACCGCCGCAGTGGCGCTGACCGTCATCACAGCCGCTCGATCTTTTGTGCCGCCTCGTCGATCAGCGCGACGATGTCATGCAGCGCCGCCTTGTCGAGATCGCGGTCGCTCAGCCGGTCCATCAGGACCTGGCGCAAATTGCCCATCGCGCGGCGGACCGAGGCTGAATCGGTGCGCTGCGTTTCTTCGCCGACCGCGGTCAGCCGCGCCATCGCGGCGTCGACAACGTCCGTGTTGGCCTCCAGCTCGGTACGACCGGTATCGGTAATCGCGAACAGTTTCTTCGCCCCCTCGCTCTGCTGTGCTTCGATCTGGCCCATGTCGTCGAGCAGGGTCAGCGTCGGATAGATGACGCCGGGGCTGGGCGCATAGGCGCCGCCGGTCAGCTCCTCGATGCTGCGGATCAGGTCATAACCGTGGCGCGGTTCGTCGGCGATCAGTTTGAGCAGCACCAGCCGCAGCTCGCCAGTGTCGAACATCCGCCGCCGCTCGCCGCGTTCGCCCCGGCCACCGCCACGTCGGCCACCGCCTCCAAAGCCATGTCCGAACCCGTGACCAAAGCCGCGCCCGCCGCCGCGATGCATCGCATGCCGCCCACCGCAACCGCGGCCTTCCATTTTCGCATAAAAAATCATGTTCATTCCTTTGAGTAATTCTCGATGCGTCTAAGATATATCTTAATGCGAACTTTGCAAGGGGGCGACTGCACGCTGCGTGACACTTTCGCCAACATCCGCCCTCCGCCTTGACTTCCGCCCGTTTCCGGCTAATAGCGCCCCCGTGTTGCCGCGGGTTCGCTCGCGGTAATTCCGTCCGAGACAGTTGGTGCAGGGGATTTGCCCTGCTTAATTTCCAGCCGAGACGGGGAACAGTCTTTTTCGGTCGCCCGCCTGTGCATTCAGGCGACGCGTCTTGACCGACCCCTTCGGACATCGCCAACGCAAATGCAGGCGAGCCTTGGCTCGCCCCCTGTATCTGCGTTTTTTAGCCGCCCGGCGGTGCGTGCGTTTCGGCGTATGCGCATCCGGGCACAGAGTGGAGTATAGGCATGGATCGTACGGAAAAGGCCGAAGCCGTATCCTCGCTGAACGCTACGCTGGCATCAGCTGCCTCGGTTGTGGTCGTCCGCAACCTGGGCATGACCGTCGCTCAGTCGACGGTGCTGCGCCAGCAGATGCGCGATGCAGGAGCCGACTTTCGCGTCACGAAGAACCGTCTTGCCAAAATCGCGCTCGACGGCACGTCCTATGGCGGGATCAGCGATCTGCTGACCGGCCCCACCGCCCTTGCAACCTCGACCGATCCGGTCGCGGCGGCCAAGATCGTGGTGGAATTTGCCAAGACCAACGACAAGCTTGAAATCGTTGGCGGCGGCATGGGCGACGTGGTGCTCGACGTGAATGGCGTCAAAGCGCTGGCTTCGCTTCCCTCGCTCGACCAGCTTCGTGCCACGATCATCGGTCTGGTACAGGCTCCGGCCACCAAGGTTGCGCAGATTGCCGCAGCCCCGGCTGGCCAGTTGGCGCGGGTTTTTGGCGCATATGCCGCCAAAGAAGCAGCGTGATTTCGAACTGAACTGAAACTTGTGCCGGGCACGTCCCGGTTTTGATGGAGAATAAACATGGCTGATCTTGCAAAGATCGTTGAAGAACTGTCGGCACTGACCGTCCTCGAAGCGGCTGACCTGTCGAAGCTGCTCGAAGAAAAGTGGGGCGTTTCGGCTGCTGCTGCTGTTGCTGCCGCTCCGGCTGCTGCCGCTGCTGGTCCGGCTGTTGAAGAGCAGACCGAATTCGACGTCATCCTGACGGGTGACGGCGGCAACAAGATCAACGTCATTAAGGAAGTCCGCGCGATTACCGGCCTGGGTCTTGGCGAAGCCAAGGCACTTGTCGAAGGTGCGCCGAAGGCCATCAAGGAAGGCGTGAACAAGGCAGAAGCTGAAGAGCTGAAGGCCAAGATCCTCGCCGCTGGCGGCACCGTCGAACTGAAGTAATCAGTTTGCGGGTCCGGTCGGTTTACCCGGTCGGCTTCCGACAAAAAAGAAAGGGCGGCGCCGCGAGGCACCGCCCTTTTTTTATGCGGCGAGGGGACCGCCGCTGTTTTGTCTGGGCGCTCAGTTGTTCGAATAGCCCGGACGGAATGTCGTGCGCACACGGGCCGGTTCGGGGCGGCGCACCTCCTGTTGCTGCATCGCCGGGGCCGGGCGCTGGGCGATTTCCCACGCGCTGACCGGCTTGCGTGTCATGTCCTTCTGGGCGCCGAGCGTTTCGTCATAGGCGACGCGCTCCTGACGATCGAGGAAACGCGCGCGCTTCAGGCGCTTGTTGAGCGTCGCGAACGGGTTTTCCGGCGTCGGACCGGCCATCGCCATAGCCTCATGGCGTCCCATGCTACCGCTGGGGGCCGCGGCAAAGGTAGGCGTCGTGCGCGGGGCGACGGTTTCCGCGGCGCGCGGCGCATAAGCCGGGCTCACCCACTGCTGGGTTTCGCTGGCGACCGGAGCACTCGCGGCAACCGGCTCAAAACGCTGGACGGGGGCGTCATGAATGACCTCGTCATAAGCAATTTCGTCCGCGTTGTGACGACGACGGCGGGCAAACGCCAGACCGGCTCCGCCGACGATCAGCAAAGCAGCGGCACCACCGGCGATCTCCCACGGGAACTCGCCACCCGTTGCGCGCGCAACTTCGGCGGGCGCCGGGGTCGGCTCGATTACCGGTTCAGCGGGCGTCGCCATCGTAGCGGCGATCGGCGCCACTTCGGCAACCGGCGCGGTATCGGCAACGTCAGCTGCGACCGGAGTGGCCGCTACCGGTGCGGCGGCAGCCGAACGGGTGCGCTGCGCAGCGCGCGCCGGAGCGGGCGTTTCCGCACGCTCGACTGCGCGGGGCGCGGGAGTGGTTTCGACCGGTGCGATTTCAAGCGGCACCCGGATCACGGGCGCCGGTGCCGGGGTCTGCGCGGCCTGCGGTGCGGCAACCGGTGCTGGCGCACTGGGTTCGGCGACGGTCGGCGGGGTTTGGGGTGCCGGTGCCGTCGGCGCTGCTATCGGCGGGGTCATCGTAATGGTCGACGCTTCCTGCGCGAAAGCGGTGGGGGTGGACAGGGCCAGGAACGCGGCAATCGCGCTCGTGGCGGGGCGGGAGAGGGCGATATTTTTCATCATAGTGAAGGACAAACGAACCGCATTGGAAAACCGCTGCGCCAGCGAGCATGTTTCCACGACGAACCGTGGCCGTCGGACGGCGCGGCGAAGAATTCGCTGGGATTGGTCGTGGCAGGGCATCGGTTTTGCGGTCGGCTGAACCGCGCTGTCATTCGCGTTTTCTGCACACAAATCGCGGTTTATCAGGGCTTTGGTGATGAGAATGACACTGATCTTGCATTTTGCGGTCACTGGTCGTCACCGATTCGTCATCGCCGCGCAACCTCAGCATGGTCAATGCGCGCCATGAAAACGACCGACCTTGCGCCCACTCGGCTGCCCGTTCGCCTGCGAGAAACCCAGCGACTGCTGTTTATCGCCAAGCACGCCCGCTGGACGGGCGGGCTGCATGCCGATGACGGCAATCATGCGCTGTACCACCGCGAAATGCGCGAGACGCTCGAGGGGCTCGGCATCGAACTGCTGATCGCCGACAGCTATGCCGCGCTGTTCGATCGGCCCGCCGCCGATTTCGTTTTTCCGCTGCTCAACCGCGGGGGCTTTTTCAATTCGGAGATGCTGATCCCGCTGCTCTGTAATCGTCATGGCTTGCCCTATCTCGGCGCCTCACCGATCGTCCGCGGCCTTTCCGACGATAAGCATCTGACCAAGCTGGAGGCAGCGGCGCGCGGCGTGCCGACCGCGCCATGGGCGCTGTTCCGCCGCGGTGCGCCGGTCGATGCGGCGCGCTGTCCGCCCGCGCGGCGTTGGGTGATCAAGCCGAACAACAGCTCGGCATCGTGGGGTGTCCGCGACGCGCACGATCGCGTCGAACTGGCGCAGGCGATCACCGAGATCCATGCGCTCGACCATGACGCGCTCGTCGAACCCTTCATCGAGGGCAGCGATATCGAGGTGCCGGTGATCACGCTGGGTGGCGAACCCGCGATGCTGCCGATGATGATTTTCGAGCAGGACGATCCCTCCCAACTGCGCACCTATCAGGAAAAGCGCGATTTGGTCGGCAACGTGGGATATAGCATCAAGAGGTTCGACGATCCACTGATCACCCGGCAGGTGGTCGAATATACCCGCCGCATGGCCGATGTGTTTCGCCCGTTTGACTATGGCCGGTTCGAATTTCGCGTCGATCAGGCGACGGGCGACGTCCGCCTTCTCGAGGTCAATCTCAATTGCAATCTGTGGTCCGAAAAGCTGTTTTCGCGCTCGGCCCTTATCGCGGGTTTCACCCACGCGACGCTGATCGAAACGATTGTCGCCGAAAGCATGCTCCGCCAGCTCGCGCCCGCGATGGCGCGGCGTGACGCGGCATGACCGGCTCGATCCTGATCCTCGCCGGGCGCCGGGCGGGCGTGGGCGATCCCTTGGCGGTCGCGCATGGCGTCGCCGACAAATGTCTTGTGCCGGTCGCGGGACGACCGATGATCGCGCATGTGCTGGACAGCGCAGCGGCTAGCGGCGCCGGGCAGATATTCGTGTCGACGCATCATTTGAGTCTGCTCGCCGACCTCGACGACCCGGTGGTCAAATTGCTGGGCAAGCGCCTGATTGTTGTCCCCGCCACCGACAATCTGGCGGACTCGGTTCTGGCGGTCGCCGGCGTAGCCCGCTTTCCGCTGCTGATCACGACGGCTGACAATTGCCTTCTCACGCCCGAAACGATCGCCGAGATCGGGGCGGAGGCCGCGCGTCTCGATGTCGAGGCCGGGGTCGCGCTGGCACGGCGCGAGGATGTGCTGGCGGTGCACCCTGAAGGCCAGCGGCGCTTTTACGAATTCTCCGACGTCGCGGTGTCGAATTGCAACGCCTATTGGATTGGCCATCCCGGTGCGCTGAAAGCGACCGAGGCGTTTCGCGGCGGCGGCCAGTTCGTCAAAAAACCCTTGCGGGTGATGCAAGCTTTCGGCCTGATCAACCTGTTGCGCTTCCGTTTCGGCCTCGGGCCGATCCATCACATCTTCGCCCGCATCTCGCGGCATCTGAACGTCGAAGTCGCCCCGCTGCTAATTAGCAACGGGGCGACCGCGATCGATGTCGACAATGAACGGTCGCTGCGCGTGACCGAGGCGCTGATGGCGCGCCGTGGGATGGTCAGTCCGCCACCCAATTCCCGTGAAAACCCGGCGGAACCCGGTGCGGCAGGTGAACGACAGCTTGCGGTGACCCGGTAAAATCATCGGCGTTCAGGATGACCAGCGCGGTCGTCTGGTCGTTCATATTGACGACCAGTCCGATCAGCCAGCCATCATCCTCGCCGCTGTCGGCGCTGCGCGGCACGAACACGAACTCCCCCGGATGGCGGCCGGGGCCGAAATCGTGGATCGCCGTGGTGCCTTGCGCAAGGTCGTGCTTGAATAGCCGCGTGTCGGCCATCGCCCATTCGAGGCTTTCGCCGTCGGGCATCGCGACGCTGTAGATATAGCGGTAGGCGCGGGTGGTCAGCCGCTCGTCATAGCGCGGGAATTCCTGCGCATGATCGTGGATGACAGCGCGCGTCGTCGTCCCGGCGGCGGGATCGATCGTCCAGCGTTCCATGCGCGATTTCTGGCTGTCGGGGCCGCGCTTCGATTCGGCGAACATCGTTTCGTGCGCGACGACATCGACGATCACTTTACCGTCGGCGGTTTCATGGGCGTTGGCGGGGTGAAAGACATAGCAGGGTTCGACTGGCACCCAGACAATGCTGTCGCCGCTGCCCTTTCTGGGGAGGAGCCCGACTCGCGCCGGGTGCGCGTCGTTCCATGCGTAGGGAAAGCGATAGCCCGACAGCAGCATCTTCATCGAGAAGGTGACGGGCAGGTCAAAGACCAGCGCGTAATTTTCGGTGATCGCACAATCGTGGATCGACGGGCCGTCGCTGACCGCGATCGCTTCTTCGCGGATGACGTGCGCGTCCGTGTCCATCACGACGTGCCAGACCTTGTTCGGCTCGTCGCCGCGATAGGTGATCGCGTGGACCTCGTCGGTGACAGGATCGTGATGCGGGTGGGCGGTGTACGACCCGAGAAGCGTGCCGTCGAAGGGGTTATGCGCGATCGTGTTCAGCTCATAGCCGAGTTCGACGGGCTTGCCGCCCGCTTCGACGATCGCAAAGGTACGCCCGGCGAGGCCGACGACGTTGGTGTTCGGCGCGTCATTGTTATCATTGCGCGGCCCGGGAGGGAGCGCTTCGCCCAGCACTTCGCACGCTTCGCTGCCGCGCACCCAGCGGTTGCGGTACCAGTCGGCCTTGCCGCCTTCGATGCGGATGCCATGGACCATGCCTGCGCCAGAGAACCAGTGATAGCTCGCGGGGTCGGGCGCGATCGCGGGGTTGGGGCCATTGCGCAGATAGCGGCCGGTGAGCGCGGCGGGGATTTCGCCTTCGACGTGCAGGCCTTCTAGCGTCAGTTCCTCGGTCATCGGTTGGTGGATGCCGGTGAGGAAGGGGTGGGCATCGGTGGGGCGGGGGAGGCGTTTGCGGTTGAAGTCGGCGACTTTGCCGATGCCTTTGACGACGGCGCCGCGGATCAGGGTTTCGACGTTGCTTGCCATGATGATGCTCCTTACGGATGGTAGCGAAAGTGCCGCATAGCGTGGAGGGGATTGCGCTGGCGACTCGGAATGTTTACGGTGACAACATGATCGAACAAGATAACAGTGTCAACATAAAAAGTGACGGCGCGAAAGCGGCGGGCGCTTATCATCATGGTGACTTGCGCGCGGCGGTGATTGCGGCGGGGCTGAAGCGGCTGGAGGCGGGCGACGACGGCGAGCTCGGCCTGCGCGCACTGGCGCGCGATGTCGGGGTCAGCGCAACCGCGCTTTACCGCCATTTCCCCGACAAGGAGGCGCTGCTCGACGCGCTCGCCGATGAAGGGCTACGACGACTGGGCGCGCGGCAGGCGCAGGCGTGGCTGAAGGCCGGGGGCGGGCGCAACGGGTTCAAGGCGACGGGGACAACCTATGTCCGTTTTGCCCATGACGAACCTGCGCTGTTCCGCTTGAGCTTCACCCGGCAGATGTCGGCACGCCATGCGAATGTTGGCGGTGACGGCGGCGAAGTTGCTTATAACCTGCTGCGCGCGGGAGTCGGCGAGGCGTTGCCGGGGGTCGAAAACCCCGATAGAGCGGCGCTTCACGCGTGGGCGCTGGTCCATGGTCTGGCGATGTTGATCCTCGACCGGCGGCTGGATTGGGACGAGGCGATGGTCGACGAGGTGGTCGGCTTGACTTTTGGCGGGATCGATTGAGCGCCGACGCGACCTGATCGCGCGGCAGGGACGAGGGGGGATGGCCATATGTTAGCGGTTTCTTTTCCTCTTTTCCGTTAGTTGGTCGGATGACCCGGCCCCTGTCCCCCCGAGTCGAGGCGGTCTTCTGGTTCCTTTTGACCGCCACGGGCTATTTCCTGCTGGCCAGCCTGTCGCTGTATGCGACCAAGGGTGCGGACAATATCGCCGCCGTGTGGCCGCCGAGCGGTTATTTCCTTGCCCTCTTGCTGCTGATGCCCGCCCGGATGCGCATAGCCGCATTCCTGGCGATGGCTGGGGCGAGCGTCGGCGCAAACATGATCGAGGGGATCAGGGCCGAAGCGGCGGTAGCCTACACCATCGCCAATGCTGCTGAAGCAACGATCGCGCTGTGGCTCATCCGGCGGCACGAGCCGGGCGAAATGTCGTTCATGGTCCCGCAGGCGGTCGGACGCTTTTGCGTCGCAGCGCTTGCCGCGAGCGCCGCGAGCGCCGTTGTCGCGACGCTATTGACCGGCAATGGCATCGATTTCTCTCTGTCGTGGATGACGACGGTCGCGCTGGGGATGCTGATCGTCACGCCGCCGATCGTGATGTTGGCGCGCATGGTCGGGTCGAACGCGTTGAACAATGTGTCGACGGCATTGAAGGTCGAGGGCATCGCGCTGCTGACCATCGCGGCGTTTGTTACCGGCGCCTCTTTCTCGCAGTCCGACTTTCCGGTCACCTTCCTGCCGTGCGTCGCCTTGATCGTGGCCGCCTATCGGTTGGGGCCGTTTGGCGCCGCCGCGGGCATGCTGATCGTCGCGATCATCGCATCGCTGCTGACCGGGCAGGGCTATGGCCCGATCGCGGCGATGGATGAAAGCCAGAAGGTCGAGGTGCTGTTCCTGCAATTTTACCTGGTGACGATGTTGTTCATTGCGCTGCCGCTGGCGGCGCTGCTGGTGGTACAGCGGCGGCTCGCCAAGCGGCTGGAGCAGAGCAATCGCTGGCTGCTCCAGGCCGAGGCTGCGGCGCTGGTCGGTCATTGGCGTGTCGATCTGGTCGCCTGGACGATCACATGGTCGGATCAAACCTATCGCGTTCATGGGCTGGCGCCCGGAATGCCGGTTGATGTCGAATATAGCGTCGCGCAATATTTGCCCGATGACCGGGTGGCGGTGCAAAAGATTTTGGCCGACGCGGTCCGGTCGGGCGAACCGTTTGTGTTTCAGGGCCGGATTACGCGCACCGACGGCGAAATCCGGCATGTCAAATCGCATGGGTCGATCGAAATGGGGCGGGGCGGCAAGGCGGTCGGTATTTTCGGGACGGTGCAGGACGTCACCGACACGGTCGAAAATGCCCGCATCCTGGAATCGGCGCGCAGCGCCGCGGAGCGCGTCGCCAATACCGACATGCTGACGGGCCTGCCCAACCGCCGCCACACGCTGGCTTTCCTTGATCAGGCGCTGCGGCGGGCCGTGCAGGACGGCGCGCCGCTGGCGGTCGCCATTTTCGACATCGACCATTTCAAGGCGATCAACGATCAGCACGGCCATGCCGCGGGCGACGAGGTGATCCGCCGCGTCGGCCAGCGCGCCAAGGCGTCGCTGCGCGACGACGACATGGTCGGGCGCTATGGCGGCGAGGAATTTGTCTGCATCCTGCAAGGCCGCAGCGCGCTGTCGGCCGAACTGGTTGCCGAACGTGTGCGCAAGGCGGTCCATGCCGACGCGGAAGGCGTTGCAGCGGGTTTGCCGGGGGTAACGGTCAGCATCGGGCTGGCGGTCTATGCGGGCGAAGCCAGCATCGAAGATTTGCTCCAGCGTGCCGACAAGGCGCTTTATGCGGCGAAGCGCGAGGGGCGGAACCGGTTGCGGATGGCGGCTTGAAACCGGGCTGATCCGGTGGTCGAATGCCTTACTTCTCGTGCGTCAAATACATACGGTGATACGAGGCGCATAAAAAAGGGCGCGAAAGCAATGCTTCCGCGCCCATTCTTGATACTGCGGAGACGTTTAGCTGCCGGGCTGCTCCGAAGCATCGGTTGTCGTCTCGGTCGGCGCCGGGGTGGTGGTCACCTGCGCAACCGCGGCAGCGAACTGCTCGGCAGTGAAGCTGGTCGCCAGACCCGACTGGCCGACAAAAAACGCGTTGCGCGGCAATTTGACGTCGCCGGTCGCGGTGGTCAGCACGACCCCATCGGCCTCGGCGAGCTTGACCTTGCCGACAATGGCCGAGCCGTTCGCGCTCTGCACATCGGCGCCGGGTTGCAGCGCCGCAGCGACCTTGGCGTCGTTGCCTGCAGCGGCTTGATCGACCGCGGCAACAACCTGCGCTTTGGTGGCACCGATCGTCGGGCCTTGTTCAAGCTTGCCGAACGCGGTGTTGGGAAGCGTGACCTGCTTGCCCGCGCCCAGGTCGACGACGACATTCGCGCCCTGAGCGCCGGTGACGGTGCCGAGTTCGGCACCCGCGGAGTCAAATACCTTGGTGCCGACCGAAAGATCGACGGCGGCGGTTGCTGCGTCCTGCGCTGTCGCCGGGGCTGCCACGATTGCGGCGGCGCCAAGGGAGAGTGTTGCGATAAAGCCTGCGAATTTCCGCATTGCTCATGGTCTCCTAAAAGGTTGTTGAACGAGAGGATCGGTTTTCCAACGCGCTTGGTCCGCAAAGGACACGGCAATGCTGATGAATCGTGCAAGGGCTGCGATGAATTGATTGGGCGGTTGCCGGTTCGGTACGACAAGCGCGTCTTGACGCTGATCGTCGCACCTGCGGCATGCGCTTTAGTGGTGGCGAATTTGCTGATAGGCTCGGTTCGGATCGCAGGCAGGAGAGGTGCGTCATGGCATTGGACGAGACGATGATAGCGCGGCGGATGATGCTCGCGGGGGCGGCCGGGATGATGACGTTAAGCGTGGCACCATGGGCGCTGGCGAAATTGCCAAGCGGCGGGGTCAAAGGGCTGATCGGCAGCGCGTCCGACGGCGCGCTCGACAAACTGGCGCAGCCGGGCGCTTTTTACCGCGACACCGCAGTACGGATCTTGTTGCCGGGGGCGGGTGGCAAGTTGGCGTCGAAGCTGTTCGGCGTGGGCGACAAGTTGGGACTGACCACCAGTTTGACCAAAAGCCTGAACGACGCGGGCGGCAAGGCGGCGGGCGAGGCGAAACCGATTTTTCGCGATGCGATCGGCAATCTGCGCTGGACCGACGCACCTTCGCTGGTGAGCAAGAACGACGGGGCGACGCGCTATTTGGAGAGCAGCGCGAGCGATACGCTGTTCGGCAAGGTGTCGCCGCTGGTCGGATCGGCGCTCGAGAATGTCGGCGCCTATCGCCAGCTCGACCAGCTGGCGAAGGGCAATTCGCTGATGGCATCGGCGGGACTGACGCGCGACGGGTTGACCCGATCGGTGACCGAACAGGCGCTGAAGGGGATTTTCCATTATATGGCGAGCGAAGAAGCGGCGCTGCGGCGGAATCCGGCGGGGTTGTTGAAGGGCATTTTCTAGGCGGCGCGTGGCGGTTAGCGACCAGTTGCGGCCTCAAGCGATCCTCCCCGGAACGGGGAGGGGGACCAGCGAAGCTGGTGGAGGGGCACAGGCGGTTTGCCTTGCCGGTGATGGGGTGCGCTACCGCGACATCCGAAGAAATGCGGCATTTTCCATCTAGCGCGGCGTAAGCCTCCTGTGCCCCTCCACCACCCTTCGGGTGGTCCCCCTCCCCCGTTGGGGGGAGGATCGGCTTAGTCCGCTCCTCACCCCAAACCTGCCCTCTCCACAATCGCTCGTCATTGCCATCCATTCGCGCTATACTCGCTCCTGCCAGAGGGTTGGGCGATCGCCGCCGGTGGGGTATCCTGCCGGGGGAGGAAAGTCCGGGCTCCACGGAAATCACGGTGCCGGATAACGTCCGGCGGGCCGGTCCTCGGACCGGTTCAGGGAAAGTGCCACAGAGAGCAAACCGCCACGGCTTTGGCCCGGCGAAAGGTGAAAGGGTGCGGTAAGAGCGCACCGCGCGGCTGGTAACAGGCGCGGCACGGCAAACCCCACCGGGAGCAAGGTCGAATAGGGACGGTACGGAGTAATCCAGGGCTGATTCCGGCCCAGCCGTCCGGGTTGACTGCTTGAGCGTTCGGGTAACCGTTCGCCTAGAGGAATGATCGCCCATCCCCGGCAACGGGGTGGACAGAACCCGGCTTATAGACCCTCTGGCAACATTCTCCCCAACACCGCGCGCGGGAACGCCCGTGCGCAGCCAGCGTTCTATGCCGGACCAGTTGAAAAGGGATACGCATCATGAAAGTCGTCGATGAGCATGTCGAAGTGACCGAGACCGAAGCCAGCGGTGGGGTCAAAGGCCATAATGTCCGCTATGTGCTGGCCTTTTCGCTGATCGCGGTGGTGATCGTGATGTCGGCGATCTGGATCATCCCGGCGTTGCTTCAGCCCTGAGCCTTCGCCCACGGAGCGGCGTTAGCTATTTTGCTTTCGTCACCCCGATCAGCTCTGACTCGGGGTCTGGTGTGTCCTCCATATAAATTGTCCGCGCCGGTCGTTTGAACTTTCGCGTGTGGAGTTTGTCGTAACCCGGACCATCGCCCGCTGACATCTTCAAAAAGGTGGTGATCGTATCGCCGGTCGCCAAATTCCAGCTCATCTCGTTTCCGTCATGGGCATAGGTGCGGCTGTAAACGGTGGCGTCGAGGCCGATCAGCCGCATCCGCGGCCCATCCTTCGTCGAGGCGGCGCGATAGCGATAGGTCGCCGATAGTGCGGTCGTGCCGCCGGTCAGATCCTTGATCGTCAGGACGCCGTTTCTGATCGACAATTCGGCTGGACCGAGTGGGTCGGGTTCCAGCTTGAAGTCACCGCCTGGCTCATGGCCCATATCGGTTTCCGCCCGATAGCTGAGCACCACATAGAGATGTCGCTCGTCAGGGCTGGAGACGACGAATACCGTATCGGCATCGCCATCGCCGTTGAGGTCGCCATCGGCGCGCGCTTCAATTTCCTCGCCAAGCTCAAGCTGATCGAGAAGAAATTGGTCGGTGATTGGCGGCATCGGCGGGCGGTCAGGCGCGGCGTGCGCCGCACCGGGCAGCAGCAAGGCGGCGAGCAATCCCAGGCTTCGCATCATTTCATCCCCTCTTGGTCCGGCGCAGACTATCACCCGTGCCTATTTCGTCCAGACGGGTCGGTGACCGTCCGCACAGCGAGTTTCCGCTTTCCTACATTGCTGTGGTGACTTACCCTTCGTCGGGCGGGTCGATCGACGCGGGGTAAATGCGATTTCAGAGTGAAGTTGCGCAGAATTCCGTCAATTTCCGCGTGAGCGCGCGGGCGCTTTGAGGGGGGTAGTCTATCGTGACCGGATCGCGGATCGGGACGTTGATCGCAGCGTTTCTGGCGTTTTTCTGCGCCGCACCGATGGCGGCCGCGCAATCGCCGGCGTGCGGTACGGCGCCGCTGGAGGGCGAGCGCGTCGCGCTGTTGATCGGCAACAGCGCATACAATGACTGGGAATGGCCGTCGCTGAAAAATGCCGTCAACGACATCGACTATGTCTGCGCCGCCTTTGCCAAGGCCGGAATTTCGCCGCGTATCGTGCGCAATGCCGACATGGCAACGCTCGACGCCGAGCTGACGCGCTTTGCCGCGGAGGCGGCGGGGGCGAAGTCGGTGATCATCTATTATGCGGGGCATGGCTTCGAATATGGCGGGCGCAACTGGCTGGTGCCGATGGAGGCGCCGCCGGCGACGCGGCGCGCCGATGTCGAAAAGCGCTATCTATCGATCGAAGCGGCGGTGAAGCGCGTGGTGCCTGCGGGCGCTTTCACGCTGCTGTTCGTCGATGCCTGCCGCACCGCCGAGCCGGTCGTGCGGATCGAGGATGTCAATGTCGCGGCGGGCGATGCGGCATCGGCGCCGCTCGGCCTGCTCGACATCGGGCAGGGGGCGGTGTTCTATTCGACTGCGAAGGGTCGGCCCGCGCTCGATTTCGCGCCTGTGGGCTCGCCGGTCAGTCCGTTTGCCGCCGCGGTGGTCAAGGAGCTGGGTATTCCAGGGCTGGAAATATCAGATTATTTCAAGATTGTGTCGCGCGAAGTTTACAAGCGAACGCATGATATGGCGCTCGGGCCGCAGCAACCGTTCCATTATGGCAGCTGGTTCGACGATTATTATCTGGTCGCGCCGCCGGAGGTTCCCGCTGCGGCGCCCTCCCGTCCGACGGCGGCGGCGGTGATCCCGCTCCCTTCGGCCAGTGCGGCGGCTTCCGCCGCGCGGGGCGCCGTCATTGACCCGCTTGCCGACATCTCGCTCGACCGGCTGGCGATCGAGGACGAACCGGTGCTGATCGCCGATGTTCTGTCGCGTCACCCCGCCAGCGAATTGATCGCGCTCGCCGATGGTGGTCATCCGCTGGCGCAGCAGCTGGCGGGCTATATGTTTTCACTCGGCGTTGGTTTGAAGCGCGATCTGCCGCGGGCGCGGGGGTATCTTGAGGCGTCGGCAGCGCAGGGATTTCCCGCGGGACAGCAGGAACTGGCGTATCTGCTGCTCGAAAATGACCCGTCACCCGCCGAGGTCAAGCGCGCCTATGACCTCTATGTCGCGGCGTCGAATGCAGGGTTCGCGAAGGCGAAGACGCATCTGGCGTATCGGCTGGCAGCGGGTACTTTTGGGCCCGCTGATTTCGCGCGATCGCAGACGCTTTATGCCGAGGCGGCCGAGAAGGGGCATCCGGCGGCAATCTTTGCGTTGACCTATTTCGCCGACACCCGCGCCGCGAATCTGGCGCGGCTGCGGACGATCGCCGCCACGGGTAATCCCGAGGGCAATCACTGGCTGTGCGAGGCGCATTTTGCTGCGAAGTCGCTGGCGGCGGGGATCGAGGATTGCGGCGTCGCGGCGCGCGCAGGCTTCGCCGGGTCGCGAGCGATTTTGGCCGATGCTTATGCCAAGGGGATTGGGGTGACCGCTGACGCGCAGGAAGCGGCGTATTGGGCCAAGCTGGCGCGCGATCTGCCGGAGCTGCGTAAGGATCAACGCGAGCTGATCGCGGGGATTGGCGAGTGACGGGTCAGGGATAGCGGACCGCCATCACCTCCCACTCTTTCGGTCCCGACGGGAGTTGTACTGTCCGCAAATCGCCGACTGCGGCGCCGCGCAGCGCGCGGGCGAGGGGGCTGTTCCAGCCGATCCGGCCGTCGCCCGCCTCGGCCTCGTCGTCGCCGACCAGCGTGACGATGCGCCGGGCATCGTAGTCGTCGGCCAGCTCGGCGGTGGCGCCGAACCAGATGCGACTCTTGTCGGGCTGCTCCGCGGGATCGACGACGCGCGCCGCCTTCATCCGCCGCGCCAGGAACGACAGCCGCCGGTCGATTTCGCGCAGCCGTTTCCGGCCATAGATATAGTCGCCATTCTCGCTGCGGTCGCCATTGCCTGCCGCCCAGCTGATCACCTCGACCAGCTTTGGCCGCTCGTCACCCAGCAGCGCGTCATATTCGGTGCGCAGCGCGGCAAAGCCGACTGGCGAGATGATGTTGCTGCGTTCCCCCGCCACGCGGATTACCCGGGGGTGCGTTTGCCGAGGTAAAAGCTGAGCGGCGCCTGCGGCAGCGTCTTGCCCGGTTGCAACGTATCGTAAACGACCGCGTTTTCGAGCACGCGCTGGACATAATTTTTGGTCTCGAAGATCGGGATCGCTTCAATCCAGTCAAGCATCTCGATCGATCCGGTGCGCGGGTCACCATTGGCGCGCAGCCATTTGTTCACATTGCCCGGCCCCGCGTTGTAGGCGGCGACGGCGAGCGGGTAGCTGCCGCCGAAGTAGCGCAGCATCTGCTGGAAATAGGTCGAACCCAGCGTCATGTTGTAATTGGTGTCGGTGGTCAGGCCGCCGGCGTCATAGCTCATTCCAAGCTTGCCAGCGACTTCGCGCGCTGTACCCGGCATCAGCTGCATCATCCCGCGCGCGCCGGCATGGCTGATCGCCTGCCGGTCGAACTGGCTTTCCTGCCGGGTGATCGCGTGGATGAACGTCCAATTGCCTTCATGCCCCGCGGGGACGCGGACGGTGGGAAAACCCGAAACTTCGACGGCATCAAGGCTGTTGGCCTGGGCGCTACGACCGATCATCACCCCTAGATCGGGCCGACCGATCTGCGACGCCAATTGCCCGGCGAGAACATGGTCGGCAGGCGAGGAGGCCTTTTGCGCCAGTGCGCGCAGGAACAGCGACTGTTCGCGCCACGCCCCGATCTCGCCCAGCGCGCGCGCGGCGCGGACGAGCCGGTCGTCGCCAAACGCGCGCTTTTCGTCGTCGCTGACCCGAATGGTCGGGTCGGGCGTCGGTTTGGGCTGCGGACGGTTCAGCCGTTCGAGCGCCAACTGGCCATAGAACTGGTCATAATGCTGCGCAGCGTCGGCGAAATGGGTGTTGGCTGTGCCGCCGTCACCCGCGGCGAGCGCCGCGCGGCCGGCCCAATAAAACCCCTTGGTGCGCGTCTGCGCCGATCGGGCCGCCTCGCCATAAGCGCGGTACAGCTTCACCGCCTCGGCAGGGCGGCGCAGATCCTTGTACGCCAGTTGCGCGGCCAACCACGCGAGCGATGTATAATCGTCGCGCACGCTGAGCGGCGTTTCGCGGATCACCGTCCCTGGCGAAAAGCTGTCGTCGATCTGGCGCGCGATATTATAGGCGGTGAGCTTGTCGCCCCCGCTGTCGGCCTGCCGCGCGTTGGTCAGCAGGGTTTCGATCCATTCCTCGGGATCGGTCGGCGCCTTGGCAAGCGAGCGCGGCGCCGCGAGCAACGCGCGCGCTTCGCCGACGCGGCCGGTCTGGCGTAGCCATGTTGCCTTGTCGGTGATGTATCCTGCATCGCTGCGGATCAGCGACGGGTTGGCGCTCTCGACCGCCGAGGCCTGAAACGCGGCATCGACTGCCGAACTTCGCAGCGCGAGCCGCGCCGCAAAAACGCTGCGCCGCTCGGGCGTGGTATAGGCGAGCTGGCGGCTCGCCGCTGCGGTCGCGCCAGACCATAGCAAGCGGTCCATTCTCGCGTCATGATCGGCGGGCGTGATCGCGCCGGGGAACAGGCCGAGCACGCGGTTCGTCTCCGCCTCGTCCAGCGACCCGCTGACCCATGCGCGGCGCACCGCGGCATTGGCGTCGTCGCGGCGCCCCGAGGCATTCAGCGCCAGAGCATAACGCAAATGGCCGCTCGCGGTCTGCGGCGGATAGGTTTGGAAATAGGCAAGGGTGCGCGGCGGATCGAAGCTGTCGATCGCAATCGCCTTTTCGGCGCGCGTTCGCATCTTGTCGGCGTCGGGCCAGCCCTTGTTCGTCATCAGGAAGCGCGACAGCTGGTCGAACGAGGCGCCGGTGTTGGCGGTCAGGCGGCGCCACTCCATCACCGCGTCGCCGACCGAATTGGTCGATGGCGGCGGTCCCGAAGTCGAGGCGAGGCCCATCTGCGCGCGGTACCACGCCATTTGTTCAGGGGTCAGCTCGCTGGCCGTCGCCGCCGTCGGGATGAGGAGGGCGATGGCGAGCGCCAGGCGGGAAATACGGGGCAGCGTGTTCATGCCGTGCATGTTAGTGCCAAACTCCTTGCGGGGCGCTGAATAGGCGTCCATTAGCGGCGCGCCGTCGGGACTCTACCGGCTGGCCCATGTTTTTGTAAAGGAGCGGGGCATGTTTTCGGGGTCGATTCCCGCCTTGGTGACGCCATTTCGCGATGGGGCGTTCGACGCGCCCGCCTTTGCGCGGCTGGTCGATTGGCAGATCCACGAAGGCACCAGCGCGCTCGTTCCTTGTGGCACGACCGGCGAAAGCCCGACGCTCGGTTTCGACGAACATTATCAGGTCATCGACAGCTGCATCCAGGCGGCGGCGGGCCGCGTCCCGGTGATCGCCGGCTGCGGATCGAACGACACCGCCACCGCGGTTCGCCACATGCGCTACGCGCAGGCGGCCGGGGCGGCGGCGGCGCTCGTCGTCGCCCCCTATTACAACAAGCCTAGCCAAGATGGCATGATCGCGCATTTCCAGGCGCTGGCAGACGCCAGCGACCTGCCGATCGTCGTCTATAACGTCCCCGGCCGCACCGTGGCGGACATCAGCGCTGAAACAATGTGCAAGCTCGCTGAAATTCCCTCGGTTGTTGCGATCAAGGATGCGAGCGGCGATCTGGCACGGGTGACGGTTCACCGCGCGGGTGCGGGCCATGACTTCTGCCAGCTGAGCGGCAACGACGACCTATGGTTGCCGCACGCGGTGCTGGGCGGCGCTGGTTGTATCTCGGTCACCGCCAACGTCGCGCCGCGGCTTTGCGCCGACTTTGCCGCTGCGTGCGCTGCCGCTGACTGGTCGCGGGCGTTGACCCTGCACGACCGGATGTTCGACCTGCATCAGGCGATGTTTTCCGACACGTCGCCGGGGCCGGTCAAATATGCGCTGTCTCGCGTTCACGACTGGTTTTCGCCCGAAGTGCGCCTACCTATCATCCCGGCAGACGCAGCCTCGCGTGCTGCCGTCGACGCCGCGCTGTCCGCGGCAGGAGTGATTTAGGTTTCTCATGGCCCGTCCGCAGTCCGCCGCCGAATTCGACAAGAAAAAGATCGTCGCCGAGAACCGGCGCGCGCGGTTCGACTTTGCCATCGAACAGGTGTTCGAGGCGGGCATCGCGTTGCAGGGGACCGAGGTCAAATCGTTGCGTTTCGGTGAAGGCACGATCGCGGAGAGTTATGCCGAGGTGAAGGGCAATGAGGTGTGGCTGATCAACAGCAACATCCCCGAATTCAGCCATGGCAATCGCCACAATCACGAACCCAAGCGCCCGCGCAAATTATTGCTCAGCGGCCGTGAGATCAACAAGATGTACGCTGGCGTCGCGCGGCAGGGCATGACCCTCGTCCCGCTCAGCGTCTATTTCAACAGCCGCGGCCGCGCCAAGGTCGAACTCGCGCTCGCCAAGGGCAAAAAAGAGCATGACAAGCGGGAGTCGATCAAAGAACGTGACTGGAAGCGCGACAAGCAGCGGCTGATGAAAGAACGCGGGTGAGCGGGGGCAAACCCAAGGACAAGGCGGCGGTAATGAACTGGATCCGCCGCAATTCGCCGACCCGCGAAGAATTGCTGGCGAGCCGCTTCGTCAAACCTTTCGCGCACCGCGTTGCGCACAGCCATTTGTGGCGCTTCACGCGCACATCGGTGCCACGCGGCACCGCACTGGGCTTGTTCGTCGGCATTTTCTTTCTGATCCCTGGGGTGCAGATTCTCGGCGTCGCGCTGCTGGCGCTGCCCGTTCGCGCCAATATCCCGATCGGCGCGGCAATGACCTTTCTCTCCAATCCGGTGACGACGCCGTTCATCATCATCGCATCGGTGTGGCTCGGCGACTGGCTGTTCGGGCTTCACGCCAATAGCGCGACCTTTTCGGCGATGATCGAACATGGCGCATCGGCGGGCGAGTGGGCGCGCTGGGTCTTTTCCGACGCGGCGCCCGCGATGCTCGCCGGGCTGTTCGTCATCTCGGTCGTTTCCGCAGTTGTCGGCTATGTGCTCGCGTCGATTTTCTGGGACAATTGGATTCGCCTGCGCTGGCGGCGGAAATTGCAGCGGGCGCGCGACCAACGACTTGAGGCATCGACGAGCGACACCTCCGCCGGTTGAACCGTGCGCCCGCCGCCGTATAGCTATCCCATCGCAATCACGTGCGGCGCAAAAGCGCGGCGCATCTTTGCCTCATTCTGAAAACTGGGGACTATCATGACTATGTTGCATGTTTCTTCGCGCCTGGTGGCAACCGCTGCGCTGGGCGCCGCGCTGATGACCGCTGTTCCGGCTGTGGCCAAGGAAAAGGCCGCACCCGCACCTGCCTCTGAAGCGGCGGCCAAGCCCGAGCTTGGCACTTTTGGGTTCGACACGTCGGGCATGGACAAGACGGTCCTGCCGGGCGACGATTTCTACGGTTATGCCAATGGCACTTGGGCCAAGAATACCCCGATCCCCGCCGACAAGTCGAATTATGGCATGTTCACCGCGCTCGGCGACCTGTCGCAGCAGCGCACCCGCGAAATCCTCGACGCCGCCAAGGGCGACCCGAGCAGCATGATCGGGCGCAACTATGCCGCCTATCTCGACGCTGCGGCGGTGGAAGCCAAGGGGCTCGCGCCGATCCAGCCGTGGCTGGCCAAAATCCGGGCCGTCGACAAACCCGGCCTTCCCGCGCTGCTCGCCGAGGCCGACCGCAACGGCGTCCAGCATTTCTTTGGCGGCTATGTCGGCCAGGACGATAAGAATCCCGACGTCTATATCTATTCGATGGGTCAGGGCGGCATCGGTATGCCTGACCGCGATTTCTATCTGAAGGACGGCGAGCGGAACCTGAAGCTTCAGGCGGCTTATCTGAAGCATCTGGAAAATGTCCTGACGCTGGCAGGCGAAACAAACGCCGCGGCGCGCGCCAAGGCGATTTATGATTTCGAAAAGCAGATCGCGACCGTCCATTGGGACAAGAACGACAGCGGCGACGCGACCAAGGTCTATAACAAGATGACGATCGCCGAGCTGGCGGCCGCGGCGCCCGGTTTTGATTTTGCGACCTTTATCCGCGGTCTGGGCGTCAAGGAAGACACGCTGCTGGTATCGCAGCCGAGCGCCTTCACCGGTGAAGCAAAACTGCTCGCCGATGCGCCGATTGCGGTGATCCGTGACGCGCTGCTCGTGCGCAGCCTCGACGGCTTCTCGGGCGTGCTGCCCGAAAAATTCGCGCAGGAAAGCTTCTCTTTCTATGGCACCGCCCTGTCGGGCACCCCGCAGATGCAGGAGCGCTGGAAGCGTGCGGTCGACTTCACCACCGGCAATCTGGGTGAGGCCGTCGGGCAGGACTATGTCGCGAAATATTTCCCGCCCGAAACCAAGGAAGAAATGGACAAGCTGGTCAAAAATGTGCTCGCCGCTATGGGCCGCCGCATCGACGGGCTGGCGTGGATGCAGCCGGAGACCAAGGTCAAGGCGAAGCAGAAGCTGGCCAATTTCACCACCAAGATCGGCTATCCCGATCGCTGGAAGGACTATAGCAAGCTCGAGATCAAGGCGGACGACCTGTTCGGCAACGCGCTGCGTTCGAACCATTTCGCGCACGACGACAATGTCAGCCGCCTGGGCGGTCCGATCCGCCGCTGGGAATGGGGGATGACCCCGATGACGGTCAACGCCTACGCCAATTTCGGCATGAACGAGATCGTCTTCCCCGCTGCGATCCTGCAGCCGCCCTTCTTTGATCCGCATGCCGATCCGGCGATCAACTATGGCGGCATCGGCGCGGTCATCGGTCACGAAGTCAGCCATCATTTCGACGACCAAGGTGCCAAATATGACGAGACCGGCAAGCTTGCCGACTGGTGGACCCCCGCCGACGTCGCGGCGTTCGAGGCCGCGGGCAAGGCGCTGGTTGCGCAATATGATGCCTATGAAGTGCTGCCCGGCGAAAAGCTCGACGGCACTTTCACGCTGGGCGAAAATATCGGCGACGTGGCCGGGCTGACGGTCGCCTATGACGCGTACAAAGCATCGCTGGGCGGCAAGGAGGCGCCGGTGATCGACGGGCTGACCGGGGATCAGCGCTTCTTCCTCGGCTGGGCGCAGGTGTGGCGCCGCAATTACCGCGAACAGAATCTGTCGCAGCGGATCACCACCGATCCGCATTCGCCGTCGATTCAGCGGACTTGGGTCTCGCGCAACCTTGACCCTTGGTATAAAGCCTATCAGATCAAGGAAGGCCAGAAGCTGTATCTGGCGCCCAAGGACCGCGTTCGCATCTGGTAACGCGCCGATAAGAAAGACTGTCATTGACCGCGACGAGCCTGCCCTCCGCTGATGGTGATTTCATCAGGGGGGTGGGCGCCTCCGGCCCGCTCGCTGTGCCGACGGGGCTGTCGCGCGTCGATATGGGACTGCTGGGCGGGTTGGCGCTGTTTTCGGTTGCGCTGCTGTTCTGGGCGACGGGCGATACGATCCTTGCAGCGGGCTTTTTGGCCGGACTTGCGGTCGCGGTTGGCGGGGTGGTGCTTGCACGCAGGCTGTTTCCGGCCGCGATCACGGGCGAGGCGGTGCCGCCCGACTGGACGATGCTGCGTCAGGCGGTCAATCACGATGATGTCGCGATCGCGGTCACCGACCGCGCCGGACGAATGGTGTGCGCGAATGATTTGTTCGGCACCTGGATGGGCGGCTTCGTGACGCCGCCCGGCCTGCCGCTCGAAGGCCGCGGCGCCGATGTGCTGAAGAACGCGGGGCGCATGGCGTGGCGCGATGGCGAGGGACGCGCCGATGACCTCGCGATCGGTCCGCTGCAACTGCGCGCGCATGTCACGCGCACCGGACAGGCGGAGGATTATCTTGTCTGGCGCTTCTCGGCGGTCGAGCGGCTCGATCTCGCGTCGGAAATCACCCGCCATCTTGATGGCCCCGCGGGCCGCACCTTGGGCCATGCGGGCGTCATGACCGCGCTCGTAAACGCCGAGGGACGGCTGCGCGTCGCCAATCAGGCGTTCCTGCTGCGCGCGCTGGGCGAGGATGACGCCGGTCATTATGCCGGCCGTGATGTCGCCCCGATGCTGCGCATCGACGATGGCGGCACGCTCTATTTTGCGCGTGAGGGTGACCGCGCGACCCCGGTGCGGATGCTGCAAATCCCGCTCGCTCCCGCCGACAGCAATACCCCGGTGCTGCTCGCGTTGCTCGACGAGGAGATGGGGCCAGCCGACCGCGGCACCGCGCAAACCTATGTCGAAACCCTGCTGTCGCTCTTGCCGTTCGGGCTGGCGATGGTCGATCGCGACGGGCGCTTCCTCTATATGAACCGGGCTTTCGTGCGTGCCGCGAACCTGGGCGATGGCAAGATGCCGCGCTATCCCGGCGACATCGTCGTCGGCGAGGATAAGGGACCGCTCGCCGACATGATCCGCCGCCACAGCAGCGGCCAGCAGGTCGGCGGCGACCTGTCGATCCGGCTGGCGGGGCAGAGCGGCGATCCGGTGTCGATCCGTATCGTGGGCGTGCGCGGATTGGGCGAGGCGGCGGTACTGCTCAGCCTGAAGGATTCGAGCGAAGAGTCGGGGCTGAAGCGCCAGGTCGCGCAGGCGTCGAAGATGCAGGCCGTCGGCCAGCTCGCGGGCGGCGTAGCGCATGATTTCAACAACATCCTGACCGCGGTGCTCGGCGCCTGCGACCTGATGCTGATGCGCCATACGCCGGGCGACAGCGATTATGACGACATCCAGCAGATCCGCAGCAACGCCAACCGCGCCGCCAGCCTGACGCGGCAATTGCTCGCCTTTTCGCGCCAGCAGACGCTGCGACCGCAAATCCTGCAACTGCCCGACGTGATTTCGGAAGTGTCGCACCTGCTCAAGCGGCTGATCGGCGAAACTGTTCAACTGGAGGTCCACCATGGCCGCGGGCTGGGCGCGGTGCGCGCCGACCCGGGGCAGTTGGAGCAGGTGATCATCAACCTCGCGGTCAACGCGCGCGATGCGATGCCGGGCGGCGGGACGCTGACGATCGAAACCTATCCGGTATCCGCCGCCGACGTGCGCCAGATGGGCAATGAGTTCATGCCGCCCGCCGATTATTGCGCGCTCAAGGTCAGCGATACCGGCACGGGCATCGCGGCCGATGTGCTGCCCAAGATTTTCGAACCCTTTTTCACCACCAAGGATGTCGGCAAGGGAACCGGGCTGGGGCTGTCCACCGTCTATGGGATCATCAAGCAATCGGCAGGATATATTTTTGCCGACAGCAAGCCGGGGCAGGGGACGAACTTTTCGATCTACCTCCCCGTCCACCGCGTCGGCACCGACACCCCCGTGGCTGCGCCGCCGCCCGCCAAACCGAAGAAGAGCCAGTGGGGCACCGGCACCATCCTGCTCGTCGAGGACGAGGATATGGTGCGCGCCGTCGCCGAACGCGCGCTGACCCGCGCCGGTTATACCGTCGTCACGGCGTCGCAGGGCGAGGAAGGGCTCGAACGCTTTGCCCAGATGGACAAGGTCGATCTGATCATCAGCGACGTCGTGATGCCGACGATGGACGGCCCCGCGATGGTGCGCGCGCTGCGCGCCAAGCGGCCCGACCTGCCCGTGCTGTTCATGTCGGGCTATGCCGAGGAGCAGCTCCGGCAGTCGATCAACATCGACGATGTTGCGTTCCTGCCCAAACCTTTCTCCGTCGCGCAATTGGCCGAGGCAACCTCGGCAGCGCTCGACGATGCCGCACATCGGGTGAAAAATGGCTGAGAATTTGCGCATCCTGCTCGTCGAGGACGATGTGCTGATCGGCATGATGCTCGCCGACATGTTCGACGCGCTCGGCCTGCCCGAACCCGCGCAGGCGGCGAGCAGGGACGAGGCGCTGGCGATCATCGCGACCGAATCGCTCGGCGGCGCGCTCGTCGACATCAACCTGGGCGACGAGAAGGGCTGGCCGGTCGCGGACGCGCTGGCCGAACGCGGCATCCCCTTTGCGTTTACGTCGGGCGGCGGTGACGTCTTGCCGCCCGCGCACGCGCACCGCCGACTGGTCGCCAAACCCTTTCGGATCAGCGACATCGAGGTTGCTTTGGCTGAATTCGAGGGCTGAATTTCGTCGTTGCGTTCCCGCCGACGGTAGCGAAGAATTATTTTGTTCCACTCTTGTTCTTTGAGAACAAACGCCGTACATAGGTTCGGCGTTGCGATGCTTCTGTCGTCGCTCTAGAGCTGGAAGGGGACGGTCATGGCCGGACAATTGTCACTCGTCGAATCGGGGAAATCAGTGAACAACACGGACAGGCAGAAGGCGCTCGACGCCGCGCTCGCGCAGATCGATCGCGCCTTTGGCAAGGGCTCGGTGATGAAATTGGGCTCGAAGGAAGCGATGCAGGTCGAGGCGATCTCGACCGGTTCGCTCGGCCTCGACATCGCGCTTGGCGTCGGCGGTCTGCCGCGCGGCCGCGTCATCGAAATTTACGGTCCCGAAAGCTCGGGCAAGACCACGCTCGCGCTGCACGTCCTCGCCGAAGCGCAAAAGGGCGGCGGCACCGTCGCCTTCGTCGATGCCGAACATGCGCTCGACCCGGTCTATGCGCGCAAGCTGGGCGTTAACATCGACGAACTGATCATCTCGCAGCCCGACACCGGCGAACAGGCGCTCGAAATCGTCGACACGCTGGTGCGCTCGAACGCGATCGACGTGCTCGTTGTCGACTCGGTCGCGGCGCTCGTCCCGCGCGCCGAAATCGAAGGCGAGATGGGCGACACCCATGTTGGCCTGCAGGCGCGTTTGATGTCGCAGTCGCTGCGCAAGCTGACCGGTTCGATCAGCCGCTCGCGCTGCATGGT